>Ga0179596_10000122_pt1 | contig 63193 bp, 55 predicted proteins | sample CZODoug1_1_08_16_FD_155494 | JGI IMG/M metagenome (GOLD analysis project Ga0179596, IMG submission 155494) | Vadose zone soil fungal communities from Angelo Coast Range Reserve, California, USA - CZODoug1_1_08_16fungal (Illumina Assembly) | ecosystem: Environmental > Terrestrial > Soil > Vadose... | reverse complement strand
ATCAAGACATCGGTCGGCGTCTGTTGACGCGGATTTCTGAGGATCTCGCCCCGTATTCGGTGGTGGAGCAGAATCCGTTGATGGAAGGCAAACAGATGATCATGGTGTTCGGGCCCAAAAAGAAGTAGCGGGACCTAAAAAAAGTCCCGCCACTTAGGAGCGAGCGGCGGACCCTAAAAAGTCCCGCCACTCGAGAAGTGAGCGGCGGACCGTAACAAGTCCGTCACCCCGCCTGTAGCGGCGCCTTGACGAGGATCGCGGGATCCTTGAGGGGGCGTTTGTGAACAGGGCTAAAAAAATCAGGAGTCGAACGTGCCTAAGATGAAAACCAAGAAGGCCGCGTCGAAGCGTTTTCGCAAAACAGCGAATGGCTTCAAGCGCGGTCAGTCCCACCGTCGTCATATTCTGACGAAGAAACCCAGCAAGCGTAAGCGTCAGCTGCGCCGTGAAGCCGGCGTACACGAGACCGACATCGGCCGTGTAAAAGCAATGCTTCCCTTCGCTTGAATACCTGGAGTTACTAGAATATGGCACGAGTTAAACGCGGTGTCGTCGCGGGTCGACGTCACAAGAAAATCCTCAAGAAAGCGAAGGGCTACTTCAATGCTCGGCGCAAAGTATTCCGCACGGCCAAGCAGGCCGTCATCAAGGCGGGCCAGTACGCTTATCGCGGTCGGCGCGAGAAGAAGCGTGAGTTCCGCGCGCTGTGGATCACTCGCATCAACGCGGCGGCGCGGCTGTGCGGCATGACCTACAGCACCTTGATCGACGGATTGAGCAAGGCGGAGTTGGCTATCGATCGCAAGGTGCTTGCCGACCTCGCGGTACATGACATGCCCGCCTTTGCGGCCATCGTCGAGAAAGCCAAGGCCAGCCTTCCGGCTGCGGCGGCCAGCAAAGCGGCCTAAGCGCTCAAGGTTACGCGGGGTGCTGGGTCCGCCATGGCCCGATGCCCCGCGCCATCCTCTGGACTCGTCAATGGCCACTGCAGAATTACTCGATACACTCGTGGAGCGAGCCGTCGCTGACGTGAACGCGTCCGCGGATTTGCAGGGCCTCGACGACGTGCGAGTCCGGCTGCTCGGGAAGAAGGGTTTGCTCACCGAGCAGCTCAAGAGTCTCGGTGCTTTGCCGGCCGCTGAGCGGCCCGCTGCCGGGCAAAAAATCAACGAAGCGAAAACGGCCATCCAAGCGGCCTTGGAGTGTCGTCGCGAAGCGCTGGAAGAGGCGGCGCTGAACGCCGAACTCTCCAAAGGTACGATCGATGTGACCCTGCCGGGCCGAGGCCAGGAGCCGGGCGGTTTGCATCCGGTGACGCGCACTCGGCTTCGCATCGAGCGGATCTTCCGGCAGGCGGGCTTTCAAGTCGCCACCGGTCCGGAGGTCGAGGATGACTTCCACAATTTCGAAGCGCTGAATATTCCGAAGAATCATCCGGCGCGTGCCATGCACGACACGTTTTATTTTCCGGACGGCAGGCTGTTGCGAACGCATACTTCGCCGGTGCAGATTCGCGCCATGCGGGCCATGACGCCGCCGCTCGCCGTCATCGCGCCGGGCCGTGTGTATCGCAACGACTCGGATATGACGCACACGCCCATGTTCCATCAGGTCGAGGGCATCGTGGTGGGCGAGAGCGTGAGCTTCGCGAATCTAAAGGCCATGCTGCATACCTTCGTCGAGCATTTCTTCGAACAGCCGTTGGGGATGCGTCTGCGGCCGTCGTATTTTCCGTTCACGGAGCCATCGGCCGAAGTCGACATCGAATGCGTGTTCTGTCACGGGGCGGGCTGCCGCGTGTGCAAGCAAACCGGTTGGCTGGAGATACTGGGCTGCGGAATGATTCATCCCAATGTGCTCGCGGCCGCCGGCATCGACAGCGAACGCTGGCAGGGCTATGCGTTCGGCATGGGCATCGAGCGGCTCGCCATGCTGCGTTATGGCGTGGACGATCTGCGGCTGTTCTTCGAAAACGATTTGCAGTTCCTGAGGCAATTCCCGTGAAGATTACCCATCACTGGATGCGGGAATTCACGCCGCTCACCGTGACGGCGGCCGAGCTGGCCAAACGACTCACGCTGGCCGGTCTCGAGGTGGAAGCGGTGACGCCGGTGGCGCCGCCGTTTTCCGGCGTCGTCGTGGGCAAGGTGCTCGAGTGCGGGCGTCATCCGAATGCTGAAAAGCTCTCGGTGTGCGAGGTTACGACGGATGGCTCGAATCGGCTGCAGATCATTTGCGGCGCCCCCAACGTGCGCGGCGGTCTCACGGTGGCGGTAGCCACGGTGGGAGCCGAACTGCCCGGCGGCGTTGTCATCAAACGGGCCAAGCTGCGTGGACTCGAGTCCAATGGGATGTTGTGTTCGGCGCGCGAGTTGGGTTTGGGTGACGAGCACGATGGCATCCTGGAGCTCGAGGCGGGATTGGCGCTGGGCGCCGATGTGCGCGAGGCGCTCGATCTCGACGACACCTCGCTCGAGGTGAATGCAACGCCGAATCGCGGCGACTGCATGAGCGTGTTCGGCATCGCGCGCGATTATGCGGCCGCTCACGAAGGCCGTTATCTGACTTACGGTGCTGCTCCGGTGGCGGCGCTCGACCCATCGGTGTTCCCCGCGTCCATCGAAGCTCCGGCCGCCTGCCCACTATTCGCCTCGCGGATCATTCGGGGCGTCAGGCCCAAGGGCCCATCGCCGGCGTGGCTGCGCGAGCGGCTGCGCCGAGTCGGCATCAACAGCATCTCGCCCATCGTCGATGTCACCAATTATGTGATGCTCGAGTCGGGGCAGCCCATGCATGCCTACGATCTCGAGCGGCTCTCCGGCGGAATCACGGTGCGCATGGCCCAGGCCGGTGAGCGATTGACGCTGCTGGATGACAAAGAGTACGTGCTCGATCCGGAGTTTCTGGTCATCGCCGATGGCAGCGGGGCGATCGGATTGGCCGGCATTATGGGAGGGCGGGGCACGGCGATTTCGGATTCCACCACCGACGTGTTGTTGGAAGCTGCGCATTTTGCGCCGGATGCCATTGCGGGCCGCGCGCGGCGCTTGGGTTTGTTCACCGACGCGGCGCAGCGCTTCGAGCGCGGTGTCGATCCGACTCTGCCGCTGCTCGCGCTCGAACGCGCGACGGCGTTGCTGTTGCAAATTGCCGGTGGCGAGGCGGGGCCCGCCTACGCTATCCACGGCAAAGACGATACGGCACGCCGCGAGGCGGCGCAGGGCGAGGCGGCGCACGGCGAGGCGGCGTCCTGGGTCACTCTGCGTCGCAGCCGGCTGACCGGATTGCTCGGCGTCGCCGTGCCGGATACGGAAGTGCAGGCGCTGCTGGCCGCGGTCACGGGCGGTGCCGAACCCACGGCGGGCGGCTGGCGGGTGCGCAGCCCTGCGCATCGTTTTGACCTACGAATCGAAGCGGACCTCATCGAGGAGGTGGCCCGCTTACGGGGATTCGACCGCATCGTCGAGAGTCACGCCGTCGCGCCGCAGATCGTCGGCCATGCAACCGAGTCGCGCATTTCCAATGATCGGTTGCTGAACGCAATGGCCGATATGGGTTACCGGGAGGCCATTACCTATAGCTTCGTGGACCCTGCATTGCAGCGATTGATGTTTCCGGATGCGAAGGTGTTGGCGCTTGCCAACCCGATCTCGGCGGACTTGAGCGAGATGCGCGTGTCATTGTGGACCGGCCTCATTCAAGCCGCGCGGGACAATTTGCGACGCCAACAGCCGCGCGTGCGGTTGTTCGAAATCGGCAATAAGTTCGAAGTACAAGGCACGGCGTTGCGGGAGATCGAAACGCTCGCCGGCATTGCCACGGGTACGCGCTGGCCGGAACAGTGGGGCAGTGCGCGTGAGCCGGTGGATTTCTTCGACGTCAAAGCCGATCTGGTGGAGTTAGCCGGGCTCACTGGAAGCGCTGACGCGTTTCGGTTCGAGGCGGCTTCGCTGAGTTGTCTGCGTCCCGGACGCGCCGCGCGAATATTCCGCGATGCGACGCCGATTGGTTGGCTGGGTGAAGTGCATCCGCAGCTGGTCAAGGCGTTGGGCCTATCGGCGGCCGCGTTAATATTTGAACTAGAAATTGAATCAGCATTCAATGCTAAGCCATCGAAATTCATCAAGATTTCGAAATTTCCGAGTGTGCGCCGAGATCTGGCCGTGGTCATCGACGAAAGCGTCCCCCTCGCAGTTTTGCAGGAAAATGTTACTGTTAGCGCATCGGGCCTATTAAGCGAGCTCCGCGTCTTTGATGTCTATCGAGGACCGAGCGTAGATTCTGGACGAAAAAGTATCGCTTTAGGCTTGATTTTACAGGACTCTTCCCGCACTCTAACCGACGTCGACGCGGACGCCGTGGTGACCAAAGTGGTTGCACGGTTACGGGATGAATTGAGCGCCTCCATAAGAGATCAATAAGCATGGCAGCCCTGACCAAGGCCGAAATGGCCGAGGCCCTTTTCGATCAATTGGGCCTCAACAAGCGTGAAGCGCGAGAACTCGTGGACCTCTTTTTCGAAGAGATCCGCGCTGCGCTATCCTCCGGGGAGCAGGTCAAGCTCTCGGGATTCGGCAACTTCGATTTGCGCGACAAAAATCGACGACCGGGAAGGAATCCCAAGACCGGCGAAGAAATTCCGATCAGCGCGCGGCGCGTTGTGACATTCCGTCCCGGTCAAAAACTGAAGGCCCGCGTCGAGGCATATGCTGGAACCAAGCAACAATAGCGAATTGCCGCCCATCCCGGGCAAACGCTACTTCACCATCGGCGAGGTCAGCGACCTGTGCGGCGTCAAACCCCACGTTCTGCGCTATTGGGAACAGGAGTTTCCGCAGCTCAAGCCGGTCAAGCGGCGCGGCAACCGCCGGTATTATCAGCGCCAGGATGTGCTCATCATTCGGCAGATTCGAAGCCTGCTGTATGAGCAGGGATTCACCATTGGGGGAGCCCGGAACCGCCTCACCGGCGACGATGCGCAGGTGGATCTGAACCAGAGTCAACAGCTCATTCATCAAATGCGGCTCGAACTGGAAGAACTCATCAAAATACTTCGCCGCTAGGCGGGGCTTTGCCGCGCCGAATGTGCGGCAGTCCAATCCTTCGAGCCCATTTGGGCTATCATTTACGGTACGGTCGGGGCGTGGCGCAGCCTGGTAGCGCACTTGCATGGGGTGCAAGGGGTCGCAAGTTCGAATCTTGTCGCCCCGACCAATTTAAAACTCTCTTTCCGGCGATTCACATCCACCTCTTGGCACAAGATCACGCCCACTTCTGATTCTCAACGAGCTGTAAGGGCTTGATCTCATTCAGCCGCACGCGGTAACGAGTGCTCCGACCACCGACATTGGGGTCCTTTTCGATGACGCCAAGTTCTTCCAGTCGCGCGAGATCGCGTGATGCCGTGACTCGTTCGACTTTCGTGAGTCTTGCCGCGCGCTTCGCCGTGAGCCAAGCATCGGCGGCATCGTTTGACGCGAGGGCAATTTCAAGAAGTCGGCGCTGCCGTGGGTTAATCGGCGCCTCGCGATGGCGGGTCCAGAACTGTGCAACCGCTACCACACGCTCGATGCAAACGCGCGCCTCATCGCAAGCCTGTTCTATGCCGGCCACCGACCACTGCAGCCAATTCGTTATGTCGAGATCACCCTTCTGCGCGAGCTCAAGCCGCGCGTAGTACTCCTTGCGTCGTTTGAGGAGGATTGGGGACACAGCCCACAAACGCGACGTTTGCTGCGAATGGAACGCCGCACCCTGCGCCAATGCGAGATCAAATACTGCGCGACCGAGTCGGCCGTTGCCGTCCTCGAAAGGGTGGAGTGTTTCGAACCAGAGATGCGCGATACTGGCACGCAGTGTGTTATCCAATTTACTTGGCGTATTGAACCACCGCAGAAATTGCTCCATTTCTGCCTCCAATTTGTCGCGTGGTGGCGCTTCGTAGTGAACGCGCTCGCGGCCTATGGTGCCAGAAAGAACCTGCATCGGCGCTTCGCCGCGCAGCATGCCGACGAGAATCAATGACAATCCGGAACGACCGGAGGGGAACATGGCTTGATGCCAGGCAAACAATCTTTCCAGCGTCAATGGTTGAACGTTCTGCGTGCTGTCTGCCAATATGTCGATGACGCCCCTTGCTGCAGGACTCAACCTATCTGTCTGGTCTTCGGATGCGCCCAGTCCCAGGCGGCGCATGATTGACGAGCGGACCTCATCGGCATCCAGCGTCACACCTTCGATGGCGGACGTGGATACGGTTTCGCGCGTCATCAACTCTGTGACGGCAATATTTAGGTAATCCGCATCAAGGCTACGCGCAAGTCCTGCCAAGAAGTCTCGTTTGCGTTGTACGGCGATTAGAGTGTTGGAGAAATCGGAATCGGACCAGCGCCAGCGGGGCCAATCAGACCGTTGCCAAATGTACTGAGGCACGATTAGCTTCTGTTTTCGTATCAAGATTAGATACGAATATACCCCTTATTCGTATCAAAGGCGAACCGCCTAGTCGGACGCTCACTTCGGAGGCGTATCATGCTGCTATGCAATATAGATGCATGGGGTGCAAGGGGTCGCAAGTTCGAATCTTGTCGCCCCGACCAATCTCAAATGATTTTGAAGTTTCGGCATGTGGTCCACCCGAAAAAGTAGGGTGGCCGAGCTGGGCGCGGTCCCTTCGCCATCATGCGGCCACCCTTGATTCAGAATAGTAACGATTGACGTTATTAACGGAGAACGTTACTATACGCTCGTGGCGATCAAGTCCTTTAGGTGCGCCGAGACGGAAACCCTGTTCAAGCTCGGCCGTGTGGCTCGCTTTGTGAGCTTCGAGCGCCCGGCCCTGCGCAAACTCAAACAGCTTGATCTTGCCGTTGGTATCGAGGACATGCGCGCGCCCCCGGGGAACCGACTCGAAGCGCTGAAAAATGAGCGGGCCGGGCAATGGAGTGTGCGGGTCAACGATCAGTTCCGCATCTGTTTTCGCTGGAACGAAGGTGCTGAGGATGTCGAGATTGTGGACTACCACTGACGGAGATTGACTATGAGTAAGAAACTGAAACCTGTTTCCCCCGGTGAAATGCTGTCCGAGGAGTTTTTGAAGCCGCTGGATATGAGCAAGTACCGTCTGGCTAAGGAGATCGGCGTGCCTGCGCAGCGTATCGGCGAGATCATCGCCGGCCGGCGCGGCATCACGGCCGACACGGATTTGCGTCTGTGCCGGTTCTTCGGGCTCTCGGACGGGTGGTGGCTTCGTTTGCAGGCCGATTACGACACGCAGGTTACGCGAGTCGCGCTGTCCAAGGCTCTGGCGAAGATCAAGCCTTGGAAGACACCCGTCATGAATGATGGGGCGGCGGCTTGAAGTGGCATGCCGCTGCAGTGCGCAAAACTAAGGGATAGGCCATGGTGTGGATCTTCGCTGCGGTGGTGTTCTTGCTCGCCTTGCTGTCGCCGCGATCTAGGAAATTCGGTCTTGCGCTCGCCGGTGCCACGATCGTCGTGATCGTTGCACTCATACTCCTCAACGAGCGAAACAAGCCCAACCCCGCGCCGGTTGCGATGGATTCCAAACGGAGTCCAGCCATCCGCAGCAGGGTTGCTGATCTCGGCGACTATCTGATCGAACGGCAAGATAAGGATGATCCCCAGGCAAAGAACCGGATTTCGCTAACCGAGGTCAGGTTCGAGCAAATCAAGGCGACCTTTGGGCCTCAAGCCGATGCGATTCAATCAATACAGGCGCGACTGTACAACGATTCCAAGCGCTTCAGCTTGACCGACTACTCGTACTACCTGGTTGTCCAAGACTGCGTGGAAACAAAGGCCCATGAGCCATCCACCGCCCAGTGCACCACCGTATACGATCAGCGACAGCGTGGAACGCCCGTGGTGGTTCCGCCGAACCAGGCTCGCGATATCACGATTTCGATTCCTGTTGACTCCGTGACATTTGCGCCGTCTTTCAAGATTCTTGGGAAACCGCGGATCGAACTGACTCCGACCGATACGCGCGCCTACCAATCATCGGAGCACCCGCAACCGACAGATGCTTCCGCCCCCAAAAGCTGACGTTGACCAAGGGCCGCAAGAGGCGCGCCTTGCGACCTTCGCCGTGACGGTTCGGCGATCGGCGCCGAGTTGATCGCCGGCCGCCGCCGCCCGGGATACTGATGGGCGTGACACTGCTCCCGCCTGGGGTCGCGACCTACCCGTCGGCGACACGCAGTCCCTCGGCTTTAGAGGAGCGCATCGGTCAGTTCGCTTCGGCCCAGCAAAGTCTGCTTTTCTGATATGTCGGGCTGGAGCAGTGGCCGAACAACTTCATATATCCCCCATCCACGCCACGTGCGTCAAGGGATCAATCTGAGGTCTTTGCCACGAAACGCGGTTCCTTGGAGATCCGCCCCGTATTGCGGCTTCGCCCATCCGAATTTCTCCGATGGCGAGTGCAACAGAGCGGCGGGTAGCCAAATCATCCACCATGAATCGCTAGCATGAGCCCCTCGAAATTCGTGTGGTGTACGAGGGTCGCAAGCACTGCCAGGATGAGAATTAGGGCCAAGAAGTATCCCAATAGTCTTTTCACTCGAAAGCTCCTCACTGGTATGCCAGTGCTTCGCGGATGGTCATCTTCGATGCTTGCCGAGCTGGGTATCCGCTCGCCAATGTCGCGCATACGAGGACAATGGCCAGCCAAATGGGAATGGCCGTTGCCGACACCAAGACACCTTGCACCGGCCCGAGCGTTGCCACGCCGACGAGGCTTGCGATGAGCATCGTCACTGGCACGGACAAGACGGCTGCGGCCACTACGCTCAAGAATCCGATGAACACGCCTTCGCAAATGACGGTAAGTAGTACCGCAGCGTTGCCGGCACCGATCGCGCGCAATACGGCCAACTCCCGGCGGCGCTCGAGAACGCTGGTTGTCATTGCCGATCCGAGCCCAAATATGCCGACAAGAGCCATCAATATCGACATCACGATCAGAATGAAAATCAGGATGAACAGATGCCCGGTGAGCGCGCGCCCGAGTTGGCTTCGCGACGTGGACTCGGCAACCTTGACGCCGCCGTCTTCGAGCGAATGCTCGATCGCCGCCATGACTTTGATTTCAGAGTCCTCGCTTTTGTCGTCGAGTTCGAGACGGAGGCCGCCGGTGAAGTCGGCGTGGCCGAACTCCTGTGCATATTCTTCTGACGTGAGATAAATGGCCGCGCCCGCAAGGTGTTCGCGAATGATGCCACCTAAGCGCAAACTGACTGGTCGCCCTCGCACAGTGAGGTCCAGAGGATCACCAACCCGGACGCCCGGGAAGAACGAGAGAGCCTGATTGTTGATGACCGCTCCGGACAAGTCGGCCGCAGTAAGCCAGTGTCCCGCGATCAGGTGGGGGCTGACGAAGGCAGAGTCCGCCGGAAATGCTTGAATTCTCAAACTTCCATGGCCGCCGTCGGGGAACGTCCTGGTAATGCTGAGGCCGTCGCCGCGGCGCAGAGCCGCCGTCTCGTCGTCGAATGCTTCGACGTGCTGTACGCCGGTGACGCCACCCACCATAGTTCTCAAACCGGCCACCGGTTGCGGGTTCTTTAACTGGATTTCGATGCCGTAGTGTCGCTCGGTCCGGGCGTCGACCAGACTTTGTTTCCATGCCGCCACGATATTGATGCTGGTAATAAACAGCGCCCCGGCCGCCGCCAGAAGCCCGACAGTCAATGCGAGTCGCGCCCTTCGACGAACGCTGTTCCGTGCCGCCAACGTAAGTATGGGAAAGCCCGGGAATAGGGATGAGGCCCAACGCCCAGGCTTAGAGCCCCAACGCTCAGGCGAGGAAGCGGACATCGTCACGCCGAAGTCGAACAGGGATTTAACGACCGTCCGGCGCGTTGCAATTCTGATGGGAATGAGTGCGAGCAGCAGCGGAAGGCCGGTGCCGCCCACCGCTAGCGCAAGGTAAATCCACACCGGAACTGCAAGACTCGACAAGTCGATATTGTGGTTGCGTGCGACGAAACCGGCCAACGGGCGTCCCACGTAGATACCAGATGGCATTCCGATCGCCACCGCCAGCAATCCTATCGCGGCAATCAGACTCAAATACAGCGCCATGATTTGACCGGTCCGGGCGCCGATGGCTTTCATGATTCCGATCTGGCGGACTTGAGGTGACAATAGGCTCGCCGTGAGCGTTGCGGACAAAAGCGCGCTCAATATGAGGGTCAGTACACCGAATGTGAGCAACATGCGCACGATGTTGCTCATCACACCCCAATGGGGATGATGGCGCGGCGGGATGCGGATTTCCCCGACGCTGTACCCCGAGCGCTTCAGCCACTGCGCCGCTCCGACAACCACCTGCTCGACGCTCCGCCGTCCGGCGGATGGATCCACGGATACCCGCAGACTCCGCATAGCAATGCTTTCGCCGAGCATGTGTAGGGTCGCCTGAGTGACATACCCATACACCACTTGTTGCTGCGACGCCGGCGCAAGACTTGGATCATGAACGACGCCTGTGACCAATATCCCACGCGGAGATCCGTTGGGAGTCTGTACAGTGACTTCGTGACCGACCGACGCGCGTGCCAGCAACATCGCGGTTCGCTCGATCACGAGTTCTCCCGTCGTATTCGGCCATCGTCCTTGCTGGAGTTTCACCATGCTGATCCGTTGAGCGGCAAAATCCGGCACGATGAACAACAACAGCGGCAGCCATTGCTGTGGTTGGATTTCGATGCGACCCCATACTCTGTCGCCGGCATCGGCCCAAGCAATGCCGTCCTGCCGCCGGACTCCCGCTACGGCGGCATCATCAAGGTGATCGACGTCGAGTAGCGCCGCGGGAGGGTTTGCGGCCAAATAATTCTTGTCGATTTCTCGGCCCAGAACGGCATAGCTAGTGGAAATCGCCGCCACGGCGAAAACACCCACAGCGATCGCGACCAACATCATCAAGAGCCGGCCCTGGTTCTCGGCGATGTCGCCGCCGACCTTTTTCCACCGTGGTCTCACGTTCCTGCGCGATCCGATGTAGCCGTTGAAAGGGTCCCGTCCGTCAACGTAATCGATCGAGCGAAATACCGCGCAAGGTCACGCTCGTGGGTCACCATGACCACGGTCTTGCCGGCCCTCACCAGACTGGCGAAGAATGCCATCACCTCCTCGGCGGTGCGTGAGTCCAGGTTGCCGGTGGGTTCGTCGGCGACAACCAGCGAGGGATCGTTTGCGAGCGCTCTGGCGATGGCGGCTCGTTGTTGTTGGCCGCCGGAGAGCGTACCGGGCGGTTTATCGGCCTGATCGGCGATCCCCATTTCCGACAATAGATGCAACGCGCGTTCGCGGCGCTCGCGAGGCGCAAAACTATTGCAAAAGTCCATGGGGAGCATGACGTTTTCGGCCACGGTAAGCGCCGGAAGCAACTGAAAGAACTGGAATACCACGCCGACGGATTTCCCGCGCCAACGTGCGAGTTGTTCTTGGCTTAGCTCATGCACGGAGGTCGCTCCGATCTCGATCGAGCCCGTCGTTGGAGAGTCGATCCCGGTCAGAAGATTAATGAGCGTTGTCTTACCGCTTCCGGATTTGCCGATGACGGCGACGAACTCGCCCTTCGCGATCTCGAGAGTGACGTCGCGCAAGGCAACGATGGGTCCGGCTGCGCTGCCGTACTCCTTACCAACCCCGATCATGGAAATCAGCGGTGGTTGCGATGGCAGGTTGTGCTGTATCAACTGGACTCCTTGCACGCCGCGCCCGAGTACCGAGCCGTTCTATCCGTGGGGCAACCAACATATCGAGAACATATCGAGGCGCTGCCGCGAGCGCGACAGTCGTGGGGTAAGCGGAGCATCGGCGGGGTGAGCGGAGTGGGGCGGAGGCGAACGGGATCGGGACCTGGGCCGGGACCGGTGATCAGGATCAGGATCGGGATCAGGATCAGGATCAGGATCAGGATCGCTGACGGGTTCGACTAAGTGATGGCGCGTCAACGCCCCATCAGCGCAAACAGATCCGCGGCGTAGCGGCGGCTCAGGCGCAAGAGCTTGCCGGATCGCAAACGTATTTCGAAATCGCCTTTGAACAGCGGTGTGAGTGAATCGATTTCGCGGATGTTGACGGCCACCGATTTGTGTATCCGAACAAAGCGATGTTCGCCGAGCTGCACGAGAAGATCGCGTAGTGTTCTACGGAGTAGAAAGCACTGGTCCGATGTGTACGCGCGCACGTAATTGTCGTCGGCCTCGAGCGAATGCACGCTGGCGCTCTCGATCATACGTAGGCCTTGGTGAGTGGGAACGAGCAAGCGGTCGCTGACGCCGGTTTGCGCGCGAGCCAAAGCGACCTGGGATGCACGTGTGGTGACTGATTTCAGCCGATCGCGCACGCGGTCCAGCGTACGTTCGAAGCGGTCGCGGTCGTAGGGTTTGAGGAGGTAGTCCACGGCGTTCAATTCGAATGCGGCCAGCGCGTGCGCGTCGTAGGCGGTGACGAATACCAGGAGGGGCGCCAGGGTAGGCTCGAGTTGTGCGGCGAGTTCGAGGCCGGTCAGTCCTGGCATTTGTACGTCGAGGAATACGACGTCGGTGGTGCGCGCCGCGAGCCCTTCCGCCGCGCTCAACCCATCGGCGAATTCTCCGGCGATGTTGAAGTCGGGCTGATCGTGGAGCCAAAGGCGCAGTTTGTCGCGAGCTGGGGCTTCGTCGTCTACGATGAGCGCTTGAATCATGCGTCGGCGCGCAGCGGAAGAGAAATCGATGTCTCAACGCCGGAGTGCAGTTCATTCGCAATCTCGAATAAAGCAGCCGGCCCATACAGTACCCGCAGCCGTTCCCGGCAGTTGGCGATTCCTATTCCTTCCCGCCAGCCCGTCGCCAGCGTGGAGCCGGTATTGTGAATCTTGATGTTCAGCCGGCCGGAATCGCGGGTTGCCATTACGCTGATCCGTTCGATTCCGGTCGTGAGCTCGATCCCATGTTTGAAGGCATTTTCAATGAGTGGTTGTAGCAGCATCGCCGGTACGGGAAGTTGCAAGGTATCGTCGGCGATCTGCCAGCTCGTCAGTACGCGACCTGTAAAGCGCTCCTCCATGATGTCAGTGAAAAGCCGCAATAATCGCAGTTCCTCGTGGAGAGGTACCGTGTTGGTGTCGCCGGCACCGAGACTTGCCCGCAACAAATCTCCCAGGCGGGCCAAAACGCGATCTGCGCGAACTGTATCGGTCTGCATGAGCGCGGAAACCGTGTTGAGCGTATTGAACAAAAAGTGCGGTCGAAGTTGCGCCTGGAGTCGTGCGAGCTGAGACTCGACCAGGGCTTGCTGGGTGCGTGCGAGCTGCGCGCTCTGTTCTCGCGATCGCAATAGCGATAGCGTGCCGTATACCAGCCCAAGCCAAAGGCAATAAAAGAGAGCGACCTTGATCCCTTCATAGGGGAGGCGCCCATGAAAGCCGGCGTCAACTCCGGAAGCCGCATTCAGTGCGTATCGCAGGCCGTTGGCGATGGTAATGTAGCCGATCGCGAGAAAGGGCAGTCGGCGTAGGTGATAGAGGAACCACGGTCTTGGTGGCTCCATCGACGGTTGAAGATAGCGGTCGGACCTCAGTTGGATAATCAGCCAGGCAATCATCGGGCAAGTGGGGATGGCCGTTAGCGCGATGGGCTGCCACAGTGGAATTGCAGGATCGTGCAGGAATCGTGCGGCGATCTCGGTTATCGACGTGAGCGTCCAAAGGAATGCCCAAAGAATCGCCAGGGGAACCAGCGGCGAGTGATCCCAGGATGGAATATGGCCCGGAGAGGCCTGTTCCGCTGACCCTCGCGCTGTCGCATCAAGCACTTTGGGAAGTAGCATGCCGGTCAAGTGTACGGCCATCCAGTCGCGTCGCAACGACTATGGGGCAACCGGGATTTCGTCCTGTGCGTGGTAGTTCCGCCCGCGCGTCCGGCACGAACCGCGGACGCCACACTTAGGGGTGACGCTGCTACGGGCGGGCGACGTTGCTAGGGGCAACGCCGTTCTAAGGGCATCGCTGCTCGAGTTCGGTCACCTCGCGCCATAGCTCACGCGCCCAGCGTGACAGAGTCAGTGCTTCCGCCCATCGATCCGAAAGCTCCTGCCCATCCGCAGCGGTGATTGCATAGTCCGGCGGACCCAGCTCGCACAGGAACACCAGAGTCTCGTCATCAGTCCGGTGCTGCGCCTGCCATGCGGTAAATCCCTCCCGCCACCAGCTACGGAACAGTTCCACCCACTTGGCGTTCTGAGCGAAGCCTAAAGGGAGCTGTATTTGACCGCGGGCGGCCACTCGCCCCTGAAAGGAATCCGAGCGTTCCAATACTCGTGTGATCAGAGCCTGGAGATACGGGGGAGGCGGACAGGGCATTTCCCTATCCACGACGTAATGCGACAGATCAGCCGCCAGCCGCATGGCGGGTACCGCATCGAGCAGTTGCACCGTGGTAAACAAATCGTTGGTGATGCAATTGCGGTGAGTTTCGAATTGGATGGGCATGCCCTCCTGTTCCGCGACCCGCAGCCATCCCTCGATGACGGGAATCATATCGGCCAGTTTGATAGGCATTTCCTGGCCGATGACGACGACATAGGGTGCGGCAATACGGTGAGCCAGGGCCAATGCCGGTCGAAGTGCCTCGACGGAGGTGGGAAAGGCCGTTAGGCCGCCGAGCAATCCCGTACGAGCGAAGTGTGGCACGGTGGTCTCGGCCTCTGCCAGGCTGAGAGCGCCGAGATCTATGGCCATGCCATCGAAGCCCGCCTCACGTACGCGGTCGAATTTTTCGGCGGTCGAGGCCTCGGGCGAGACCAGCTTATCCATGGCCCAGAGCGCCTGATAGACATGGAGTCGCTTAGTCACGTGCCGGCTCGAAGATCCACATGCGGTCTTGGGGGTAATCGGCTTCGGTCTTGCCGTTTGCGAAGGCGCGCAGTGCAGCGAGCTGGAATCCCCAATAGGTCATGGTCGGGGCTTCAGTTCCACGATCGGTAAACATGATCTTGTTGAGTTTGTGAAGTTGGTGAAACGGTACGGCCGGGAATGCATGGTGAGCCGTGTGATATTGCATCTGCCAGGCCAGCCAGCGCAGTACCGCATTGGTCCGCGTGCTGCGGGTATTGACGAGGATGTCGTCGTCGTGCGGCAAGCCGAGATGCTCGATGGTGTTCTGCAGCTGATGAGTGAATTTCATGGCACACATGGGTGCCAGCCACAGGAGCATGGCCGCCCAGCTGTGCTCGAGCAGCGACACCGCGGAGATCAATCCATATCCGACGAGGTGCACGCGTGCTTCACGGACCAACTCTGTGCGCCGGTATTCGGGAAGATACGGTTCGGTGACCACTCCCAGGGAGAATCGCGCAATGCGCCGCCAGCGGGTGTACCAATAGCTCACGCCGCTCATCCACAAAAGGTAGGACTTCAATGCGTAGGGTTCACGCGCGAGTTCACCATCGCGCGCCCAGTCCTGAGTATGGCGATGGTGGGCCATGTGCTGCACCTGGTCGAAGGTGCGAGGGTAAAAGAGCACAAATCCAAACACTCTGCCGACCCACTCGTTGAGCCACCGGGTGCGGAAAACGGCCCCATGGCTCAGCTCGTGCTGCCCCGCGTAGAGGAAATTGAGCAGCATGCCGTGAACCAAAAAGACGGGGAGCGCCCACCACGTTCCCCACGACAGCCATAGCAGGGTTCCGGTCGCGCCAATGGCGCCCACATGCGATGCCGTTTGCAAAGCACCGGCCCAGTTGGAGGCAACACACAGGCGCCGCAGCGTCGCGCCGTCGACCAGATCGCGCGCCATGGAAGTATCTACCGTCGCCATCGTTGAGCTCCCGTTTCCTGCATTATCAGTGATCCTTGAAGGAGTAGCTGAGTTCCAGTCCGATAGTTCGCGGCCGGCCGACGAAATCGGCGCGGTTATGCGCAAGGCCCGGCTCCGTCGACACGGAAGTAGCCGCTTCTCGGTTGGTGATGTTGTTGATAAATGCGTCGACTCGCCATGCTCTATCGAATCCCATGCCAGCGCGGGCATTCAACAGCAAGAAACCGGGAAGTTCGGCCGCCGTCGGGGAACTCGGTAAACTGGTCCAAAAATCGCTGCGGTACGCGGCATCGGCGTGCGCGTGGAACTCGCGGTCTGCGCCGAACGGCACGCCATAGTCCACCGCCACCGTGGCCTGTTGCCGCGACACTCCGGGTAGTCGATTGCCGGACACGCCGACCAGGTCCGGAACGACGCCTGCCGTAAAGCCGGAGGTCAAAATCGCATCGGTATAACTGTAGCCGAGTTGCATTTTCGTCGAGTCGGACAGGGGCAGCGTCAATTCAGTTTCGACGCCGCGTGACCGGGCCGTATTGCCGTTGGTCACGAAGTCGAAACCGCCGTTCACCGTAGAGGCCTCAATTTGAGGATTCTTCCAGTCGATATTGTACAGCGTGAAGGTATAGCTGGATCCCTGTCCGAAGGATCCTTTGATGCCCACCTCCGTGTTGCGGGCTTCGTCCGGCTTGTAGGCCAGCAGCGAGTTCGTTTCGCAGTAGAAGCAGTTTCCCGTCGGCAGGGCGTTGACACCCCCGCGCCGAAACCCCTCCGACCAGGTGGCATAGATCAGAGTGTGCGGCGCGATTTCATACGAGGTGTTCGCCTTGAAAATGTGATTGCGAAAACTCTTGGAATTGGAGGCATCTACCAGCCCGGTGGGGTCAGTGCCCGACTGCGAACAAAATGGTCCGCAGGCGGGTAGCGTCTGCGCGAGAGTTTGATCGTAGTTCTGCCAAAAAGCACGCACGCCGGCGGTTGCCTGCCACTTATCGGTGAAATGAAAGGAGGTTTCGTTGAAGACCGCGAAGTCGCGGAAAGTGACGTTGCGGTTCAGCGTGAAGTCGAGATCGGGATAGGAGTTGAGCGACGGCCGGATGCCGCCATTGTAGTATTGAACGAAGTCGCCAAAAGTCGGATACGGGCAGTCAGGGCCCGCCACCGTGCAGCCTGCCGGCCGTCCCGATCCCGGCAATTCGCTCCAGCTCGCCAAACCCAAGATGGGCTCGACTTGGCTCAGGGTCTGCTGGCGGTGACTGTAATAGGAGCCCACCACCCAATCCCACGGGCCTGTGTCCTTCGACACCAAGCGAATTTCTTCGGTGACCGTCTTGTCGGTGGAGTGGTCCAGGATAGGCGACAGGATCCGAGGATAATTGTCATAAATGGAGGCCAAGGATTCGATGAGGCCGGTGATATCGTACTGACTGACTGCCGATTGGCTGGTATAGGAGGAGGAGGACGATAGGGACGCGAACCCTAGGTCGTACGACGCGTCCAAGGCACCCAGGTCGGTCCGAAACGAACCGGGTTGATCCATGTACAGTGTCTGGCCGTAGCGATACCCAGGACGCGCTTGGGAATATCCGTCGGACTGGTCGGTCTGATGCTGATAGCTCAACGTCAGTTTCAATGCGTCAGTGGGTTTCCATAGCAATGCGCCGCGCGCGTACCAGGTCTCCGACTTATCGACGCCGCGTTTCTCGGCAAACACCGGGGGGCTGGTCAAGGGGTTGGCCGGATCGGCGAGCACGGGTTGCGCGTTTGGCCCAAGGACCGCGACCGATAAGGCATCGGTGAAACCGGCAAGTTTTTCATAGCCGCCGGAGGCACGGAATGCCATGGTGTCGCTGATTGGCAGATTGCCGATGAGGTCGATGGCTTCGGAAGGATTTGCGGCATTGGCCGTATGCGACGCACGGGTCGATACATCGAATTCCGTGGTCGTCAAATCCGGCTCGTTATGGATGATTCGAACCGTACCGCCCACCGAGCCAGAGCCATAGAGTGTGCCCTGCGGGCCGCGCAAGACTTCGACGCGAGCGATGTCCGTCATCTTGAGGTTGGCAAACAGCGGCGTCTCGTCGACGTACGTGGATACGAGAGGCGCTGCAATTTGCTGCGTCTCGGCATGCACGCTGCTGGCGTTGAGTCCACGGATGGTCAGATTGCTGTTGATGCTGCTCCCGCGAGGTCCCAGGTCCGGCGAGACCAGGCCGGGAATCATATGCGTGAGGCCCTGTAGGTCCGTGACACCCGCCGCGGCAATATCCGCGCCGCCGACCGCGGAGATGTTATAGGGTACGTCGGATATGGACTCGCTGCGACGAGTCGCGGTGACTTGGATCTCTTCGAGATCTGCCGCAGCTGCGGGCGCGTGAATTTGCGCGGCGGTCAGGATTGCGCCAATGGCCACTGAAAGTCGTGTCTTTGGAACGGCTGTTGATACATTCATCGTGCGACGCTGTTGATTCACCCGACATCCCCTGCGTGATCGTTTGTGGCACGCTGGAACCGTTCCCAGCGCGTACAACTCCCCCCTGTCTCCGAAAATATTATTCCGACGATTGACCGATTGAGTATGCTTAAACAGGGGAGTGAGAGGCGTGTAAAGTTTTAGCAATTGAGGTGAAAGTTTTGCACCCCACCAAATCGCATTATCCGCCCATGCACGCTTTGCGTGCGCTCGACGCCTTCGCACGCCTCGGTACGGTCTGGGAAGCGGCGGAGCACCTGGGAATCACTCGCAGCGCCCTGAGCCACCGATTGGCCATGCTCGAAGCGGTGCTCGGCTTCGAAGTCGCGGTGCGCAGCGGCAAGGGAATCGCATTGACTCCGCGGGGAAGGCGCTACGCCCTCGACGTCCAAAAATCGCTGGCGCTGCTGCACGATGCCCTAGAGGAGGGTAACAAGCCCATCGAGGGCAATCTGTGTATTTCGAGCACTCCGGGATTTGCATCCATGTGGCTGTGCAATCACATCGCCTCGTTCCAAGCGGAGCACCCCGACCTCAACCTGCAAATCGTCGCGAACCGCGAGCTCGATCAAGCGAACGATCGTGCCGTCGACCTCTTCATCGTGTTTGGCGAGGGTGGTTGGCCGAAACAACATGTTCAGCATTTGTACGACGTCGAGTTCCTACCCATGTGCAGTCCCGCACTACTCAACATGCACGGCGGGCTCAACGAACCGGCCGACCTGCTGCGCTTTCCGCTTCTGCATTTGAACAACTGGGACGATTGGCGGCAATGGTTGTCGGTGGCCGGCGTGCAATTGCCGCGGCGGGGCGCAGGCATCAGATTCTCCGACCTGATGATGGTGCAGACTGCCGCCATTGGCGGGCAGGGCATCATGATGGGCGATGGCATCACCTGCGCGGGAGCGCTGGCGACCGGCCAGCTGGTCTCGCCGTTCTCGATCAAGGTCAAGTCCCGCGCCGGCTATTACCTGGTGCGCCATGGTCAAAAGCGGCCGAGTCTCGCGATCAACGCCTTCACTCGATGGCTCAATTCATTATTCAAGCGGGTCAGCACCGAGTTGAAAGTGGGACCGCTTTGACGACACGACCGGCTACGCGGGAGGCAATCGACTGGAAGGCGTCGTCGGCGCATTCGCAGTGTGGCGCAGTTCGCGCATGTGCAGTGCAGCGAAAATGCCGACGTTCCGATGTGCGACTTTACCTAAAGTTGCGAGTGGTTACGCCGCTAGTACCCATAGGGTAGACATTTTTTCGGCTGCGGAACGCCACCGATACCCGTATCGGCGCGCATAGTGAGGGCTTAACCGTGAACGCGAGCGCATTGCTTTTTGAAGAATACAAATCTTCGTATGAAAAGAGCGTCGCTACGACGTTCACGCTGGCCGAGTACTTCGCGCTCTGCTGCGAAGACCCGATGGCCTATGCTCTGGCGGCAGAGCGCATGGTCAAAGCCATCGGCGAGCCGCGACTGGTTCAGACGAAGTCCGAACCGCGGCTGTTGCGCCTCTACGGCAACCGAACCTTGAAGTACTACGATGCGTTCGCAGACTTCTACGGCATGGAAGGGGGCATCATCGAGGAAATCGTTTCCTTCTACCGGCATGCGGCCCAAGGCCTCGAGGAGCGCAAACAAGTCCTGTACCTTCTCGGCCCGGTCGGCAGTGCGAAGAGCACGCTGGCCATCAAGCTGAAGAGCCTGATGGAGCGCTATCCGATCTATGTGCTCGTCGATGGGGACACCGGCGAGCGAAGCCCACTGCTCGAATCGCCTCTGGGGCTATTCAGTGCCGAGAAATTCGGTGCCCGCCTTGAGGCGGAGTGCGGAATCAGTCCTCGATACCTGACGGGGCTCTCGAGTCCTTGGGCTCAAAAGCGCCTGCATAGCTACCACGGCGATCTTACGCGCTTTCGCGTGCAGCGCATCTTCCCTTCCGTCCTCAATCAGTTGGCGATCGCGAAGACAGAGCCGGGAGATGAGAACACCCAAGACATCAGCACACTGGTCGGTAAAGTCGACATGCGGAAGTTGAGTAAGCTGAGCCAGGATGACCCGGACGCCTACAGCTACTCTGGGGGCCTGTGCCTGACGACCCAGGGGCTGCTCGAGTTCGTCGAAATGTTCAAAGCGCCGATCAAGGTGCTGCACCCGATGCTCACCGCCACCCAAGAGGGCAACTTCAAGGGCACCGAGGGCTTCGGCGCGATGCCCTACCAAGGGACCGTGCTCGCGCATTCGAACGAAAGCGAGTGGAAGAAGTTCAGCGGCAACAAGGACAACGAAGCGTTTTTGGATCGGATCTGCATCGTGAAGGTGCCATACTGCCTGCGTGTCACCGAAGAGGTGGCCATCTACCAGAAGTTGCTCCGTGAGTCGACTTTGTTCAAGGCCCCGTGTGCGCCGGGGACCTTAGCCATGCTCGCTCGCTACATGGTGCTGTCACGGCTCAAAGCGCCCGCAAACTCCAGCATCTATTCGAAGCTCCGCGTGTACGACGGCGAGAACCTGCGCGAATCGGACCCACAAGCCAAGAGCGTGGCCGAGTATCGCGAAATGAGCGGCGTCGAAGAAGGTATGAGCGGATTCTCGACGCGCTATGCGTTCAAACTCATTTCCAAAGCCTTCAACCGCGACGCATCGGAGGTATCCGCCGATCCGGTGACTTTATTGAAGGTGATCGAGGAGAGTATTGGAAGTTCCGACTTCAGCCCCGAATTGCAGAAGGCATGCACGGTACACTTCAAGGAGTTCCTGATTCCCCGGTATCTCGAGGAACTCACCAAGGAGATTCAGGCAGCGTACTTGGAATCCTATGCCGACTACGGGCAAGAGCTCTTTGATCGCTACGTAGCATTCGCCGATTTCTGGATTCAAGAAGAGGTCTATGTGGACCCGGCGACCGGCGTCACCTTCGAGAAGGCGGCGCTGAACTCGGAGCTGGAGAAATTGGAAAAACCCGCCGGCATCGGCAATCCGAAAGATTTCCGACACGAAATCGTCAATCACGTACTCCGCGCACAGAACAAGAGCGGCGGAAACAAGCTGATATGGACGAGTTATCAAAAGCTCCGTGAAGTAATCGAAAAGCGAATGTTTGCGGCGACCGACGACCTATTGCCGGTGGTCTCCTACTTCGCCAAGGGCAGCGCCGAGGATGAGAAAAAGCACGAAGCTTTCATCGCGCGCATGATGGCACGGGGTCATACACCCACCCAAGTTCGCCGTCAGATCGAATGGTGGACGATGGCTCGACGGCAGTGAGCGAGAACCGGCAACCCGTTCGCTTGCACCCCAAATAAGCGGAAGTCTGCACCGTGACCAGCGTCATCGTAGATCGGCGATCTCAGAACGGCAAGAGCACCGGCAACCGGCAGCGCGTTTTGAAACGCCTCAATGGCGCGCTCAAAGCACAGGTCGACAAGCTGGTGGCTCGGCACAAGTTGCAGGACACCGATAAGGGCGCCGAAGTCACGATTGAGCGCAAGGACGCCACCGAACCCCGCCTCATTCTCGAGCCGGCTTCCGGTGCGTCGGGCCGAATCATTCCCGGTAACGATAAATATCGCGTAGGAGATAAGATCTCGAACAGCGCCTCGCAGGCCCAAGGCCGCGGGAGCGGTCAGGGTGCAGGCGATGGGGATTCCGACGAGGAAGACACGTTTCGTTTTGTGCTCTCGCGCGAGGAATACTTGTCCTTGCTCTTCGATGAGCTCGAGCTGCCGGCGCTGGTAAAAAAGGATTTGCTCGAAATCGATGAGAGTAAGTTTCGTCGGGGCGGTGTAGTGCGGTATGGCAATCCGGGCAATGTCTGCGTCGTGCGCACGTTCAAAGCGTCCATCGGGAGGCGTATCGCGGCTGAGGCGCAACGCGAGGAGGCGCTCGAGGCAGCTGCAGCCGCCGTGGCCGTCGCTCGAGGGATCGGCACTCCGGCTCTCGTGCAGGCGGCGGAACTCGAGTTGAAAGAGCTTGGCGACCGCACCGGCGAGATCCCCTTCTTGGACCCCATCGACCTTCGTCACCGAAGCCTCGTGGAAGTACAAAGCCCGTGCACCGCGGCCGTGATGTTCTGCCTCATGGACGTATCCTCCTCCATGGATGAGAATCGCAAGGACCTGGCGAAGCGCTTCTTCATGCTTCTGTACCTTTTCCTTACTCGCAAATATAAAAAGGTCGACCTCGTTTTCATTCGCCACACCGACGAAGCGCAAGAAGTCGATGAAGATACATTTTTCAATGGCACGCAGGCGGGGAGCACCAAGGTGCGCTCGGCCCTCGCGAAGATGAAGGAGATCATCGACTCACGCTACCCGGCGTCCCACTACAATATTTTCGGCGCACAAGCGAGCGATGGGGATTCCTTTGGGGGTGACCCAACGGAATCATCCGAGTTTCTGCTGTCGCAACTGCTGCCCGCAGCGCGCTATTTTGTCTACGCCGAGGTTGGGGATAGGCCCATGCAGGGTTCGACCAGTCTATGGACGGCCTATCGCACCATCGACAGCGACCACTTCAACATGGCAGCCGTGAGCGCCCGGAACGAGGTCTATCCGGTACTTGCCAAGCTGTTTCAAAAGGAACCCTAGACCTGGCTCACGACGAGAAAGGAACATAGAACTCTTATGCGAGACTTGAGCCTCAGCGGCAGCGAATGGACATTGGACGATCTTCTCGCCATCGAGCAGGCCTGCGCACGCCATGCGTCGGGCTACGCGCTCGACACGTTCCCCAACCAGATGGAGGTCATTACCAGCGAGCAAATGCTCGACGGCTACGTCTCCGGCGGGTTGCCGGTCAACTACGGGCACTGGAGTTTCGGCAAGCACTTCCTGATCGAGAACGCGAAATACCGTTCGGGTGAGAACTCTCTCGCCTATGAAATCGTCATTAACACCAATCCCTGTATTGCTTACCTGATGGAGGACAACTCTCTTGCGATGCAGGCGCTGGTCATTCCTCATGCCTGCATCGGGCACAACAGTTTCTCCAAGGGGAACTATCTGTTTCGGCAATGGACGCAGCCCGAAGCCATTCTCGACTATATGCTGTTCGCCCGTAACTACGTCACCGAATGCGAGGAGCGTTATGGGATCGACAGGGTGGAGCGTACCCTGGATGCACTGCATGCGCTGCGTGATCAGGGCTTGGACAAGTACAAGCGTCCCAGCAAGCTGGATACCCGCAAAGAACGCGCCGAGCAGGCCAAGAGGCTGTTGGCGGCCCAGGAAACGATGCGCCAGGCCGAATACTACAGCCTGGTACCGCATCCCGCCGAAGCGGCCAAAGCCGACGCCGTGTTCCCACTGAATCCCGAAGAGAATTTGCTGTACTTCATCGAGAAACACGCGCCGAAGCTCGAGCCCTGGCAACGCGAGCTTGCTCGCATCGTGCGCAAGATCGCGCAGTACTTCTATCCCCAGCGCCAGACGCAGGTAATGAATGAGGGCTGGGCGACGTTCTGGCACCATCGCCTCATCAACGACATGTACGATGCCGGGCAGATCGACCAAGGAATTTTACTCGAATGCCTGCATTCCCATACGAACGTGATCAGGCAACGAGAGTATTCCGGCGTGAACCCGTACGCACTGGGTTTCGCCGCCTGGAATGAGATCAAGCGCGTATGCGAAAAGCCGACCGCCGAGGACCGGGAGTATCTGCCGGATATTGCAGGCAAGGATTGGCTCGAGACCTTTCATGACACCATGCAGAACTATCGCGATGAGAGTTTCTTGCTGCAGTTTTTGACGCCTCGATTGGTTCGTGATTTCAAGATGATGAATATTCAAACCCGCGAAGGGCTCGATCATTGGGTGGTCAGCGACACGGCCGGAACCGAAAGTTTCAAATCCATACGCAGTCAGCTATCGGCCGCTTATCGTCTCGAGGCCTCGATGCCCGAAATATCGGTGGTGCGCTATGCTCGCGATACCGACCGAAAACTCGTTTTGCACCATCAGAGCTACGACGGGAAAATGCTCATGGCGACCCAAGCCCAGCAAACCCTGAAACACCTGCGCTCGTTATGGGGGTTCGACGTGTCTCTCGAGTCCGTCGACCAAAGCGGAATGACGCTCAAGTCTTATTGAGCCGCGGCCGCGGCTGTCAGGTTTGATTCAGGTACACCCTATACCATTCCCATCCGCCCGGCTGAGTGGGCGGATATTCGAGACAATAATGGGGGATGGGCAATGAGAATCCTGCAAGCTCTATTGTGCTTGGCTTTGGTTGGCAACGCGGTTGGAAAGCCTTCGACGACGATCTACGCGCAGGAATTGGTGAATCGCGTGATCGCGAATCACCCCGAAGTCGTGGTGGTGGCCATGCACGTCTCGCCGCCAAAGGGTGGTGAGAACGTAATCATCGCCTCGAACATCGGAAGAATCGGCAAGAGGGCGGATGCCGACGATCTTAAGGTCATTCAAACCGGCGCTCCGAATCTCGCGGTCAATAAGGCCGGCGATCGATTCGAAGCGGAGTTGGTATTGAAGGACGCGAATTCGCGAAGCATTGGCGCACTGGGCGTCGTGTTTCCCTATATGAAGGGGCAGGACACCGCGCCGCTCCAGGCCGGGGCGAAAACGGTCCGGATAGAATTGTCGCGCAGAATTACCAACGCGGACAATCTATTGCAACCGTATCCGTTCGATGGAGATTCGGATATTTCGCCTGACGGTCATTCATCGAGCTCGATTCGGAACGCGAACTGAGGATTTTTAATATCGCGAAAATATCCAAATGTCATCAGTATGATGACCAGCAGCAACGTATTTCGGAGTAATTGCCTGGTCGTTTTGGGTTTCTCAAAATCGCTGTTGATTCCTTTTATTTCGTTGATGACGTATCCGCTCTCGGAGAATGTCCGACAAAGACTTTTCTCGGTAAAAAACCTCAAATGGGTGCGATCGAGCACCCCTTGGTCCTCATATTTCCAATCTTTTTTGATCAACAATCGAAAGAGATTCCCAAAATGCCTCACGTTGGGGATTGAGCCAACGAGATGGCCGTTTTTCTTCATTTTTCTCTTGATGTCTTCCAAGAATTTGTCGGGATCCGCCATGTGTTCGATGACGTCATTGCAAATTATCACGTCAAAATAATTGTCCGGGCACTTGTCGGAAACCTCCTCATACAGTCCGGTGAGCACTTTGTAACCGCGCGTGGATGCCTGACCGGCCGCCGACTCATTGGGTTCCACACCCCAAATTTCAACCGTGGGATTCAGGCTTGCTTTGAAGCCCCCTTTGGAGCAGCCGATCTCGAGTACAGTTTGATACTGTCTGGGCAAGAACGAAGCAACTTCTGAACGATTGGAGAAAGCATAATCGCTTGCTTTGGACATGATTCAAGCCTCGCCAGGCGACACGTAAAAAACCGGTAACTCGAACAGCGCACGCGCTGAGAGATTACATAGCATGGTGAGCGAGGGGTCGCAAGTTACCGGCAGCACGACTCCGGTGTTTCCGGACCCCAGTTCGCTGCTTGGGCGGAGAGGATGGAACGTGAGGTGACGCCGATTTCGCGGCAACGTTGGGTGATGGCGATTTCGCGGCAACGTTGGGTGACGCCGATTCCGGGCAACGTGAGGCGACGCCATTCCGCGACACGTGAGGTACCGCCGATTCTACTGCAACATGAGGCGACGCCATTCCGCGGCGTGTCGTTGGCCTACGCACTCGGGCTGCGCGTACCGCGACGCACCTAACAGAATCCAGGGCGCGACATGGGCAATGCTGGTCCCTGCAACAAGGAGCACTTCATGACTGGGTTGGATATTTTCCTCGTGTCTTTCTGCGTAGCCTTCATAGTCGCGAGCGATCGCTTCAAGGCCATACTTGCCGGGCTAGGCCGGTCGCAGCAATAGTCTGCAGCTTCTTGGGTCGGTCCATTCCAAAGGAAAGCGTGGTCTTTTTTCTTTTCTATTTCGCGCTGGTGTTGTGGCTCGCCGTGCTGATTTATCGCTATTTCGAAATGCCGTGCCAGAGGCTGATTCGGCGCCGGTTCGCCGGCGCGCGTTGAGACGGCCTAGCGGCATGGCTCTGGGGCCGCGCGTGCCCCATACCATTGCAATGCGGTAGGTAGGAATCGGCTGACAGTCCAACCCTCCTTGGGTATGCGCCGAGATTACGCGCGCCACGGGGTTCCTTAATCCCGTGCTCCATGCCATTATTGCCACTGCTTCGGAACGCGATGACAGAAATGGATGAATCACGCGTGTCAAGTTGGGGTGCCGTGATCTCGCTACAAAACGAGCTTTTGGCATGGATCCTCGATTGCGCGTTACCCGTTTGGGACCAGTACGGTGTCGACCGCCGCTCAGGCGGTTATTTCGAAAATATTTCGCGCCTAGGATCGGAAGGAGCGTTCGACGCCTCCGGGGAATTGCGCCGCGGACGCGTGGTCGCTCGTCAAATATATGTATTCGATATGGGCCGACGGCTGGGCTGGGCCTCGGCTTTATCCAGTCCGGTGGAGCACGGCTGCGATTATCTATTTTCACGGTTGCACGCCGGCGACGGGGTCTTTCATACCGCCCTCGATGCCGCCACTCACCGACCGTGCGCGTCATTCAACCTCTATGAGCAAGCTTTCTACCTATTTGCGTTGGCGCGGCTGAACGCGACATTCGCGGATCGCTATCCCATTGCGGAAACGGCGGAGCGCTGCCTTCAGCGGTTGCGCGGTGATTGCGGAAAGAGCATCGGCGGCTTCGAGGAATCGACTCCGCCCAGCTTACCGTTGAGATCGAACCCCCACATGCATCTCCTCGAAGCGGCGTTGGAGTGGATCGATGCCGCCTCCGGCGACATGCAACGATGCTGGATCGAATTGGCCCGGGAGCTTGTAGGGCTATTCCTGACACGGTTTCGCGATCCTCGTACCGGGGCTACTCGCGAGTATTTCGACTTTCAATGGCGGCCGATGCCGGGCGACGATGGCCGTATTCTCGAGCCGGGACATCAGTTCGAATGGGCTTGGCTGCTGTTGCTGTGGTCGGATTCGCCGCACAGCAGCGCTGCGGAGCGCACGGCGTGCACCGTTGCCGCGCACCGCCTCATTGATATTGGTGAAAGATGGGGCGTGGACCCGGCGCGCGGAGTAGCCATCAACGAAATATGGGATGACATGACCACGAAAGATGCTGGGGCCAAACTCTGGCCGCAGACCGAGCGAGTCAAAGCGTGGTGCGCCATGCTCGACCGTGCTACCACCGAGGCCGAGGCGAACCGCGCCCGTCACAAAATCGTCATGGCCGCGCGGGGACTGTCGAAGTACCTGCGCACCGATGTGCCGGGTCTATGGCATGAGTCGTATTCGGCGGACGGTACGTTTCCGTTGGGCCCGAGCAAAGCGAGCAGTTTTTACCACGTTGCGTGCGCCATCGACGTGCTGCGGAAAACTTCGAGCAGACGTCACACGAGTGTGATGTACTCGCCGCACGTGAGCGTGTCCGATTGATGTCCCCAAAAGAAGATTTCGTATGACGGTTACCGACAAATTCAGTGATGTCCGAGTTCTGTGTATCGGCGATGTCATGCTGGACCGCTTCATTTCCGGCCAAGTCAAACGTATATCCCCGGAGAGTCCGGTGCCGGTATTGTCGATTTCCGGCACCAAGAGCTTTCCCGGCGGTGCTGCGAACGTCGCCCGAAATATTGCCTCGCTCGGCGGCTTCTGCACGCTGGTGAGCGTCGTCGGGCAGGATGGCGCGGCAAGCGAGCTGCGGGCAATCATGACGAAGCTCGACGGCATTCGCTTCGTGTTCTGCGACAGCGCCGATCGGCCGACGAGCGAGAAGATACGGTTCGTCGCACACGGGCAGCATATGCTGCGCGCGGATGCGGAGGTTACGGAGCCCATCAGCCGCTCGACGGCGGAAGAGCTTTTGGAGTCGATATCGAAGCTGGCTTCGCAACACGACGTGATGGTGTTGTCCGACTACGCGAAAGGGCTGCTGACGGACGATGTGATTCGTTCGTGCATCGAAATCGCGAAACGGCATCATTTGCCCATCGTGGTCGATCCCAAATCCGTCAATTTGCACCGCTATGCCGGAGCCACCGTCATCACCCCCAATAGCAAGGAAGTGATGGATGCAACCGGCATCGACCCTACGGACGACGATGCGTTGGCCGAAGCGGCGGGGTCCACCATTCTACGCACGGCGGCCGTGGATGCGGTGCTTCTGACCCGCGCGCATCGCGGCATGACTTTGGTGGATTCCGGGCAGCCCGCAGTGCACATCGAAGCGAGCGCCCGAGAAGTGTTCGACGTCGTGGGCGCGGGCGATACGGTCATCGCGACGCTGTCGCTGGCGCTGGGAGCGAAGCTGAATATGGAGGAGGCGGCGCGGCTGGCTAATTTCGCAGCCGGAGTGGTCGTGGGAAAGCGGGGCACGGCCACCGTCACCCAGACCGAACTTGCAGACGAGGTGTTGCGCTTGAGCCGCGGTAGCCTGACGGCTTTGCAGAACAAAATCATGTCGCGCCAAGATGCGATTGAATTGGCGCGCACTTGGCGCAAAAACGGCTTCAAGGTCGGTTTCACCAATGGATGTTTCGACCTCCTGCACGTCGGTCACCTGTCCATCCTCGCGTTTTCGCGCCAAAACAGCGGCAGGCTGATAGTGGCCGTGAACAGCGACGCATCGGTGAAGCGTCTCAAGGAGCCCGGCCGGCCCATCAATTCCGAGAACGACCGCGCCATGGTTCTGGCCGCGCTATCCGCGGTCGACGCCGTCGTCATCTTCGGTGAAGACACTCCGCTTGCGTTGATCGAGGAGTTGAATCCGGACGTTCTCGTCAAAGGCGCCGATTACAGCGTCGACAACATCGTTGGCGCGCGGCATGTGATGTCCTATGGAGGCAAGGTACTGACCTGTGAATTGGTCCCGGGCAAGAGCACTACCCGGGTGGTCAACGTCCTTCGCGGCAAGGCGAGCAATTCCTGACAACCAACGGTCATATGCTTACTACGGCGGCAGAGCAGAAGCGGATAGTGATCTATCGTCTCGGCAGTCTCGGCGATACCGTCGTGGCGCTTCCCTGTTTTCACAAGGTTGCGCAAACCTGGCCGAATGCCGAGCGCATCGTGTTGACCAATTTCCCGGTCAGCTCGAAAGCGGCTCCGTTGGAGGTCATTCTGCGAGAGGGCGGCTTGATTCAAGCGGCGATTGCCTACCCCGTCGGCACTCGGTCCATCAACGAATTGTGGCGCCTAGCTCAGCATTTGAGGAGCCTGAATGCGGACGTCCTGGTCTATCTGACGCCTGCGAGGGGATTGCTCAATGCGTTTCGCGACTGGCTGTTCTTCAAGCTCTGCGGCTTCAAGGATATCGTCGGCACGCCGCTCTCCGAGGATTTGCAAACGTGCCGCAAGGTCGGCCCCGACACATCGGCCGAACATCGCATCGAGGAACGCGAATGCGAGCGGCTGGCGCGATGCCTCCAGTCTTTGGGCCCCATCGATTTGGACGATCCCGATATGTGGGATCTACGGCTGACGGAAAGCGAGTTGCGAGCCGGCACCGCCGTGTTGGCGCCGCTGAATTCCGCTCCTTATTTCGCCATCAACATGGGGGGCAAGGCCACGGAAAAGGATTGGGGCTCGAGCAATTGGCTCTCGCTGCTCAAGCGGCTGAGCGGGCAATACCCGGACTTCGGTCTGTTGGTTATCGGGTCGGCGGTAGACTCGGAACGTGCCCAGCAGGCCGCCAAAGCTTGGGCGGGTCCCGTCGTCGACGCGTGCGGCAAATTGAGTCCTCGAGAAAGTGCCGCCGCCATGCGCCACGCCGAGGCGTTCATCGGTCATGATTCCGGGCCATTGCATCTTGCCGCGGCCACCGGTGTCCCTTGCGTCGGCTTGTTCGGAAAATTCAATCAACCCAATCGCTGGCACCCTCGAGGACTTCACCATCGCATCATTCATCGCATGAGCGGCCTTCATGACATTACCGTGGCCGAGGTCACGGATGCCATCGGGGATGTCGTGCCGTGTAGGCAAGAGTGCGCATGACGGTAATGCCAGCGCCTCCGGTGTTTCTCGATCGTGACGGTACGCTCATCGTCGAGAAGCATTACTTGAGCGATCCTGACCAGGTCTGCATAGAGGACGGCGTCGTCGAAGGGTTGGCGATGTTGATTGAGAACGGCCATCCTCTGTTCGTGCTATCCAACCAGTCCGGCATCGGCCGGGGCATGTTCGCGGAATGCGACGCCCGACGCGTCAATGAGAAGGTCGCCCATGTGCTGCTCGAGCAGGGCATCGAAATAACGGCTTGGTATTTCTGTCCGCACACGCCGGCGAGCCGATGCGACTGCCGTAAACCGTCGCCGGGCATGGCCATCGCCGCTTCACGCGACTGGAATCTCGAACTCGCCGGCAGTTATGTGATCGGCGACAAACAGGCCGATCTGGAACTCGCCGACGCAATCGATGCAACGGGAATTCTCGTCACCACGGGGCACGGCCGGGAATCCGCCGATTGGGCACGGGATCGAGCGCGGCCGGTGTTCGACGATCTGCGCGGCGCCGCCGGCTACATTCTTAGAGTTGATGGCGAGGCAATCGGAACACCATGATCATCGTCACCGGCGCTACCGGCTTCATCGGGTCGAACATCGTTGCCGATCTCAACGCGACCGGGCGCAGCGATATCATCCTGGTCGACGACTTGGGCGCCCAGTCGAAGTGGAAAAATGTCGCCAAGCGGCGATTCCAAGATGTCATTCTTCCGTCCGAATTGGACGCACTGCTCGGCAAGTTGCCCGGCGGCGATGTGGTGTACCACCTGGGTGCGAACTCTTCGACGACGGCCACGGATGGCGACGCCATCCTGCTCGGCAATTTTCGAGCGTCGAAAAATCTTTGGGAATGGTGCGCGCGCACGCGGACGCCGTTTATTTATGCCTCTTCGGCTGCCACTTATGGCGACGGGACCCTCGGTTTCGACGACGCGCAAGAGCTCGACGCGCTGGACAAACTGCGGCCCCTGAATTTGTACGGCTGGTCGAAGCATGCGTTCGACAAATGGGCCGTTGCGCAAAGCGACGGCGGCAGCTCGCCCCCACAGTGGTGCGGACTGAAGTTTTTCAACGTTTACGGTCCCAATGAGAATCACAAAGGCGATATGCGCAGCTTGGTCTGCAAGAACACGGCGATGGTGGCCGCGGGGCAGGCCGTCAAGCTGTTCAAATCGCATCGCGACGACTTCGCCGACGGGCAGCAATTGCGTGATTTCGTCTACGTAAAAGATTGCACTCGAGTCATGCTCTGGTTGGCAAGTCAGCCGCAGATCAGCGGAATCTTCAATTTGGGTACCGGCCGGGCGAGATCGTTCGTCGATCTCGTTTGCGCGATCGGTGCCGCCCTCGATCGATCCGTCAACATCGAATTTGTCGACATGCCTGAATCCATTCGGGCGAACTATCAATACTTCACCGAAGCGCGGATGGCCAAGCTGACCGGGTCCGGCTACGAGCACCCATTCTTCACGTTGGAGGCCGGGGTTGCCGATTATGTCCAGCAATATTTGACGCAGGCGGACATATATCGCTGATCGCCTCCAGTTTCCCGTAGCTTTCAACTTAAGGTTATAGTCTCAGGGATGAGAAGAATATTGGCGTTGGCGCTGATGGCGATTGCCGGCTTGACCACCATCGAATTGGCGTCTTCCTACGTTCTTTTCCGGTACTACGCGCACAGCCAGAAAAGCGTTGTTCTCAAGGGGTCGGCGGCTTGGATGCTGCTGGACGGAACCATCAACAAGGTGCGTGGAAAGCATCCCCTGCCGGTATTGTCCATCGACCATGGCCAGTTGTTCGAGCCGAGCGAAACACTGGGCTATGCTCTTCATCCAGGTAAATACCATATCCAGGAAGAGTTGGACCGCAAGCGCCATTTGTTCGAGCTCACGGTCACGGACGAGGGTAGAAGGGCGACTTCGTACATCCCCGTTCAGTCCAACAAGCGAATATTGATGGCGGGCGATTCCTCGCTGTTCGGCTGGGGCCTGGATGATGAACAAACAGTCCCTTGGCTGATGCAAGCAAGATTACCCAATGTCGAGGTAGTCAATCTGTCGCTCACGAGCTATTCCACGGTTCACGCCCTGTTGCAATTGTTGCAAATCGTGCCACGGGTAGGTCCCGATGACATCGTAGCGATCGAATACCACCAGCTGTCGAACAAATTGAATGTGGAGGCGCCCGACGTTCTGGAGAGCATCAAGGACGGCTACGAGACCGAGCTTGGCGATGCGCGTATGCGCGAAATGAAGTTACCGTTCGGCGCTATCGATGCACAGGGAAAACTGACCATTCAGCATGTCAGCCTGTCATGCGCATTTGACCCGGCCAAGCCGGATTGCGTGCGTACCAAGTTCGATCTCGGTCGAGCAATGCAGGTGACCAAGCTCGCTTTCGACCAAATTTTGGCGTTGCGTCCGAAGCATCTGCTGATTATTTTCTTGTCCGGCGCCGACGATGACCCGGTAATCGAACATTTGCGTTCACGGGGGGGCATGATCGCCGATCTTCGTCCCGGACGAGGAGTGGGTTTCGAAGACGATCTCATTTTCACGGATGCCCATATGGGACCGTTCGGGCAACATCAAGTTGCCGAACGCTTGTTGGAGATACTGCACGAGCAGGCCATCGATTGAGCGTGGCGATACTCCGGGAATCAACCACGCGAGTCGCTGGTGTCACGGGTGTCTCTGGTGTGACATAACGCGCCAGCGTGCCATTTTTACCGACAGACTTTGTACGTTTTACGCATGGGATTAAAGCGTTCCCGTGCGGAGCTTTGATGTCGCCGAACACCGACATGGTGGATGGTGTCGCGTCGCAACGTGGCGACGGAAGCGTTGTTGCCAAACCGCACGAGGTCCACTAACTTGCACTTGCAACGTGGACTTGGCGGCCCCGATTTCGGGAGAAGCCCAGTTTATGGTACTGTCAACACGCGCTGCGAGCGTGCCGTTCGTTTTCCAGTACGTATTTTAGAGTGGTATAGGATTTCGGGCATATTTCTTGCTTATTTCACCAGATGACGATTTATCGTGCGCGAAAGCAATTCTTGCGTAATACGCAATGGCAAAACACATGAGGATCCTGGTTTATAGCGTGAATTTCGCGCCGGAGCCCACGGGGATCGGGAAGTATTCCGGCGAAATGGCCGAGTGGCTGGTCGATCAGGGGCATTCGGTTCGAGTAGTGGCGGCTCCGCCCTACTATCCCATGTGGAAGGTGGAGCCGGGTTATGCGCGACCCCTATACCGCCGTGAGCAATGGCGCGGCGTCGATATATGGCGGGCACCCTTGTGGGTGCCGAAGACCCCTGGCGGCCTTGCGCGCGTGCTTCACCTGATGTCCTTCGCCTTCAGTTCCTTCCCGTTGATGGTGCGGCAAATTTCTTGGCGGCCGCATCTGGTCCTCACCGTGGCGCCCGCCTTTTTGTGCGCGCCCGCCGGGCTGTTGACCGCGCGACTGTGTGGGGCCGAGAGTTGGTTGCATTTGCAGGATTTCGAGGTCGATCTGGCTTTTCGCATGGGGTTGCTCAAGGGCAAGCTGCTGCAGCGCTTGGTCCTGCGGATGGAGCGGTGGCTTCTTCGGCGCTTCGACAGCGTTTCTTCGATCTCGAGCCGGATGGTCGAGCTGCTTCTTCACAAGGGCGTCGAGCTGAAGCGCACCCGTTACTTTCCGAACTGGGTCGATATCTCGACCATCAAACCCTCCGCGGAACGCGGCAACTATCGGACCCAACTGGCGATCCACGACAACGCGGCGGTGGTTCTGTTCTCCGGGTCGTTGGGCGGCAAACAGGGTCTCATGGTGATCCCGCAGGTGGCCCGTCTGTTGGCCGACCGCAATGACATCGTGTTTTTGATCTGCGGCGACGGGGTCATGAAGCCTAAATTGGAAGCGGCGACGGCAAATTTGTCCAATGTGCGATTCTTGCCGTTGCAGCCTCTGGAGCGTCTGGGGGAATTGCTCTCGACGGCGGACATGCACTTGCTGCCCCAGAGTTCCGGCGCGGCGGATCTTGTGCTGCCGTCGAAACTGTCGGGAATGCTGGCCAGCGGTCGCCCCGTTATCGCCACCTGTTACGCGGGTACCGAGCTCGATACGGTGGTTTCAAAATGCGGTCTCGTGGTTCGACCGCTCGATACCGCGGGGCTGGCGGCTGCCATATGCAAGCTGGCGGACGAGCCGACCGCGCGACTGGAGCTTGGCCGCAAAGCCAGGGCTTACGCGGAAGCCAATTTCGAACGCGACGCCATCCTTGGAAGGATTTTCGGTTCGGCGGAAAGCGATGTGGAAAGCGTGCCCGATGACGCCATTGCATGAGCGTTCGCCATGCCGTGTTCCACCCGTTATGTCGCTTGGAACCGTTATGCCGCTTGGATCATTGACCGCGCGCTCTTCGACGGCGAGCGAGTCGTCCCCATTCCTGCGTTACGGTAAATTGCCGGAATGATTTCTTCATGGCGCAGAATTAATGAATTGCTCACGCACGATATTTAAAAAGATGAGAACGTACGAATAATATGCACCAATTCATCGATTGCCTCACTGCCTCTACCACGACTTCGGTCCGCCGACGCACTCACGGAGGTATTCGACTGCTCAAGCTCGCGACTCTTGCGGCGATTGTGTTCATTGGCGCCGCAATGCGGCCCGCCGGAGCCGTCGAGGAATATCTTCTCACTCCGGGCGACGTCATGAAGATCGTCGTTTTCAAGAATCCCGAGCTCACCACCGATGCGCGTGTTTCCGAAACCGGCGCGATCAGCTTCCCGCTGATCGGTTCAGTTCCCGTGAAGGGCCTAACCCTATCGGCCGCCGAGCGAAAGATTGCGCAAATGCTCAAAGATGGCGGCTTCGTCGTGAATCCCCAGGTCAATATCTTGCTGACGCTGGCCACGGGCAACCAGGTTGCCGTCCTGGGCGAGGTCAATAAACCCGGCCGCTATCCGATCGAAGGTTCCGGCGGAATTCTGACGGGGGCGCTGGCCGCGGCGGGCGGCATCTCGACCACCGGCGCCGATGTGGTCATCGTGACCGGCACGCGCAATGGCAAGCCGTTTCGCCGGGAAATCGACGTGGTCAAAATGTCTCAGACCGGAAACACGGCTGATGATATCGAGTTGAACGGTGGGGACACATTGTTCGTCAATCGGGCGCCGATGTTCTACATCTACGGTCAAGTGCAGCATCCCGGTGCTTTCCGGCTGGAGAAGGGCATGACGGTGATTCAGGCGCTCGCCGATGGCGGCGGCGTCACGGGCAAGGGCACCACCCGAGGTATCGTTTTGCGTCGCCGCGATGCAAAAGGGAACATCAAGGAATCGAAAGCGTCACTGGACGAGGACATTCACGATCAGGATGTGATCTACGTCAAGGAGAGCTTGTTCTGATGGGCGGAACCTGGGGCATCAATTTGACGATAATCGGCAAGCGTAGAGACCTACATGACTTTTAGACAACTTTTTTTGGCTATTCGCGCCCGCTGGGGCGCCACACTCGGCATATTTTGCGCCGTGGTCATCGCGGCCATCCTCGTGGGCCTGCTGTCTCCCAAGCTTTACACCGCGTCAGCGACGGTTGTCGTCGATGCGAAAGCCGATCCGGTGGTGGGGGGGTACGTTACCCAGATGTCGACGGGTTATATCGCGACCCAAGTGGATATCATTTCCAGCGAGCGCGTCGCGCAGCGCGTAGTGAAGCTACTGAAGTTGGACCAGTCCCCCGAGTCGGTCCAGCAGTGGCGGGACAGCACCGGGGGGCAGGGCGACGTGACCGCCTGGCTCGGCGCAAAATTGCAGAAGACCCTGTCGGTAACGCCGTCGCGAGACAGCAGCGTCATCGAGATTTCAGTGACTTGGACCGATCCGACGAATGCCGCGATCTTCGCCAACGCCTACGCGGAGGCTTATATCGACACCAACATCGAGCTCAAAGTCGAACCGGCCAAGCAATACGCGACCTGGTTCGATGAACGCTCCCGCGCGCTGCGCGCCGACCTCGAAGCCAAGCAGAAGCGGTTGGCGGATTTCCAGGCCCAAACGGGCATCGTTGCCACGGATGGGCGACTCGACATCGAGAATGCTCGATTGGCCGAGCTGTCGTCGCAACTCGTGGCCATTCAGGCGCTTCGGCAGGACAGCGAATCGCGACAGCGCCAAATCAACGGCGATCCCGAATCGATGCCGGAGGTGTTGCAGAGTACGGTAATCGGCGGCCTCAAGTCCGATCTATCGCGTGCCGAAGCGAAGTTACAGGACATCGCCACCAATGTGGGGAAGAACCACCCCGACTACCAGAATACGGCCGGCGAAATCGCCCATCTGAAGGCGCGCATCGGCGACGAAAGCGCCAGGATCGCAGCCTCACTGGGCAATAACACCCAGGTCATGATTCGCCGCGAAAACGACATTCGTGCGGCATTGGAAGCGCAGAAAAAGCGCATGCAGGACTTTACGCATCAACACGACGGAGCTTCCGTTTTGCAAAACGATGTGGTCACGGCGCAACGCAATCTGGACGCGGTGACTCAGCGCCTGGCCCAAAGCAGTCTCGAGAGCCAGACCGAGCAGACCAACATCGTCCTTCTGACCAAGGCGTTGCCCCCGATGTTTCGCTCCAGCCCCAGGCTTTCTCTCAATTTACTGATGGGCGTATTTCTGGGCGCCATTCTGTCGGTGGGCTGGGCGGTGTTTCTTGAAGTGAGGGACAGGCGGGTGCGTGAGGACTTCGAGCTTCTGGAGCTATTGGGCGTCCCGCTGTTCGGTAAGGTGCCTCATATTAGACCCGAGCCTCGAAATTATCGTGCGGCACCGGTGAGGTTGGCACGTGTGGAACCCTCGGCAATATGAGCAAGGTAGAGGCTGAAGTGAAGGAAATTCCGTTACCTACCCGCGATCGTAGTCGGGCGTTCGGCGGCATTCTGGTCGAACAGGGTCGGCTGACTCCCAGCGACGCCGAAGAGATCCAACGCTACGCCGGCGCGCACGGCTTGAGATTCGGCGACGCCGCGCTGCAGTTGAAGTTGCTGACGCAGGACGATATCGAGTTTGCGTTGGCGCAGCAGTACAACTATCCCATTCTTTCCCGCGGCGGCGAGAACGGCGTTTCGGATGATGTCGTTGCCGCCTATAATCCTCAGAGCGAGCTGGTCGAGCCGTTGCGCGCGATTCGAAGTCAGCTCACGCATCGCTGGTTCGATAACGCCACCCGCAAAGTGGTGGCCATAACCAGCCCGTGCCGTGGCGACGGTAGAAGCTGGCTGACGGCCAATTTAGCGACCTTGTTCGCTCAAATCGGCGAACGTACGTTGCTGATCGATGCGGACATGCGTCACCCCCGTCAACATCAGGTGTTCAACCTGAACAATTCAATCGGTTTGTCGGCGTTGCTTACCGGCCGAGCCGGAAAGGAAGCCGCGATTCGGATTCACCCGCAGCTTCGGCTTTTTGTTCTTCCGGCCGGAATATTGCCGCCAAACCCACAGGAGTTGCTCGGACGCCCGGTGTTCGACGTGGTACTGGAGCGTTTCAACGATCAGTTCGACGTCATTTTGATCGATACTCCGGCCGCCACCGAGACTGCGGACGCTCAGATGGTCGCCAAGAGAGCGGGCGCCGCGCTGATGCTTGCGCGCCGCAACCATACACGGCATGCACAAATGATCACGGCGATGCAGAGTCTGAGTCAGACGGGTGTAAACGTGATCGGCAGCGTCATGAATGAATATTGATCGGTAACGGCCCACCGTGTATTACGACGCCGATACGCCGGCAGGCATAGCGGCGGCAGAAAATGATCTGCGGCAGAATTCCCGGATGAGTAGCAGCGCCAGCCTTTCGATCCTATACCTCGGGGTCAATGATGGCACGTCTCTGGACAGAGCACAGGCCCTGCGACGATTGGGGCACCAGGTCGACCATGTCGATTTACGACAGCTGTTGCCGCGATCGCCTTGGGTATGGCGCATCACCTGGCGATTGGGCGGCCACATTTTGAGTCCCCTTGTGTTGCGTGCATTGCCTCGAGCGTTGAAAAATGCCCGGTATGACCTGTGCTTGGTCGACAGCGGCGAGTGGGTGACCCCCCGGGTCATCGAATTACTGCGTAAGCACGCGGATAGAATTGCCAACTACAATATCGACGATCCATTGGGCATGCGCGATCTGGCACGCTCCAAGGCCTACCGCCAAAGTCTTCCCTTCTATGACCTGTGCGTCGTGGTGCGTGCGGAAAACGTAGCGGAAGCCAAACGACTGGGCGCGAAGAGCGTCATGCGTGTATTCAGATCATCCGATGAAATCACTCACGCGCCCAGAACGCCCACCGCAGCGGACCGAACCCGTTGGAATGCAGATGTCTTGTTTCTCGGGACGTGGTTTCCCGAACGCGGGCCGTTCTTGGTGGAACTCGCCAAGCGGGGAGTACCGCTCACGATTCGCGGCGCGAATTGGAACAAGGCGCCGGAATGGCAGATTCTGCAGTCCCACTGGAAGGGTGGACCGTTGCAAGGCGATGACTACGCTCTGGCAATTCAATGCGCCAAAGTCAATTTGGGATTGTTGTCCAAGGGCAACCGGGATCTACACACCACCCGATCCCTGGAAATTCCCGCTCTGGGCGGCCTGTTGTGCGCCGAACGTACCACCGAGCATCTCGAGTTGTATGTCGAGGGTGAAGAGGCGCTGTTCTGGAGCGATGCGGAGGAATGCGCAAAGGTGTGCAGTGCGGTATTGCAGGACGACGCGCGACGCGAGCGGATAGCGGCGGCAGGCCACGTGCGCAGCCTGAGGAACGGATACCAGAACGAGAACGTGATGCGCGAGATCGTCGGACGATTGTTTGCTCATCGTGACTCGGGCGTAAGTATTCCCGTATGACAGTCAGACAGGCTATTTTTGTCTTTTTGATCTCGGTCACGGTCTTGGCAGTGCCGCTGCAAATCATGATCGATCCTTCCCCCCAAAATTGCGCGTCGGCATGTATTGTGATGGCGTCGTGCTTGAGTGTACTGCTCTATATCTTCTGGAGCACGGCGCTGGAAACGCACCCGCTCTCGACCTTCACTCTTCTCGGTTTTTCTTTCACCTCGCAGCTCGGGGCGTTGCTGTTCCAAACGGCTGCGTGGACGGCGCTCAGCAGCTCACTGTACGATCCTCTGTATACCTTCGGCACCCTGGCGTTCTACCAGGGAATCGCACTCGCGGTTCATAGTATTTATCGTTTTTTCTCGAAACAAAAACCGCAGGGCTCGGTACAAAAGCCGGGGAGCGTACAGCCGATTCGCGGATTGTTGACCCGGGTGGGACTCTACCGAGTACCGCCTGTCGGGACGCTATGGTTCATGGGGTTCGTGGGCCTATGCACGTTTTTTTTCTCTCACTACGACAATGTACTGGGTAAGGTCGCCGGCGGTTTCACGTTCTTGGCGTGGGCGCCGTTTCTAATCATCTTTTATTTGCGTGAAGTCGGCGAATCCTACTGCAATGCGGCTTTCAACAGAGGTTTGCTCGTTGCGTATGCAGGGGTGGCGATCGTTCTTGGGCTGGCATTCAATACGCGGTCGGTGATGCTCCAAGGCGCCGCCACCATTGGTCTTCTGTACCTTTTGGCCGGCATGCGCAGCAACGCACCGCTGATGGGGGGCGCTGTTCTAAAATTCGCCGCGCTGGTGGTGGTACTGCTTGCCGTTTCCGTGCCCGTGTCGGACCTCGCCACTTCCATGGTAATTGCCAGGCAGTGGCGCGGAAGAGTCTCGGCCGCCGAGATGATAAAGACGACACTGTTCATCATGGGAAAGCCGACTTTGATCGCGTCGGCCCATTCCCACGGTGAGTCGGCCTGGCGATACGGGCCTTATGATGAGCACTATATAACGAATCCGTTGTTGAACAGGCTGGTCGTGACGAAGTATCACGACAACTCTTTTCACTTCGCCGGAGCCCTTACCAGCGAGGAAGCACGGGCGCGGCTGCGCGCCGTCTCGATCAAATTCGCGTGGGCGGGATTACCGACCCCAGTGCTTGCCAAGTTGGGTATCGCCGTTTCGAAAAAGGATCTGGCGTACTCCATGGGAGACTACCTGGGTTATCTGAGTAGGGGCCTGCCATTGGGCGGCCACAAAATTGGATCGATGTTTGCCCAAGGGATAGCGTTATTCGGTCCGCTGTTTCCTTTCGTCTATGCGGCGATTTGCCTGCTTCTTTTCTGGCTCATCGATCTGCTCACCGTCAGGCCGGTAGCAGGTAAGGCGACCCTTTCGACGTTGGGAATGTTGCAAATTTGGCTGTTGTTCTTGGCCGGAATTTCCTACGAGGGTTTGCATATCGTATTGTATTTTGTCTTCCGTAACTTCTGGCAGACCGTAATCATTTACGTATTGGTGTGCGCCTTGGCGCGGACGATGATGCCGGGAAGTCGGTCTCGGGTCGCCGCGACCACCGTGCCGATATGGCAGCGGAAGCTGAGCCAATGGAATTAGTCATGTTCTGTCATCCGAGCTTCTTGGCATCGCAGAGCATGCCACGTTTCGCGCAAATGCTGATCGACTCCTATGAGGCGCGCGGTCATCATGTGCAGGTGTGGTCGCCCCGGCCTATTCTGTTCAAGCGATTCCCTGGCGGCCGCTTTTCAAAGTGGGCTGGCTACGTCGATCAGTACCTCCTCTTCCCGATCTGGGTGCGCAGGGCAATACGGCTCATTCCCCGGAAAACCTTATTCGTGTTCTGCGATCAGGCGCTCGGTCCTTGGGTGCCTCTGGTGAAGGATAGACCGCACGTCGTTCACGTACATGATTTGCTTGCCCTACGCTCGGCTCTGGGCGATGTGCCCGAGAATCCCACCTCGATCACCGGACGTCTCTACCAGAAATATATTCGCCGCGGGTTCAGGCAGAGTCGACATTTCATTTCCATCTCACGAAAGACGCGCGACGATCTGCACCGCTTTGGACGGATCGCGCCCTTGACGTCGGAAGTCGTATATAACGGACTGAATTTCCCATACTCACCCCTGTCCTTCGACGATTCCCAACGTGTTTTGCAAACTGCCGGCCTGACAGTACCGGTGAACGGCATGGTGTTGCACGTCGGTGGGGGTCAGTGGTACAAAAATCTAGCCGGCGTTATCGCGCTTTATGCGAAATACGCCGCTAAGGTAACCGATCCGTTGCCATTGTGGTGCGTATCTCCGGGGCCGAATGCGATGATGAGATCGATGCTGTCCAAGGTTCCGGAAAATGGCCAAGTGCGTTTTTTGCAATTCCTGGATAGCGCTACGTTGCAAGCGCTGTATTCGCGCGCCGCCGCCTTTGTTTTCCCGAGTCTGGCGGAAGGGTTTGGTTGGCCGCTGATCGAGGCGCAGGCATGCGGCTGTCCCGTGATCACGACGGATGAACCGCCCATGAATGAGGTGGCAGGGGAATCGGCATGTTTTTTGCCTCTCTTGAAGGCGCCGGCCGACATGGACTCGTGGTCGACTTGCGGCGCGGCCGTGTTACGGGATTTGCTGGCGGAGAGTGCATCGGATCGAGCTCGGCGCAAGGAACTCGGGCAGGCATGGGTCAAGCGCTTCGATACGAACAGAGCAATTGAAGGTTACCTGACCATCTATCAGCGAATCGCCGATTTCACGCAAGTTCATCGCGTCGAACCGGGACTCAATCCGAGTACGCGAGTCTGAAAATCTTGCACGTCCTTTCGAGCGCAAATCCAAGCGTGGGCGGACCGTTGGAGGGCGTACGGCAAAGAGGATTGCGCTTGCAGCAGCTCGGGCACTCTGTGGATGTGGTTACCCTTGACGATCCGAATCTGGATTTTCTCAAGGAGTTCCCCTTGACGGTGCATGCGTTGGGACCGTCGAGCGGAAGCTACCGGTACTCCCGCAAGCTCGTTCCGTGGCTCAAGGCGAATGCGCGACGCTACGACGCCATCATCGTGAACGGATTGTGGCAGTACAACAGCTTTGGTGCGTGGCGCGCGCTGAAAGGCATGAAGTTGCCTTATTTCGTGTTCACTCATGGCATGCTGGATCCCTGGTTCAAGCGTGAGTATCCAGGTAAGCATTTGAAGAAGTGGTTCTATTGGCCTTGGGGGGACTACCGAGTTTTACGGGACGCACGCGCGGTCCTTTTTACCAGCGAAGAAGAGCGGCTGCAGGCAAGCCGCTCGTTCTGGCTCTACCGGGCCAAAGAGCGCGTGGTGGCCTACGGAACGAGCACACCCCCGAACAACGCGGAGGAGTTGCGAGAACATTTTCTCGGCGCCAATCCCAGTCTACGGAACCGGCGAATTCTGCTCTTTATAAGCCGTATCCATGAGAAGAAGGGCTGCGATTTGCTGATTCGCGCCTTTGCTCGAGTGGCATCGATTTACCCGACTCTGCAGCTCGTCATTGCCGGTCCCGACCAGACCGGATGGGTGGCCCGACTGACCGATCTGGCACGGGAACTCGATATATCCGATCGAGTCTCCTGGCCTGGCATGCTTCAGAACGCGATGAAATGGGGCGCGTTCTACAGCGCGGAAGCTTTCATATTGCCGTCGCATCAGGAGAACTTTGGAATCGCGGTGGCCGAAGCGCTTGGATGCGGGTTGCCCGTGCTAATTTCCGATAAGGTGAACATCTGGCGCGAGGTTCAATCCGCAGGTGCGGGCCTGGTTGCCCCGGATACGCTGGAAGGCACGGTTCAATTGTTGACCACGTGGTTGTCCTCGACGGCAGAGGAGCGTCAGGTTATGAGCAGTAAGGCTCGCGTATTATTCGATCGGCGATACACTGTCGATGCAATGGCCAAAGATCTCATCGATGTGGTAACTCAGCGATGAGCGATCCGATAGACACGCTGCGGCCTTCGGATACGACGACGCCGGTCGAGCAAACCTTCAAAGTGGAGCAGCAGCACACGCGCTCGGGCTGGCCGCTCAGCGTGAAGGTGAGACGCGTGCTTTGGGGCCCGTTCAAGCTCCTGTTTTTACGCGGTACCGGGAGATGGCTCTCGCCGGTCCGAATCGCTGCACTGAGGCTCTTCGGCGCGCAAATCGAGACGCCCAATCTGGTGATGGATGGCGTGCTCGTGTGGCATCCCTGGAGCCTGACCTTGAAGAGATTTGCCTGTCTGGGCCGCGGCGTCGAAGTCTATAACTACGCGCACATCACCATCGGCGAACAGGCAACGATTTCGCAGGGCACCTATCTTTGCAGCGCGTCTCATGATTTTGAAGATCCGACCATGCCGCTCATCTACCATCCGATCACCATCGGCGCTCAATCCTGGGTGTCCGCCAACTGTTTCGTGGGTCCAGGCGTCACCATCGGCGAGGGCGCGGTCGTAGGCGCCTGTTCGGTGGTCGTCAAGGATGTTCCCGCTTGGGTGGTGGTTGCGGGTAATCCGGCCCGTGTAATCAAGGCTAGGCGCTTGGTTCCCGCAAGCCAGCGCGACTCACGCGAGGGCGCCGACGCCGCGCCGAAGCCGCCTAAATGACCGGCAGGAATCCTTTCATCGTGCCCGGCCGCCGCCGATGAGGGTGTTGTCGATTACACCCGCCTTTTTCCCGGAACTAGGCGGTATGGAACAAGTGGTTTTGGAGCTCGCAAAACGCGTGCGTTCGCACGGCGTCAAAATGGACGTGGCCCATGTTGCCGCAGGGCTCGTCCTGTCGCAGGACAGCGTGGATGGCGTGGATGTGTACCGCCTTCCTTTGGTGGGTAATCGATTCGTCGGCTGGGCGCGGTCATTGGGTGCCCTGGCCCGCGGATATGATTTGCTGCATGTGCACGATCCGCAGTTATTGGCTCTCAGCGGGAATGTGCGCTGGCGGTGCGGACGAGTCCCCGCGGTTTTGAGTACTCACGGGGGCTTCTGGCACACGAAGAACAACTATCTGTTCAAGCGGGCTTATGAGGCTACGTTGCTGCGCAGCTACGCCGGACACTACCGGCGCGTGTTGGCAAGCAGCGTGGGCGACCTCGACTATTTCAAGGGATTCGTCAATCGAATTGCATTGTGCAGCAATGGCGTGGCGGTGAAACGATTCAATACCGTCACCGCGAATCAAGGACGATCGATTTTCAAATGGATTTATTGGGGTCGTCTGTCGCGCAACAAGCGCCTCGACTTGGCGATTGAATACGTCGGCCATGCGCGAAGGTTGGCTTGTCCCGTAGAGCTGCTGATTTGCGGCAAGGACTTCGACGGGTTGCTGCCGGAGTTGCATGCCCAGGTCAGGCGCCTGGGTTTGGGCGACGCAGTAACGTTCGAGGCGTACCTCGACGACTCGGACTTGGGGGTGGAGTTGGCGCAGCGCGGTGTGTATATCACCGCCAGCGAATACGAAGGGTTCGGACTCGGCATCGTCGAAGCAATGGCTGCCGGCTTGATCGTCACCTGCCGCGATATGGTGCCGGTAAATAGCTTCTTCGTACATAAGGAGTCAGGATGGTTGCTCAGATTCGACGGAACGCCCGACGATATCCAGGCGCTAAACGAGCTCTTGCACATAACCGCGCCCAAGGCGAATGCCATGTCGGCGGCGGCTCGAGCTGCGGCGAGCGTGCATGATTGGGATGCAGTCACGCCGCGCTTCGTAGAACATTACCGCGAAGTCCTGGCGGAGTGAAGCGAGTGGAACGCGAGAGTTGAAACATGAGCGACTTAACCAGTGAATTTCAAAACTTATTGATCGATAAAATCCTATTGCCCGGCAAGGTGGAGGAGTTACGGGCAACCTACCGCGATGCAAAGCCGTTTCCTCACGTCATCATGGACAACCTGTTTTCCGAGGCGCTGCTCGATTCATTGCTGGTCGAAATGTCGAGAATGGGCCGCGACCGATGGAAAAACATCGAGCAGGACACGCGGGAAAGAACCCTGAGAATGCGTTCCGCCGCGGAAATGGGTGCGGCGGGCGACCAGCTATTGAGCATAGTGCACGCGGCCGCCTTCTTGTATTTTCTTTCGGAGATCACCGGTGTCCCGCAACTGCTGCCGGATCCGTATCTTCAGGGCGCCGGATACGCGTTAATGCGGCGCAGTGACTATTTCAACGTGCACTCCGACCGAAACGTGGCTTACGAAACCGGGTTGGTGCGTCGGTTGGCAATGATCGTTTTTCTCAACAAGTCGTGGAGCCCTGAGTATCATGGCGAACTCGAATTGTGGAGCCACGACGCCAAGCACTGCGATGTGAGCATCGCTCCTCTTTACAATAGAACGGTACTGTTCGAAGTGGCCAATCCGAATTTCCATGGTGTGCCGACACCGTTGGCGTGTCCGGCGGATCGAATGCGACAATCATTCATTCTTTACTACCACACGGCCGCTTCCAATGACGGTTTGGAACTCAAGCCTCATACGTCCATATTTGCGCCGCGACTCTATGGGACGAACCGAGCTACTTTAAAATCCGTGGTTCGAGATATCGTGCCTCCGTTCTTTGTAAGGGCCTATCGAAGGCTAAGAAAGTAATGCGCTCGTATGGAGGAAGCGCGCGGCGAGATGCGCTGGTCTTGCACACGTCAGACGCTCTAAAAGACCGGGCGGGTTTGCGGTGAGTACCCTTCACCGTTTCCTGTCCGCCAGCGCTGCCGGATGGGTGAAGATTCTGCTGACGGCCGGTGGCCAATTGGTTCTGGTTCCGATCTTTCTCAGCCACTGGTCTGTGGAGGAGTATGGTTGCTGGCTCATCATGCAGACCATCGTGTCGCTGTCCTCCATCCTGAGCGCTGGACATCAAAATTTCGTGGGCTTTGAGTTTCTCAAAGTGGGGGATAAGCATCCGGATCAGTTTCGTGTGCTGTTCTATTCGGCCGTTCCCTGGGTATTGCTGATCGCTTTGTTCGAGCTTCTCGTGCTGGCGGGATTGATATATTTTGGTTTTATGCGTTCAACTTTCGATCCGCAGCGGTCATTGGACCCGACGTTGTTGCATCAGGCGTTTGGAGCCGTGCTTCTGTCCTCCGCAATGGCGTTGATTGCCAGCGTGAGCGGTCTCGCGGGTCGGGCGGTGGCGCCGTATGGCTATTTTCCGAGAATGAACTGGTGGCAGACCTACCAGGGTTTGCTGGGCTCGATTACCTCAGCCGTCGCAGTGTCGGCCGGCGCGAATCTGCTCGAGACTTCGATTTGCGGCGCGCTCGCGGGTCTGGCATTCAACATCCCGATCTATATCGATTTGTGGAGAATGCTCAGTCGTCATGGTATTCGCCCGATACGCCCGGATTGGAGCACGGGATTCAGAAATTTCACTCATTCAGTGGCCATTGCCTTGACGACGGTGTTGGATATCTTCAGACAGCAGGGCGTGCGTGTACTGCTGAACTCGACCATAGGTGTCACCGGAATGACCGCGTTCGCGACCACGCGAACCATGAGCAACTTGTCGTTGCAGGGAATTGGCACTGTTACCGCCCCGGTCATGCCCGAAATCATGCGATTTTTACGTGAGCGGGATGCGGAGCGGACCAATGCGATAATCGGCTTCGTCTGGGCACTGGCGGTGATTGCGCTCGGGCCCGTGCTCATCGTGTTCCAATGGATAATGCCGGTCGTTTATCATTTTTGGACGCGCGGTAAGATAGGCTTCAATCCCATGCTTTTCGGCCTGTTTTCGATCAGCTTGTTGATTTTCGCGCTGGCGCGCCCCTTGATCGCGATTCTGCAAGGCAACAATCTGTTGAAAGTGCAGCTGTATATATCGATCGGTAACAGCATTATTGCCGTGGCCGGAATTTTGATATTTAGCGGAATTTTTGGCGTTTCGGGTGCCGCGACGGCCCTTCTGATTGCGGAGTTGGTTGCCACTTCGCTATCTGCTTTTTTCGCCAAGCGATGGCTCGATCGGCATGGCATCAGATTTCCGTGGGAGCTCTTTTACGTGGCGCTGACGTCAATTGCGGTCGCGGCAATTGCCATTCTGTCGATGGTAGCGTTTCAAAAGGCAATCACGCCGATTTTAGCCGTTGCCCTGTTCGTGAATTGTTTTGTTGTCGTTGCCTACTACCGGAAGTTGCCCCCCCTCGCGGTAGCCAAAGTGCGCGGAATTGTTCGCCGGAAACGTTGAGGCCATGAAAGTTCTTCTCGCCACCCCCGGCCGATTTCATACCATGGCGCTCGCACGAGAACTCCAGAAAACGGGCTCGCTGTTCCGCGTGGTGAGCGGCTTCCCTGCCTTTGCCCTGAAGCGGGAGCGGATCGATCCGTCCTTGTTGGTGACCGCGCCGTTTTATCAAACACTGCATTTCGGCCTGGGGCGCTTCGGATTTCCGGCGCCTTACGACGAGTTGAAATTCAGATCCACAAAATCAGTGGATGGTGCCGCCAAGTCCGTCTTGAGGCGCGCCAAGGAGCCGCCGGATGTGTATATGGCGCTGTCCCAGACCGGTACGTCGAGCGGAAGGACCGCAAAGGAATTGGGCGTAACGTATGTGTGTGACCGTGGGTCAACCCACATTGAAGAGCAACAAGCCATCCTGGACCAGGAACACCGATTGCATGGACTGACGCCGCCTCGCATCGATACCAGAAGCATCGAGCGCGAGCTCATAGAATATGAAATGTCGGATCTCATTACGGTGCCTTCGAGGTTCGTTCAACGTACATTCATCAAGCGTGGCGTCGACCCGAAAAAGATACGCATCGTTCCCTATGGGGCGAATCTGTCCATGTTTCGACCGACGGTCGCTAAGCCCGTGGACGCTTTCGAGGTGTTATTCGTAGGGGCACTTTCGATTCGCAAGGGCGTCCCGTATTTGCTCGAGGCTTTCTCGAGAGTACGTCATCCCCGAAAGCGGCTCACATTGATTGGATCCCGAGTCAAGGAGACGGAGACGATTCTCGCGTCATTCCCAACCGATCACGTTAGGATTCTCGGACCCATACCACAAACTCAATTGGCCGCTCATATGAGTGCGGCACATGTGCTCGCTCTTCCGAGCGTGGAAGAGGGGTTGGCGCTGGTCATGGCCGAGGCCATGGCCTCGGGATGTCCGGTCCTCGCTTCAAAAAACACCGGAGCGGAAGATCTGTTCGAGGATGCGAAGCAGGGGTTTATCGTGGAACCCCGTGATGTCGATGCCTTGGCCGATCGTATGCAGAGTCTTGCCGATGATCCACGTCTCGTCGACACCATGAGCCTAAACGCTAGAGCCAAGATCGAACAGATAGGCGGTTGGTCCGAGTATGCCGACTCGTTGCTCGATCATTTTGCGAAAGCACGCGCCGATCGGATTGTGGGCGAAGTCATGGGGGCAGGAGGCTCTCGATGAAGACAAACGCCCCTCTGACCCTGTCCGTCGGTATTCCAACCTTCAATCAGGCAGACTTTCTCGAGCAGACGATCGAGTCGCTGCTCAACCAGACGTATCCACCCCATGAGATCGTCATTTCCGATCATTTTAGTACGGACAGGACGCCGGAAATCATTCGCAAGTACTCGGGCCGTGTACGAGGCGTCCAGCCTCCGGCAGGTTCGAACCTCACGGATCAGTACAACTTCACTCTCACCAGCCAGACCTGCGACTGGATTACGCTCTTCTCCAGTGATGACATTGCGCGTCCGCGGTTCTGTGAAGTGTTGGCAAGAGGCGCCGCATCGCGAGAGGACGCCGTCCTGGTGCGGGCGGGCTGGGAGAATATCAACGACAAGGGCGAGGGGGTTGGCCTCAATTACATGCTGAGTGTACCCAAAGTCGAACAGCCACCGAGGACGCTGATGTCGCAGAGACACGGGCCGAAAGTGAGTTTTGCCGCGTTCGCGCTGAAGCGGGAATCGTACCTGAAGTCGGGGCCCATACTTCCGTCCATCGAATCGCTGGCGGACTGGGCGTTGTTCTTGCAAATCGCCCCGTTTGGCACGTTCGTCTACGAGCATGAATTGATCAGTGGCTACCGCGTGGGCCACGACGGGGACAAATACCGCAGGCGCTTGGGAATGTGGATTCGCGATGAGATGCGGATGTTTTCCGAAGTAATGCCGCTGGCAGCCAAGCGTGCGAGTATGAGCGACGTCGAGTGGATTGGAGCGGCAGCGCGGGCGAATTTCCACCGTTATTTGGCCGGCGCCAGCAGGACATTCGATCCGTCAGAGCGTCCCGCGATCGTACCGTTATTTCAAGCTTGGGCCGAGATGGTGGGTGAACAAGACTTACTGCAGCGGTTCACGATGGGCGAGGTTATCGTGACGCCCGTCTCGCTGGTCGGGCGAGCCAAGGCACTCATTCGACCCGTTGCCCAGCGGCTGGCAGGTAGGTTGTGGAAGTAGAACCGATTGCGTCGCACCGACGAAGCCCTAGCCATGCGGCCACGTCAAGACTGGCGGCACCTGTGACCGCCAGTTGCACACGGCACGTGTCATCCACATGTCACGCCGCACGGACGGGTAAAAAACCGCAATGAGTTCGATTGCTGCAGCAGTAGAACATCCTCGCCCGGACGCAGTGTATCGACCGGGCCGCCATTTTCCCGTGCTCGACGGTCTGCGCGGCACCGCCATCCTCATGGTGATCGCTTGCCACGTGCGCGTCGAAAGCACCGCGAGTTATTTTGACCGGGGGCTGCTGCATGCGCTCGATTTCGGCCAGCACGGCGTGGACCTGTTTTTCGTGCTCTCCGGTTTTCTCATCACCGGGATTCTGCTCGATTCGAAAGGCTCGCCGAGCTACTTCCGGACGTTCTACCTTCGAAGAACCTTGAGAATATTTCCACTTTACTACCTATATCTCGGCTTGCGCCTGTTGTTGATTCCCACGCTTGCCCAGCGCCTGCATGTACCCTCATCGCCGCTGATCGCCGCCCAATCGCATGGCGCGTTCTTCTGGCTCTATGGCTCAAACCTCCTTTCCTTTTTCTATCCGGATGCCTCGATCGGCGGCGGTCTGATGCACTTGTGGTCGCTCGCCGTCGAAGAGCAATTTTATCTTGTTTGGCCTCTGCTCATTTTCTTCGTGCCGCGCCGGGCGCTGACCTGTGTGTGCATCGCCGTCATCCTGGGGGGGGCGGCGCTGCGAGTCTATTTCTGCGACGTGGGCCTCGAGTCACTGGCCTATGCCTTTACGCTGTGCCGGGCGGACGCGCTCGCCGCCGGAAGTTTGGTCGCCATTGCGGTTCGTCGCCCCTGGGAACCGCAGGGATTGTGGCGGACCGGGTTCCTGCTGGCGCTGTCGGCGGCCGCTCTGATTATTGGACGCATGGCCTTGTGGGGATGGACGCCCCATGAGACCGGCACTACGACGTATGGCATCACGCTGGCGGTGCTGCTGTTCGTGGGACTCCTGCTCTGCGCGGTATCGGGCGGTTCCTGGAGCGCCCACGTCTTCAATCTGTCCCTATTGCGCCGGGTCGGCAAGTACAGCTACGGCATGTACGTTTTTCATTTCTTCGTGTTTCGCGCCGTCGTCACGGTGACGGCGCACGTCCATTTCCCGGGCAGCGTGGATACCCCTCTGGTTCGCGAGATCGTCCAATTCCTGGCGGTGTCATCGCTCACCTTCGTGGTCGCACTCGGATCTTGGCATGGTTTCGAGAAGTGGTTTCTACGCCTCAAGGATCGCTTTCGATATGGTGCCGAGGAACGGACGGGGGGCCCGCCGGTTCCGGTGCGGTTCTCGCCGATGGCCTAGTTGCCGAATCTTGACCACCCCTGAGCCACGCGGTCTCAGCTTCTGAGCTTACCGCCGCACAACGTGGCTATCGCTGACGCACTCCGTATAAATCACGAGCGAAGGCAAGCCACCCACGTCCCAGGCGATGATATCGCCCAAGAATCAACTCGCGGATGGTCAGCAGGACTCGAACGGGAAGAGGCCGTTGGCGCGTTTGAGTGCGCCGTACCACGAAATCCAACTTCTCCTGCAGGGCCTTCTCCGCGGATCGGAACTCCGGCAGCAAATCCCTGCGCTCGCGCACCCTGTTCAACATTTCTCGCCACTTTTCTTCTTGGACCCGTTCCTGTTCTTTGGAAACGTTCTTCGATTGAGTCGCCCACAGCTGCAGATCCTTGTTTCGAGCGCCCAGGGTTTGACGTTGATGTTGGCGGTGTAAGGTGAGCGGTTCCGCTGCGTAAGTGATGAATCCGGCGGTGGCCGCGAGCGTCAGAACCCATTCGTCGAACATGAACGTTTCGGTGAATGGCGCCATGAGCGGCAGCAAACTTCGGCGGAAGGCCATGCCATGACCGGAGTGAATGTTTTGACGCAAGACCAGCCCGAGTTGGTTCCGTGGGAGACGCATCGTAGCGGCACGCAGAGAATCGGGAAACCGATCGGATTGGGCCTGAGTGCCACCGGATGACTTGAGAGTTTCATCGACGAATTGACTGTCACTGGCAACCGCCATGATGCGCGAATCCCGCTCCATTGGCGCCACCAAGCTTTCGATGTGAGAGGGCAACCAGACGTCGTCCTGATCGGAGAAGAGAATCGCATCCCCCGTGCAATTTACAGCGGCATTTTCGAAATTCTTGTTGACGCCGCCACGTTGTGGATTCACCACGAGTTTTACCGGAAATGTCGAGATCGACGAGTACGCCCGGATTATTTCCAGAGTGTCGTCCGTCGACCCATCGTCACTGACGCACAATTCGTCCGGCGGTCGGGTCTGATTTAGAAACGATTCGAGCTGTTGCCGAAGGAAGCGACCTCCCTGGTAGGTCGCCAATGCAATGCTTGTGCGCATATGAAAGGCAATCCCTATCGTGGTGAGACACTGACATGCAACGTCGCGTTCGATGTATCGCTGCCATTTTGACACGAGAGAGTAAATTCATGGTCGCCGGCGGTTGACATGGTCAGCGTGCGGGAGCCAGAAGTTGCCAAGGCGCCGGACCATGCGCCGCTGCCCGAGCAGTTGCTGGCCTGTCGCGCAGCCCACGTCAGGACCGTGCTGTCGCCGACACGTAGGCTGGCAGGAGTGGCTTTTAATGTGCCCGCGACAGTTCCCACTTGCGACATGGCTATCCGCGATGCATCGGCCTTGATCAAATAGTCTAGTGACACGTCATTCGTTGGACCGGCGACCGTGGGAAGCGGCAAGCTGGCTTGGCCCGCCCAGCGGTTGATCTCGACATGCACATTTTTGAACACGATACCTTGATTGGTTGCTTGGACAGCATTGCTGATCGGAGGTTGAACGGAGGACGGTGCCGAGTCGATCATGGTGATGTTCTCGAACTTCAGGTTCTTATAGGAATTGCTCGGGAAACGCCAACCCGGAAATACGTTATTGAGAAACGCAGAGTCGTAAGTGGCCGTGACATTCGAGATGGTAAGTCCGTCGCATGAGAGAACATCGATGAACCCATCGGGGCGGGCGCTCTTGTAGTTATCGACGCTGCAGCTCACGCAGCCGATCTTGAGCGAGAGCGCGTAACCACTCAGGCTATCGGTCCCGCCCCGGTCACGCGCCCCGCCCATTCGTATCCCGTTGTCGACCACATTCCTGATGTGAATATCCTCGTTGAACAGTCCGGCATCTCCGGTGGTGGAATAACCGAAATAGAACAGGTGCGGCGGCGCGAACCATTTGTTCTCCCCTCCGAGGTTCCCTCCCTGGGCATCTTGCAAATCTCCATATCGCTGGGATTCGATGTTCTCAAAGAGCGCATGGCGCAGGCCGCCAACCCAGCCCATGTAAGTTCCGTCCAAGGTAACGTTCGAAAACTTGAGGTCGTGAGGAACTGCCACATATTGCGCCGTGTTCGGCGTTTTCGCCGTGACGGTTTGATTGCTCTTGAAATTGGCACCCAGCGCAAATGCCACGGCAATGAAACGCTCGCCGCCGGCCGTGGCGGGTACGTACATACGCATACCCGTCACCGTCAAATTGGACGAGTCTCCGGTGATAAAGAACACCGCACAGGCATTGGTCAGTCCGGTCCACTGCGAATTGACGTTACCCTCTCGTTTATCGAAGACGATCGCGCGATTGTCGGCAAGCCAGCCGCTGAGGCGCATGTCGTTGAAGGCATTGGCAGGTTTGGGTCCCTTGATGAATCGACCGTTGGTTACAAAGCCGGTGTTTTGTGGATTGACCGACAGGCTGGCGTCATACTCCACATTCCAATTGGTCAAGGTGATGTAGCTGGAGTCAGCGATGACGAAAGCCGGAATCTGCACGTTGTCGACCGTAAACTTGCCCGCACCGGTGAATTCGACCGTCGTGCCATCGTCGATGAAGATGCTGCGCGAGATGTCCATACCCACTTTGATGCGTACGGGACAATCCACGACCAGAACAAAGGCATTGTGTCTTGCCGCCGCAAAGGCTTTTGCGACGCCCGCCGTATCGTCCGACTCTCCCGTGCACGAAACCCAACCACCGATCGATTTCCTCGACCCTTTGCCATAACTTGGATCGTCGTGTCCGACCGAGCGCCCCAAAGTTGAACCGCAACTCCAAAGAACGAAAAACGGGGCGATCAAGGTCAAATAGCAGATTGTCGATTTTTTCAACTCGCGGGCCTTCAACACTGCTTATCCGAGGCTGACTATATCGCAGTTCCTACTTTTGCGTTTCAGCGCAAAAGTGGCGGTTCACCACGCAGTTCGGCGGATCTAAAGGACCGCGGATGTGGGGCTTTGTGGCTGGGTTCTGCGGCGGGTTCTGCGACTGGGCTTCGCCGGCACATACGGCTCTCTGCACCATTGCGGCTCATGGACATGCACTGTTGCGGATCATAAAGAGTGAACAGGTTCGCAAGGCCACCGGCAGTGGCATGAAAAAATATATTTCTGGATGGTCCATACGGTAGGTGTATACGTCGCGCCGGGCGCATAGCGGCAGGATATTCAGATTCTACAGTCGTTCTGCAGTCGGCGCCGAAGGGAAGTGTGAACGGGACCACGCCCAAAAAACCCAATCTCGTCACAAAAATGCAACTTGCACCATTCACGAGCGTAGGAAACATCTTACGTTGACTTCAGCAGTCGTCGACTGTCGCCAATCGAGAACAGTTGAGCCATCGCGCATGCGTCCGTAGTCTGCGTCGCGAACATCAACCTATTCGTTTCTTTTCTCGAACCCACGGCGGTCAGTCATTTGAAGATTACCTGCGCGAATCTCAAGCCCACAGTCGGTCGATCGGCCCACTCGTCCGCCATGCTTTCAATCTTCACGGCTCTCGTGCTGGCGTTACCGTTGGCCGGATGCGGATCGACGAGCGGAAGTTCCACTGACGCGACCGGGTCTACCACCTCGACACCCTCGGGCACGTCGACCACCGCAGTCGGGACCATCGTCAGGACGGGCACGGGCGATAGCACCGCCACGACTGGCACTACGACCACCACCACTACCGGCACCACCACCACTACGGGTACCACTGCCGCTACCGGCACCACCACCACCACGACTGGCAGCACTACCGCCACCGGCACGGGCTCCACTACGACGACGACGGCGACCACCACCACGGGCAGTACCGCCAAGACGGGCACAACCACGACCACCACCCCGACCACGACCACCACCGCCAAGACGGGCACGACCACGACCACAACCCCGACCACCACCGCTAAGACGACCACGACCACCACCCCGGCCACCACCACAACGGCAACCGCCACCCCGGTGGTCAGGAAGACCATCAATCAGTGGGTGAGCTGCACCGGTACATCGGACGATACGGCGGGAGTCGCGAAGGCTTTTGCGGCGGCAAAACACGGGGCTTTTACCTTGGTGGTGGATTGTCCGGTGAACATCAAGGTGGGTACCGACATTGAACGCACAATCTTCATCGATGATGATACGACGGTGGAATTCACCGGCTCGGGCAAGTTCACGATCGACGACGTGCAGATTCCGGCTTTCGTCATCGCTGATTCCAGCAACATCAACTTGGTCGACTGGAACGTCGAATATGACGCCAGCCTGCCGGTGAACGAAAGCATCGGCTATGAATATAATGGGCAATTCAACGCTGGAAAGGCCGGCAATGCCTTCAACGATATTCGCCTTACACAATGGCTGACCGCCAATAAGGCCATCGTTTTCGACCGGAGTCGGGGAAGCGTGAATTCGCCGTGGGCCGGCACGTCGAATGCCTGCGCCGTGTTTTTCATCACGGGAGACTCGTCCAATGTAGCCGTGACAGGCCTGCAGTTATATGTGCCTGCGAAAGCCGGCGGCGACCATTTCATTCCGGTGGCGTTTGCCGTAGGAATCAACTTCAAGCGCAGCCAAACCGTCACGGCGAAAACGCCTAGAACGGGGCAGTATTATGCGCTTCCTCAAAACCTCACATTTTCCAATGTCAGGTTGGATGGAACGTACATGGGTTGGGTAGGCAGCTTGAGAAATTCGGTGTTCGAAAACATCGTATCCGAGCGGTATGGCGATTTACAGGACGCCAACGGGAAGAACGTCGGCGGGCTTGGAAAGTGGTTCGCGCCGCCACATCTTTTCTACTTCAACTATGAGCTCGACGGCGATTCCGCGCTCTTCAACGCCAATATCCAAATCAAGCATGTGATCGACAGCGGAGTACGAGTGGGCAAAGCCCGCGACGCGGGGGTGGGAGATACTCTCAGCGGCTATGCGAACTCCCTCAAGCTCGGTTGCACGAACTGCAGCGTGGACGATTACGAGAGTTCCCGGCCGGATGGCTTGATGGATGTGCTCTCCTCCGATGGACTGACCATCTCCAACGCCACCGGCACTTATAACTCGGCATTCATCAACAATATGTATCCTGGGTGGCGTTTCCCCAGTGCTTCGTACAAAAACGTGAAGTTCGAGAACATCACGTTGACCGACACCGCGCCATCCACATTTCAGGGTCCGATAGGGAATGCTGCAGTGGCAGCCAATCAGGGGCTCACGCTTTCGAACGTGAATGTGTCGGTCAATAAATGGGACCACGACACTGCACCGTTTCCCGTGATTGCGGGGACGGAAAACAGCGTGGCGATGAATTACTCCATTGCAAACAACCAATCGCAGTACCAGAAATCCCAGACCAACACCGTTGAGGTCGAGTTGGTGGCAGTTCCTGCGACCCTGAAAGTCGGACAATCCACTTCGCTGAGGTGGTTATCCAGGGCGGCCAATAGCTGTTCCGGATCGGGCGCATGGGGACCCAGTGTGGCGGTTTCGGGATCCGCGGTAGTCAAGATGGCCACCGCCGGTACCTACAAATACACGCTGGCCTGTAGAAATGCGGGCAGCACGTCGAGCACCACCCTCAGCGTGGTTGTCTCACCATGACAAAGGCTTAAGGAGCCCAAAAACAAATTCTTAGCGGCTGATTCCTTTGCAGCCCGGGCGTAAACTAGCCACTTTCGCCGGTAAGGGGCTATCGCTTGGATCACGTCAAAGGGGCGGCAAGGACTTGCAAAAGGACCTGGCCTGCGATCGGGGGGGGCTTGGTTCTCGCGACCTTCACCGGGTTCCGGGCAATTGCCGGCGTTTCGGCCCTGCCGCCCTCACTGGGCGACGGCGATACCTACGACTTGTATGTCGGAGGCGACGAACAATACGACGATAATCTGTTCCGCGTACCTTCGGCGGTCGGGAGCGTTGGATCCCTGGTGAATCCCAACGCATCGCGCGCGGATCGTGTCAGCTCCGTATCGGCCGGAGGCGACGGTCAATGGATTCTCGGGCGGCAGGTGTTCAATGTGGACCTGCATGCCGACCAAAACTGGTTTGCGCGCAATAGTTTTCTGAACAACACGTCGGGCAATGCGAAATTGGTGTGGAACTGGCAGGTGGGGGGGTACTTTTCCGGTACGGCGGGCGCGACTTATTCGCATGCCCTCGTGAGCTTTGGCGAAGCGCTCTACCTGGGGCGCGATTTACTGAATTCCACCGCCTATTTCGGTACCGCACGCTACCAGGTGGGTCCGCATTGGGCTCTGTACGGCGGGGTCGGCGACTCGAGCGTTGCCCATAGCGCAGCCGCCGCGCAGACCGGCAATTTTCGCACCCAAGGGGGGAATGCCGGGATCGAGTACGCCCTCGATGTGGCTGACACCCTGAGCGTAGAGTACCGTTACGATCAAGGCCGGTTTCGGGCGGGTCAACTCGAGACGGTGATCGTTAATTCTCAGCCCGTTACGCTCAGTCCCGATTTTCACGACGATACGGTGCTATTCACCCTGAAGCACTCGTTCAGCGACAAAACCCAGTTAGTTGCGGATGCCGGGTATTTGAAGCGCTTCTATCCCAATACTTCCGTAGGATCCTTCTCGGGAGATATCTGGCGCGCCACACTGAACTGGCAGCCCAGTGACAAGACTCAGCTGGCTTTCGCGGCTTGGCGCGAATTACATGCTTATTTGGAGTCGCAGTCGAATTACTTCGTCTCCACGGGCGGCAGTGTCAAGCCGACTTGGTTCGCCACGGACAAGATTACGGTGTCGGTGCAATATGCTTACGAGAAGCAGAGCTACATACAAACCAGCACCTCGGTGGTGAACCTCGGCCCATTGAATGCCAATGTCGGCGTCGAATCCGCGAATCTCAATTACTCTCCGCGGGACAATTGGATTCTGGGCTTGGCCTATGTTCACGTGAACCGTGCATCCAGCGCCGAGTCGTTTCGCTATGGCGATAACCTGGCCACCTTCAGCGTGCTCTATAAAACGCGTTGAATCGGCCTCATCGTAGCCGCAGCCGCGCTCACCGCATCCGCCAGCCACTCGCTCATCGCAGCCGCAGCCGCTCGCCGTATCCCGTCAACTCCAGGTATCCACGACCCACGACACGATGCTGTTCGTACGCGCGCACCGCGCCCTCCCAATAAATCGCTCCGGTGGACAGTCGGGTATCGTTCTCTTGATCGGCGAGCAGGGGTTCAAGCTCGAACTCTCGAGAACCCGCGTGCACTTGCCACTGAATCGGATAGACGATTCCCGTCCGCGGTGACCGCCACGTTCGCTGGGATGCGAAGGTTACGTCGCCGGGCCCCAAGAGTTGCACCGTGCCGTCGGCGCTTCGCAGGGTACCACCGGCCCAACGCGACTCCCCGTGCGCGCCGCGCATACGGAATGCCATGAGCGCCGCGCCGTCATCGAGGTTGATCCCGATCCAGTCCCAGCCCACGGCCTGACTGTCTAGGTATTCACTGGACCATTCGTGATCGAACCACGCTTCGCCGCTGACCGGCGTGGTGCGGCCGTCACGGACGATCGATCCGGCGACTTTCAGGTGCGGCAGACTGTAGTAGTAGCTCGCGGCCTGCACCGCAGGGCCTTTACGGCTGACGCCGGAATTCCCATTGAGCAGAGGGGCTTGCGTGTTTACAAACGTCAGCGCCAATGAAAAGTTCTCCGCGTCGATTTTGGCCGTGTAGTTACCGGCATCGCGCTCGAGAGACCAGTGGTCGATCCAAACGCCGGTATCGCCCACCCGAGCATCTGCCAGACCGAATCCGGCCCGTCGAATTTTCTGATCCTGCCAGAGCCGCCCGCGCTTCGGATCACTGATGGCACAATGCGCAATCAACAGCTGCCGCGGAGCGAACGAACTCGGGTTAGTCACATCCACCTTAGGTTTCGTGCGGAAGAAGGTGACTTGAAAGCCGAGGTCTTCGCCGTGCGTGGTCAGCCAGCCGGTGACGTACCACCACTCCGTACGAAAATCGGGGTGGCTGCCGAAGTCCGCGGGAAATACCATGGTCCGATCGGGTGTAACCGCCGCATAGCCCGGCTGCGCGGCCGCTGCCTCACCCGCAGCCGCAACCCCAGTGTTAGTCGCAGTCGCATCCATAGCCCCACCCGCAGCCGCAACCTCAGTCTTAGTGGCAGCCGCATCCATAGCCCCGCCCGCAGTCGCAACTGCCGTCCCGGTCTTGGTCGCAGTCGTATCCGTAGCGGCTGCCGTCGCGATGCTGCAAAGACTCAGCGCGCTCGGCAGTGCGACCAGCGTTTCGAGCGCGACCAGGGTTCCAAGAATGTATTTGGCGGCGCTCACCAGTCCTCACGCACGGCGCGTACTGCGTCCTGACTCATGGCGGCGCGGCCGCTCCAGATCGCCGTAATGGCGGCCGCGGCGATCAAGGTGATGCCGAGCACGGCGAGTTCCCAGTAGGGGACCGAGAGATCAATGCTCCAATTGAAAGATTGGCGATTGATCACATACACCAAGACCAGGCTCAAACCGGCGCCCAGTGTCAGCCCATAGCCGACTCCCAGCAGGCTCATGAGAATCCCTTCGCTCGCCAACATCGCGATTATTTGCCGGCGCAGCATGCCGAGATGGCGCAGCATCCCAAACTCCGCTCGGCGGGCGAGGGCGGTCGAGCCTGCGGCGAAACTCACGCCGGTGAGGCCGATGATGACTGCGATGGCCTCGAGCGCATAGGTGATGGCAAAGGCCCGATCGAAGATCTGTAGAGAGCGTTCGCGGATTGCGCTACTGGTCATGATCTCGAGCAAGTCGCCGCGCGCAAAGCAGGCGCGCAGCGCCGATTCGATGGCGGCGGCGTTGCGAGGGTGGTCGATCCAGATCGATCCCTCGGTGGCTGAGTCATCTCCGGTCGCCTGAATATAGGAGGTGCGGGTAATGACGACGGCCCCGGCACTGCGGGCATAGTCGCGCCAGATCCCTGCAATGGTGAACGGCCGGTTGCGGCCTTGCAGCGGCAGCTCGATTCGATCTCCCATCTTGTAGCCATAAAGATCTTGGACTGCTTCGGAGATCCATACGGGTTGCGCATTTGCCGCCAAGGGCAGATTCAGGCTTCGAATCAGCGGTAGCTCATCGACCGCTTGCGCGGGATTCGCGCTGCGCGCGATCAATGTCACGGGCTCGCGCGCGGCATCGAGAAGCAGCTGGCGCGTGCGGCGGAACTCGATGCGTGAAACCCCGTCGACCGCCGCAAGTTTGGCCTGGATCGCTGAAGACCAGTACGCCGTATCGTTCCCCAGAGGCTCGCGTATTTGTAGATCGGCCGGCAGTAGTTTGCCCAGCCAATGATCGAAGGACTCGCGGAACGAGTAAACCATGATGGCCATCGCAACCATGAGACTGAAGCTCACGATGATGGAAGCCAGGCTCAATGTCGAGATGCCCACATTTTCCCTGAGCTGAGCCAACGCCGTACGCATCACGACGTGCCGGGTTCCAGGCGTGAGTTGCAAAATGCGCGTCGTCAGCACGGGGACCAGCATGACCGCGCCGCATAGCAAAGCGGCCACACTCAAGTATCCGAATAGGGGCAGCCCGCCGATGCGAGGCAGCCACGCCAACAGCGCGCCGAATCCCAGGATTGCGATTCCGGCATACCAACTCGCTCGGGCTACGACGGGCGAATCGCCGTCGCCGCCCTTCAGCGCGCGTGCCGGGTGTTGCCGGGCGGCATGGCGCGACGGCAACCATGCACCCACGCCGGCCACGACGGTACCAATCACAAAAAATGCCAGCATGGGCCAAGGCGCCGGATGCAGGGATATCGATGAACTGTGCAGTTGACCATTGCCGAGGTCTCCCGCCAACAGACGAAGCATGGCGAGCGCCATCGAGAAGCCCAGCATCACTCCTATGCCTGCGCCCACGGCGCCGAATGCAGCCCCCTCACCGATCAGCGCCCACTGCAATTGGCCGCGCGTCACTCCCAGCGCTCGCATCAGCGCCAGGGAGCTGCGGCGGCGTAGCACCGACAGCGATTGCGTCGAAAACACCAAGAAGGCGCCGGTCCACAATGCGACCAGCGCAAGCATGTTGAGATTCACACGGTAGGCGCGCGTCACCGTCACGGCGCGGTCGCGCTCGATCTGAGGTGCCACAGCCAGCACGCCTGCCGGTAAACGCCGGTTCAACTCGTTCCTATAGTCTTCCACGTCATGCCCTGCGGCAATCCGAAGATCGACGCGATTCAGCCGGCCAAGCTGATTGAAGATCCATTGCGCCGATGCGATATCCATGATCCCCAGCGATTGCGAGTAGGTGTCCTGCGAGAGCACGCCGAGGATTCGCAGCGATCGTGATGAACTTCCCACGGTGACGGGCAGCAGGTCGCCGCGCCGCACGTGCAGCTGCTCCGCGGCGCTCTGGCTCAAGAAGACGCTGTCGGATTGGAATAAATCGAAGATTCCGCCGCCGATGTCGCCCATCAAGGCAGGCTGCAGGGCCGCCGCGAGAAACGGATCAACCCCGATGACCTTGAGCGTATCGCGCCGTCCGGGCAAAGCCACCGCCAGTTCGAGCACCGGACTTGCGACGCTGACCGCGGGATCTTTGGCAAGCGCGGGGAACAGCGTCTCGGCAAAGCCCTCGCGAGGGCCCCGCACCACGATATCGGCTTCGCCGACCAAGCGTTTGGTCGCCAGTCCGAATTCGTTGAGGGCCGCGGTGTTGACCAAGTAGACGGCGGTGCCGAGTGCCACACCCAGGGCGATGGCGAACACCGTGACCGCCATTCGAGCCGGTTGCTCGCGCACCTGCGCCAGCAGCAGCAGACGCCAAACCGTCCAGGAACCGCGGGTCCGCAGACCGTGCGTCCGCGGATCTTGCGTACCGGCGGACCCCGGGTTCATTCAGCGGACCTCCTGGGCTTTGAGTCCGTCCGCGTCGAGAATCAGGATGCGGTCCGCCGTCTCGGCGGCAGTCCGCGAATGCGTAATCAAGATACCGGCCCCGGCGTTCGCTTTCACTTGGGTACGCAACAGAGCAAGAATCTGCGCCGCGCTGCGCGGATCCAAGTTTCCGGTGGGTTCGTCCGCCAGCACCAACCGAGGCCTGTGCACCAATGCACGAGCGATGGCGACGCGCTGGACTTCACCTCCCGACAGCTCGCGGGCATGGCGTCGCGCCAAGCTGGAAATTCCGACGGCTTCCACCATGGCCGCGATGCGCCGGCTCCGTTCCGGCTCAGCGACCCCCAATAGATCCAGGGGCAATTGAACGTTCTGTTCCACCGTGAGGTAGGGCAGCACGTGGAAGGCTTGAAACACGAACCCAACGAAGCGACGCCGCAGCAGCGTGGTCGCGTCGTCATCGAGTGCGGATAGATCGACTCCCTCCAGGAGCACCCGGCCCGAGTCCGCCTTGTCGAGGCCGGCCAAGAGGTTGAGCAGCGTCGACTTGCCCACCCCCGACTCACCCATCACGGCAAGATACTCGCCCGGAGCCAGCGTGAGGTTCAAGTCCTCGAAAACCGGCGGACGATCCCGCCGGTACCGTTTGGTGAGATGCTCGAGCCGCAGAACGGCGGGATCAGCCACCTTAGTCGGAAGCGATCAGGCCGCGTCGACGCCCATGACGGCTTTGACCTCCAAAAAGTCGCGCAAGCCGAATTCGCCCCATTCGCGTCCGTTGCCCGACATCTTGAATCCGCCGAACGGTGTTTTCATATCGCCCGATGCGCCGTTCAACGCCACCTGGCCGGCCCTGATCCGATTACCCACACGGCGCGCGCGGACATTGTCCTCGGACCACACATAGGCCGCGAGGCCGTAGGGCGTGTCATTCGCGATCTTGACCGCCTCATCCTCGGTCTGGTACGGCAGTATGCACAGCACCGGGCCAAAAATTTCCTCGCGGGCGATGGTCATGTCGTTGCGCACGTTGGAGAAAATGGTGGGCTTGACGAAGTAACCCTTGGGCAGGCCATCCGGGCGACCCGAGCCGCCGGTAATCAGCTTGGCGCCTTCGGCAATGCCTTTTTCGATAAACCCTTCGACACGATCGAATTGCAGCTTCGAAACCACCGGACCCAGCGAGGTCTTCTCGGAGCTGGGGTCGCCCACCACCACCGTGTCCGCGACGCGCTTTGCGATGGCTTCGACTTCGGCCATTCGCGCGGCAGGCACCAACATGCGCGTCGGTGCGTTGCACGACTGCCCCGAATTCTGGAATACATGGAGCACGCTTTGCTTCACGGCGCGTCCGAAATCGGCATCGTCCAGCAAAACGTTGGGTGAGTTGACG
>Ga0179596_10000121_pt1 | contig 63343 bp, 65 predicted proteins | sample CZODoug1_1_08_16_FD_155494 | JGI IMG/M metagenome (GOLD analysis project Ga0179596, IMG submission 155494) | Vadose zone soil fungal communities from Angelo Coast Range Reserve, California, USA - CZODoug1_1_08_16fungal (Illumina Assembly) | ecosystem: Environmental > Terrestrial > Soil > Vadose... | reverse complement strand
CAAGGCCGCCGCGGTTTCCTTGGCACCCGGTTCGTTCAGATCAGCCACGACGACCCGCGCGCCTTCGCGGGCATAGCGCTCTGCGACAGCGCGGCCGATGCCTCGTGCCGCGCCGGTGATCAGCGCGACCTTTCCGTCAAGCGTGAGACGATCCGTCATGGGGCTATCTCTCTCATTGCTCAATGGGGGCTGTGGCACGAGCGTAGATCTCGAGCACGTCGCGGACAGATTGGAGAACGAGCGCACGCGGTTCGGCCGGAAGGTCGCCCGACGCGACGCGCTCATACAGACGCGGCAAGTACTGGCTGACCAACGGGACGGGAATCGGGGTGGCGCTCAGACGGGTGGAAAGCGCGCTCGTTGCCGCCCGCGCCTCTGGGGAAGACCAATAGTAGCGGATGCGATCGCTGTAGCTGAAATGGCGCAGCAGGCGTTGTTGCGCCGGGGAGCCGCCATAATGGCTCGACCAATGCCGCGGATGCGCGAGCATCAGCTCCTCCATGGTTCCGCTGAGGGATCGGAATTCCGGGTGCAGAATGCAGTCGATCGCGTCCAGCCCGTAGAGGGCCTCGCGGAGCGCGAAGGTCAGAGCGGGGCCGACCTTGAGGATCGAAAACCCATCCCGGACGAGGCGAGCCAGGGCGGCTTCCGGCTGGTAATCCGTGGAATGGGCTTCGAATACCAGGCCGGGCATGCCTCGGAGCGATGCGGCAAGGGCTGTGGCCTTGTCCGGCTGATAGACGGCGACCGCGTCATGACTGAATTCGACGCCTGGCTGTACGACGATCGCGATCACGCGGGACCAGGCTTCGGGTGCCGAGGCGCGAAACGCGGCCTCGTGAACGGCGAAGGTGCGGGTCACCGCCTCCGGCCTCGTCGGCGTCAAATGGTCCATCGCGTCCGTGGCGCCGCCAGGTGTGGGGACTTCGGTTCCGACGACATAGACGGGCTTGGCCGTCGCCGCCGTCTCAGCATGCGCGGCAAGCCGTGCCGCGCGTTCCGCGACGATGTCGTCCGGCAAATGGGCCGGCTCGCCCTGGCATCCCATGCTTGTGTCGAGATGCAGCTTCTCAAAACCCGCCGCGGCGTAGGCCGCGATCATCGCCGAGGCTTTCGCGACGGCGTCCTCAGCCGGCAAATGCTTCCAGGGGTTGGGACCGAGGTGGTCGCCGCCCAGGATGACGCGGGATCGCGGCAATCCCACCCGATCCGCGATGTCGAAAACGAAATCGCGAAAACCGGCGGGCGTCATCCCCGTGTAGCCGCCATCCTGATTGACCTGATTGCAGGTCGCTTCGATCAGGACCTCCGCGCCCGATGCGGTTGCCTGCCGCAACGCCGCGTCGATCACCAGGTCATGGGCGGAACAGATTGAGACGATGCCGCGAGGGCGACCCGAGCGGCTTGCGTCCCTCAACTGCGTCAAGGTCTGGGTGCTCATGGACGTGAACTCCTGGGACGTGAACTCCGGTCCGCCAGGAACTCATCGAGTTCCGCGAATGAGGAAACGCCTTCCATCGGCCCCCGGACGCCGACCGCGCGGGCGCCGCTGGCATTGGCGTAGCGAAGGCTTTCTTCTGTGCCTCGGCCCTGCAGGTGGCAGGTTACGAAGGTGGCGCCGAAACAATCGCCTGCGCCCGTGGGGTCGATTTCGGCGATGCGATGGGGCTCAACGTGAATCGCGCCCGCGACTGAGTAATGGCTCGCCCCCTGCGCGCCGCGCTTGACGACGATTTCCGAGGTTCCCAAGGCGAAAATTTCACGGATCGCCTCGCTCTCGGACTTGGCCTCGGTCAGCATCATGAGTTCAGGCCCGCTGGGCATGAAGATGTCGCAATATTGCAGCATCATTTCCATGGCCGCCCGCATTTCAGGGATGTTGAGCATTTCCTTGCGGACATTGGGATCGAACGAAACAGTACCGCCCGACGCTACGACTTGCTTCAGCGCCTTGATGACTTCATCGATGATTCTGAAGGAGAATAGGGACGAGCCCATGACATGAAAGTGCCTGGTCTGAGCCAGCAGGGCTTCGCCCGCCTTTGTGACGCGCGTATGACCACAGGCGGAGTTCTTGATATTATAGACGAAGTCCCGATCTCCGTCGGGCTTGTAGCGGACGAAGGCCGTGCCGGTGACCTGCTCGCTCGTGACTTGGATGGCGGATACGTCGACGCCGTCCCGTTTCAGCCGATCGATGTTGATCCAGCCGAAATCATCATCCCCAACGCAGGAGATGAGGCCGCAGGGCTGACCCAAGCGGGCGACCTGGTCGATGAAAATCGCGGGCGCGCCGGAAGGATAAGGCCCGCGAAGCGCCAAAGGCTCGCGAAAGCCGTTGCCCGGTTCTTCCGCCATGATCTCGACCACGATCTCGCCGATCGTGACAATCTTGCTCATGTCGTTCGGCGCCATTGGGACTGGGTCCTTCCCTTCGGATATCCGGCCCTAAGGGCTGGATCTGGCTTTGAAAAGAGTTCCACAGCGCAGTAAGCACGGCAGCGTTCTCGGCACGGGCCATGGGAAGGCTAGCCGTAGTCAGCCGACTCTTGCTGTTCGGCGGGGGCGTAACTCTTCTTTATCGTGCTCTGATAAAGTCTCGCTTCTTCGTTGGATGACGGCTGGAGACGAAACCCAGCTTCTTCGAGCGCATTGAAGGTCTTCTCATCCGCCGTGTCCGACACAATGACATACTCGACCGAACTCAAGGGCAAGCGAGGGGCGTCCGCGCTTCTGTCTGGTTGCGTGCCGCTGATCAGGATCGCGGTTCGTCTGGCGGCCTGCGCGGCGGCTCTCTGAAACGACGCGGAGGCATCCGAGGAAAGAATGACGGCGTCGTGCGTGATTGCCGAAGCCTGCAGAATAAAGAGATCGATCGCGTGAAAGGCCAACCCGTGCACGGCTGCCGGACCGTCGATCAACATCCCGTTGGCATCCAATTGTCCGCCAAGAATATGGATGGACCCGACGACAAATTGCCGTGCGGTCAACAGGGCATCGACCGATGTCAGGACAACGCGAAGATCGGGAAACGGCGGGAGATAGGCCGGGAGCATCGCCGGCAACCGGCCAGGCCCGATCAGAAGCGTGGTGTGACTTCTTGCCAGCGCGGCCGCGGTCAGGAGCAACGCCCGAGAGGCGGGCGGCGGGGGCGCGATTTGCGCATCGTCATAGGCATGCCGACCGACGGCGGGGCGCGCCGAGCCGGAGGAGCGAACGATCAAGCCTTGCTCTTCGAGATAGGCGAGATCGGCACGGATCGTGACCGCCGACACCCCCAAAGTCCGACTGATGGTATCGACACGAACGATGCCGTCCCGCCGGATCCAATCAGCGATCTGGAGTCTACGTTGGAGCACGACGCTGCGTGAGCCGAGGGTCACCGATTGCCCTTTGTTCTTTCGCTATGAAAGAAATATCTTTCATTGCGAAATATGTATCTGGAATCTTCGGGGCTGTCCAGGCGCTACCGACAGCGCATCTCACCTGGCCGCGGCAAGAGGCGAGATGCCGCCGAAGTTAAGGTTCGGAGCCCGGTGCCGCCGATGCGGACGATCGCGGGCATCGGGAAGATCGCCGGCTCCAGGTAAAGATCAAAGACAGGCGCGGGGGCGGGGCTCGGACCAGCGTTGAACAGCCCTGGGTAAAGACCGCAGCGAGATCCCGTCACCTCGCCGCCATGCCGTCGAAGTTGCACACTCAAAACTCAAGAGTCGCAGTGGCCGTGTCGCACGCAAATGCGCCTACCTGGCCGATCCGAAAATTGGCCTTGTTCACCCGGATAAATGGAATGGTTACTTCCCCCACTCTCCATGGCAATATCGAACACAAGGTGCTTTGCTCCACACCTTTCGTCTCAACATTTCCCATAGGGCGCCCGAATAAATTTCCCGATCGTTGAATAGCTTTATCAAAGAAATCCGCCCAATCTGAAAATATCGGAACTTCTTCATTCGGGAAAGGCTTCGGAATAATTATTGTACTTCCTATTCCACCGGAATATATACTGGCCACCACCTCTTTAGTTTTTGCTATATATTGAATTTCAGTAACTATCTGCTCTCCTGGGACCACAGGTACGGCTCTCCCAGTTTGAGCATAAAATTTGCCGTCTACGTCTTGCCAAAAATAACATGCCTGGATTACCCAAGTATGAAAGTTTGTCCACGATGGCTCAAATTTAGCGTTGTTGCCGGCGAGGGAACGCCCCAGCATTAGTTGTGGGACAATTTGATTGAATCTATATTTTGATATAGGAAATTTCCCGCTAGATCCATAAGCATCAAAATCGATGTCGCCCCAGATATAGAATGTTTGCTTCGATGGATCCCAACTCAGCGAATCCGGAATAGGTGGCACTACGTATTGATATCGAATAACCCAGTCACTCGCCGGAGTTGGCAGAGGAACCGTCTCTATATTGCCCGATGACACCGCATATACAGTTACCCTATGCGCCAACTGCCCCGCATCATGCCTCTCGGAGGATGCGGCAAGCTCAATCGACTTTCCGAAACACTTCGGTGGGAGTAACAGCAATATGAAACACGTAATTATAAATCTTAAATTCATAACATCCACTGTCATCTCCAGGAATCGTGGCAGCACAACCTGAACGTAAACCCTACCTAACAGCTCGATATCGTAGGGTCGGCACTTATCGAAACAACTCTCAATCTCGATCGCCAATCGATCAGGCTGCCGAAATCCGGCTAGCCTGGATAATTCATCGGGGTTGGCGGGCATAAAATTTGGGGAAACAGTACTGATTATTGAGCCGTAACCTGAATTCTCCTATCATCTGAATTCCCCAAGGCCAAGGTTTTCTCCCGTTTTAGCTGATAATCCGACGGTGCCACGAGCCGGTACTCAAGTCGGGCCGATTGGAAACCTCATGTCAGATGGCGTGATGTGCCGGCTCTGCCGGCGAATGATGATGATCGGGCGCGCAACCGACCTGGCCGACGGCCGCCGGAAATACCGTGACCGACGGCGGCGTCATCTGGACCTGCACCGCTGGCGCGTCGCTCTGGCGAGCGGGGACCTGACCTCGTCAGGCCGTTGCGAGCAGCCGCCGAGCCGCTTCGGCCAATAGACCCGAACGCGTCGTGTCTCGCGCTCGGGCGGCCTTGTCGAGGGCTGCGACGAGACCCTCATCCATCGAGATGTTGAGCCGAACCGAACGGCCCGGCAACTCGGACCGAACCAGCATCCGGGCCACTTCCCTGACATCCGGATCATGGGCGATCTGCTCGGGCGGCGTCGCGGAAGGGATAGCCCCGCCGTCCTCGACCATACCCGCCAGGTGCAGGCTCAGGGCTTCCTCCGCGTTCCGGGCGGCTTGTTCGACGGTGTCGCCGGCGCTGGCGCAGCCCGGAAGATCAGGAAAGAACACGCTGTAACCCGGCGCGTCGCCGCCCTCGACGATCGCCGTGAAATAGATGGTGGCCATGGTTTAGCCCTCCTAGGTGAGCTTCACGCCGGATTGGCGCTCGATCGATTTCAAGGTGCCGGTCTTCAGATCCTTGACCGGATGCGGAACCGTCACACGGCCCGGCTTGGTCGGGTGCTTGAACTGCGTGTGACTGCCCTCGGTATTGACCCGGACCCAGCCGTTCACCTCTAGCGCCTTGATGATTGCCCGGCTCGACCGGTCCATGCACGTCCCCACTCATTGTGTAATTAATACACAACTTCCCGATACGCGTCACCCAAAATTGTGTATTGGTTGTGTAAAAACTGATCGACCCGGCCCGCTGCCGCGGACGGTATTACGCCGATGCCCCGATTACCTGGCCTGTTGATCCGAGCTCACTGGCGCGCGTGCTTCGGCCTGCAAGCGACTGACATCCGTCGAGGGGCGGACATGCCTCGACGTTCGAGCGAGGCATGCGATCTAAGTCATTGAAAAACTTGGCTGGGCTTCTTGGATGCGTATCGAACCAAATGCCTCGCGGCGCAGTCCGAGCTTAGGCGCGTGTTGGACGAGTTGGGGCGCTTGGGGACGGTCCGGTAGCCGCACCGCTTGTTCTCTTTCGAGGCGGGTTTTCGCCTTTGATGAGGGCTCGGGCAACCCGATCGTCGAAGCCCAGAGCGAATGGCGCCATGCTGTCTCTTGATCCGAAGGTCTATATTTGAGATCATTGATATCAATGATCTCGCGGAGGCTTGGATGGCTGGGAACTTGCACGTACGCAATTTGGATGACGAACTGATCGTCAGGCTGAAACGGCGTGCTGCTCGGCACGGTCGCTCGACCGAGGCCGAGCATCGGGAAATCCTCCGTCAAGCTCTTGCTGCCGAGATCGAGCCTTCCTTCGATACGCTGGCTGCCGAGTTGCGGACACTGACGAAACGTAGGAAACAGACGCCATCGGAAGTTTTGCTGCGCGAGGGACGTGACGAGCGGTGAGCATGCTCGTCATCGATGCCAGCATTGCCGTCAAATGGGTGGTCGAGGAAGAAGGGACGCCACAAGCGCTGGCTCTTCGTCAGCGGACGAAGCTGATCGCGCCCGAGCTGCTGGTGGCCGAGTGCGCGAATATCCTATGGAAGAAGGCTGCGCGAGGTGAACTTTCCAAGGAGGAGGCCATTCTTGCTGCCAAGCTCCTTCAGAATGCCGAAATCGAACTGCTGCCGATGCGGTCGTTGTTTGAGACCGCAACCGGTCTGGCGATCGAATTGGACCATCCCGCTTATGATTGTATCTATCTCGCCCTGGCGGTCGAGAACGATTGCCCGTTTGTTACTGCCGACGAACGCTTTCTTCGCAAGCTCGGTCAAGGCCGGCGAGTGGCACTTCAGAATCGGGTGATCTCATTGACAGATGCTGCGAGGCGATAGCCGGTTGCGTTAGCTGGGAACAAGCGGCCGACAGTTGCCTGTCCGGCAGGCGTGCCGCCCGTCTGATGTGGTTGCCAGCATCAACGGCGCCCAGCCCTTGCAAGTCGATGCCGACCAGAGATCTAGTGTTTACCCGGCTAAGCAGTCGCTATATATAGCCGTAAGCCCGATCGTACAAATTGTGCACCGAAAAGAAAATTGAGCAAATAAGAGAGGCGATGAAGCAAATTGCGTCAAAGGACGCGTGCCTGGAGAGACGAAGAAATATTGGACATGTCGTGCGTGCGCTCGATTCCTTGGTTTTTGGTCATTCTTCTGAGTTTCGGGGACGCCGCATTTAATCGATGAACACCGACGGTGTCACAATCGGCGGCATCTGCCGCCCATCCAGCCCCAGAACGACGAAAGGCCACCCGGAGGCGGCCATCTCACGTCGTCAACTCAGCAAACTTGGCTGGGGGACTAGGACTCGAACCTAGATTGACGGAGTCAGAGTCCGCTGTCCTACCATTAGACGATCCCCCAAGACGGTCGGCCTGTAAACCGCGCGCCCTGACGCAAGAAACGGCGATCTAACACGGGCGCGCGCAAATGTGTAGTCGGAATACGGCCGGGACGGTCAGTTAGTCGCCGCTCGCTCGCGCCGGTTGCGCGCGCTTCGGGGAATAATCGCGCCGCTGCGGTGACATGTCGCCTCACGGGCACGGGAATTGCGTGTATTATTCCCATCGTGGGAGGTCAATGTGAACTTCGTCGATCGGTCAGCCAGCTTCGCGGCACTCGACCTCGGGACCAGCAATTGCCGTTTGCTGGTGGCCCGGCCGGAATCATGGGCGGTCGATGGCAGCGGCTACCGGGTGATCGACGCGTTCTCGCGCACCGTGCGCCTGGGTGAGGGCGTCGAGGCGAGCGGCCGGCTGAGCGAGCGGGCGATGGCGCGGACGATCGAGGCGCTGGCGATCTGCGCCGGCAAGCTGCGCGCCCGGGGCGTGCGGCATGGCCGCTATGTCGCGACCGAGGCCTGTCGGCGCGCCGAAAACTGTTCGGAATTCCTGGAACGGGTGCGCGTCGCCACCGGCCTGCGCATCGAGATCATTCCGACGGCGGAGGAGGCGAGGCTGGCCCTGGCCGGCTGCGCGGCACTGCTCGATCCCCATGTGCCGAACGCCATCGTGTTCGATATCGGCGGCGGCTCGACCGAACTCCTCTGGGTGCGCGTGCGTCCGCCGGCCCGGCCGGGTGGCCGCGTGTCGACCGAAATCCGCGGCGTCATTTCGCTGCCCTTCGGGGTCGTGTCGCTGACCGAGCGGCTGGATAGCGGCATGCTGAATGGGGGGCCGATCGACCATGGCGTCCCCGACGCGACATCCTTCGAGACCCTGGTCCGGCATGTCACGGAGGCATTCCGCGGCTTCAACAGCTGGCACCGCATCACCCGACAGATCGAGCGGGGCAATGTTCAGATGCTGGGCAGTTCGGGTACGGTGACGACCCTGGCCGGGATCTCGCAGCGCCTGCCGCGCTATGACCGCAATCGGGTCGATGGCGTCAGCCTCGGTTTCGACGAGGTGCACCGGGTGATCGCCAATCTGGTGGCGATGACGCCGGCGCGGCGCTCGGCGGAACCCTGCATCGGTGCCGGGCGTGCCGATCTGATGATCGCCGGCTGTGCCATCGTCGAGGCGCTGTGCCGCGTCTGGCCGGTCGGGCGGTTGCGCGTCGCCGACCGGGGCGTGCGGGAGGGCATCCTGGCCGGCCTGCTGGCGGCACGGCCCTGGGCGACGGGCCAAGACAATACGGATATCGCCGCTTGCATGACGCCGCCGATTCTGGGCACCCTCGCGCCCTTGTGAGCGGGTGCTCGCAGCGGCGCATCGTCCAACGCCACACATTGACGCTCATCGTTTCGGGGATATGGCATGGCACGGGGCATCAAACGCCCCAGCGGCAAGCCCAATACTTTGGGTGGTCGTACGGGGAGCAGTCAGGTAGGCAAAGCGCAGACGGGTGCCGATCAGCCGGCCGCGCATAGCGGCCGTGGCCTCACGGTGCGGGTCAAGACCGCCAAGCAGCGCACCCTGTCCTCGACCCGCTGGCTGGAACGGCAACTGAACGACCCCTATGTCGCCGATGCGCGCCGGCTGGGCTATCGCTCGCGCGCGGCCTTCAAGCTCATCGAACTCGACGACCGGTTCCATCTGCTGGGTCCCGGCAAGCGGATCGTCGATCTGGGCTGCGCGCCCGGCGGCTGGACCCAGGTGGCGGTGCAGCGGGTGCACCCCGGAGCCAAGGGGGGCATCGTGATCGGCATCGACTATCTGGGGATGGAGCCGATACCGGACGCCCAGGTGCTGGAACTCGACTTCCTGGACCCAACCGCGCCGCAACGGCTGAAGGACCTGCTGGGCGGTCCGGCTGATGTGGTGTTGAGCGACATGGCGGCGCCGACCACCGGCCATCCGCCGACCGATCACATCCGCATCATCGCCTTGGCCGAAACGGCCTATGCCTTCGCCGCCGAGGTGCTGGCGCCCGGCGGCAGTTTCGTCGCCAAGGTGTTCCAGGGCGGCACCGAGCGCGGCTTACTCGAGCTGTTGAAGCGCTCGTTCAGCAGCGTGCGCCATGCGAAGCCGCCGGCATCGCGCACCGATAGCGCCGAGATGTATGTCGTCGCCACCGGTTTTCGGGGGGACGCGGCGGCGGGAGCGGAGCAAGCCTGACCGGTCTTCGGCCATGGATCGGCAGGCGCCGCTCAACCTGCGGATTTACCATGGCTGCCATTAGCATAGACGATAGGTATTGAGGCTTTCCCCGGCGGTCCCACTGTGTATAGTGCGGGGCCACCGTCGCGACGACCAAATTACCGGTCGCCCGATCGTCTTTTGAGAGGGATCGGAGCGTCCCCCTGACCCATGAAGCGGGTCGGGCCGCTCCGGTTACAGCCGGAGGCAGCATGCAAATCACCGATGCGTTCACGTTCGACGATGTGCTGCTGGTGCCCGCAGCCTCTGACGTCATGCCATCCGATGTCAGTACCCGAACCCGTCTCACCCGGACGATCGAGCTGGGTATCCCGCTGATCTCCGCGGCGATGGACACGGTGACCGAATCGCAATTGGCGATCGCCATGGCCCAGGCCGGCGGCCTGGGCGTCATCCACCGCAACATGACCATCGAGCAGCAGGCGAACGAGGTTCGCAAGGTCAAGAAGTTCGAGGCCGGGATGGTCGTCGATCCGGTGACCATCGAAGCGGAGGCGACGCTGTCGGATGCGCTGGCCCTGATGGCCGCCCATCGGATCTCGGGCATTCCCGTGGTGGCCAAGGGCGGCAAGCGGCTGGTCGGCATCCTTACCAACCGCGATGTGCGCTTCGCCAGCAATCCCGACCAGCCGGTTTCCGAGCTGATGACCAAAGAGGGATTGGTGACGGTGCGCGACGGCGTCGGCACCGAGGAAGCCAAGCGCCTGCTGCATCAGTACCGCATCGAAAAGCTGCTGGTGGTCGACAACGACTATCGCTGCGTCGGCCTCATCACGGTCAAGGACATCGAGAAGGCCCAGCTGTTCCCGAACGCGTCGAAGGACGAGCAGGGCCGGCTGCGCGCCGCGGCGGCTACCGGGACCGGCGATGACGGGGTCGAGCGGGGGGCCGCCTTGTTCGACGCGGAGGTCGACGTGCTGGTCGTCGACACCGCCCATGGCCACTCCTCCAAGGTGCTCGATGCCGTCCGCAAGATCCGCCGGCTTAGCAACTACACCCAGATCCTGGCCGGCAACGTCGCCACCGCCGAGGGTGCCCGCGCGCTGATCGATGCCGGTGCCGACGCGGTCAAGGTCGGCATCGGGCCGGGCTCGATCTGCACGACCCGGATCGTCGCCGGCGTCGGCGTGCCGCAGCTCACGGCGATCATCGATGTGGTCGAGGAATGCCGCAAGGCGGGCGTGCCGGTGATCGCCGATGGCGGCATCAAATTCTCCGGCGACCTCGCCAAGGCGATCGCCGCCGGTGCCGATTGCGCCATGCTGGGCTCCCTGTTCGCCGGTACCGACGAGGCGCCGGGCGAGATTTTCCTGTTCCAGGGCCGCTCGTACAAATCCTATCGCGGGATGGGCTCGGTCGGCGCCATGGCGCGCGGCTCCGCCGACCGATATTTCCAGCAGGAGGTGTCGAGCGCCCTGAAGCTGGTGCCGGAGGGCGTGGAAGGCCGTGTGCCGCATAAGGGCCCGGTCGGCCGGGTGATCCATCAGCTGGTCGGCGGCTTGCGCGCCGCGATGGGCTATACCGGCAACAGCTCGATCGCCGCGATGCAGCAGAATTGCCGGTTCGTGAAGATCACCGGCGCCGGCCTGAGCGAGAGCCACGTCCATGACGTGTCGATCACGCGGGAGGCGCCAAATTACCCGCAAGGCGCCTGACGCTTCCCGATCCGGTGTGTCCCGACCTCCCGTGCCCCGTGGTGCCACCTCTCACGCGAGTGGTCCTCGCGAGAACGGCTCTCGTGAGAACGGCTCTCGTACCGGCAGCCGGCCGCTGCCCGCGGTGCGCGTCAAGACACCGCCGATGACGCCGGGCGCGCGCCTGCAATCGGCGATCGAGCTGCTGACCGCGATCGACCAGACCCGGTCGGCGGCGGACGACATCGTCGGCGGCTATTTCCGGTCGCACCGCTTCGTCGGCTCGAAGGATCGCGCGGCGATTTCGGAGCATATCTACGCGGTGCTGCGCCGGCGCGGCGAGCTGGACTGGTGGATCTGCCGGGAAGGGGCGGGCTTGCCCTGCGACGCGCGAACCCGCCTGCTGGTCGCGGTCATCCTGGTCGAAGGCTGGCGGCCCGATGCGGTCTACCGCGCCTGCGACGGCGACCGGTTTCGTCCCGACCCGCCGACGCAGGACGAGGGCAGGCTGCTGGATCGGCTCGCCCGGGTCGAGATCGGCCACGCGGAGATGCCGGCGTCGGTGCGCGGCAATTTCCAGGAGTGGCTGGAGCCGCATCTGGCCGCGGCATTCGGCGCCGATCTGGCCGCCGAAGCCGCGGCGCTGAACGGCTCGGCGCCGCTCGATCTCCGGGTCAACGCGCTGAAATCGAATCGGGCCGATGCCCGCGCGGCCCTGGCCGCGGAGGGGGTCGAAGCGGTGCCGACGCCGCTGGCGCCGACCGGCTTGCGCGTCTACAAGCGGATCCCGCTCTCGACCTTAGAAGTGTTCAAGAGCGGCCGGATCGAGGTGCAGGATGAGGGCTCCCAGCTGGCGGCCCTGCTGGCTTTCGCCCGGCCCGGCATGCGCGTGGTGGACTTCTGCGCCGGGGCCGGCGGCAAGACTATGGCGCTCGCCGCGGCCATGGCGAATAAGGGGCAACTGATCGCCTGCGATATCTCGGCCAAGCGGCTGGAGCGGTCGGCGCAGCGGCTGCGCCGGGCCGGAGTGTCCAATGTCGAGCGCCGCGCGCTGAGTTCCGAGCGCGATAAATGGGTGAAGCACCACGCGGAAAGCTTCGACCGGGTATTCGTCGATGCGCCTTGCACCGGCACGGGCACCTGGCGGCGCAATCCCGATGCCAAATGGCGGCTGACGCCGAACGATCTCGCCGAACTCACCGCCCTGCAGGCCGCCATCCTGGATAGTGCCCAGCGGCTGGTGAAGCCCGGTGGCCGGCTGGTCTATGCCACCTGCTCGGTGCTGGCGCCGGAGAATGACGAGCAGATCGCCGGCTTCCTCGCCGGCCATCCCCTGTTCCGGCTGGTCCCGATGGGCGAGGTCTGGCGCGCGGCCTTGGGTTTCGATTGCCCGGTCGCGGGCGACACGCTGCATCTGACGCCGGCCAAGCACGGCACCGACGGGTTTTTCGTCGCGGTGATGGAGCGCGCGGCGGCGGCACTGGACAGTGTCGAACCCCAGGACGAACCGCCCGAAGCGATTGTCGAGGACGCCGCATGATCAGCCTGCGCCGGGCTGTGGCGGAGGACGCGGACGCGATCGCGGCGGTGCATGTCGCGAGCTGGCACCAGGGATACGATGCGATCGTGCCGTCGGCGATGAGCGAAGGCGTGACCCTGGAGCGCCGCACCGCGATGTGGCAGGTGTTGCTCTCGATGCATGCGGAGACGCATCTCACCCTGGTCGCCGTGACCGATGGCGGTCGCGTCGTCGGCTTTGCCACCGCGAGCGTCGGCGGAACCGCTATCGACGGTTTCGACGCCGAGTTCCACATGGTGTTCCTAGCGCCCGACCATCAGCGCCGCGATATCGGCCGCCGCCTGGTGCAGACCCTGTCGCTCGTTCTGCTCGAACGGGGTGCGATCGCGGCGATCGGTTGGGTGCTGGTCTCGACCGTCGCTTGTGGTTTCGCCACGGGATTGGGCGGCCGCGAACTCAGCCGTTCCTCGCTGAATGTGCCGGGTGGGACGGTGACCCAAGTGCTTTATGCCTTGCCGCCCTTGGCGGCCCTGGCTTCCGCTGTGACCAGCTGACGAGGAGGATCGACCGATCATGGCCCCCGACATACTTGCCGATGGTATCCCAAACCATCATGACCGCGTCCTGATCCTCGATTTCGGCAGCCAGTTCACCCAGCTGATCGCCCGGCGTGTCCGCGAAAGCGGCGTCTATTGCGAGGTCCATCCCTTCAACATCGCGCCGGACAAGCTGCGGGCTCTCGGCCCCAAGGCGATCATCCTGTCCGGCGGGCCGGCCTCGGTGATCGAAACCGCCTCGCCGCGGGCCCCCGACGAGGTGTTCCAGCTGGGCGTGCCCGTGCTCGGCATCTGCTATGGCCAAATGGCGATGTGCGCCCAGCTGGGCGGCAGTGTCACGACGGGCGCCGGCGGTGAATTCGGCCGCGCCTTCATCGACGTCACCGAGCCGAGCGGGCTGTTCGACGGGGTGTTCCAGCCGGGCGACCGGGAGCAGGTCTGGATGAGCCATGGCGACCGGATCGACCGCATGCCCGAGGGCTTCCGCGTCGTGGCCAGCAGCGAGGGTGCGCCCTTCGCGATCATCGCCGATGAGCGCCGCCGGTTCTACGGCACCATGTTCCATCCCGAAGTCGTGCACACGCCGCGCGGCGGCGAGTTGCTGCGCAACTTCACCCATCGGGTCGCGGGCTGTCGCGGCGATTGGAGCATGGCCGCCTTCCGCGCCGAGGCGATCGCCAAGGTGCGTGCCCAGGTCGGGCGGGGCAGGGTGATCTGCGGTCTCAGCGGCGGCGTCGACAGCTCGGTCGTGGCGGCGTTGCTGCACGAGGCGATCGGCGAGCAACTGACCTGCATCTTCGTCGATACCGGGCTGCTGCGCGGCGACGAGGCGGCCGATGTCGTGGCGGTATTCAGCGAACAATTCAACATCCCGCTGGTCCATGTCGACGCCGCCGAGATCTTCCTGACCCGCCTGGCCGGCGTCACCGACCCGGAGACCAAGCGCAAGATCATCGGCGCCACCTTCATCGATGTGTTCGACGCGGAGGCCGCCAAGATCGGCGGTGCCGAATTCCTCGCCCAGGGCACGCTCTATCCCGACGTCATCGAATCCGTGTCGTTCACCGGCGGCCCCAGCGTCACCATCAAGTCGCACCACAATGTCGGCGGCTTGCCGGAGCGCATGAAGCTGAAACTGGTCGAGCCGCTGCGCGAGCTGTTCAAGGACGAGGTGCGCATCCTGGGCAAGGAATTGGGCCTGCCCGACCGCATGGTCGGCCGCCACCCGTTCCCCGGCCCGGGCCTCGCCATCCGCATCCCCGGCGAGATCACCGTCGAGCGCCTGGATATCCTGCGCAAGGCCGACATGATCTATCTGGACGAAATCCGCCGCGCCGGCCTCTACGACACGATCTGGCAGGCCTTCGCCGTGCTGTTGCCGGTGAAATCGGTGGGTGTCATGGGCGACGGCCGCACCTACGACAACGTCTGCGCCCTGCGCGCGGTGACCTCGACCGACGGCATGACCGCGGAATACTACCCATTCCCGCACGAGTTCCTGGGCCGGGCGGCGACGCGGATCATCAACGAGGTGCGGGGGATCAATAGGGTGGTTTACGACATCACGTCGAAGCCGCCGGGGACGATTGAGTGGGAGTAGGGGTTAGAAAAGGCGGCTATCGGCGGTCTTGAAATGCTCAAGCGTAATGTGCGTGCTCGATAGATAGTGTTGGGCGCTGCACATCGTCACGAGCCAAGTAACGACCCATACTGCTACACTCCTCGATCCCGAAAGAGATGGAAGGGTTCGTCATGACGAAAGTGCGCGTTGCCGGCTTTTCGATCTCGCTCGACGGTTTCGGAGCAGGACCTGAGCAAAGTCTTGAAAATCCGCTCGGCAAGCGTGGCCGGGACCTGCACCAATGGATATTCGGTACGCGTATGTTCCGGGCAATGATCGGTCAGGACGGCGGCTCGGATGGCATCGATCAGACATACGCACATCGTTCGATGGATGGGTTCGGCGCGTTTATCCTTGGCCGCAATATGTTCGGGCCGATCCGTGGCCCCTGGCCGGACGAGAGCTGGAAGGGCTGGTGGGGCGACAACCCGCCCTATCACGCGCCGACGTTCGTGCTGACGCATCATCCGCGCGATCCGATCGAGATGGATGGCGGCACCACCTTCATCTTCGTGACCGATGGTATTGAGGCGGCGCTGGAGCAGGCGAGGCTCGCCGCCAAGGGCCGCGATGTGAAGATTGGCGGCGGCGTCGAGACGGTGCGTCAATATCTTCGCGCCGGGCTGATAGACGAACTGCATTTCGCTTTGTCCCCGGTTGTGCTCGGGCAGGGCGAAGCGATGTTTGCCGGGATCGACCTGCCGGCGCTCGGCTACCACGTCACCGAACATCAGGCGACCGATCACGCCATCCACATCGTTCTCGGCCGATAGAGGGGCCGCTGGGAGAAACGGTGACACTTTACCTGGAGAAACGGTGACACTTTGGAGAAACGGTGACACTTTACCTAATTCACCGCGCTTCGCCTCGCCGCGGTCTCTGACGCCCCATATCGAGGCATCACCTCGTTCACTCCCACCGTCATTTTTCACCCTGACGTATCGGGTTGACGATCTCGATGCCGGCAAAGTCTTTCTCATTGTCCGTCACGACGACGCAATCATTCGCCTCCGCGACAGCGGCTATGATCGTGTCGAGCGCGCTCCTGGGCCGGCCGCTCGCCTTGCCGTCGGCCATCAGACGCGCCCAGATCAGGCCGGCCTTCTCGTCGAACGGCAGGACGCGGCCGGCGAACAATGCCTGTGGACCCTCGGGGCCGGTGAACCAGGCATCGAGCTGATCGCGCTGCTTCCCGGCAGGCTTTTCCAGCACGCCCCGACGGATCTCCGCGACGGTGAGTGAGGTGATGAAGAGGTCTTGGTCGACCTGCTCGGCCATCCAAGCGATCAGGGCCTCCCATGGGTGAGGCTTCGTGATGTTGCTGAGGACGTTGGTGTCGAGCAGGTAGCGCATCAAATCTCGACCTCGCGCCCTTCCTTGCGGGAACGGGTCACGTCGAGGTCGGCGCCGACGAGCGGCGAGCGGCGCAGGGCCGCGAGGATGCCGCCTTTTTTCGGCGGTTCGCCGGCGATCGTCTGGCTGACGGCGATGCGGAGCCGCGATACCTCGGGACCGTCTTCCGCCAGACGGCGTGCTAAGGACCGAATGAGATCGCGATCGGTGGTAAGTCCCAGAACCTCGAAGCGCGCGAGACCGCGCTCGCTCAGGCGTGACCGGTAGTTCTTGATCGCGCGCTTCTGCGAACTGCCCATGGCACCCTCCGACATATCTCCAGTAATATAGCCGGAGGGCCAGGCTTGGGCTAGGTGCGACAGTCAGCAGAAGACGCCGGGGTCAACATCGACGGCGGCTAAAAGCGCCTCGTGCCATGGCTGCAGACGGTAGTATTTCCGACCGACAGGGTACGTTTGGGCTTGGCACGGTATCAGGAAATCGACCAACCGATCTCGATAGTTGCCGAAGCCATGCGGAAAAGTTTTCGGCTGGATTTCCCTTGAAAATCAACAGCGCAACTTTTTGACGGTCTGTGTGTCGGAAAAATACCGCCACGAAGGGAAGATTTTCGCCGTAATTTCAGAATGTTATGGGTTACAGAAACAATCGAGTGGGAGTAGGGGGTAATGCCGATTGTTAGCCAACTCGCGCCTGAATGCTGGGTGAAACGTAAGATAGATCTGTCCGAACAATTTCCAGGCGCCAAGTTTGGCTGGCCGCCAGCCTCAAAGGCGTCCCTCCTGGCTGTCCTGCAGTCCGCACTTGCTTCTGGAACGGGCCAATTCAGTCGAGCGTTTGCAACATCTCGATGCGGTAGGGTTTCAGCGGCGCTCCGGAGCTGATGCGCTGTGGCCAGTCGGGATTCGCGATCATGGCGCGGCCGACTGCGACCATGTCGAAGTCGCCTCGCTCGATTCCCTCAAGTAGCGGGGCCAGGTTGTTCTCGGGCGAGCTACCCCGACCTTGCATCATCTCCGCCATCGAGTTGTCGAGGCTGACCGAGCCGACCGTGATCGTCGCCTTTCCGGTCAGGCGCTTGGTCCAAGCGGCAAGATTGAGTTCGGTATCGAATTCTCCCTGCCAGTAGCGGCGCTGGGAAAGATGGAACGCATCGACACCCGCGTCAGCGATGGGTTGAACGACCTTTGCCCAATCTTCAGGTGTTTCGACAAGCCTGGCCGTGTAGTCTTGCTGCTTCCAAGTCGAAAGCCGTATGACCACCGGGAAATCGGGGCCGACCTTCTCCCGGATGCGCCTCACGACATCGGACGCGAACCGGCTGCGTCGAGAGATGTCGCCCCCATACTCGTCATCCCTGAGGTTGGTAGCCTTCCACAGGAACTGGTCGATGAGATAGCCGTGCGCGCCATGCACCTCCACCCCGTCGAAGCCGAGGGTTTTCGCCGACAGTGCAGCGAGCCCAAAAGCTTCTATTACCGCCTCGATCTCGTCTTCAGTCGCCGGGTCACCGACCTTTTCGAGGGGAAGATCGTCGCCGCCGATAATTCCGGACGGGCTGATGCGGCCAAGGGTCTCGCCGCCAGCGTCAAAGAGATCAGCGACTCCTTGGACCTTGGGTTTCCGTACTAGCCCGACGTGCCAAAGCTGGGGGAATATCAGGCCACCGGCTTGGTGAACGCGGTCGACCACCCGCTTCCAACCCGAGAGCGCATCCTCTCCATAGAAGCGCGGGGCATTGCGGTCATGTCCCGCGCTGTGATGCGGAATGAACGTTCCCTCCGTGATGATCAGACCGGCCCCACCTCGCGCGCGGCGTTCGTAATACGCCGCGACATCGTCTGTCGGCACGCCGCCTGGGGACATCGCGCGAGTCATCGGCGCCATGGCGATGCGATTGGCGAGCTGCAGCGTTCCGATGCGAGCCGGCTCAAACAGGGGTTCGGTTCGATGAAGGCGCGGCTGAGCAAGGGCAGTGGAAGTTGACACGGCGACCTGGACTCCTTCTCGGGGCCGGCTGCTGCCGGGCTCTATCGAAATGTACTGATATATGATACATTCACCGAGCCTTAAATGCAAGTGTGTTGGGTACATTATAGCGCGTCGACTGGCGGCCGCCGTGCTCTTCCGAGGGAGTGTGATGATCGATCTGCGTTTTCCTACCGCGCTCCAGATGGTGCTGAGCGTTGCACTCGGTGATCAGGACGGCTTTCGCTGTACCAGCACAACTCTTGCCGACGGGCTGAGCACAAATCCCAGCTTTATTCGCAAGCTACTCATTCCGCTTACGAGGGAGGGAATGATCGTGGCCTCTGTCGGCAAGGGTGGGGGCCTCCACTTGGGCCGGTCCGCGGCCGAGATTACGCTAAAAGACATCTATACCGCCGTCACGGAGGACAAACGGTCGCTCGTAGCGCGACAAGACTTGCCTAGCAGGTGTCGAATTAGCGCCAATATCAACGAGCTGTTCGAAGAGGTGGCTCACCAAGCCGAAGGCGCGATGCTTGGGGCGCTGGGACGGAGAAACGTCGCGGAGAGCTTGGAGGAGATCCTTCGTCTGGACCAGGAAAGGATGAGACGCGGCGGGGAATCCGCGAGACCAGCGCAGCCTGCGGAAACGTAAAGCCAACTATGGACTCTGACGGTAGTTTTTCGGACCCACGCGACGCTTCTGAATATGGTTCGAGGATCGGAAATCGACCGATTGACGCCGAAAACAATCGAGTGGGAGTGACGGAGAGTAGTCTAGGATAGGTTAGGAGACGGTGGGCTATTACGGGCGGCTTTAGGTGTCGATAGTTCGCAATAGCTGCTGTTTGCTCGTTCAATTGTCTCGATCCAGCAGGCAGTCGATGAATGCCCTCAGCGCCGGATGCGGATTGCGCCTGTCCGAATAGTAAAGGAAGAGGCCGGGGAACGTCGGCGACCAATCGGCAAGGATGCGCTTAAGACGGCCCGCGGCAATCGATTCATGAACGCGATCGTCGTCATAAGCATAGAGGATGCCCAATCCCTGAAGCGCGCCTTCGAGCACGACCTCCTGAAGATTGGAAATCAGCGGGCCGCTCACCTCCATCTCAATTTTTTTGTTCTTCTTCTCCATCTGCCAGCGATAGACCGCTCCGCTCCCCGGAAAGCGCCAGTTGATGCAAGCGTGTCGGTGCAGATCGGCTGGGACTTTCGGCTCACCGTGATGCGCCAGGTATTGGGGCGATGCGACCGCGAGCATCGCGATGTCAGGCGTCAGTCGAACGGCGATCATGTCTTTCTCCAGGCGCTCGCCGATACGGATGCCGGCGTCGAAGCGGCCGGCAACGATGTCGCTGATGCCATCGTCGATGACGATGTCGAGCACCACATCGGGATAGGCGCGATGAAAGCGGCCAAGCTGAGGAACGATCAGTTTCTTGGCAGCCATGCCCAGCGAGTTGATGCGCAACGTCCCGGCAGTGCGGCCGGTTGCGGCCACTGCCTCTGCCACCGCCGCGTCCATCTCCTGCATCATCGGCATGATACGGTCATAGAGCCGGGTGCCCGCCTCCGTGGGTGCCACGCTGCGCGTGGTGCGGTTGAGCAACCGGACGCCGAGGCGAGTCTCAAGCTGGCGGATCGTCTGGCTCAACGCGGATGCGGACAGTCCCAGATGCTCGGCAGCGCGCGCGAAGCTGGCGTGCCCGACGATGGCCGCGAAAGCCTTCAATTCCGCGAATTCCGACCCGCGCATTATGCATCATTCTCTAAATAAGGTATCCATATTGTACGCGATTATCTTATCTGGTGGAAATCACGATCTTGGTCTCATCGAAATGATGGAGACCGCACATGACCATCCAACTTCCGGAGCCGATCACGGCATACTTCACCGCCGACAAGCTGGACGGCGACGCCGTCGCGCGGTGCTTCACCAGCGGCGCGATCGTGAGAGACGAGGGCCGCACCTATACGGGTGTCGGCGCTATCAAGCGGTGGAAGACAGAGATTGCCGCTAAATATATCTACACCTGCGAGCCGCTGTGCGCCGAGCCGAAGGATGGAACAACCATTGTGACCTGCCATCTGGAAGGCAATTTTCCGGGTGGTCGGGCCGACCTGCGCTTCTTCTTCCGCCTGGAGCGTGGGAAGATTGCCAATCTGGAGATCGTCCCGTGAGCTTCGATCTCGATCTAAGCGACCGTCGCGCGCTCGTCACCGGCGGCACCAAGGGCGTCGGCGCTGCCGTTGTGGAAGTCCTGCGCGATGCGGGCGCGAAAGTAATCACCACCGCGCGCTCAGTGCCGGCCGACGTCATCGAAGGCGTGCGCTACATCGCCGCCGATCTTGCGACGGCCGAGGGTTGCACCGTCGTGGCAGAGTCGGTTCTGCGAATATTGAGTGGGGTCGACATCCTGGTCGATGTATTAGGAGGCTCAAGCGCTCCCGGCGGCGGCTTTGCCGCGCTCGGCGACGCCGAATGGTGGAAGGAACTGAACCAGAACCTGATGCCCGCCGTTCGCCTCGATCGCGCGTTGCTGCCGGCAATGATCGAGCAGGGTTCTGGCGTCATCATCCACGTCACCTCGATCCAGCACGAGCTACCACTTCCCGACTCGACGACCGCCTACGCCGCCGCCAAAGCCGCGCTTTCCACCTACAGCAAGAGCCTCTCCAAGGAGGTGACGCCTAAGGGCGTCCGCGTTGTGCGGGTCTCGCCCGGCTGGGTCGAGACCGAAGCATCCGTCCGCCTCGCCGAACGGCTCGCCGCGCAAGCCGGCACTGACTACGAAGGCGGTAGGCAGATCATCATGAAGGGCCTTGGCGGCATTCCGCTTGGGCGGCCGGCTAAGCCGCGGGAGGTGGCGGATCTGATCGCGTTTCTGGTTTCGCCGCGCGCTGCATCTATCACCGGCACCGAGTACGTTATCGACGGCGGAACGGTTCCGACGGCATGACGCTCTTGCTAACCCTGACGGTCTTTTGCTGACGGGGTTGATCATGAAGGTGCAGCTAAAGAACGTCGGAAATCGACCGATCGATGCCGATCGTCGCCGAAACCGAGAAAATCGTGGATCGTCGAAATTCCCTTTTGAAATCAAGAGCGCGAATTTCTGACGGATCGGGCGCACGGTGTTCGAGCAATGATAGCAATGATAGAGTGGGAGTGACGGGGGATACTGTGGAGTAAAGCGGGATAGAGCAGCGTACCAGATGCGATGCTATCCCAACGATAGATGTCGATGGTTCTCGCATATCGCTCTCCCCCAAAAGGCACGGCAACCGAACCGGCGCTCTCTATAAAGACGAGATGGCTGACTTCCTCCGGCCACTGAGCAGCATAGGCGTAGGCGGCATGCCCACCCAAATCATGGCCGACGAGCGCGATGCGTGACAGGTCGAGCGTCTGTACAAAATCCTTGAGACGGCGGCAGTCGTCTTCTTATCGAAGCCACCCGCATGTCGTCGATGCGCATCGCCTCGTAGGCATTCGCCTCGGAGCTCACAGGTATTCTCCTTGGGTTGGTTCGACCGGAGCGCGGGGTGCTGTCGGCAGGCTATGCCGGGCGAAGGATAGGCTCTGGGTGATGGCTACGCCGACGATGCAAATGACGGCGCCCGCAACGAGCGTTGGAGTCAGGGGTTCGTGCAGGAAGACAACCCCGGCGACGACCGCGAAGACGGTCAGCAACAGCGCGAAGGGCGCCACACGCGTCATCGAGCACCGGGCGATCAGCCAGAACCACAGGCCCCAGCCAGCGACCGCGCCGAACAGCACGGTGTAGGCGAAGGCCAACCAAGCCGTCAGGCTGGCCGTATGGAGCGATGCGAGTTGACCGTGCTCGATCACGAGGGAGGTCGCCATGACCTGGGGAACGGTGAAGAGCGACATCCAGGCCATGAGCTTCAGCGGTTCGAACGGACCATACCGTTTCGTGAGCACGCTCCCGACCGCAAAGGCGAAGCCAGCGGCGATGACCAGCAGGGTCGGCACGATCTTCACCGAGGCGCTTGGCTCCGCCACGGTCAGCGCCACGCCCCCGAATGCCAGAGCAACGCCGGTGATTACGCGCGTCGAAGGCCGCTCACCGAGAAATGGCCAAGCGAGGAGGATCGTGAAGGGTGTTGAGAGCTGGTTGGCGACGGCCGACACACTCGCGAGTCCTTGCCCGAGCCCGATGAAAAACAGCGCGAAGTTCAGGCCGCCAAAGAAGACGGAGATGGCGATCATCGGTCCGAGTTCGCGCCGGGTTGGCCACCCGACGAACGGCAGCAGAATCGCTGCGACCGCGGCGAAGCGCAGACCCACGAAGAACAGTGGAGGAAACGCCGTCAGGCCGACTTTGATGACGACGAACTGCACGCCCCAAAATAGGGGCACGAGCACCGCGCAAGCTATTTGGGTCGGGGACATGGTAATTTCTTTCAAGACCAAACAGTCCATATATAGACGTGCTTGAACAATGGTCTGGCCATGTGATGCTCTACTTTGCGAAGAGGTCGATGAGGGTTTGGACCATGGCTTGAGACATGGTGCGGTCCGGATCTGTTTTGCCGACGACACGCATGCCCTGGAGTAGGCAGAGCAGCAAGCGGGCGGCGGTCGCGGGCTCGACGCCATCGGCCAGCTGTCCCGCTGCCTGCGCGCGTGTCAGCGCCTCTGTCAGCCGTGTCTCCATCCTCTTGAAGACCCTCCGGATGCGCTGCTCCACCTCGGTGTCGTGGGCGGCCAACTCCATGGCAGTCGCCACCACCAGGCATCCGCGCTTGCCGCCAATGCCGCTCGTGCGGTCGACATAACCAGCCAAGTAGGTTCGCAGACCCGCCAAGCTGTTTTTTCGTGGATCGAGATCGGTATCGAGCCGCGCCAGAGCATCGTCGATATAGCGATCGAGGGCGCACAGAAAGAGCCCGTGTTTGTCGCCAAAGGCTGCATAAAGGCTCCCGCGCGAGAGGCTCGTCGCCTCAAGCAGATCAGGGAGTGATGTTCCGTGATAGCCGCACGACCAGAAGACGCCCATGGCGCGCTCGACAGCGGTGTCCGTATCGAACTCTCGGGGCCGGCCGCGCGGCATCCGCGGTGAGGTTTTCTGTTCCATCCTCAATATATGGACCAATCAGTCGTTAAATTCAAGCGCGCCCACCGGGATATGCATCCCAGCAGGCCTAATCGCGTAGGTGTCGAGGTGCTGAGGATGGGGTGCCGACGGTACTGTCTGGTTTGCGCCCATCCTCGCCGTTCCCGGGTAAAGTGAGCCGTCCCATAACTTCAGAATGTTGATTTCGACGGCCGGACGAAGATGTTCGTCTCGCTATTCCAAATACGGCGTCAGCACATCTTCGATCCATTTCATGAATGCGCGGACTCGGCGCGACAGATTCCTCCGATGTGCTACGACGAGCGACACGGCGATCGCCCGGCGGCGAAAATCGGGTATGATCTCCACAAGCGCTCCACTCTCTAAATATTGGCCAATCCCCAAGAGTGGCGCCTGAATCAGGCCAAGGCCGGCGAGGGCAGCGGCATCGTAGGTCTGCGCGCTGTTGACGTGTAGCGCACCTGGCAACTGAAGCGTCGCGTAGCTGTCGCCGTCCGGATATTCCCATCCATGGGGTCTTGCGCCCAGCATCGTCGAAAAATGAATTGTCCGATGTTCCTGACGCTGGAGATCTTCCAGCGATCGAGGGACGCCATAGCGCGCCAGATAGGCGGGACTGGCAGCGTTGACCATGCGCAACAGGCCCAGTGGGCGGGCAATCAGCGTTTCGTCCCCAATGGGTCCAAGCCGCAATACACAGTCGAATCCCTCTTGAACCAGATCGACTTGCCGATCCGTACTCGACACCTCCAGCTCCAACTCGGGGTGAGTCGCCATGAAATCCGGCAAGGCCGGCACGATCGTTGTGCGCGCCACCTCGGTCGGAAGATCGACCCGTAAACGCCCGCGAAGTGCCATGCGATCGTCTGCGAACATCGAATGCAGGTCATCGACTTCAGCAAGCAGATCGCGGGCGCGCGCATGAAATGCGCGGCCGTCCTCCGTGAACTGCACGTTGCGTGTCGTCCGGTGTAGGAGCCTGACGCCGACATCCTCTTCCAGCTTCCGGACCGCCGTTGAGGCTCTCCCCTTTTGGATGCCCAGGCTATCGGCCGCGCGGGTGAAGCTCCCCATTTCCGCGACCGTTATGAAAATGAGGATAGGTTCGAGATTCTGCATTTTCGTGCCTCGGTATTGTTTACCACAGAGAGAACAATGAGTTCATTTCCTCGGTGTTTATCATACCTGATGGACACAGTAGGCTCCGAATATGGGATCCCCCATCGGAGAATGACAAGTGTCCGAAACTATGAACCTGCATCGGGTGCCTGAAACTATGACCTTGCATCGCGCCCTGTGGGTCGGCCGGATAATGAGCGCGTTTGTCGTTATCGCTCTGGTGGCAGACGGCACTATTCAGCTTTTCGCGCCGGCACAGATCGCGAGCATGTTGCAGGAAACCGGGTTCGCGATGGACCTGACCCGTGTCGTGGGTCCGATCATACTCGCCTGCGCCATCCTTTACGCCATCCCGGCCACCGCCGTCCTCGGCGCGATCCTAGTGACGGGCTTTTTGGGAGGTGCCATCTGCGCCCATGTCCGCATTGGTGAGTTGGGGTCGCCGCCGGAAATCATTTCCCTGCTTCTGGGCGCGATGACATGGGGCAGCCTCTATCTGCGCGATCCCCGAATCCGGGCTCTTCTGCCGCTCATTCATTGAACCAACAGGGGCAGCGCTCTGTCCCTCAAGATCAGGAGAAAACGCATGTTTCTAGTGTTAGGAATCACGGGAAAAGTCGGCGGCGCGACGGCAGAACATCTGTTGGCGCACGGCAAGGACGTACGCGCGCTGGTCCGCAATCGTGAGAAGGCGTCAAGCTGGGCGAATCGGGGCGTGGAACTGGTTGACGGTGATTGGAACGATCCGGCAGCCATCGAGCGGGCGCTCAAAGGCGTCGAAGGCGCGTTCGTCATGTTGCCGGCTGTCTGGGCGCCCTCGCCCGATTACAAAGAAGCAAAGGGCGTGATTGCGAACTATGTCGAGGCGCTCACCAAGGCAGCGCCGCCGCGGGTGGTAGCGCTTTCGTCGATGGGTGCGAACAGGACCAGCAGGCTCGGGATGATCACGGCCTTGTCGCTTCTGGAGCAAGGTTTTCGCGATCTGACATCCCCAATCGCATTTGTGCGCGCAGGCGGATTCTTTGAAAACTTCCTCTACGGCTTGCAGGTCGCCCAACGCGGAACGCTACCGGTCTACTATAATCCGACAAACCGGAAATCGACCATGGTCGCGACGAACGACATCGGCGCGGAGGTCGCAACCCTTTTGAGCGGGCCAGCCTGGTCGGGGCAGCGCGTCGTCGAGCTTGGTTCGATGGTCAGCGCGGATGAAGTCGCGGCGCAACTGGGTGACGTCCTGAATCTCGACGTGAAAGCCCTTGCAGTCCCGCGTGCAGGGTGGACGGAAGCGTTCGAGCAATTCGGTATCCCGAAGGGCCACACCGGACCTGCCGAAGAAATGTTTGAGGCCGTGAATGCAGGATGGATGGACCTCGGAATCGAGGGTACGGAGCACGTAGCGGGTACGACGTCCGCACACGACGTCTTCGCGGCGGCCCAGAAGGCCGCCAAGGCGTAAGTCCGGGACGGATCAGGCATGAGACGGAGACTGCCCGCTTCTGCGTCGGACGCGTCGCGGGAAGCGCTCAACAGTTCAAAGCAACGCGAAGCGCTTCCACTCCCGCCTGACCTTCTGAATCTCCAGGAGGATTTAGTAGTTTCTGTTTCATGATGCATACATCCGGTGGTGGGAAATTCAAGAATTCTGCACCGTCTGTCCCGGACGGGAGAGGAAACTGCGTGCTGGCAGAGTGTGCCCGGAAATAACCAGGTGACACTAGAAATAACTAGGTGACATTAAACATATTTGCCCGGAAACGTCGTCGCGTTACTTCATCCACACCGTGCAGTTCACCTTACTCTCACCCGATCTATCTCAAATTGATCGATAGCAGTCGATAGAGTGATCGACGCCGAGAACTGGTCGCGCGCGCTCACGTCTTCGAGCAGCGCGCGACCGACTATTTGAAGGCCACAAAGTCGCGAAGGTTGGGGTGGGCCTGACGGCGTATGGGCGCCGTTCGAAGAGCGGGGAGACGCCCGACAGAGCGGCAGATCTGCGGGTCGCCTAGACTCGGTCGTAGATCGATTACGGCTCCTTCTTGAACAAATCCTGGAAGATGAGCTGGCCCCAAATACGGCCGCGTGCGTGCACCAGCGCGCCACCCTCGTTGAGCTTTCCCAGCTTGACGGGTGCGAACCCGAGTTGTTTAGCCAAATCCGCCACGGGAGCGGTCGCGTCCTCGTCGTCGCTCGACAGAAAGACGACCCGGTGGCCGCCCTCGACGACCGGATCGGTTGTCAGGGTGGCTGCGATCAGGTGATTGAAAGCTTTCACGAACCTGGCGCCGGGGAAGGCCTTCGCGACGAAGGCGGAGGACAGGAGGCCGTCCAGTTCCTCAAGGGGAACCAAGGTGTTCATCGCGTCGATGATTGTCTTGCCTGCCCAGTCCGGCAGGGCCTTCGCAACCGCGGGATGCTCCCCGAACGGGACCGCCAGGATGATTGTGTCGGCCTCGAGTGCATCCCGCAGCGATCTGGCGACGACCCCGGGTCCGATCGCCCGGGCCTGCGGCGCCAATGCCTCGGGCGGATGGCGGCTCGCGACGGTCACGTCGATGTTCTTACGGGCGAAGGCGTGGGCGAGGGCCTGGCCGATCTTGCCGAATCCGATAATCGCGTAGCTCATCATGCTTCTCCGATCTCGTGTTGATATTGATTCCGCGATCCTTCAGATCGCCGAGAAGCCGCCATCGACCGACAACTCCAGCCCATTCACGAAGCTTGAATCGTCTGAAGCCAGAAACAGCGCGACCGCCGCAATTTCCTCAGGACGACCCATCTTTCCCCGCGGGATCAGGGATTCGAACATCTGCTTCGCTTCTTCACTGAGAACCTGGTCCTGCATCGGTGTGGCGATCGGCCCGGGGTGCAGCACGTTCACCCGGATATTCCTGCTCTTGAGTTCGTTGAGCCATCCGCGTGCGAATGCGTGCAGCGTCGCCTTGCTCGCCGCATACACGCTATAACCGGGAAAACCTTTGATCGAAGCAACCGATCCGGTCATGAAGATCGATCCGCCATCGTTGAACAGCGGCAACGCCTTCTGAACCGTAAAGAGCGTGCCGCGCGCGTTCAGGCCGAAGGTCGCATCGAAATGCTGCTCGGTAATTTCGCCCAGTGGCACGGCTTCGCCCATGCCGGCGCTCGCGTACAGGACGTCGATCTTGCCCTTTTCCCGCTTGACCGTGGCGAACAGCCGGTCGAGGTCTTCGAGATTGGCCGCGTCGCCGCGCACGCCGGTCACGTTCCGGCCAATCAGCCTGACGGCCTCGTCGAGCGCCTCCTGTCTCCGGCCCGTGATGAAAACGTACGCACCTTCTTCAACGAACCGCTTGGCGCTCGCCAGCGCCATGCCGCTCGATCCACCCGTGATGACTGCGACCTTACCCTCAAGCTTTCCCATGACTTCTCCTTTCAGACTCCGTCTTTGGTCGTTCGGGGAGGCCCCGAGACCCTCGAAATGGGTCTGCCGGCGTCAGGCGTTGAGTGCGGAAGTGCGCACATCGGTGGTGCGAAATCGATCCGGCTGGACGACTGACACCAGCCGCGACGATCGGTGTCCGTCGTTCTGGATTGGGCCGCGATCGCCGACATAGGCTATGATGACCGCCCGTGCCGCCGTTCGATGTGTTGGATACGGGCTCTGGAAGGCGCACCTCGCGGTGCCGGATTGCACCATGATCGACTGGGATGACGTTCGCTACTTTCTTGCCGTCGCGCGCGAAGGCTCATTGAGGGCTGCCGCCGGGCGCCTCGGGGTGAATCATTCGACCGTGCTGCGCCGCATCGTTCAGCTCGAGGAACGCCTCGGGGCGCAGATGTTCGAAAAGCTGCCTTCGGGCTACCGCCTGACGGCCGCGGGCGAGGAGGTCCTCGAGCTCGCGAACCAGATGGAAACGTCGTCGCACCAGCTGGAGACGCGCGTCTTCGGGCGCGACCAGAGCGTGCGCGGGCTTCTGCGGGTGACGCTGGCGCCGCCCCTCGCGACCCGCCTGCTCATGCCAGACTTCGCCGATTTCGCGCGGCTGCATCCGGACATCGAGATGGAAATCTTGTCGTCCGGCGAGCTGGCAAATCTGACCAACCGAGAGGCCGATGTGGCGATCCGCGTCGTCTACGACCGCAAAACCCTGCCGCTCAATCTTCACGGCCTGAAGGGACCGGAGCTGTTCGGCGGCGTCTACATATCTCGCGATCGACTAGCCGCGTGGCGTGCGGGTGCTCCAGATCCCGTCCGGTGGATTGTCATAAGCATTCATGGAATTCCGGATTGGGCCAGCGAGGGTGAGGTTCGCACCACGGGGGTTCCCTTCAGGACCACGGACGCCGAGGCGCAGATCGTTGCTGTACGGCAAGGGCTCGGGATGACGACACTGCCGTGCTTCATTGGTGATGCCGACCCCCTACTGGTGAGGGTGCCGGGCACCGACCTGCACATGTACGGAACGCTCTGGCTTCTCACACAGGGGGAGACACGCAAGACCAAGCGCGTGCGGCTCTTCACCGAGTTCGTATCCCACAGACTCGCCGCGTACGCACCGCTTCTCGCGGGACTGTCCGTATCGCGCGACTGACGCGCGGCAGGCCGCCGGCGACGCTTGCCGTAATCCGGTCGGAAGCCGAGCTGCGATCGCTTGAAGCGGCGTCGCGGTCAATCCTTCGCGCTGCTGACGGTAGTTTTCAAGGCGGAAAAATTTTTCGCGACGACAAATCAACTCATTAGGCCCGACGCGAACAATCGAGTGGTAGTTTTTTGAGCCGCTTTCTTAGTCGTGCCATCCGGACAAATCACCCGCTTCGAACGGGCCCCGGCTTTTTCATGTGGCGGGTTCGGGAATGGTCACCGGTATGGGGCGTGGAGCGGTGAAAGCGGGCATTTCGGCGTTCGACCGGAATGGCCGATAGCGGCTGGACAGCTTTCGGGCGGCCCTGGGTGAGAAACGCCATTCCTTAATTTTAACCTCTCGGCAGCTCCCGACCTATGTCGGTCGTCCAGAGCTGATCAGCACAGCGCCGAAACCTCCCGTTCCTCCCACCGGGCTTCGTCACAGTGGCGGCGCTGCCGCGCGACACACCGCTATAACGGTGTCGCGCAGCCAGCGATGTGCCGGGTCGGCGTCCATGCGGGGATGCCACATCGCGGATATCACGATCTCCGGCGTGCGGACGGGAAGTTCGAAGCTGGCAAGGCCTTCCGTGAGTGGAGCGGTGCTCGTCAGGGCACTGCCGAGACACGAACGCGGCACGAGCGCAACCAAGTCCGATTGGCGCGCGATGCGCATCGCATCCGGGTGTCCGGACACGACAGCGACGATCTCTCGTCTGAGACCGAGCTCCTCCAGTGCGCCGTCAACCGGCCCCGTGAAGGTCTCCTTGCGCGATGCTACGACATGCTTGCATGCCGCATAGCGTTCGGGGGTCACGGGGCCAGTCAGCAACGGATGTCCCACCCGAACCGCGCCAACGAATTTGTCGCGGAAGATGGACTGGGTGCGCACCTCCGGCGCGAACGCTCCAAGAACCCCAATTTCGAGATCGATCCGACCCTCCCGGAGCGGAAGAGCATCTTTGACGGGCTTGGGCGCGAAACGCAGGCGGACCCGTGGCGCAGCCTCCGTGACGGCAGCCACCAAGGGCGCGGAGAGCAGTTCAATGAACCCTTCATTGGCGCGAATCGTGAAGGTCCGCTCAAGCGAGGCGACGTCCAATAGGTTGGTCCGCGGGCTTAGAACCGTTCGTACGTCACGGGTAAGTTCGTGAACCTGCTCGCGCAGCTCGGTAGCCCGGGGTGTCGGCACAAGCCCGCGCCCGGCGCGCACGAGCAGCGGATCGCCTGTTGCGGATCGGAGCCGTGCAAGGGTCCGGCTCATGGCGGAAGAACTCAAGCCGAGACGGCGGGCCGCGCCGGTCACGCTGCCTTCGGTTAGCAGCGCATCCAGGGCCAGAAGAAGGTTTAGATCCACGTTGTTCATGGCCAAACCTTATCTCATTCGGCTCTTATGACATAGCGTCTCACGCAACTATATTGTGCATCCTGTGCGTCTGGCGTCAATCGAATAGGGCAATCATATTCGCTGCCAATCTCATGATGCGAAAGGTACCCCCCCCATGCCCTCAGCCATTTCACGCGACCCCGCAGGCACGATCCTTCTCATCGGCGCATCGCGCGGTCTTGGCCTCGCGATGGCCGCTGAATTCCTGAAGAAGGGGTGGAACGTCGTTGGGACGGTACAAGAGAGCGCCAGAACCGAGTTGCACGATCTGGCGGATGAACATCCGGGCCGTATTGAGATCGAGTCCCTCGACATCACAGAGCCGGATCAGATCACGGCGCTGCGCGACCGTCTCTCCGGCCGCGGTTTCGACATCCTGTTTCACAACGCCGGGATCGCCAACGCCAACCCGCACGAGTCCATCGCGGAGGTGTCGACGGAGGAGTTCGCTCGCGTAATGGTCACGAATGCGCTGAGCCCGATGCGCGTCATAGAGGGATTACAGGACCTTGTTCCCGCGGACGGGCTGATCGGCATCATGTCGTCGGGACAGGGGAGCATCAGCAACAACGAGAAGGGCGGGGCTGAAGTCTATCGCGGCAGCAAGGCCGCTTTGAACCAGTTCATGCGGTGCTACGCCGCGCGTCATGTCGGAGAGCCGCGCGCACTGGTCTTGATGGCTCCGGGCTGGATCCGCACCGCTCTTGGCGGACCGGACGCGCCGTTCAGTGTCGAGGAGACCATTCCGAAAGTCGTGGACGTGCTGCTCTCGCAGCAAGGCAAACCCGGTCTGCGATATCTCGACCGCGAGGCGCGCGCCGTTCCGTGGTGAGCCCTCGTCCGAGCCGCGTCACTCTCCGCCGAGGTCGCAGAACACACCATAACAATCGAGGTGGTCAGTGAAACTGATTGGCATCGAAGAGCATTTTCTGACGGATGAGATACACCGGGCCTGGAACGCGATCGGCCTTGAGGCGGTCGATCCGAGCATGGCGTTCCACTCCGGTACGATCGAGGGCCGCCTGCTTGATCTCGCCGAGGACCGGCTTGCCCTGATGGACGAAACCGGACTGGACGTTCAAGTTTTGTCGCTGACCACCCCCATGCTGCATGATCTCGGGCCGGAAAGCGTCGACATGGCGCGGCGGGCCAATGACGTCCTGGCGGCGGCGGTTGCACGACATCCGGCACGCTTCCAGGCGCTGGCCACGCTGCCGGTGGCGATGCCGGAGGAAGCCGCCCTGGAGCTCGAGCGCTGCATCAGGACGCTCGGCTTTAAGGGAACGATGCTGTGCGGGAGGGTGGGCACGCGCAACCTCGACGATCCGACCCTTTCGCCCATTTTCCAGAGCGCGGAGGCGTTGGGCGCACCGATACTTCTCCATCCACGCGTTCCGGACATGGCTGTTCGAGCCGCGTATTATTCGGGTTTCGCACCGGAGGTCGATGCAGCTTTCGCGACATACGGCATCGGCTGGCATTATGACGCCGGCATCCAGTTCCTTCGCCTCGTTCTCGCTGGCGTGTTCGATCGCCTGCCCGGCCTGCAGGTAATCCTGGGCCATTGGGGCGAGCTGGTGTTGTTCTATGCCGAGCGCCTCGCCGCCATGGATCGCGTATCTAAGCTGGCCCATCCGATCGCGACCTACCTGCGCCAGAATCTCTATGTCACGGCGAGCGGTATGTTCCTTCCTCATTACCTGGAGCGCGCCGCCGCCCGTGTCGGCTCGGATCGCCTGCTCTTTTCTACCGACTTCCCATACCAGTATCGTCCCGGCGGCGACGCGAGGCGCTTCCTGGAGAATTGCGGTCTCGCCGAGCCCGCGAAGGCCGGGTTTGCTCATGCCAACTGGCTGCGCCTGACCGGTGAGCGTACTGCGTAAACCGATGGTTGATGAGCGGAGTGGCACGCGCCAAGCGCAGATAACGGCAGCTATTTTCCTTCCCCGACTTGATGGCTGCCTTTCCGCAAACTACAAATCTCAGTCATTCACGCATTTGACACCAACGTCCGCTTCCGAACAGAGGCGATGATCGACCGGACGGCGAACAGAAAAATCAATTTGTTGCTCTTGATCAGAACAATTGAGTGGGAGTGAGACATCCCCTAGGCCGATCTATCTGACCTTCGGGATCAGCGTAATGCCGGGCAAGCCATCGAAATGCGCGTCGCAGGTCACGAGGTCGGCGCCATGGGCCAGGGCCGTGGCGTAGACGACGGCATCCGCAGTCTGTGTATCGAGTGGCGCTATAATGCACATCTGTGTGAAAGCGGTGACCTGATCGGCCTTGTCCTCGCCCACCTCGCGCGCGCCAGCGCGGGCGTTTAGGCTGTTTCGGCCGCCACCAGCCTCCTCGGCCTCGGCACCATGTTCGTGTCGCGGCGGATCGAAACCGGCGGAGAGACGCCGTTGCCGCAATTCGCCCCGGCCGCGGCGCCGATCCCCTATACCGACTCTCTGCGAGTGAGCCTCACCTAGCCGAGGGAGCGGTCTGACATCAGCGGGGTTCTCGCGTGGACGGATTGATCAATCACCCAGGATCGAAACGCTTTGATTTCCGGGTCTTCCGAACGCGTCTTGCGGACGAGTAAGCAGTATGTCCCGGCACTCGCTATCGAGGCGGGAGCGACCGAAATGAGGTCGCGCCTGCCTTCATAGTGAGCCAGCAAAATGTCGGGAACAATGGCGACACCCTGACCTTTTCGAGCGGCCTCAAGGGACATGAAGAAATGGCCGAACTTAATGGCGTCTGGGCCCAGGAGCGTGTCGGCGGTCGGGACACCGTTGGCGGCTAGCCAGTCCGGCCATGCGAAACGGCGTGTCGTGGTATGGATGAGCGGCAAGCGAAGCAAACTACGGACGTCATCGATCGACTCGCCCGCGAGCAGGTTCGGCGAGCAGACGGGACATAGAATGTCCGGAAACAACTCAAAGGCTTGCACGTCGGTCCAATCATTCACCATCTTCAGGTCGATGCGCGGCCGCGGGGGTGTACTGTTTTGGCCGGGAAGCGATCCGACACGGATCGCGACGTCCACGGCTCCGGACAGGAGATCGGCCGGTTCAATTGAGGTAACCACCCGGACCTCCACGTCGCGATGACCCTGGGTGAAAAGGTGTAGCCGAGGCATGAGCCAGAGTGAGGCGAGCGTCGGCAGGATTGACACGACGATTTTGCGGGACGACGGCGCGTCACCGCCGAACCGCGCCGTCGCTCTTTCGAGTTCAGCCAATATGTCGCGTGTGACGCGAGCATAGGCCACACCGTCGTCGGTCAGCTCGATGCGGCGTGTGAAGCGGCGGAACAACGGCCGGCCCAGAAAGAGTTCGAGGTCGCGCACTTGGCGGCTTATCGCACCCTGCGTGAGATGCAATTCGGCCGCCGCGAGCGTGAAGGATAGGTGGCGCGCCGCTGCCTCGAAGCCCGGCAGTGTGGAAAGGTTCGGAAGTCGTCGCTTCGGCATGAACTCAATTCTGACGGCGCGCAGGATTTTCCCGACATGGCGCAATCCCCCACGCAACTCGCATGCATGATAATAGCTCATGCTAACCGGGCCCATATATAATTTGTCGGGCTCTCCGCTTTCCTCAAAGGTCTTGTTCAAGGGTTTACTCAACAATCGAACAAGCAGCCGATGTCTGACATATCTCACCAAGTTCGGAACAAAGAACCTCGGCCACGGCGTGTCGCTCTCGCGGGTCTAGGGACTGTCGGTTGGACGATAGCGCAGGCCCTCGACAAGGGCGCCATCGAGGGCTGCGTCCTCGCCGCCGTAGCGGTTCGGGATGTCGAGAAGGCGAAACGGGAGCTTTCGGCCTTAAGCTTTCCACCAGCGATCGTCGCATCGCCGGGCGCCCTCGAAGCGCATGCGGACTTGGTGGTGGAGTGCGCGCCGGCTCATCTTCTCCGGAGCATTGTCGAGCCATTCCTGGAAGCGGGTAAAACCGCCATCGTCCTAAGCTCCGGGGCGCTTCTCGACAACGAGGATCTCATCGATCTGGCGCGGGCGAATGGCGGTCAAATCGTCGTTCCAACGGGGGCCCTCATCGGCCTCGATGCCGTGGCGGCTGCCGCGGAAGGGACAATCCGCTCCGTTCGCATGGTCACCCGCAAGCCGGTGAGGGGCCTCCTTGGAGCCCCCTATCTGGTGGAGAATAACATTGAGATCGCCGATATCCGCGAAGCACTGCTCGTCTTTCGCGGCACACCTCGTGAGGCCGCTAAGGGGTTTCCAGCAAATCTAAATGTCGCGGTGGCGCTGTCGCTTGCCGGGATCGGCGCGGACAGGACCGTGCTCGAGATCTGGGCCGACCCGGCACTTGAGCGGAACACCCACCGCATAGAGGTCGAGGCCGACTCCGCCAGTTTCTCGATGTCGATCGAGAATGTCCCAACAGATACAAACCCCAAAACAGGCCGCATCACGGCACTTTCGGTGATCTCTTATCTTCGCAAGCTTAGGGCTCCCCTTCGAGTGGGGTCCTGAGATCAATCATGACCGCGACCGAGGCCGCGATCCGAACACAACTCTCCGAAGGGCTCACGCTCGCAGAAGCGCTCGCAAAATACGGGCACGTCTAGGTGAGCTCGGCTACGTCCGAAGCAACTGTTATGCGTCTTTCGGAGAAATGAGATGGCGATGACGAATGATGGCATGCCCTCTGACTTCGAGAGGGCGACGATGCGGCGCGTAACGCGTCGCCTGCTTCCGTTTTTGATGGCATGCTATCTTGTCTCTTTCATCGACCGCGTGAATGTCGGCTTCGCTGCCTTGCAGATGAACAAGGACATCGGCCTCACAGCCTCTATGTTTGGTTTGGGCAGCGGCCTCTTCTTCGTTACTTACTTTATATTTGAAGTACCCAGCAATCTTGTGCTTGAGAAGGTTGGAGCGCGTCTTTGGATCGCTCGCATCATGATCACCTGGGGATTGGTCTCGGCCGCCACGGCTCTCGTCGTGGGTCCTTATTCTTTCTATCTGGTCCGTTTCTTGTTGGGAGCCGCTGAGGCAGGCTTCTATCCCGGCGTGCTGCTCTATTTGACGTTTTGGTTTCCCAAAGCGTACCGCGCGCGCGTGGTGGCGCTGTTTATGGTTTCCGTGCCCGCCGCGAGCTTCATCGGCTCGCCGATCTCCGCGGCTCTGCTCCAACTCGATGGCTGGCTTGGCCTTCACGGGTGGCAATGGATGTCCATCCTAGAGGCCGCTCCCGCGATCCTCTTTGGCGGGTTGGCGTTTTTTGTTTTGCCCGGTACCCCGCTTCAAGCCAGGTGGCTTACTGAGGAACAACGCCGGTGGCTTACCGATCGCATCAATGACGAACGGGACGGCGTGCGAAGCGCCAGCCGGCGCTCGACCTGGAGGGTGCTCATCGACAAGCATGTCCTCGCCGCCGGACTGATCTTCGCCGGGAGCACCGGGGCAAGCGCATGCCTGTCGATTTGGCAGCCGCAGATTTTGAAATCCTTCGGTCTCACAAATATGGAAACGGGTCTCCTGAATTCGGCTCCCTTCGGTGTCGCCGCCGTCCTGATGGTGTTGTGGGCGAAGCGCTCGGATCGGACTGGTGAGCGCGTCTGGCACCTTGCCATTCCTTTGGCGGCAACGTCGCTCAGCTTGCTGTTGGCGTTTACCGCCCAGTCCCTCCTACCCACGGTCGCCATTCTCTTTGTCGCGATTGTCGGAACCTACGCGATCAAGGGGCCTTTCTGGGCGCTTTCGACGGAATGGATGTCGACCGGCGCGGCCGTGGTCGGGATCGCTCAGATCAATGCTATCGGCAACCTCGGCGGTTTCGTCGGAACCTACTCACTCGGGGTTATCAAAGAGGCGACCGGCAGCTATGCGCTTGGCCTTTTGCCTCTCGCGCTCCTAACGGCGGCAGGAACCGTGCTGACGCTCGTATTGGGATCCACGCAATCTCCAGCAGAAGTGGCCAGATTAAGTTGACCGGCTCCGTTTAAGGACGACGGCTTTATCTGCGCCGGCTTCTTTCCGTTACTTGCACCGCTGATATTCCAGCACCGACGAATATGACGTTTTGGCGCTTCGCTTTGACTTTACCAGTATGGAGAAGATCGCATGATCGGGAAGACAACCCGTCGCACAGTGCTGACCGCGGCAGCCACGGCGCTTGGCGCCGCGGCACTCGCCAACGGTACACGGCCTGCGAGCGCGCAGACCACGCCCAAGACATTCGTGCTCATCCATGGCTCATGGCATGGCGGCTGGTGCTGGCGGCGCGTCGCCGACCGCCTCGAAAAGCAGGGCCACAAGGTCTTCGCGCCAACATTGACGGGACTGGGCGAGCGCGCCCACTTGATCAGCGCGCAAGTTGACATCAACACGCACGTCACGGACATCGTCAACGTCATCAAGTTCGAGAGCCTCGATAACATCGTTCTGGTGGGCCACTCGTATGCCGGCCTGGTCATCACGGGCGTCGCCGAGCAAATCGGCTCGTCTATCTCGTCGATCGTCTATCTCGACGCATTCCTGCCGGACGATGGCGACACGCTCGTGAATTCTTCGCCCGAGAACGTAAGGGCCGCAACCCTCGCAGCGCGCGACAGAGGTGATATTTCGCGCCCGTTCCCTCCCGCCGCCGTTTTTGGCGTGAATGAAAAGGACCAAGCCTGGGTTAACTCCAAGCTGACGCCCCACCCTTTGGGGACGTCCTTTACGCCCATCAAGATGACCGGCGCTCGCGAGAAGATCGCCAAGAAAACCTTTATTCGCACCACGGGCTATCAGTCGCCGTTCTTCGACAAGGCTTTGGCGCAATGCCGGGCCGACAAAACGTGGCGGACGTTCGAAATCGCAACGGGTCACGACATCATGGTCAACATGCCGGATGAACTGACGAAGCTGATTCTGGACGCAGCGTGAATTTTGACTTCCGGTGCTCGGATCGCCAAGTGATTAGACTGGACCAACACCCGGCAGCGGGCGAGGGGGCTTCGGCAGCTCGATGCGTGAAGCGGCGTCGGGTCCGGACGCCGATCAGCGGTGCGACCCGTTACTTCTTATGAGTTCCAGGGGCTGGTGTCGGGCCGACTTACGCATAGCCCTCCTTTGACATCATCCGAATGGCGGTTGCCAGGCGGCGCACGCCTTCGGCGAGCTTGTCGGGCGGATTGAGCGTGAAATTCAGGCGGAGCGCGCGACGGTTCTGCCCGGAAGCGTCGAACACGCTGCTCGGGGCGACGCAGACCCCGGCTTCCAGTGCCACCGACCACAGCCGGTCGGTGTCGATCGAGGGATCGCGCGCCACGGCCCAGACGAACATGCCGCCGACCGGGACCTCCCAGTCGAACCAGTCTGCCAAGTGGTCCGCCAAGGCCACGCAGAGCGCGTCGCGACGTTCGCGGTAGAGGCTCACGATGACCGGCTGCAAGCGCTCGATCAGGCCGCTCTCGAGCGCGCCGAGAGCGATCCGCTGCGTGACGCCGCTCGTGCACATGTCGGATCCCTGCTTCGCCATGGTCAACGCCTCGATCATCTCGGGCGCGGCGACCACCCAGCCGATCCGCAGGCCGGGCGCGATCTCCTTTGAGAGCGTGCCCATGTAGACGACCGGTCCGTCGTAGACCTGGGTGCGCCGCCTCCGGCTCGACAGCTCGATCATCCGTGGCAGCGGCGCGCCGTCGTAGTGCAGCCCACCATAGGGGTCGTCTTCGACCAACCAGGTGGCCGTGGCATGCGCGGCGTCGACGAGGGCCTGCCGCATCTCCAGCCCGACCAGCTTGCCGGTGGGGTTCGAGAAGTTCGGAACCGTGTAAGCGAACTGCGCCCCGGTCAACGCGGCGACGGGGTCGAAGGCCGTATCCTCCAAGACGAGGGCGCGGTAGGTCGGGCTCCGCGATTTCCAGGCGTCCAGGGCGCCGAGATATGTCGGGTACTGTCCCGCGATCAATCCTCCCGGCTCCAGCAGGACCTTGCCGAGGAGGTCGAGCCCCTGCATCCCGCTCGTCGTGATCAGCACGTTCTCCCGCCCGAGCCGCAGGCTTTCGGTGCTGAACCGCTCGGCGAGCGCGTCGCGCAATTCAAGCAACCCGTCGATCGGGCCGTATCCCAGGCAGTCCCGCGGGTGCTGCTCGATGGCTCGTTGGGCTATGGCGGCCAGCTCTGCCGCCGGATAGGTCTCCGGGGCCGGAAGCCCTCCCGCCATGTTGATCAGCCCAGGCACGCGCCCCGCCGCCAAAAAGCGACGCGTCACGTCGTTGGTCGTGCTGAGCCAGCGTGCAAAGGCCGGACGCGACACAGACGCTCCTCTCGGTTCGGGCCGTGATGTGTTCATGCGGATGCTTCCCTTTGGTGCGGGCCGAGAATAGCAGACCCTCACGTACTCGGCGGGCTCGATCCCGAGGCCTATCCGGCCGATGTGATCGACCGAATGTCGGAAGCGTGTCGCGCGTGCTTCGCGGCTCTCAAATTCCTGGGTTCGGGTCTTCGGTATTGTCGCCGCCTTCCTGAACCAGCAGCATACGCATCACGGACGAGGCATGCCGGAATGCCGTCGGCTCGTGGATCGACATCATCGCGACGACGTAGGCTGGCATGGTTTGACGATGCGCGCGATGCAGCCGCCGTCGAGCGTCGACCGAGGGACCGCCGCCGGGGCTGGCGCGGTCAAATATTGTTGCGTGGCGAGAAGCAGTCGTGATTCTTTATCCGCTATGAGGTCGATATCGAGGCTCTTGTTCGGCAGCGTGGCCCTGCTCGGCGCGGTCGGCTGCGCCATGGCGCAGGAAGCAGCGCCGCCGCAGCAGGCTCATTCGCCGCGGGATGCGGCGGACTGGCGCGAACGGATGCAGAAGAACCACAACGCGGATCGGTCGATCGAGCAACAGGTTCGTCGCCTGACCATGGATCTGGAGCTTACGCCGGAGCAGCAAGAGAAGGTGCGGCAGCTGTCTAGGGAGCACAACGACAGGATTCAAAAGATCCTCGACACCGCTCCTCCGGCGCTCACCCACGAGGCTTTTACCGCGCAGGTGCACGCGATCAGCCGAGAGTACCACGACGCGGTCAACGCGATCCTGACACCGCGCCAGCTGGGGCTGGTGAAGGTCATGGTGGGCCGTCTGGACAGCGGAAAAGAAGACAGGCACGCGCCCTAGCCCGATTGCACCGCGTTGACAACCTCGACGCTCGATTGGAAATGACGCCGCGTCAGTCTTTTTCAGCCTCCGCCTTGATCCGCTCGATCAACCATCGGCCGGCCGGACCCGGCGGCGCGTCCGCCTGGAACGTCGCGGATAGCGGCACCCAGGCGCCTCTTTCCGGCATTTCGACCACATCGAGGATAACCAGCGCGCCGGAGTCGATATCCGCCTGGACAAGGTGAAGCGGCATGCCGCCCCACCCCATGCCCGCCCTGAGGAACGCGTGCTTCGCCCCCAAATCGGCCAGCCGCCAGGGTTTCGCCGATACGACACCGATCTCCGTGCCCTTCGACAGGTTGGAGCGATCGGTCAACACGAGTTGGACGTGTCCCGACAGGTCATTGATCGTCAGGGGCACGGAATGGCGCCCCAGCGGATGGGAGGGCGAAGCGACTGGAACAACCTGAACTTCCATCAAGTGCTCGCGAACGACGCTGTCGGGTACGTCGGGCAGCGTGCCGACGATCCCGAAGGCGCAAGTCCCATCGAGAACCAGCTGGAGCACGGCGCCGAGCGCTTCGACATAGAGACGCAGGGGAACGTCCGGGAAGTGTAGGGAAAATTCGGCCACCGCCTGCGTGAGGACGGGTGTCGGCAGCATGACGTCGACCACGACCGAGAGTTCGGCCTCCAAGCCCCCGGCCAGTCCTCGCGCTCGCGCTTTGAAGGCGTCGACATTGCCGGCGACCGCGCGCGCATCAGGCAGGAGCGCACGCCCGGCCTCGGTCAGAACCGGTATCCGTCCGCTCCGGTCGAAGAGTTGAATGCCCAATCGCCCTTCCATGTTGGCCAGCGTCTGGCTGACCACGGATTGCGCCCGTCCCAGGCGGCGGCCCGCCGCCGAGAAGCTGCCCTCATCGGCGGCGGCGATGAAGGTGCGGAATTGATCGAGTGTGACACCATCGAGCATCCATAGCTCCGTACGATAATATATATCGAGAAATATAGTCTATTACGATGGATGCGGATGCTCCAATTAAAGCGTGCCCCTCATGCTTAAAAGTGGTGCGGACGATGAAGAGTAAAATCGCGATTTACGGAGCTGGAATGGCAGGTGCCATTCTTGCGAGCCGCCTCGCTGAAGATTTCGATGTGACCGTCGTGGCGCCGACGAACTATTTCGAAGTGCCGATGGCAATACCCCGGCTGATGGTTCAGCCCGGCTTCGCCGACAAGGCAATCATATCGATCGCCGATGCCTTGCCGAAGGTGCGGCACGTCTATGGGCACTTGGCGGAGTTGACCGACGCTGGTGGCCTGGTGGAAGGCAATGATGGCGTTCGACGGATGGTGACAGGCGACATCAGCGTGCTGGCGACCGGCAGCCGTTTCGCCGGACAGCTCGTCCGATCGCTGAGCGGTTCGATGGAAGAGCGCAGAGCGGTTTTCCATCGGCTCGAGGCATCGCTTTCCGGCGCGCCGCGCATCCTGATCGTCGGCGGCGGCCCGCTCGGCGTCGAGATGGCCGGCGAGATCGTCGAGACCTGGCCGGGACGATCCGTGACCATCGTTGAGTCCGGCGCGCGCATTTTGGGCGGTACGGCAAAATCGGCATCCGCCCATGCGGCAAAATTCTTGAAGCAGCGCGGGGTGGCGCTGCTGACGGGTGAACGGATCGAGAGCCCGTCGCCGGGGGACGGCGTATCGGTGGGACCAGGCGAGGCTCGCACCACCAGCGGCAAGCGCATCGGCTACGATCTCATTCTTTGGTGCATCGGTGGGCGCCCCAACACGGAGTATCTGCGCGCCCATTTCTCCGACCGCCTCGATGCGGACGGGCGTGTCAGGGTGACGCCGCGGCTCCTCATGGAGGGGGAGGATCGTGTGTTCGCACTCGGCGACATTACGAACCTCAAGGAAAACAAGATGGCGTTGCACGTCGCCGGCCAGCTCCGCGTCGCGGAAGCGAATATCCGCGCCGTGGCAGTGGGTCGAACGCCGCCCAAGACCTATAAGGCGAAGACCGGGAACCCCATGATGGCGGTCACCCTGGGCAGTCGCGCGGGGGTCGCCGTCGTCCCGCCGTTCGGCACCATTCGGTCTGCTTGGCTGAACCGGAAAATCAAGGCGGAAACCATGCTGGTGCCGATGTACCGCAAGAAGCTCGGCCTGCCGGCCTGACGCCCCCGCTTCCCCAACGAGAGAATACTCATGCATCGCAGCAAGAACGGCCATCTTCGGCTGGCGGATCGTCCCGCCGATTACAAGAGACTTGGCATCGTCCCCGTTGACATAGCGGCGTTTGAGGACGGTCAACGCATCGGCACGGAAAGGGGCCGCTATGAATGGTGGTACTTCGATGCCCATCTCGACAATGGGGCGTCCGTCGTCGTGGTTTTCTACACCAAGCCCAATGTCAGCCCGAACGGTCCTCTCGCGCCAAGGATCACCATCGACATCACCCTGTCTGACGGCCGCACCTTCGAGAAGTTTCTCGATATCGGGCCGGAGCTGTTCAGCGCATCGAAATCCGGTTGCGATGTCAGGATCGGGACGAACCACTTCGTCGGCGATCTTAATCGCTACCACATCACGGCCACCATCGAGGACATATCGGTCGATATCGACTTGACGGCAGAGGTCCGCGCCTGGCGTCCCAAGTCCGGTCATCTCTATTTCGGTGCCGAGGGGCGAGAAAAACTCTTCGCCTGGCTTCCTGCGGTGCCCCGCGGACTGGCAAGCGTCCGCTATAGCATTGGGAATGAGGAATACCGCGCCTCCGGCAGCGGATATCATGATCACAATTGGGGCGACATCCCCATGCAGACGCTCATGCACAACTGGTACTGGGCACGCGCCAGCATCGGTCCCTACACGATCATCGCATCCTACATCACGGCCACCGCCGCCTACGGCTATGAAACCCAGATCGTCTACATGCTGGCCAAGGACGGCGAGATCGTCGCCGACGACGATGCCAAAGTATCCTTCGAAGCGGATCGCGTCGCAATCGACGGCAAGACCGGCAAGCCGGTGGCGGATGTCACGCGCTACATCTATCACGATGCCGATACGCGCTATGTCGTGTCGTTCGAGCGCGAGAAGACCATCCTGCAAGCCATCCTCACCGACCGCGCGCCGCCGCTCAAGCGAATCATCGCCCGGCTGATCGGCTTTGACGGTGCCTATCACCGCTTCACCGGCAAGGTCACGATCGAGAAGGTCGTGGGGGGCGTGCGTGTGGAGCGTTTCGACGGTCGGGCCATCTGGGAACTGATGTATTTCGGTAAGACGCGGCCTTAGGGCGTAGAGATTTGACATTCCTACTCGACGGCCATGACGACGAGATGGCGTCGTCGGGGGCCAGGGTGAATGAGCCGTCGATCGACTGACCAGCGACAGGCCAATTGCTAGCCAGTCCCATAGGCTGGCCGCGAACAGCGTACTCACTGCGGCCGTGCCGACGAGGCATACATACCTAAATCCATCCAGCGCAGTATCGTATCCAAGAATGAAGCGGCGGGATCAAGAATTTGTGCCGTGCCATGCGTTACGCTATGAGGAGGCGGTTTCCGCCGCGAAGCCGCGCCCCATGGGGATTCCAAGATCGTGACACCCGACGCGCCGAAGCTGATCGAAGAACTCGCCGACCGCATCCATTCGAAGATACTGTCGGGAGATTACCCCCCGGGAACGCGCCTCAAGCAGGAGTTGCTGGCGCAGGAATTCGATGTCAGCCGCACGCCGATCCGGGAAGCCTTGTCGCGGCTCGAAGCCAAGGGCATCGTGAGCCAGGCGCAACGGCGGAGCGCGGTCGTCAAAAGTCCGTCGAGCCGCGACATCAGCGAAATGTACCAAGTGCGGGCTGAACTGGAGGGTCTCGCAGCCCAACTTTCAGCGCGATGGATAACCGATCCGCAGTTGGAGGAGTTGCGGTCTGCGCACGATGCTTTCGCAGAAGCCGTGCGGAGCCTCCGGGCGGCACGGACATCGGACGTCCACGCCGCGACGGCCAATCCCTCGGTCTCTGCATCGTTCGAAGAGGCGTCCCGTCAGTGGCTCGAGATGAACGCGCGGTTTCATCGGACAATCTGCGAATCTTCGAACAATCGATTTCTTGTGCGCACGCTTCAAGACGTGACGTCCGGATATGCCCGCAGCGTGATGCTTTCTTCCGCGACCGGAATGAACAGCTATCGGATCGAGACGACCATTGCACAGCACGAACGGATTCTCAGGGCGCTTGAGGAACGGGAACCCGGCAAGGCGCGGCGCGCCATGATTGAGCACATCCTCGGCGCGAGCGAATTCGTCATTGCATCGTTTGCAAATCTCGAACCCCAGTCGTAGCAGCCTGCTCGGCGGCATCGTCGGATGAACCCGTGAGCGCTTCGAAGCGAACGCGCGTTTCACCGTAGGCGGCCATCTCGCCGAAATTGCTCATGATGTCCTGGGTCAGGATGTTGACCCCGCCGCCGCGCTTCATCCAGGTACCCACGGCCATGATCACCATGCCCGGGCCGACGCGCCGGTCGACCGATACCTCGACCGTGAGTTCACCCACGCTGGACCGCAGCCGGGCCATCTGGCCATCGACCACTCCCGCTATACGGGCGGCTTCCTCTCCGACGCGCACGGTGGCGTGCTTCGGATGCTCGGCTTCGGTCATCTGCGACAACAGCCATTTCTTGCTGAAGTTCGTGACCAGCGTCAGCGGATACTCGGGATTGACGCTCGGTGCGTCGTCAATCGAGGCAATGAATTCGAATTTTCCCGATGTGGTCGGGAATTTTCGGTCGGCGAACGGGACGAGGGGGGCGACAGGGCATCGGACCGGCCCCTCGAACAGGGAGTCTACCGAGATACCCGCCCTTTCAAGCGGCGCCATGAGGCGCTTTAGCCACTCGCGCGGCGTTCCGGCCATCTCGTCGCCGAAGCCGAGGCGTTCCGCCAGTCTCTGAAAGATCCAAAGGTCGGAACGCGACTCACCCACCGGCTCGATCGCAGGATTTACGCCGCCTATGATGTTATGGCCCCAGGAAACCAGCGCATCCTCCTCTTCCAGGAAGGTCGTCGTCGGCAGGAATAGGTGCGCATGGTCGGTCGTGTCGGTGAGGAAGCTATCCACGACCACGACGAAATCGAGCGTGCGGAGCGCCTTCGCGACCAGGTTCGAGTTCGGAGACTGGTTGACGGGGTTCCCGCCGGTCACGAAGAGCATTTTGACCGGCGGATCGGAAGCGTCCAGCAAGCCGCGGGCCAGCAGCGGCTCGGGGATGGTTCTGTGGAACTGCGCACGGTCTGCGGCTTCTATGGTTTTGTCGAACAATCGTTGCGTGTCGAAGCCGTGCGTGACGCCGCCGCCAGCAATCCCGATTTGACCGCACAGGGCGGCCAAGGCATCGACGCATCGGAAGATTTCGGCGCTGGCCTTGTATTTGTTGAGGCCCCAGCCGAGTTGGATCGAGGCCGGCTTCGTGGTCGCGTATGCCCGGGCCAGCAGCCTGATCTCCTCGATCGGTAACCCGCACTCGGATGCGAGCGATTCCAGGGTGCGGGCGTTCAGTAACTCCCTGAAAGCCGTATAGCCCGCCGTATGGAGGGACAGGAATTCCTTATCCTGTAGGCCTTCCTCCAAGATGACCTTCGCCATAGCCAGCGCGAGCGACGCATCCGTTGCTACCCGCGGCTGGACGTGCTGATCGCAAATCGTGGCGGATTCGCTTTTGACGGGGTCGATGAGGATCACTTTGCCCCCCGCATCGCGGACAGCCTTCAGAAGAGGAACGAGATGGAGGTTGGTCGCAAGCGGGTTGCGGCCCCAAAGCAAGACGAGCTTGCTGTTGAGCACGTCCATTGGATCGTGGCCGAGGCGAGTCCCGAAATCGAGCTTCTGCCCGGCGCGCGCGGCGCCGCTGCAGAGCGAGCCGCGCGGCGTCGTGACGCCCCCCAGCAAATTCCAAAATCGGTGATTCAGTTTCTTGGTCGCGCCCCACGAGCCGGTTCTCTGGTAATGCATGATCGAGAGCGGCCCCAATGACGCCTTGTACTCCTGGATCTTGGTGGCGACGAGATCGAGAGCCTCGTCCCAACCGATCCGCTCCCATGGCGAGTCCGGCGTGCCGTCTCGGCGCTTGAGCGGATGAAGCTCCCGTTCGGCGCTGTAGAGACGGCGGGGGTACCGATAGGTCTTGGCGCACAGATAGCCCTTCGTGAATTCATGACCGGCGTGACCCTCCAGCTTCACGACCGTGCCCTCGCTGACATGGGCGACGATGCCGCAACCATCCGGGCAATCCAAAGTGCATGACGTGTAGACCTTCTGTGTCACTGCATCCGTCCGCGTCATCTCGGCCCCCATTTCTGATAGCTCGCACTCGGGACGATAGCGGCTTGAGTGCACGATGCAATTATTGTATCCAATAAATTATATATAGGATGCAAAATTAAATATCTTAAATCCTAAAATTTCATCATAGGACCCAAAATAATACCTAGACCGGCGTTGGGAAGACGCCTTAAATAAACTTAACATATTGTTTTTATTGAATATTTATCCGGTATGATCGTCGGTGCGAGATTGGCATGCTCTTTGCGAAACTCCTGGAGGGACGCAAAGGAATAAGCTCATGATGGAACTTGAAACTCCCACTCGCCAGCCAACCCGGGCAGCGATCGCCGCGTTCGTCGGCACCACGATCGAATGGTATGACTTCTTCATTTACAGCACGGCGTCGGCCTTGGTCTTTCCCCGGCTATTCTTTCCGAACAGCGACCCGAACGTCGGTCTTCTCATTTCGCTGGCGACGTTCGGCGTCGGCTTCTTCGCCCGCCCTATCGGAGCCCTCTTCTTCGGGCATGTCGGCGATCGGTTCGGCCGCAAGCGCGCACTCGTAGCAACCGTTCTTATGATGGGCGCCTCCACGGCATCGATCGGCTTGCTCCCGACCTATTCGCAGATTGGCATCTGGGCGCCGGTCGCCCTGATCGTTCTTCGGATAGTCCAAGGAATTTCAGTCGGTGGAGAATGGGGCGGCGCCGTGCTGATGGCGGCCGAACACGCTCCTGCGGGACGCAAGACCTGGTATGCTTCGTTCGCCCAGCTCGGTAGCCCCGCCGCGGTGCTCCTGTCGATGTCGGCGTTCGCCGTCGTCACTCGAGCGTCCGGCGAGCAATTTCTCCTTTGGGGATGGCGCGTCCCATTCCTCTTGAGCGTTGCCCTTCTTGTCACAGGCCTCGTGATTCGACTTGGAGTGACTGAGTCGCCCGAATTCGTGGAGGCGAGCGCGGGGCGCAAAATCGCGCGCTTTCCCGTCGCCGACGCTTTCAGGCGTGCGGCCTGGCCGATCGTCTTCGCAATGTTCGCGTTCGCGATCGGTACTGCTGGTTTCTACTTCACCAACACCTTCCTCATTGCCTACACCACGCGGACCCTCGGTCTCGACAGGTCGATCATCCTCGACTCTCTCGCAATGGTGGCTGTCGTCCAGTTCGTGGGTCAGCTCGGTGCAGCGAAAATCGCCGAGGCGATCGGCGATGCGAAGTTTCTTCTGGCCGCTTCGGCGCTCGCGATCCTCGCGCCTTACCCGATGTTCATGCTGGTCGAGTTCAAGACGACAACCGGCATCGTGGCCGGGATCTCGATTGCAACCCTGTGCGCATCGGGCTTCTACTCGGTAATTGCAGGCTACGCGAGCAAGGTCTTTCCGATCGAAGTCCGTTACAGCGCCATTTCGGCCTCCTATCAGCTCGGCGGCGCGATATTCGGAGGCTTCACACCCATGATTGGGGTCGTATTGTCCAACGACTACCCGGGCCAATGGTTGCCACTGGCTATCTTCTACAGCGTGCTTGCCGGCTTTTCATTCCTGGGAACCTTATGCTTGGCAGTGCGCGGCACCTCGGTGCCGAAGCCGGTTGCAGAAGCCATGGACCTGTCCGTGGGCGCGCAATAGGGGGCATGGCGTGGAGTGGGCCCTCGGCGCCGCACTCCCGCATGTAGAACGAATCCGGCACACCGTTGTGGCTCGTGCTGCGCTCCAACGCGGATGCCGACACGGTTTTCCTCGTGGATTTGTTCAGCGGGCCCGATGGCGCGCGACGCGCACATGAAAGGCGTGATTTTCGCGACCGTTCCCGCTCTCTACGTCCAGCGGGATGCATGGGCGCTCGCGGCGAAATTTTCCGCCGGGTCGGGGAGAGGCGAGCGCCCGCCGCATTCGACGGGCGCTCGCTCGCGTTAGGCGTTGTAAGCCGCTGGTGCCACGGCCCATTGCTTGGCCGTCTCGACGGCAAAATCGCGGTAGGAACGCGGGGCATGGCCGAGGAGCGCGGTCAGGCGTTCAAGAGCGGCCGGCGTCGCTACGGCGCCGTCCCGTTGGTAGCGGGCCAGCATCAGGCGCATGTCGTAGGCGAGCCAGCCGGGTGCGAAAGTCTTCATCCTTTGCTCCATGGCGTCCAGATCGTCGCCGATATAGCGGATCGGGCGCTCCAGCACCTCGGTCCAGATGTCGGCCAGGGCGGCACTGGTGAGGCTGTCGGGTCCGACCAGGTCGATCACCTCGCTGGGCAACCTGTGCTCGGACTGCTCCCGGCGAAGCAGCTCCTGCGCCGCGATCTGGGCGATGTCGCGCGTATCGACCATGGAGACGCCGGCCGACCCGATCGGCATGGCATAGAGGCCGTTGCCGAGCAGCGCATCCTTCTGGCGCATGTCATTCTGGATGTAGTAGCCGGGCCGCAGGATCGTCGCCGGCATGTCGCTCGCCTCGATCATGCGTTCGACGGCGTGCTTGCCCGTGAAATGCGGCACGTCCGTATAGTCGGCGCCTTTGAACACCGACAGATACACCACGCCCCGCACGCCGGCCTCGCGCGCCAGGTTCAGCGTGATGAGCGCCTGGGTGAGTTCGTCGGGCACATTGGCGATCAGCAGGAACAGCGTGCTGACGCCCGCCAGCGCCGTGCGCAGCGACTCCACGTCGGACGGGTCGCCCTTGACCGGTACGACACCGGCCGGGAACGACGTTTTTTCGGGCGACCGCGTGAGGGCGCGGATCTGGACACCCTTGCCGGCGAGGGTGGTTACAACCTGTGATCCGATGGTGCCGGTACTGCCGGTTACGAGAATGGTCATATTCGTGGCTCCTTTGCCTGTCGAGCAATCGAGGGCGGGTCATCGCCCCTTGCTGAATACGGATATAAAGTGTCCCATATTCATCGGTAAGGAGCCTATTTAGGAACGATAAGTCTCATTATTGGAACACTCCATGGACCTTCGCGCACTCGTCGACTTCAATCTGGTGGCAGCGCATGGTGGTCTCGGGCGGGCCAGCCGCGCCAGTGGTCAACCCAAGGCCACGCTCTCGCGGCATATCGCTGAACTGGAGGACAGCCTCGGCTTGCGCCTGCTGGAGCGCGGATCCCGCTCTTTGCGGCTGACCGAGGAAGGGGCTGCCCTGCACGCCCGCACCGAAGGCCTGCTGCGGGAGATCGCGGAAGCGGGCGAGACGATCGGTACCGGTGTTGGCCGGCCGCGTGGCCGTCTGCGCGTCAGCGCTCCGGTGCTGTTCGCCCATGTGGCCCTCGGCCGTATCGCGGCGAGGTTCGTCGCCGCCTATCCGGAGGTGCGGCTCGAGATCACGGCCGAGGACCGGTTCGTCGATCCGATTGAGGAAGGCTACGATGTTGTCATCCGCATCAATCCGGCGCCTGACGACCGCCTGATCGGTCGCTGCTTCCTGCATGACGAGATGCTGGTGGTGGCGTCTCCATCCATCGCTCGTCCGTCCTGCGCCCCGGGCAGCGCGTCGACGGTCCCGGCCGTCGTACTGAACACCGCATCGCCCGATACGACATGGCGGATACGGGGGGAAACCCAGATGGATGACCTGGTGCCTGATCCGATCTTGCGTCTCTCGTCGCTCGTGATGGTGCGCGACGCGGTGCTTGCCAATGCCGGCGCCGCTCTGCTGCCTCGCTCCATGGTGGCCGGCGATTTGGCGGCTGGACACCTCTCGTGCTGGGGCGTCATCGACGACAGGCCGGTGTCCGCCTGGGCACTCCACGTCTCGCGCAGGCTGGTGAGCAGCAGGGTCACGGCATTTATCAACGCCCTTGTCGCGGCGTTCCCCGAGCAAAGGCTTTGAACAATCCGGGAGAATCGGCGCCACGGCCGGATGTTTGAAATGCGGAGTTCAAAAAGAATATCGAGCCTATTGAAGACGATGAAATAGTGCCCGGGCATGTCGCCGATGCTTGTTAGAAGCGGCTTTTCCGTTTTCGAGCGGTCTGGGCCGCGATGTGTATAATTTCACCGCGGCCTCCTATGACACGGAGGTGAGGGCCACCGCCGTCGGCATGGAATTGTCCGTCGGTCGGGTCGGGGCCATCCTTGGTCCAGTGATCGCCGGTCTTCTTCAGCAAATGTATCCCGGCCCAACGGCGATGTTTATCGCGATTGGCGCCGCAAGTGCCGTGGCTGGTCTAGCGATCGCCTTTGTCCGTCTCCGACCCGCGGCTTCGGCTTCACACTCTCCAACGACAAGTGCGACCGTCGCGGCCGAGTAGGCATGCGGATGGCGTGGGCAGATGCCGTCTTCGGTGTCAAACGCTCCTTAATTGCGACCTTCGACCATCATTCGAGCGGCGCCGCGCAGGATGGCCGCCATATCAGCTCTCGGGGTCCTGCATCCAGGCGGGGATATCGCGCTGGGCGTGGAGCACGCGCCAGACGTCGATGTGGTCGTCGCGCTCAATGTAGAACATGAAATAGGGATAACGCTTCAGCTTGAGGCTGCGCAGCCCGGGAAGGGTGAGTTCATGCGCATAACGAGGTGACCCGGCGGCGGGATGGACGGCGACGGTTCTGTAGGCCGTTTGCAGGGCATCAATGAAGCCCAGCGCGACGTCGGACTCGGCTTCTCGGATGTAGTGGTCAACGGCGGCTTCGACGTCCCAACGGGCCAACTGGCGCGGGAGGACCGGCTTCTCACTCACCCGGCTTTGGCTTGGTGGACCCGGTCCCTGAGGCCGCTGAAATAGGTCTCGTCGGCCGCCGCCGTCGCCGGCGACGCGGCGCCATCGAGCAACAGCTTGCGCAGGCGTTGACGATCCTGATCGGCGCGGATCAATTCGCGGACATACTCACTGCTCGTGCCGTAGCCCCGCCCGGCGACCTGCTCATCGACGAAGGACTTGAGCGACTCCGGAAGCGAGATGTTCATCGTACTCATGGCTGGAAGTTATGCCCTATGGCAAAATTTGGCAAGAAAGTCTCGCGGTCAGCGACGCCCTTGCGCGGCGCCAGCCGATCGCGCCGCTTTCCGGCAGGCTTTTCCAGGACACCCCGTCGATCTCGATGACGGTGAGCGAGGCCATAAAGAGATCCTGGTCTACCCGTTCGCGGCAGTCGGCAAAAACCGAGGGTGGAAATCGAGGGCAGAAACCGAGGGCTCAGTCATCCAGGATGGCGACCGCGCGGGTCCAGCCGGCGGAGGCGGCGCGCAGCTTCACCGGAAAGCAAGCGATGGTGAAGCCGTCGGGCGGCAGGATTTCCAGGTTGTACAGCTTTTCCAGATGGCAGTAGCCGATATGCCGCCCCGCCTTGTGGCCTTCCCAGATGATGCTTGGGTCGTGCGTCTCGGCGTAGCGGCGCGCGGTATGGACGAACGGCGCGTCCCAGCTCCAGGCATCGGTGCCGGTCAGCCGGATACCCCGCTCCAACAGATACATGGTCGCCTCATAACCCATGCCGCAGCCGCTCGGCACATAGTCGGGTTGTCCGTAGCGGCTCGCGGCGCTGGTATTGACGACGACGATCTCGAGCGGTGAGAGCGTGTGGCCGATGCGCGCGAGTTCGGCGGCCACGTCCGCGGCGGTCGCCACGTAGCCGTCCGGGAGATGGCGAAAGTCCAGTTTGACGGCGGGCTGAAAACACCAGTCCAGCGGCACTTCGTCGATCGTCCAGCTGCGCTCGCCGTGGTTCATCGTGGAGTGAAAGTGGTAGGGCGCGTCGAGATGCGTGCCGTTATGCGTGCCGATGTCCACCCGCTCGACCGCCCAGCCCTCCCCATCCGGCAGATCCTCGGGCTTCAGGCCGGGAAAGATCGAAGCGACCTGCGCAGCCGTTTCCTTGTGGTTGGAATAGGTGATGCGCGGTCCGGGGCCGAGATCGGCCGGCACGTCGTTGTCGAGAGTCACGGAAATGTCGATCAGTCGGCGGGGCATGGATGTACCTCCCTCAAACCGCCGAGCCCTGCGGCATGGCGATGCGGTTGCGTAGCGTGCCGATCCCGTCGACGTCCAGCTCGATCATGTCACCGTCGTGTAGGAAACGGACCCGCTCCAGGCCGCGGCAATTGCCGACGGAGCCGGCGTCGATCACCTCGGGAAAGCTGAACAGCATGCCTTCGGTGGTGGAGTTTGCCCAGGTCTCGCCGTCTATGAGTTTAAGAGCGAATTAGAGGCCCGAAGCGATCTTTGAACTCGTGCTCCAGCTCATCGTAAAGGCGAACGAGCGTGCGCGTGACGCGGTTGAACTCGCGCTGTAGTCCGACCGAGCGCCTGCCAATCTAAGAGTCAGGACCGGATGCCCAATTCAAAAAGGCCGGTGAATAGGTCGGCCGGTTCGGCGAAGACGCGAAAGGCCCCGGCGCGCACCAACTCGTCGTCGCCGTAGCCGCCTGAGAGCAGTCCGACACCGAGAGAGCCGGCCCGTCGGGCGGCGAGCATGTCCCATATGCTGTCCCCGACGACGAAGCAGGCGCCGGGCGGTCGATCCAGCCGCCGCGCCGCTTCGAGGAACAGGTCGGGGTTCGGCTTGGCGAATGCAACTTGGTCTCGGGTAACGATCGTCATGCGATCTACCGGCAGGCCCAGTTTGTCGATCATGGGCGCGGCGGTCTCGGCGCGTCCGCTCGTCGCGATTGCCCAAGGGATGTCCAATGCCGTGAGATGCGCCAACAGGGCGCTCGCGCCGGGCAAGGGTCGTATCGCGGCGACCCTTTTCATGAAGGCGTCGGCGTGACCGCGGCTCAAGCGCGTTCTACTCTTTTCGTCGAGCTCCAGGCCTGACTCGCGCATCAAAGCTTGCGAGAAGAGGCCGCCGCTCATTCCAATGCGGCGGTGAACGCGCCAGATCGGCACCTCGATGCCTTCCGCTTCGAGCGCTTCCGCCCAGGACAGGACGTGCTGGTAGACGCTGTCCATGAGCGTCCCGTCGAGGTCGAAAATAAAGGCTGAATCGTCGGCCATGACGCTACCTTATGCTGCGTGTCCGGCGGGGCTGATGGATCGGCGGCCATTCCCCGTCCAAGATATGAATCCGTCCGGCGGCGAAATCGTTCCAAAGCTCGCGACTTGGCGTGGAAAGGTCCGGTCGAGAAGGAGCTGTGGAACCAGGCCGGGCAAGGCGCGTCCACGTGCCGGCGGGTTAGGGAAAGCTCCGACGGTCGGCCGCTTCTATGCCGCCACAGAAAGGAACCGGCCTCCCGGTCTATCGTTTTGAACGTGTGAAATTTGACCGGGAAAACCGCCTATGGAAACGATGCCGCTTGTGCCGGACTGGCGTGACCTGGCTCTGCGCCTGGTTTTCACCGTCATCGCCGGCGGGCTCATCGGTCTCAACCGCGGAGAGCACGGCCATCCGGCCGGACTGCGGACGACCCTGCTGGTCGGCTTGGCAGCTTCGGTCGCCATGATCCAAGCGAACCTGCTGTTGCCGATGGCCGGCAAGTCGCCGGGATCCTTCATCACTAACGATCTGATGCGCCTGCCGCTCGGCATTCTGTCCGGGATGGGTTTCATCGGCGCGGGCGCCATTCTGCGCCGTGGCGACATGGTTCGAGGCATCACCACGGCGGCAACGCTCTGGATGATGACGGTGATCGGCCTTTGCTTCGGCGGCGGACAACTCATGCTCGGCTCGGTCGGCGCCGGTCTCAGTCTCATCACCCTCCGGGGACTGAAGTGGTGCGAAGCGCGCATGATCCACGAGCAACGGGCGTCGCTTTTCGTGACACTCGAAGCCGATACCCCGCCTGTCGCCCTGATCCAAGACCATCTCGCACGCGAGGGTTTCCAGTCGATAGTCGGGGCGATGGAGTTCGACGCCGCCGGCCGACGGCATTTCGCTTTCGAACTGCGCGGGCGTGGCCGGATGGATGAGCCAAAGGCCCCGGCCCGTCTTGGCGAGCTCGCGCGGACGGCCGGCGTGACCGCCGTGAAATGGATGTCCCGCGACTCGCCGCCGCTGTGAAACGGGATCGAAATACGATCTGCCGCGTTTGACCCAATCACCGGCAACGGAAGCATTCGAAATGGCCCATGCCAAGGACAAGGTGTCGATTAGGGATGCCGACCATCGCCAGCTACAATATCCATAGCTGCATCGGCCGGGATGGCGTCATGGCCCCCCAACGCATCGTCGCGGTCATCCGCGAATTGGATGCGGACGTGGTGGCGCTGCAGGAGGTCGAGGCCCAACATCGCCAGGGCGCGCTCGACCAATGGGTCTTTCTCGCCCGGGAATTGGGGTATTTCTGCACACCCGGCATCAGCTTGCGCACCCAGCGGCGAAACTACGGCAACGCGCTTTTGTCCCGATGGCCGGCGGAGATGGTGCGGCTGCACGATCTGAGCGTCGATCGCCGCGAGCCACGCGGGGCGATCGACATCGACTTTCGCGTCGAGGTCGGTCGATCATTGCGGGTGATCAGCACGCATCTCGGTCTGCGGCGCGCGGAACGTCGGCTGCAGATCGCCGCCATACGGAAGATCCTGGCGGCGAAGAGCGATGATGACGCGGCCCTGCTGCTCGGCGACCTCAACGAATGGCGCCCCGGTTCGGCGAACCTGCGTGCCCTGCGCCCGCTTTTCCATCCGTCGCCCGCGCCGCCGACCTTCCCGGCGAACCGGCCGCTGTTCGCGCTCGATCGGATACTGGCCGCCGGGACGGTCCGGGTCCGTGACATCGCCGCCCATCGCTCCGACCTTGCGCGCATCGCGTCGGATCATCTGCCGATCCGCGCGACGGTGTGGTGGGAGGGTGTCTGATGCGTATCGATTGGCGTCGCTGGAGCGTCGTCCTGACCTTTCTGTTGGCGCTGGCGGCGCTCGCCATTGTCGTTCACGTGCTGCGGCAGTTCACCTGGGCCCAGATCGCTGCATCGATGGCACGGCTCGGCCCCCGGGAAATCGCCGGGGCGGTGCTTTGCACCATCGCTAGCTATGCCACCTTGACCGGTTTCGATTGGCTCGGCGTCGCCTATGGCGGAGGCAAGGTACCCTATCGCCGGGTGGCGCTCGCGTCCTTCCTTAGCCTGTCGATCGGTCACACGGTTGGCTTCGCACCCTTGAGCAGTGGTGCTATCCGCTATCGCTACTACTCGGAAGCGGCGCTCGACATGCGGCAGGTCGGGCTGGTCGTTCTCCTCTCGGCCGTGACCGTGATGCTCGGCGAAGCCACGCTTGCCGGGTTGGCGCTGCTGACCCAACCCTCCCTGGCCGCGAAGCTGCTGCGGCTGGACTCGGCGGCATCGGCGGCGATCGGCATGGCCTGTCTGGCCTTGCCCACGCTATATTGGGTGCTGGCGGCGACGCTTCGCGGGCCTCTCAGGCTTCACAACTGGTCGTTCCGCCTGCCTGGTCCGCGGATCGCGGCATTGCAGATCGGTCTCGGTCTGCTGAACTACGGTCTCGTGACCGGCGCGCTCTATTTCGTCCTATCGGCGGTCGTCGCCATCGACTACCGAAGCGTCGCCGCGGCTTATGTGCTCGCCAATCTGGCGGCGCTGCTGACCCATGTGCCGGGAGGCCTGGGCGTGCTCGAAGCCGTGATCGTGATCTTGCTGCCGGGCGGCGATCTGATCGGTCCGCTCATCGTCTTTCGGATCGTCTATTTCCTAATCCCGCTCGCCATCGGCTGCCTGCTGCTTGCCGGCACCGAATTGCGCCAGCGCCTTCGTTCCACCAAAGCCCTCCGTTCCGCCAAGGTCCTCCGTTCCCCTAAGGCTAAGTTCGGACCATAGGCGTCCGAATAACGGCGCCTCCGTCGGATCGAGCAAGGCGGTACCCGGCATCGGCACGCTCGGTCCTTCCTCCGGCACTTCGAGCGGCCGGAGGTATCCGGCGTCATTCAATTCCTCGATGACGGCGATGACGGACCCATGGCGCTGGAAGGCCGCGGCCACGGCTTCGACCGGTTGGTGTACTTGTTCGGCGATCAAGCGGTTGCGGATCGTCCGGATCCGCTCGCGATGCGCCGAGGTGACCGCCTCGAGCGCCAGGTCGCACTCCGTATCGACGGACATGGATCGGTTGTTGAGATTCGACGATCCGACGCGCAGCAGGCGATCGTCGATCACCATCAGCTTGGCGTGGATCTTGACCTCGGCATGGTTCGTCCCGTCCGACGCTGTCGGGTAATAGACTCGCAGCCGGCCCCGGCGATCTGCCGCTCGTAAGCGGCGCAGCAACCGATCCCGGTTGTTGCCCATCGCGAATTGTTCGAGATGGCCACGCGCCGTCCGGGTCACGATGATGACGATCTCCGGCCCATCGGGCTCCTCCATCCGGCACGCCAACCGGTCGCCGACGGCTTCGGACGTCAGATATTGCGCCTCCAGATAGATGCAATGCCGGGCCGCCGCGAGCGCGTCTTGATTGAGCCTTTCAATCTCGCGCGCCGCCCCCGGCTCGGTTCGCGTGACAGCGGCGGGTACGTCGGTGAAGTCGGTGGCGAGGTCATCCGGCCACGCGCCGGATATCGGCCGCGGCGCCGACAATTGCTCGCCGGTCGCGGCCGCCCACCGCGCGGCGGCATAGTCGGACAGGGCCGCCGCCGCAGGCCCGGCGACCATCATCTGCAGGTCGTGGACCGGCCCGTAGGTCTCGCCCGCCGGTGTCACCCGTCCCGGGTGGGACGGCGGGTGATCGATCGGATCCCATCGGTCGCCGGCCAGGTCGATACCACCGACGAACGCGAGAGCGTCGTCGACGATCACGAGCTTGGCGTGATGGGAGCAGGCGAAGGGCGCCGGCGCGAAATGATGGCGGAAGCCCGCGTTGGCGGCACCAAGGGCGGTCAGCGCCGCAGCACATCGCCGATTGCCGCCGTAGAAGATGGTCCGGTCCCACAAGAGGAAACGGATCTCCAGCATCGGCCGCTCGGCCAGCAGCGCCGACAGGAAATCGCTGAGCGGCCGCGCTTCGTGGCCGTCGCCATGCGGATCGAGGATCAACGCCGCGTCCAGATCCCAGCCAACGAGCAGGATCCGGTATCTAGCTTGCTTCAGGGCGATCGCGAGCCGCCGGAAGTAATCGGCATTGGTCAGCACGGCGGCTCGCGTCGCCTGGACGAGCCTCCAGCAGTTTTGGCCCTCCACCAGGATTTTCGGCGAGGTCCGAGGGGGCTCAAGAGGTGCGGTGTTCGGCATTTCGCTTGCGCGTCGCGGCGGCCTTCTTGGCGGAAGCCGAGCGCTCCGCCGCCGAGCGCGACGCGGCGGCGTGACCACCGAGCTCGCCGCCCTTATGCGACGAGGCATGGCTCTCGGGCCGGCCTCGGCCCGAACCGCTCTTCTTGCCGCCGCCGCTTTCTTTGTTAACGGTCGCCCAGGCCCTTCGCTCGGCTTCGTCCCGCGGGGTGCCGCGATGTTCATAACCCTCGGCAATGTGGTCCGCCTTGCGTTCCTGCTTATCGGTGTATTTCGACTTGTCTCCACGCGGCATGATGCGCCTCCGATTCGATGCTCTATTTTCTTAAAACCGATAACGCGGCAAGGGGTTCCGGCCGCCGTGCCTCCCTCGGACGATTTGCCGCCGGCGAGGGACCGGTTTATCGGGCGACGCGGCCGAACTGTTTGCGGAGTTCGTCCTTCGCCTGTTCAAGCGTGCGCTTTTGGCTGGCGGGCAGAGTCCGGCCTGCGCGATTGATATAGAAGTTCAGCATCGACATCGCGGACTGGAATGGGTTCGCCTTGCGCCGGCGGCTCTGTTCCGCGGAGCGCTTGAGTGAGGCGGCGACGCGCTTCGGATCGTGATTGTGGAAGATGCCCTGGCGCACATCGAGAGCATCGCTTCGCTCGGTAACCTTCGCCGACCAACGTCGTGGGCTGGGGGATGATTTTGTCATCTGTGGTGCTCAGCAGATTGCGGAATTCACTCTGCTAGAAATCATGCAACATCGAACAAGTTCCATTCCGAGCCATAAAGACAGCGCCTTGGGAGGGGGGATGCCCGTGGTCGTCGGGCCAAACTTCGGATGCGGGTCGAGCCGCGAACATGCCGTTTGGGGATTGAGCCAAATCGGCATGCGGGCCATCCTCGGAGAGGGACTCGAGATCGGTTTCGACATTGAGCCGGCCCGTGAAGAAGCCTTGATTCACGGGCTGGATATCGTCGGCACGACGCTCACCTTCGCCGACGACATCCGGGGTTTCGAGCGCGAGGACAGGGAGACCAATCCATGGCTTTTCTAACCCGTAAAGGTCGACCAGGTTCATAGCCTGGGTGCCGCGCCGTTGATGCCCGGCTTCGAGCTGATGGACGTCGAGGTCGGCGATGAGATCGTCATTCGTGCCGCGATCGCCGGCGAGGGGCCGCCCTTGCTGCTGTTGCATGGCCATCCCCAGACCCATGTCACCTGGCACAAGATCGCGCCCAAGCTCGCGGCGCGATTCTCCGTCGTGGCCTGCGACCTGCGCGGTTACGGCGACAGCAGCAAGCCGGAAGGCGGGCCGGGCCATATCAACTATTCCAAGCGAAGCATGGCCGCCGACCAGGTATCGGTCATGCGGGCTCTTGGTCATGAGCGCTTCAGCGTCGTCGGGCACGACCGGGGCGCGCGCGTGGCGCATCGCATGGCGCTTGACCATGCCGGCGCGATCGACCGGGTCGCTCTGCTCGACATCGCGCCGACGGCCACCATGTACGCGCGGACCGACAAGGCGTTCGCGACGCGGTATTTCTGGTGGTTTTTTCTCATCCAGCCCGAACCGCTTCCGGAGACCATGATCGGCGCGGACCCCGCCTATTTCCTCAAAAAACATATCGCCGGCCAGGTGAAGGTCCCGGGTGCCACCGAAGACGCCGTACTCCAAGAATATCTGCGCTGCTACGACGATCCGGCGACGATCCACGCCATCTGCGAAGATTACCGCGCCGCCGCGACGATCGATCTCGACCATGATGCCGAGGATGCCGAGGCGCGGGTCGAGGCGCCGCTGCTGGCGCTTTGGGGGCAGCTCGGAACCGTTGGCGCGCTGTACGACGTGCTCGAAACCTGGCGGGAAAAGGCGACCGATGTTCGAGGTCGACCGCTGCCTTGCGGACATACCCCGCAGGAAGAAGTGCCGGAGGAAACGCTCGCGGAGCTTACCGCGTTTCTTGCCTGACGTTCGACGCGCCCGCCGCTTCCTGTCGGAGCCGAGGCGGCAGGCTCACGTCCGCAGCGCCGCCGAGCGTCCGTACAGCAGCAGCATCAGGATGATCGTCAGGCCATAGACGATTTGGCGGATCGATTCATCGATCTGCATGATCGAGAGGATCGACTGGAGCAGGGTGATGAGGATGACGCCCGCGACGGTGCCGAGATAGGTGCCGCGTCCGCCGAGGATCGACGTGCCGCCGAGGACGACCGCGGCGATGGCCGGCAGGAGATAGGGGTCGCCCATCCCCTGATAGGCCTTGGTCGAATAGCCGGCGAGCAGCACGCCGCCGAACGCGGATAGGGCGCCCGACATCACGAAGGCGAGGACGACGACGCGCCGCGTCCTGCTGCCGGAGAGATAGGCGGCACGCTCGCTGTTGCCGATGGCATAGACCGAGCGGCCGAATGTCGTCCGCTTGAGCAGGAAAACGGTCGCGGCGCCGATCAGCACCCAGATCCAGACGGCGTTCGGAATACCGCCGACGATCCGCCCGGTCGCGAGGGCGCGCATCGGGCCGGTCGCCATGTCCTGCGGTGCCGCGCCGCCGGTGCGCACGATCATCAGGCCCTGCGCCACCGCGTTCGTGCCGAGCGTGAAGATCATCGAGGGCACGCGCAGATAGGCGACGCCGATGCCGTTGACCAGGCCGAAGATCATGCCGCACAGGATGCCGATCGGGATCGCGGCCCAGACCCCGGCCGGCCCCCAGCCGGCGGCGGCCGTCGACATCATGGCGCCGACGGTCATGACCCAGGGCACCGACAGGTCGATCTGGCCGAGCAGCACCACGATCATCATGCCGGTCGCCGCCATCGCGAGAAACGATCCGACCTGAAGCTGCTGCAGGAGATAGTCCGCCGACAGGAAGTTGGATGAATAGAGGCTGCCGATGAGGAGCAGGGCAACGATGCAGGCGAACGCCGTCGCCACCGCGCCGTCGATGTTCCGCAAGACCGGCGGCAGCCGGAACGGCGCGGGCTTGGCTTGATCCTGGCTCATGGCCTCATCCGAACAGGTCTCATCCAAACAGGTCCAGGCGATTGCGGACCCGCAGCAGGCGGACCGAGCCGATACAGACCGAGATCAGCAGGACCATTCCGAGGAACAGCGGCTGCCACAGCGGATCCAGGTCGAAGACGAACAGGAGATCGTTGATGGTGCGGAAGATGAGCGCGCCGAAGATCGCACCGACCGCGCTGCCGGTGCCGCCGAACAGCGATACGCCGCCCAGCACCACGGCGGCGATGGAATTGAGCGTATAGGTCGCCGCGTTCGCCGACGACGCCTCGCCCGAATAGGTGAAGAAGGCGAGCATGAGCCCCCCCATCGCGGCGAACAGGCCGGACAGCGTATAGGCGGCGAATTTGGCGCGGCGGGTCTCGACGCCCGACATATAGGCGGCGACCTCCGAGGAACCGACGGCATAGACAGCGCGCCCGAGCGCCGAGCGCCGGAAGGGGAGCCAGATCGCGAGAACCACGGCCAACAGCACGACGAGACTGGCGGGGATACCGCCCCAGAGCTGCCCCGTCAGCGCATCTGCGAGGTCCGAATTGACGTCGCCGCCTGGATTGGGGCGGAGGGCCAGCGCGATGCCGAAATAGATGGCGCCGGACGCGATCGTCGCCACGATCGGCTGCAGCCGGCCGAAGATGACGACGGCGCCATTGACGCCGCCGCAGACGAGCCCCGTCAGCAGCACGCCGGCGACGCCCAGCGCCGTCATGGCGGGAGAGCCGACGACGATCCAAGATGCCAAGCAATTCGCCAGGATGAACATGGCACCGACCGAAAGGTCGATGCCCGAGGTCAGCACCACGAAGGTCTGCGCGATGGCGAGGAGCGCCAGCAGGACGCCCTTGTTCGCCGCCGTCTGCACCACGTTGGCGCTGAAGCCCGCCGAGTGGTTGCCGACATAGACCCCGAACATCGCGACGAAGACCAAGGCCGCGAGCAGCGTGCCCCGATGCTCGGCAAATCTATAGCGCCAGTCGCTCATGCGCCGAACGCCTGCGCAGGGGCGGAGGTGCCTGGCTTGGCGGTCATGTTGAGCGCGCTGCTGACGAGCTCATGCTCGGTGAGCGCGTCCCCGGCGAGCTCCCGGCCGACATGGCCGTCATACAGCACCAGGACGCGCTCGCAGCAGCCGATGAGTTCGTCGTAATCGGTCGAATAGAACAGGATCGCGACGCCCTGGTCCGCGAGCTTGCGCAGCAGCTGATAGATCTCCTGCTTGGTGCCGACATCGATCCCGCGCGTCGGGTCGTTGAGCAGGATGATGCGCGGCGCCAGCATCAGCCATTTGGCGATGACGACCTTCTGCTGGTTGCCGCCGGACAGCGTGCCGACGGGGACGTCGATGCCGGCCGTCTTGATCGCCAGCAGCCGTAGCATCTCGCCGACGGCCCGTTCTTCCGCCGCCCGATCGATGAAGCCCCCCTTCGACAGGCCGTCGAGTGCCGCGAACGACAGATTGTCGCGCACCGACATCGGCAGCATCAGGCCTTCGGTCTTCCGGTCCTCCGGGATCAGGGCCATGCCGATCCGGGCCGCCTTGGCCTCGCTCGGGCTGCCGATCGTAACCGACTTGCCGTCGACGCGGATGTCGCCGGAGAGGCCGCGCAGCACGCCGAACAGGGCCAGCAGCAGCTCGCGCTGGCCCTGGCCGTCCAATCCGCCGAGCCCGACGATCTCGCCCGGCCGGATGGTCAGTGAGATGTCGTGCAGGCGGTTTGTCCAGGTCAATCCCCGTGCTTCCAGGATCGGCGGCGTCGCGGCCGGCACCGGCGGGGGCTTTGGCGGGAAGACATGGCTGTATTCGCGGCCGATCATCAACTCGACGACTTCGCGGTCGGATTTGCTGCCGGCAGGGTAGGTCGCGACGTTGCGGCCGTTGCGGAACACCGTGCAATCGTCGGCCAATTCCTCGATCTCCTGCATGCGATGCGAGATATAGAGCAGCGCCAGACCCTCGTCGCGCAGGCGCTTCAGGACGGCGAGGATCTTGCCGACGTCGGCGGCGGTCAGCGCCGACGTCGCTTCGTCGAGGATGAGAATGCGTGGCTTGCGGGCCAGCGCCTTGGCGATCTCGACCATCTGGCGGCGGGACAGCGGGAGATCCTTGATCGGTGCGAGTGGATGTACGTCCTCGGCTCCGGCCCGGGCCAGCCATTCCTCGGCCATGCGTCGCTGCGCCGTGCGATCGATCAGGCCGAAGCGGCGGGGCGGGTCGGCGATGAAGATATTGTCGGCGACCGACAGATCGGGAACCAGCGACAATTCCTGGAAGACGCAGACGATGCCCGCCTGATTGGCGGCGGTGGGGCTCGGGAAGCGGATGTCGCGCCCGTCGAATGTGAGGCTGCCCTCATCGGGTTGAACCACGCCGGACATGATTTTGATCAGCGTGGATTTGCCGGCTCCGTTTTCGCCGAGCAGCGCATGGATGCGGCCGGCATGCAGCGTGAGCGACGCTTTCTCCAGCGCGCTGACGCCGCCATAGCGTTTGGAAATCCCTTCCATGCCGAACAGAGGAGCGGCACCGTCCATGGCGAAACTCCTGTACTTCGTTCGCGTCGGGTAGCTGTCGGGTAGCTCTGGGGGCGTCGGGCCGGAGATCCCGACGCCCCTCGCGGCGATCGTTCCTACTGGTTGGCTTCCGATTGACCCATGATGTCCTGGGCCGTGAAGTTGATCCCGCAGGTCGGGAAGGCATTGCCGACGAAGAAATTGTCGGTCTGCTGAGAGAAGAAATTCTCGCCGTCCTTGAAGCCCGGATCCTCGACATGAGCGAGTGGCAGCTTCACCGATTGCGGGACGACGTCGCCCTTGAGTGCCGCGAGGGCGATCTTGATCGCGACCGCGACCTGCGCCGGCCCGGTGCCGCCGGAGGCGCATTTGAGGCCGTCGGCGGCATGCGCGGCGCATAACTTCCGAAAGCCGTTTTCGGTCTCGGCCCCGGCCGGCACGAAGGACTGGCCGGCATCCATGAAAGCGCGGACCATGCCGGTCGAGCCGCCCTGGGCGGTCATGCCGTCGAAATGCTTGTGGACGGCGATCGCATCGGCCGTCACCTTCTGGGCCGTGCCGTCGTCCCACTTGCCGACCACCTCGACGGTCTGGAACGGCTTGCCCGAGGCTTTCAAGACCCCCTGGATGCCGTCGTGCCGGTCGGTGTCGACGGAGGTGCCGGCGACGCCGCGTACTTCGAGGATGGTGCCGCCGTTCGGGACGTTCTTGACCAGCCAGTTGCCCCAATATTCGCCGAGCCCCTTCTGGTCGACGTTGACGTTGATCGCCTCGTCGCTGTCGAGGGTGTTGTCGAAGGCGACGAG
>Ga0179596_10000120_pt1 | contig 64398 bp, 49 predicted proteins | sample CZODoug1_1_08_16_FD_155494 | JGI IMG/M metagenome (GOLD analysis project Ga0179596, IMG submission 155494) | Vadose zone soil fungal communities from Angelo Coast Range Reserve, California, USA - CZODoug1_1_08_16fungal (Illumina Assembly) | ecosystem: Environmental > Terrestrial > Soil > Vadose... | reverse complement strand
TTCATTGACTGGTCCAGATGTAAAGAATTAATGGTTAACAAAAAAAAACTATGCAAAAGTGTACTTTTTTCAACAATTCGAAAAAAATAAAAAAGGGCGGGCGTCGCGGAGAAAAAAGAAGGCCCGCTAATGCGGGCCTATATTATGATAACGTTACCATTTGGATCTATTTAACGGCTTCTACCAGCGCTTTGAAGGAAGCCGGCTCATTCATAGCCAGGTCAGCCAGAACCTTACGGTCGAGGCCAATTCCTTTTTCAGCCAGTTTGTGGATAAAGACAGAATAGGTCAGGCCTTCTGCCCTTACGGCGGCGTTGATACGGGCGATCCACAAAGTGCGGTATTCCCTTTTCTTCAATTTACGGCCTACATAACGGTATTGAAGACCCTTCTCCAATACGTTCTTGGCGACGGTGTATACATTTTTACGTTTGCCGTAGAACCCTTTTGCTTCTTTTAAGATGCGTTTTCTGCGTGCCCTGGAAGCAACGGCATTTACTGAACGTGGCATATCTTACTGATTTGAAAATTAAAAAATGTGGTAATCTTAGTTTAAGCGCTGTGCTTATTTAAGTCTTAATAAGCGTTTGACAAAATCGGTGTTGGCTGCGCTAACGAAACCTTTCTTGTTCATAACACGTTTGCGCTTTTTCGATTTTTTGGTAAGAATGTGGCGTTTGAAAGCTTTCTGGAAGCTGATTTTGCCGGTGCCGGTCACTTTAAACCTCTTTTTGGCACTTGAATTGGTCTTTACCTTTGGCATTTTCTAATCCTTTTAGAATGACACCCTGCTGGCGGGCCCGCACAGGCGGACCACTTATGGAGCCGTTTGGGCTGTTAAAATGGAGCGCGAAGGTACGGATTTGGGCGGAGAAAAATGCAAATACTTTGAAAAAAGAGGAGCTTCTTTTAAATAACGAGCCGCCCGGGCAAAATAAAAGAGCCGCCCCGCGGATGCGGGGCGGCTCTTTGTAATATAACAATGTGATTATGAAGCGGATGCGCCTTTTTCCTTTTTCTTCTGGGGTTTGGGGGCCCAGATGGCGAGCATTCTTTTGCCTTCCATTTTGGGCATACCTTCCAGCACGCCGGCGTCATTCAATCTTTCGGCGAACTTGAGGAGCAGCAATTCACCTCTCTCCTTGAACTGGATAGCCCGGCCTTTGAACTGGACATAGGCTTTTACTTTGTTGCCATCCTTCAGGAATTTCTCGGCGTGTTTGGCTTTGAAATCGAAGTCATGGTCATCCGTATTCGGTGTAAAGCGGATTTCCTTTACTTCGGAGGCCTTGCTCTTGGCCTTCATTTCCTTTTCCTTCTTCTTCTTCTCGTAAAGGAACTTATTATAATCGATGATCTTACATACGGGTGGGTCTGCATTGGGAGAGATCTCTACCAGGTCGAGCTGTTGCTCCTGCGCCATTTTTAACGCTTCCTGGATCGGGTAGACCCCTACCTCTATATTATCTCCGACCAATCGTACCTGCGGTACCCTGATCATGTTATTGGTACGGTGTTCTTGTTGTTGTTCTTTTCTAAAACGTGGATTAAAATTACCTCTCGGTTGTCGTGGTGGAAATGCCATTTACAATTTTTAAGTTTAGCCCCATCCCTTTAGAGGGGGTTTTAATTTTTAACGATTCTATTTTAACCGGGCGGAGCCCGGTTGTGAACCAGGAATTCAATTCGGAGGGACCGGACGAGTATGAAGTTACTTAATAAATAACAAATTCTACGATCTAAAGTTCCCTTCTCCTACCCTGCAATTATTCCGCAGGGTTGCGATCATTCCGCATTCGCCCGATTATTCCGCACTCCGCGATTTAATCTCCAATTTTATGCCATCTATGAATTCGTCGATGGATTTTACGCCCAGATCTCCTTTTCCCTGTCTGCGGACGGCTACTTTGCCGTCGTTCATTTCTTTCTCGCCGATTACCAGCATGTAAGGAACTTTGGCTAATTCAGTGTCCCGGATCTTTTTGCCGATCTTCTCGCTGCGGTCGTCGATCGATGCGCGAATATCCGCATTTTTCAGGGAAACTAAAAGGTTTTGTGCATAATCCAGGAACTTATCGCTGATCGGGAGGATCTTGACCTGCAGCGGGGCCAGCCATACCGGGAACTTCCCGGCATAGTGTTCCAGGAGGAATCCGATGAACCGTTCGTGGGTTCCCAGGGGGGCCCGGTGGATGATCAGGGGAGTCTCTGCATGGTTCTCCTTATTGGTGAATTCCAGTTTGAAACGGCGGCCCTGTGCAAAATCGACCTGGTTGGTGGCCAGGGTGAATTCGCGGCCGATGGTGCTCCAGATCTGGACGTCGATCTTAGGGCCATAGAAAGCCGCTTCGTCCTGTACTTCGACAAAGGGGGTATTGGTCCGGATGAGGACGTCCCTGACGAGGGCTTCGGTTTCCTTCCACAGTTCGGGTTCGTCGATATATTTTTGTCCCAGTTTGGCCGGGTTGTGCAGGCTGAGCCGCATGACATATTTATCTACGCCGAAAATTTTGAAATACTTAAGGTACATCTCGTTTACCGCTTTGAACTCCTCATAGAACTGCTCTTTGGTACAATAGATATGTGCGTCGTTCATATGCAGGCAGCGTACCCGCATCAGCCCGAACAGTTCGCCACTTTGCTCATACCGGTAACAAGTTCCATATTCCGCCAGGCGGTAGGGTAAATCCTTATAGCTTTTGGGCTCGGCGGCGAATATTTTGTGGTGATGGGGGCAGTTCATCGCCTTCAGGTAATATTTCACGCCTTCCAGCTCCATAGGAGGGTACATACTGTCCTGGTAATAAGGGAGATGGCCGCTCGTTATATAAAGGCTTTCCTTGCCGATATGGGGGGTCACGACGCGCTTGTAACCGGCTCTTTCCTCGCTCTCTTTGGCGAGGCGTTCCAGTTCCTCGATGACGATGGCGCCATTGGGCATCCACAGGGGGAGGCCGGGGCCTACTTCATCGTCGAAGGTGAAGATGCCCAGTTCCTTGCCCAGTTTGCGATGGTCTCGTTTTTTAGCTTCTTCCAGCAAGACGAGGTATTCGTCCAGTTCCTTCTGGGAAGGATAGGTGACGCCGTATACCCGGGTGAGCATTTTGTTCTTTTCATCACCTTTCCAGTAGGCGCCGGCGATATTGGTCAGTTTACAGGCCTTGATAAAGCCGGTATTGGGGATATGCGGTCCGCGGCAGAGGTCGGTGAACTGCCCTTGCGTATAGAAGGTGATCTCTCCGTCTTTGAGGTTCTGGAGGAGGTCGAGCTTATATTCGTCGCCTTTGTCGGTGAAATATTGTACGGCGTCCCCTTTGCTGATCTCTTTGCGCTGGTAGACTTCGTTCTTTTTGGCCAGCTCCGCCATTTTGGCCTCCAGTTTGCGAAGGTCCTCTTCGGTAATCTGTTGGCCACCCAGGTCCATATCATAATAGAAGCCGTTGTCGACGGCGGGTCCGACCCAGAATTTGACGCCCGGGTACACGGATTCGACGGCTTCGGCCAGGAGGTGGGCGGAGGAGTGCCAGAAAGTGGATTTACCTTCCGTATCGGACCAGGTGAGCAGTTTCAAGGTGGAATCTTCCAGGATCGGGCGTGTCGCGTCCCATACCTGTCCGTTTACACTGGCCGCCAATACTTTTCTTGCCAATCCCTCGCTGATGGATTTGGCAATGTCTAATGCAGTGGAGCCTTTTGCATATTCTCTGATGGCTCCGTCGGGAAAAGTGATCTTGATCATAAGGGTGCAAAATTAACGAACTATTGCGAGACTTGATCAGGGTTGGGTGGACGAACGGCAGCAGAAAATAAATTATTTCCTTTAACTTGCTAAAGTGAAACACCTGAACATGCGGAGTTTTTTTATCCTCCTTTTATTTTTGGCAGCTGGAAGTGCGTATGCCCAGGATCTTACGGGTGTCTGGCAGGGACACTTTCGCTCGGGCAGTATGGCGAACCGATCTTCGCTATTCGATGACCGTTATAAGTTCGAAGTGCAGATCGCCCAGCATGACAAGTCATTGGAGGCCGTGACCTATTCCTATCTCTCCTCTTTATTCTATGGAAAGGCCTCCGCGGCCGGTACCGTCAATCCCAAAACCAATAAAGTCCTTTTGCAGGAAGGCAAATTGCTGGAGGTGCGCAATCAGTCGGGGGATGTCTGTATCATGACCTGCTTCCTGCAATATTCCAAACTGGGAGACGAAGAGTACCTGGAGGGCAATTTTGTCAGCATGAATACCCGGGATTCTTCCAATTGTGGCCGGGGCTCTGTATTCCTGCGCAAAGTGATCTCTTCGGATTTTTATAAGGAACCTTTTTTGGAGAAGAAGGAAGAAGAAACCGCGAAGGCAGGTCCACCGAAAAAGCTGGTTGCTCCCTCTACAAGGTCTTCCACCACCACCCCAACACCACCTGCAAAATCGTCTGTCGCAAAAGCTCCTCCTGCGAAAGAGGTGGAAAAAGGGCCGGAGAAGCCCCTGGTGAAGAAGAAGCCGACGACCGAAAAGAACCCCACCCCTGAGAAGGCCTCCGCACGGGTGGCCAGGATCAGTACGCCCCAGGCTATGCAGCCGCAATCCAAAATGGATTCGACGGCGGGGATCGGCAAGAAGTTCGCGGTCATCACTCCGCGGGTGCTGCTGTCCCGGTCGAATCAGCTGGTGAAAACCATTACCGTGAATTCCAATGAGGTGGTCCTGAATATCTATGACGACGGGGCCATCGATCACGATACCATCTCCGTCTACCTGGATAAAAAGCAGGTGATCAATCACGCCATGCTGACGGACCGGCCGATCGTGCTGACCCTGCACCTGGATGAGTCCGAGGATTATCATGAGCTGGTGATGGTGGCTGAAAATGAAGGCGAGATCCCTCCCAATACTTCCCTGATGATCGTGAAGGCCGGCGGCAAGGAGTATGAGGTGCGCATTACTTCTACGGAGCAAAAGAACGCCGTGGTCGTTTTCAAATACGAAAAGCTAAAATGACCGTGACGATATGATGCGTACTATCCTTGTTTGGCTCCTCTTTTTGCTGCCCGGGTGCCTGATCGCTTCGGAAGATCTCAATGGGATCTGGAAGGGGACGCTGACCCAGGGGCCGGGGGGCTGCTATCCCCAGTATTATCTGGAGCTACAGATCAATTTTGCCAATGACCAGATCACGGGGAAGGCTTACGATTATTACGATAAGGAGCATTTCATCAAAATGAATTTTACCGGCCGCTACAATGCACAGACGCACCGGCTGGTCTTGATCGAGAACCGGGTATTGCAGGAAAATATCCCCCCGGACTGTGCACCCTGCATCAAGACCTATGACCTCCATTATTCCAGGAAAGGAGAGGATGAATGGCTGACCGGTGATTGGAAGGGGCTTATTTCGGGAAAGCGGTCGGCCTGTCCTCCGGGGAAGATAGAGCTAAAGAGGGCCGGGTCCTCCGATTTCCCTATCGATATCGAACAAAGCGATACGCTGCTGAAGCTGCAGCAGACCCTGCATTTGCAGCCGAGGGAAAAGGATCTCATCAAGACGGTCGTTGTTGGCAGTCCCAAAATAAAGATCGAATTATACGACAATGCGGAGATCGATCACGATACGGTGACCGTCCTCATTAACAACAAGCTGCTGCTCTACCGGCAAATGCTCCGCGACAAACCGCTGACGCTCGACTTCAATGCTTTTCCCGGTGTGGAATACGAGCTGGTGATGTATGCCGACAACCTGGGCGAGATACCTCCCAATACGGCGTTGATGGTCGTGACGGCCGGAGCGCAGAAAATGCAGGTCTTTCTGTCGTCGAGCGAGCAGAAGACGGCGGCGGTGAAATTCATTTACAGGCCGCAGTGAGGGGCGGCCGAGTCCGGCAAGCCCCGGACCAACCGTTATTTCTTTACGAAACCTATGGAATCGGTGATCTCGCCGCAGCCCAGCATCTTTTCTTTATAGACCGGGTGTTTCTTACCCAGGTAGGGGTTGATGATCTTCGCGTTATTGCTCAGCCAGAATCCCTCTTCGGAGTCTTTAAATGCCATGGGACAGCGTACATGGTAGATGGTCTCGCCGTCGTACCGTACCGTATTGATCAGGGTGTAGAGCTGGTCGGTGAGCGCATTGAAGGCCCTGCGTTTTGCTTCGATACTTGTCTCCCCGGTAAAGCCTTTGGCTTCTCCCCCGATGCTGGCGGCCATGCTGCGGGCGGTCATGATGATATTCGTATCCGCTTTCAGCGTATTTAAAGGGAGGCTGTCGGCCTTTTGCCCCAGGGTATAGGCAGCCTGGTCCGCCCGGAGGGTATCCCATTCCACCAGGGCGTCCTTCAGGGAGTAGTAATCGCTCATTAATTCTGTAAAAGCCGTATTGAAAACGCCGGAGTTTCTACTGATTTTCAGGGCCTGGTCCTTAATTTCCACGGGTTTAGTCTCACTCCCGGAGAAGAAGAGCCGGTAGGCCAGCAGTCCGGCCAGTAAGAAAACGATGATCAATAAGACTACTTTCTTCATGAGATCGAATTTTGCCAAATTTAAGGCATAAAATTGAGGGAGAGTACTTTTTGGGCGGGAACTGACCCTGCCTCACCGCTTTACGGCCAGTTTGCACTATTTTTGCAGGGTTCGGGGCTTTCAAAGCAGAAAATGAAGCTTTTGAGAACGTTTTGGGCCAATAATAAGGCGGAAACGAGACTTTTGCGACATTGCGGGCTGAATAAACAATATAAATCTTTAGGAGAAAACATGCTAGCAGGACTACAAGACGTAACTTTTGAATTCGGAGCCAGGGTAATAGTAAGAGACGCCACCTGGCATATACAGCCCAACGAGCGGATCGGGCTGATCGGCTACAATGGAACGGGAAAATCCACTTTATTGAAATTACTGGCGGGCGAATACAAGCCTTCGGAGGGAACGGTGGAAAGAAGCCGGACCACGAGCATCGGTTACCTGCACCAGGACCTGTTGAGCTTCGACACGAATGGTTCGATCCTGGAAGTGGCGATGACGGCCTTTGAAAAAGTGCTGCAACTGGAAAAGGATATCGATGAACTGGGCAAGAAGCTGGAGCAAAATCCGGAAGACAATGCCCTTCTCCACCAATATACGGATGCCCTGCATGAAATGGACACGCTGGATGGCTATAGCATTCATCACCGGACAGAGGAGATCCTCCAGGGTCTCGGTTTCGCCAATGCCGATCTGCAACGCCCCTTCCGGGAGTTCAGCGGAGGCTGGCGGATGCGTGTATTGCTGGCCAAGATGATCCTGCAGCAGCCGGACCTGCTTCTGTTGGATGAGCCTACCAACCACATGGACCTTCCGTCCATCGAATGGCTGGAAAAATACCTGCAGCATTACCAGGGATCGGTGGTGATCGTGAGCCACGATAAGTACTTCCTGGACCGGATGGTGACCAAGATCGTAGAGGTCTACCAGAAGGAGCTACATATTTATAAGGGGAACTACAGCTATTACGAGACGGAGAAGGCGCTGCGGGTGGAACTGCAGCAGCAGGCTTTCGCGAACCAGCAGGATTATATCCGTCAGCAGGAGCGGTTTATCGAGCGGTTCCGCGCCAAGGCGAGCAAGGCCGCTGCTGCGCAGAGCGCCATGAAAAGACTGGACAAGATCGACCGTATCGAGGATATGGAGATCGAACGGCCCAATATAAAGATCAATTTCCGGGTGGATAAGACGCCCGGGCGGGTGCTGGCCACTCTCAAACATGCCACGAAGAAGTTCGGAGCGCTGACGATCGTGGAGAACGCCTCGGCGGAAATCGACCGGGGGGACAAGATCGCCCTGATCGGGGCCAACGGAAAGGGAAAGTCCACGTTGCTGCGGATAGTAGCCGGGGTGGAGCCTTTCGAGGGAGAGCGGATCTGGGGGCACAATGTGGAGGAGAGCTTCTACGCGCAGCACCAGATGGAGGCGCTGGATGTGAACAATACCCTGCTGGAAGAAATGCAGGCTTGCGGGAGCCAGAAGACGGATCTGGAGTTACGGGTATTGCTGGGATGCTTCCTCTTCAGCGGGGATGACATCGACAAAAAAATCAAGGTATTGAGCGGAGGAGAGAAAGCGAGGATCGCCCTGGCGAAGACGATCGTCAGCAAGGCGAACTTCCTGTTGTTGGATGAACCGACCAATCACCTGGATATGCATAGCTGCGATCTGCTGATCGACGCGTTGAACAAATATGAAGGCAGCTTGTTGCTGGTAAGTCATGACCGTTATTTCATTTCCAAAACAGCCAATAAGATCTGGGAGATTGACGAGCATATAATCCGGGAGTTCAAGGGTACTTATGCCGAGTGGGTGGATTGGAAGGAGCGCAATGTGGCGGCTCGTTTGCAGGCGGCTAATTCCGGGGCTAAGTCGGGCTCGGGGGATTCGTCCGCGAAAACGCTGTCTAAATCCGGGACGGAGAGTGCGACGGCCAGTGGTAATGCGGCCAATGCGGGGAAATCGGGTAATCCCTCCAACAATTCCTCTAATGGAGGAAGAGTAGGGAAGAACGGATCTCCCGCTCCGGTACTATCCGCGCCCGTCAATACGCCGATCAATAAAGAGCAGAAGAAGGAATTGCAGCGCCAGCAGAAATTGTTCCAGGAGCTGGAGGAGCGGATTGCGAACCTGACCAGACAAAGGGCTCAGCAGGAGGCATCCCTGGCCGATCCTTCCACGTATTCTGATAGAAATAAGTTTGTAGAAGCGGAAGTGGCGTATAAGAAGACCAGCGAGGAATTGGATAAGGCGAATAAACAGTATGAACAGGTGTTCGAAAAGATCATGGAGTTGGAAAAGGCGCTTTAGTAGCTGAGAATATTTTTTCATGAATAGTCCATCGAGATATTTCCTCGTCTACAGTGTATTGGTATTTCTTTGTATCCATGTATCTGCACAGACGCTGACACTAACACAGACACCGGACTCCTCCGGCCACCATCGTCCCCGGATCGGGCTCGTGCTGAGTGGAGGCGGAGCCAAGGGGTTGGCGCATATCGGTATTATGAAGGCCATCGATTCGGCCGGGCTGAAGGTGGACTATGTCACGGGGACCAGTATGGGCAGTATCCTCGGCGCTCTCTATGCCATCGGCTATTCCGCGGATTCCATTGAAAAGATCACCCGCCATATAGATTGGGAACTGCTGTTCTCCAATCAGTCCACCATGAAAGGCATGATCATGGAGGAAAAGGACGAGTATGGCAAATACGATATCGAGCTGCCCTGGGTGAATCATTGGTTCCGGTTTGCCACCGGGGTGATCGAGGCCCAGGAGCTATGGCTCAAATTCTCCGAGCTGTTCCGCCCGGTATATAACATCAAAGATTTCTCTAAATTTCCCATCCCCTTCAAATGTATCGCGACCGATGTATCGTCCGGCGACCCGGTAGTGATCGACAGCGGGGAGATTGTATCGGCGCTGCGTTCCAGCATGGCCATTCCATCCATCTTCACTGCCGTGGAATATGATGGGAAGAAATTGGTGGATGGCGGTATCGTACGAAACTTCCCGGTGAAAGATGTCCGGCAGATGGGAGCCGACCTGGTCATTGGCAGTAATGTATCGGGCGCTCTTCGCAGTTCCAAGCAGGTGACCAATCCCATCCAGGTCTTATTGCAGGTCGCTTTCTTCCGGGAGGCGGAGGATACCCGCACGCAGATCCCTTTCTGTAATATCTATGTGCACCAGCCTCTCGAGAAATTCGGGATGGCCAGTTTCGGGGAGAGCAACGAGATCCTGGACGCAGGACTGGCAGAGGGGCGCAGGCTCTACCCCCGGCTGAAACAGCTGGCCGATTCTCTGAATGCGATCTATGGTCCACAGGAAGTCGCAAAGGACAGGCTGCCGGCCGTATACCCGGTGAAGATCTCTTCTTATACGGTGAAAGGGTTGGATCGGACCGGAGAGGGGTTCTTCATACAAAGCATGGGACTGGTGACCAGGCATTACTATATGGCGGAAGACCTTAGCCGGATGATCCGGAGGGCCTATGGGACCCGCTATTATACCCGGATCACGTATGCGCTGGTCTCGGACTCTACCGGCACCGGCGACAGCAGGATCGTGTTCGAAGTGGAGGAGAACCCCCTGACCTTTGCCAAGATCGGGCTGAATTACAATCAATTCAGCGGGATCAGCGCTATCTTCAACCTGACGGCCCGGAACTTCCTCACTCCTACTTCCCGCAGCCTGGTGACGATCAATATCGGGCAGAATTTCAGGATCCGCGGTGAGCATCTGCAGTATTTCAGCCGGAGGGCCAATTTTGCCTTTACCCTGGGCGCCCAGTTCGATCAGTTCAATATCACGACTTATAACAGCGCCTTTAAAGAGGCGGGACTTTATGATCAGAATTATTTCAAGCTGGATGGCAGGCTGAGCTATTTCACGAACCGGAATCTTACGGTGGGAATGGGGAGCCGGTTTGAATGGATCCATTACGATCCTTCCATTACTTCGAGCCTGGAGTTCAAGGGCCGGAATGATTTTACGACGAGCTATCTGTTCCTGCGGCATAATACCCTGGACAGGCCTTTCTATCCCCGGCGCGGGATGAAAATAGAGGTAGAGGGGGATTATGTCTTTACGCAGAGTCCCCGGGCCGACTACTTTGCTTCCAATACTACCGGGTCGGATACCAGTTTCTCCGATAAACCTTATCAGCGGATCTTATTTAACCTGGACCGGTATATGCCGATAGGGAGCCGGTATACGCTGTTTACCCATGCGCAGCTGGGGATGAATTTCGACTACCGGCATAATATCATGAATGAGTTCTCGATCGGTGGGATGACGAGTCAGTTCCATAACCAGATCACTTTTGCCGGTCTGCGGGAAGGGAGTTTTTATTCGCCCAGTGTGGCGGAGTTACAAATGGGGCTTAGATATCAGCTATTCAGCAATAGTTTCCTAACGGGAAGGGCCAACGTACTAATGAATAATTTTATCACCAACAGCAGTTTCTTCAACACCCCTGATTTCCTGTCGGGTTATGCGCTGACCTTCACCTATAATTTTGCGTTGGGGCCGCTGGAGCTGAGTGCGATGTATAGTGATCAGTCCAGGCAGGTGATCGGGTATGTGAATATCGGGATACCTTTTTGAGATCCGGGATGCCCGTTTGAATGATTAGTAAATAAAAAAAGCCGCATTGCTGCAGCTTTAATATTTTAATAAGACTGTTCGGCTAAGACACCTACCTTTCGGTTGTTCAGCTTCTTCACCTGTCTTATTGGTGTAAAGTTAGATAGCCAATTTGTAATAACAAAATCAAATTGAGCAGATTTCTACCATTTTTTTATTGTCACATCTGCTTAATATTGAGCTATCTCCTTGCATTTCAATACAATACTGGCCCATAGGCATTCTAAAATCGTCTGTACACATCGCTGTTTTGACTGTTATTTCGCAGTTATTTATTCTCAAACAATGAGCTTCAATTACGACGTTTAGTTTGCTTCCATTTGATTCTTCCTGTAAAACAACTCTTACAGGAGGTGGAAGCGAGAAGAAATTCATAAATTTAAACCCTGCGACTGCTGAACTATAAAATAATAAATGCTTTAAAGATCTTTTAACCAGGTCTTCAACTGTCTTGGGATCTATGCCTTCTCTTTTGCCATCTTCATCTCCATATTGATGTCTATCATGATAGTGTTTGTCAAACCACAGCTCTATATGGATGTTTTCCACTTCCACGAAAATCCTCCGTGCATGATCAGAGCTTTTATTTTTTATAAAAGCCACCCCATCCTCAATAGCAGGCAATCCTTTTTTTACATATTGAATCCTCTTCCTCGGTTCACGCTGGTCCATTACTATAATTTGATGGCTCAAAGTTATAATAAACAAAAATCAAGGTTTTTTAAAAATCGATGATTCCCGATTTTTTTTCCAGATCGGGCTGCGTGGTTAAGCGGAGGGATTGTTACAACGTGATAGGACGCGCCGGGAAGCCGGCGGGAATCACCTACTCCCTTGCCTTAATAAAATCTGACACGATATAGCTGATGAGCTTGCCGGTGGAGTCATCTTTTTGGCCGTCTTCGAGGGCCGTGGCCCCTTCGCAAATGTGGAGGTAGGCTATCTTGGAATCCGTGGCGGCGAAGGTGACGTATTGCCGGGCATGGAGCGGGGAAAGGCCTGAGGGAGTGAGGCCGGCGCTCAGCACCTGCTGGATACCATCCAGGTCTAATTCCAGTCCGATATAATTTTCGTCGGTGAAGTCGGTCGCATGGGCAACGGCCTGGGGGAAGGTCCTTTTTTCCAGGATGAAAATATCCTCATAGGTGATGAGGTCCATAAAGGGGTTGTTGGCGATGTCCAGCCAGACATTCTGCTGCAGGTAATTTTCGTGAACGCCGATCGCGCAGTATTTCTGGAGGTAGCCGTCTTCGTCCGCATAACGGAATGGGTTGCCGCTGTGCCTGCCCTCGGAGGGCCGGTAATTCGTATGGGCGTCGAGGTTCACGCAATTGATCTGGGCCAGGGGGATCAATCCAGCCTTGTACAGACCTTTGGCGGAGCCCTTTATCAGGGGATAGGCGTTGTTGTGGCCGCCGCCGATGACGATGGGGATCTTCCCGTAGGTGGTGATGATCTTCGTCAGGCATTCTACTTCTTCGTCGATGGTATGTACGGCGTGCCGGTAGGCCGCGATCTTCTCTTCGGGGCCGTGTGCATTGGCTTCGATGAGCTGTTGCAGGTCGCTGAAGTCGAAATGTCCCAGGACGAGGATGTTGTCGCCCTGCAGGAAATCGTTGCTCTGAATATTGAGAAAGCGCTGCAGGAAAGGTAGCCAGGCGGTGGTGGCCCCACCCTGTCCTTCATTGGCTTTGATCCCGATGTCTTCGGGAATGCCGACCAGGACGTATTCTGCGGGTGATTTTTCGATGAATTGGGCCAGGTTCTCCTGCGTTGGTTTGCCTTCCGCGTTGCCCGCCACCAACACCCGCTCTCCCAGTTTCGTTTCAAATTGGCGGATCTTCGTTACCGAGAGGATGTCCTGCTTGCTGTAGATTTTCAGGTGTTGCATAAGACGTGCATTTGAAGGTTAAAAAAATTGGTGTTGCAAGGCCCGGTGACGTTCGCTCAACCGACGTTGGACCGGTGACTAACTTCCGATCTTCCCGTTGACGACTTCCAGGATACGGGTTTCCGCTTCGATTGTTTTGTCCTCGATCTCTTTGCCTTTGGCGATCATCGCGGCGGCGTAGGTCTTATCCGCATACCCGGCGGCGTTGATCCGTACGTTCATGAAGGCCCCCATCACTCCTGCCCGGGCGCATAAAGCGCCGACGCCTGCGTCGGAAACGGAGTTAGGGTTGCCGGTCTCCGCCATCGCCCGGATCACTTCCAGACTATTATAGGCGATCTCCATGACCCTGAACGGGATCTCGATGGCGATCTTTGTCGCCTCCTGGATAGCCTGGGTACGGTGCTTTTTCTCCTCTTCTGTTGCTTTGGGCAGGGCAAAAGCTGTCATGATGCCGTTGAAGGCGCGGGTATCTGCATCTACGAGCCTTGTCAGCTCGTTCTTATATTGCTGTCCTTTTTCCGCCCATTGGCTGAATTCCTCCCATCGGTCGTCCCATCCTTTCTTATGGGAGGAGAGGTTGGCTACCATGGTAGCCAGGGCGGCGCCCAGCGCCGCCACATAGGCAGCGATAGAGCCTCCGCCGGGGGCGGGGCTTTCGCTGGCTGTCTCGTCGGCGAAGTCGGTGAGGGACAGGCTCACCAGCTTATGGTCGGCCTTGTCGCGAAGCAGGTATTCGATGATGCGTTCTTCGGGGTTAAAGGGGCCCAGTTCATCCAGCCCCATGGAAAGGATGGCAATCCGGATCAGTTCTTTTTCCGACACGCCGGTGGAGCGCTGCTGTTTTTGCAGGAAATATTTTCCGGCGTCGAGCATGGCTTGTAAAGGGATCAGCCCCACCAGTTCGCTACCGGTGACCCTTATCCCTCGTTCTGTTGCCTTCTTACAGACCTCATCGAAGGCGATATGCACGGGGGTGGTATGGATATTCGTGAGGTTCATGGAGATTTGGGCCATCCCGTATTCTTCGATGTACCAGCCGATGGCTTTTACGGCTTTGAGACTGCCGGGGATATAGACGGGTTTGCCCCGGGCGTCGTTGACGATCTTGCCGGTGATGGGATCGCCTTCTCTTTTCACCCTGCCGGCTTCGCGGACATCGAAGGCGATGGAGTTGGCGCGGCGGGTGGAAGTGGTGTTGAGGTTTACGTTGTAGGCTACCAGGAAGTCCCTGGCGCCGATCACCGTACCGCCACGCCGGACGTCGAATTCAGCGGGGCCGTAGTCGGGTGCCCATTCGGGTTGTTTTATTTTCTTGAAGAACCCTTCGTATTCTCCGGCCCGGATAACGGAGAGATTACTGCGTTTCTTGTCGGACTGGGCGGCTTCATATAGGTAAATGGGGATCTGTAATTCTTTTCCGACTTTTTCGGCCAGTCGTTGCGCCCAGGCGGCCGTCTCTTCCATGCTGATGCCGGCGATGGGGATCAGGGGGCAGACATCGGTGGCTCCCATCCGGGGATGCTCGCCGGTGTGGCGGCTCATATCGATGAGCTCTCCAGCCCGCCTGATAGCCAGGAAAGCGGCTTCTACGACGGCTTCGGGGCTTCCTACAAAGGTCACCACGGTACGGTTGGTCGCCTTACCCGGATCGACGTTGAGCAGCCTTACTCCTTCTACTTTTTGTATCTCGTCCGTAATTTGCCGGATGACCGCGCTGTTTTGTCCTTCGCTGAAGTTGGGAACGCACTCTATGATCTGCGCCATTGGTTTTTAGTTTCGGATTATGTATTTAAAGGTTGCTTACCGGGGCAATTTAAGGAAAGAAAACTGTTTGGCGTCCGGTAAGATGCCGGCTATATTTCAACGGGTACTTCGGGAGATGTCAACCGCCGTCTGGGGCGGATGAAATCCAGGGGGCTATTGCGGAAATACCGCCATAAGATGCCCAGGAATTCAGGGTAGTCTCTTAGTTTGATGCCTCTTGAACGGACGGCTACGAAGAAAGCCAGGGAAAAGCTGACCAGGAAGTTGAAGAAGCCGATGCCTAAGACACCCAGCAATACTTCTACGAGATACCAGCGCCCGATATTATGCAGTCCCAGGCCGTAGATGGCGACGGCGGTATTACCGGAAGAGATCGTGATATGCCGGATATCGAACCGGATGCCGAAGATCTCGCCGATGAAACCGGCCATGCCGAGAAAGAAACCCAGACAAATATTACCGATGATGGAACCGGCATGTTTCTCGACATAGTCCCCCAGGCTGCGCAACCTTGCCTTGGACATGGACAGGCGCAGGATGGGATGGGTCTGTAGTCTTTCGGGGATGCGGCCGAAGCGGATCTTATTTTGTACGTAACCGGCTATGATCCCGCTGAGAAAGAGGAAGAATCCTGCATTGCAGGCATAGAGCAGGGAGAGGCTATGCCAGGGATGCTGGTCGTTGAGCATTTTGGCGGCAGCGGCGCCGGATAGCATTTTGTTATGGAAGATCTTTTCATAAGCCCAGGCGACGGCCCACATCCCGGGAAAGACGACGATCAGGTTGCCGGCGAAGGAGGCGATCTGGCTTCGGGATACTTTGGCGACGGTGACGGCGAGGTTATAGAGGTTGGGCTTCTGGGTGTTCTTCCGGGTATCCAGGGAGCCAGCTACTGCGCTGGCGGTAAAGGCCGGCTGCTTGGTGGCCAGGGTCGTATGCGTCTCTTCTATGAGGATAAATCCCACACTGTAGTTGACACTATAGGCGAAGCCATGCCAGAAGATAGGCATCTCCAGTTTGGTGATCATATTCTTAATGAACACGACCAGGCAGACCCAGGCGCCGCCGCCCATGGCGCTGGTCAGCATGCTGCGAAATTCTGCGGGGGTAGCGGTGATATATTTTCCCCCTTTGGATCCTTTGTGTTCGGCGATCTGGTAGGCGAGGTATCCCAGGCTCTGCGACATGAATTCGCGAAGGCTGTTCTTCCGGTTCTCGTTGCGGACCAGCATGCGGAAGAAGTCGGCGAATTTCCCCGTATTCAGCTGATGGTCGTTATCCAGCAGGTCAACCAGGATGGACATGCGTTCGATCTTATTGGCCAGCAGGATGAGCATATAGGTCTGATGCAGGCTGGCGCCGCGGTCGGAGGAGTGCTCTCTGATATAGTCGATGCAGGTTCCGCAGGCGGCGAAGAGCGTTCCGATCTGGCGGGAGAGGTCGCGGAGGGGATCTGATCCGGGGGCGCCGGGTGCTTCCGGAGATGGACCTGTAGGTTCCGGAACGGATAGTGTGGCGGGGGATGCCGATGCGGGAGTGACGGAGCCGGTGTGCAGGAGCGACGATGCAGGTATGCCGGAAGACGCAACGGAGCCGGTATGCAGCAACTGTTCTTCCAGTTTATGGATGAGGTAGTTTTGTTCGACGAAAGGGTTCTGTTGCTGTTCTTCGGGCGTCATATAGTTCCGTACATCTTTTTCCAGCCCCAGCTGGGCTACCTGGAAAGAGAGGCTCTTTAAGGATTGCAATAACTGGTGCAGGATCCTGCGATCATCGATGTGAAAGGCCAGGCCGACGCTTTCGAAGAAGAGGGTCCAGGTCTCGCGGGGGATCTCTTCCACCCATTGGTAATCGTTATTGCGGAAGAAGACGCGGTTGACGACATAGAGGAAGTCGTTCTCGCTTTGCAGCGGAGGTAAAAGCTTGTGCCGGAGGCGGCCGAAAAACTCCTGCCAGAATCCCCGCGCCAGCGGGATACCGCTCTCGGTCAGGGCCGGGGAAAGGTCTGCCCGGATCAATTGGGACAGCAGGGCATGTTGCAGGTTGGTCAGCAATACGGGATGCTGGTATAATTGCCCGGTCACGAATTCCAGGTTGCGGGCGGCATTCTTCTTCCCTTTCGAAGGTCGGACGGCTGAAAAGAAAGCAACGAGAAAATCCAATCCCTGCGCGCTGTCCGCTATAGAAAGAACGGTACTTTTTGCAATCACCGTCCCGATAAAATCCGGCTTGTTCCTTTTCTTTTTTCCAAACATACGATCATTTTTTGGGCGGCAAGCAATTCCTGTTATACTGCGATGACACGCTGCAATACTAAACAAATTCCCCGCCAATCATCACCTTATCGATCAGATTGGAGCCGAATGCATAGGGCAGGTAGGCCAGGGAAGGAATGGGCCGGGTAAAAATCAGGTTGGCTTTTTTCCCGACGGTGATGCTCCCTACCGTATCGCCCAGTTCCATCGCATGGGCGCCGTTGAGCGTAGCCGCATTAATGGCTTCTTCTGGCAGCATCTTCATCTGGATGCAGCTCATGGCTACCACCAGGTTCATATTGCCGCTGGGGGAAGAGCCGGGATTAAAATCGGAGGCCAGGGCGATGGCGCAGCCGGCATCGATCAGCTGGCGGGCTGGCTGAAAAGACATGCGTAGAAAAAAGGCCGCTGTCGGCAATAAGGTGCCAATCGTATCGGAGTTTTTCAGGATATCGATCGTTTCTTCGTCCATCGACTCCAGGTGATCTACCGATACGGCGCCCAGCTTCACACCCACCTGTACGCCACCGGACAGATGCAGCTGATTGGCATGGATCTTAGGTTTAAGGCCGTAGCTCATTCCTGCACGGCAGATCGTTTCTGTTTCCGTCGGATCGAAAAATCCTTTTTCACAAAACACGTCGATATAATCCGCCAGTTTTTCCCGGGCGATCACCGGCAGCATCTCCTGAATGATCTTGTCGATATAACCGGCATGGTTATCCTTGTATTCGGGGGGATAGGTATGGGCGCCCAGAAAGCTGGCTTTTATGGAGAGAGGCGATCTCTCCTTTAACTTCTTAATGACGCGGAGCATCTTCAGCTCTCCTTCCACCGTGAGTCCGTACCCGCTCTTGATCTCGATGGCTCCTGTGCCCAGCCGGCTTAATTCCTGCAGTCTGTCCCAGGCTTCGTTGAAGAGCTGGTCCTCCGAAGCGGCTCCCAGCTTACGGGCGGAATGGAGGATCCCCCCTCCCCTCGCATTGATCTCGGCGTAGCTCAGTCCCCTGATCTTATCTACGAATTCTTCTTCCCGGCTGCCGGCAAAGACCAGGTGGGTATGGCTATCACACCAGGCGGGGAGGATAAACTGGCCGGAGGCGTCGATGACCGCGCCGGATGTTGCGGAGCCGGCGCAGTGAGATGCTCCGGATGAAGCAGGGCTGGAACCAGCAGCCTGATTTCGGGAGACTTGTTGGGCCAGATTATCCGGCAGGTCGGACATGGGGCCGTAGGCGGCTATTTCATCGTCCTCTATCAATAGCCACGCGTTTTCAAGACAGGGCAAGACGGATAGTTCGGCACCTCGTAACAAAGAAGTTTGCGTACGGGTGTTCACTAATTGTGTGCAATTGACGATCAATCGGGATGACATGCCCTAAGATATATATTTCCCGGCATATGACGCCGGATCACAAAAAATCTGCTTTGTCCATCTTCCGGGATATCCGGCAGGCGGCATTGATCAGTCCCACATGGCTATATGTCTGGGGAAAGTTGCCCCACTGTGAGCCATCGGGAGTAGCGTCCTCGCTGAAGATGCCCAGGTGGTTGCTGAAAGACAGGAGCTGATCCAGGTGGCGCATGGCATCTTCTACCCTACCTACACAGGCCAGCGCATCCACATACCAGAAAGCGCATACGAGGAAGGTGCTTTCGGGAAACCCGAAATCATCATAATGTTTGTACCGGTAAAAAAGTCCTTTATCCGTCAGCAGCTCTTTTTCCAGGGCGGCGATGTGCTGTTTTGCCTTATCCGAGCGGTGGTTCAGATAATCCATGGTGATCATGGCCAGGGTGCTGGCGTCGAGATTGGCCGTGCCGATAGCCTGGGTATAGAGCATACGTTGGGGATCATAGGCTTTTTCGATCAGTATATCGGCTTCTGCAGCCAGTTTCATCGCCCGGTGCATCAGTTCCTGATCATTGAACAGGGCGCCGATCTTGTAGGCTGCTTTGGCGCCGGCCCAGTGAAACAACAAAGTATAGGTATGTACCTGTACCCTGGAGCGAAATTCCCAAAGACCTGCATCGGGTATCGACAGGGTCCTTTCGATCTGGGAGAGCAGCCAGGGAACGATCTTCCGGTAGCTGTTTTTCTTCAAAAAAATCAGCCTTTTGTCTGAATACAGGGGTAGCAGACTCACGAGTACCTGTCCGTATACATCATGCTGCTCCTGGACATAGGCTTTGTTCCCTATGCGGACGGGCTGGTTACCCAGGTAGCCGGCCAGGTCCAGTTCCAGCTCATGCAGATCTTTATCTCCCGCTACCGAGTACAGGGGTTGCAGGGAATCGGTGGCATTATGAATGATGTTGTAAATAAAATCGAAGTATTTCTCCAGCTCTTCAAAATGGCCGATCTGGTTAAATGCCCTCAGCGTATAGTGTGCATCGCGGAACCAGCAATAGCGGTAATCCCAGTTGCGGGTGCTGTCATGAAATTCCGGAAGGCTGGTAGAGCCGGAGGCGATGATGCCGCCGGTGTCTTCATACTGGTGAAGTTTCAGCACCAGGGCGGAGCGGATGATTTCTTCCTGGTAGATATCGGGAAGGTAGGAACTTTTGATCCAGCTTTGCCAGTCTTCTACCGTCTTGCGGATAAATTCATCGGCCGTCTCTTTGAGAGGCGCTTCCAGGGGTTCGCCATAGGTAAGCACCAGGTAACGGTCCTGGTCCAGGATAAAGGACTGTTCTTTCCGGACGTAGGTTAGAGGAACGTCCGTGGTGAGCCGGACCTGCTGATCCAGATTAAAGTAACGGACATGATTACTTGCTATTACGGATTCCGGCAGCTGCCTGCCATAGTCGCCCCTGGGCTGACAGCAGATATTGATAGCAGGCTCTCCTTCCAGCAGCTCGATCTTTCGTACCAGCATCAGCGGCCGGAACTGCCGGTCATGAATGCGCATACGCGGAGCGCAGTCTTTAACGACGAAGCGGCCATCGCGGCATCGGAATTCCGTGCAGAGTACATTTGTATTGGGAATATAATATTGCCGGGAGCTGCATTGTTCGTCTGTCGGCCGGATATAAAAATGACCTCCTTTTTCTTCATCCAGGAGGGAGCCGAAGAGGAAGCTGCTGTCGAACCTTGGCAGGCACATCCATTTGACATCCGCCCTGGTATCGATATAGGCCAGGTAGGAGCAATTTCCGATGACACCCATATCGTATTTGTGTTGGGGCATATGAATTTGCGGTCTAATAATGGGGCTTCGCCCACTGAACCTGTGGTTCAGTTAGCCGGTTCAGCAAGGGTAATACCTGTTGCTGGGATAAGATGGTATATTGCGCGGCGGAAGCTCCGTTCGTCACTTTGATGGTATAGGCCTCTCCTTCCAGGGCTTTGAACATATCCTCGTCTGTCGTATCGTCGCCCATGCACAATACGAAATCGGGATCCACCTCATTGATTATTTTAAGGGAAGCGGCTCCTTTATCAAAACCTGCGATCCTGACTTCCACGACTTTATTCCCGTCGATGACCTGTAAGGTAGTATTTTGAATAAGCTGGGAAAGGGTGTTGAGCAGTTCCCTGGACCGGGAAAAGCCCAGTCCAGTCTGGGTGTTGCGGTAATGCCAGGCGATGGTGTTCGTTTTCTCTTCAATAAAAGAGCCTGCGCAACGGATAACGAAGAGCTGCATGATCCGGCGGATCTCTTCTTTCCAGCCGTCCGAGACGGAGACCATTTGTTGCCAGGCCTGATGTCTCATCCGGAAGCTGGCGCCATGTTCGGCTATCAGGGTGATGGGCAGCATGCCCAGCCAGCGGTCCAGGGAGGACACATCTCTGCCGCTGATGATGATGACATGGTTTTTAGGATCGCCTGTCAGCCTTAGCAGCATTTCCTTTACGGCGTTGTCCGGAGCGGCTTCGGAAGGGAGCCGGGTAAAGGGCACCAGGGTGCCGTCGTAATCCAGCAGGAGACAACGATTGTTCGTACCCAGGTAATGCTGGCGGATGCCAGCGATCGCCTTGTCGTCCAGGATCTTGACTTTCTGCTTCTGCTGTTCCTGTTTTACCTGTGCCAGTTGATCCATGAAATCATTCACCCATTTGATCACGTCGTATTCCTGCAGGCGTCTTTGCATCAGGGACAATCTGTTGCGCTGCTCATACACCGGCATAGCCAGCGCGCGGGTGATGGAAGAGGCGACGTCTTCCACATCGGTCGGATTTACCAGGATGGCTTCGCTCAATTCGCTGGCGGCGCCTGCCAGTTCGCTCAGGATCAATACTCCCCGGCCGGAGGCGCAGCTGGCTACATATTCTTTGGCGACGAGGTTCATCCCGTCCCGCAAGGGGGTGATGAGGGCTACGTCAGCGGCCTGGTACAGGGCTACCATCTCATTAAACGCAAGATGATTATACCGGTAGATGATGGGCTGCCAGCTGAGGGAAGAGAATTTGCCGTTGATGCCGCCTATTTTTTCTTCGATCATCTTCTTTCGTTCGAGGTAGGCGGGGATATCGCTGCGGGAGGGAACGACATTCAGGATAAAGACGACTTTGTCGTGCCACTCCGGGTATTTTTGGAGGAAGTATTCATAACCATTGAGACGGTTCATCAGTCCCTTCGTATAATCCTGCCGGTCTACGGAAAAAATGATCTTTTTATCTTCCAGGTTACCGCTTCGGATCTTATTGCATATTTCGCGGATCTCGGGATCGTTGGCGGCCTCATGAAATTTATTATAGTCGATACCGATAGGGAAAAGGTCGATCCGGACTATGCGGTCCCGGTATTGGAGGTTGTGAAAGTAATTATCGACTCCCAGCAGCATTTTTACCGATTGGAGAAAATGCTGGACGTAGTCATAGGTGTGAAAACCGATGAGGTCGGCTCCCATAACGCCATGCAGGAGCGTCGATTTCCATTCGGCAGGCAGGAGGCGGAATATTTCGTAAGAAGGAAAAGGAATATGTAAGAAGAAGCCGATGGTTGCTTCGGGTTTTTTTTCGCGTAGCAGCCGGGGCAGGAGCATTAACTGGTAATCGTGCACCCAGACCTGATCGCCGGGTTCCAAAAGGGGGATCAGGGTATCGGCGAAGAGCTGGTTGACCTGTACGTAAGCATCGAAATATTGAGCTTCGTAGTCAACAAGGTTCGAAAAATAGTGAAACAGGGGCCATAAGACGGAATTGGAAAACCCATTGTAGTACTTGTCGTACAATTCTTTATCTGCAAAAATGGGGATGACGCCGAAGTCGAGTCCGGCGATATGCGAGGCTGCCAGTTCCCAGTCTTCCTGGGGAAAATCCGCCACACCCATCCACACTTTTTCTGTCAATTCGCCCCTCTGTACGCCTGTGTTTTCGAAATAGCTTTTAATGGCTGAGACCAGCCCGCCGGAGCTTTGGCGGATGCTGACCTTATCCCCTTCCCTGTCCAGGGAAAACGGCAGCCGGTTCGATATAACGATAAGACGCCCCATATTGCGATGATTTGGATTAAACCGGGGAAATACCCGGCGCCAAAGACGCTTACGGCGCCTGGCAGCTCATATATTTCAACAATGGGGCCAAAAGGAAGACCACAGGTCTTCCGGGCTTTCGCTCTAAGGGATCAAAGGCGCCTGCCCCCCGAGCCAAAAAAAAGAGCCCGTTGCAGGGCTCTTTAATAATGTATAGCGAAGTGAAATTACCACCTGTTACCACCGCCGCCGCCGCCACGATTGTAGCCGCCGCCACCGCCGCTTCCGCCGCGATAACCGCCACCGCCGCCGGTTCTGGCTTCTTTTTCCTTAGCAACGGAAACAGAGATCGGACGACCTTCGATTTCCTTGTTGTTCAGGCTGGACATTGCCTCTTTACCTTCTTCTTCAGAAGACATTTCGACAAAACCGAAGCCACGTGATCTGCCACTGACCTTATCCATGATTACTTTAGCAGAACTTACCGCGCCGAATTTTTCGAAAAGGTTACGGAGGTCATCATCCGTTGTGTGAAAACTTAAATTAGAAACATAAATGTTCATAAAACAAAAATTAAAACAAAATTAAATTAAAAAAAATACCAATGATTTGTTCAGGAAAGCAAAAAGTAAAGAAGAGGAAAACTATTACTGCAAGGGAAAGTAAAAAATTAGCATCGTTCAAATACTGTGAGCTTACACAGTTCAATCACCGGGTAAAGATAAGGTAAATAATTAAGAACCTATATATATTTAAAAAAATATCAAAACAAGGGATAACAGACAAGGAAAGAGCCCTTTACAGGGCTCTCCTTCATGCTATGCTATGTACTTTATTTTAATTATCCTTGAAATTTTTGGCCAGTTCGGCTATTTCATCGGCATTCAGGACCCTGTTATACAATCTGACCTCATCCAGTTTTCCATTGATAGAAATGGGGTCATTCTCCCACCAGCCCCCGATGACTACCTGTGCACCCGGGCAAACATGTGCAGTAGAGCTACCGCCCGTCTTGGTAGAGATCAGGTTTCCATTTATATATGTCTGTATCGTTCCTTTGTAAAAAACATTCACAATATTATACCAGCTTTCCGGCTGTAGTACAAAACTGGTGGTATCGGTAAGCTTGCCATCGGTAGTCCCATAGGTATCGCAGGTGCCTGTGCTGTCAGGCACTCCGAAATCCAGGTTTGGGAGGTTAGGGATGCTGGCGCTCACCAGGAAGGAAGGAGCATACCCTGTAGCGTTATTAACCATCGTAATAAAACCCTGTCTGTACGCATTCGTTCGCACCATGCACTCTATTGAAACGGTGAATGCCGTATCGAAGCTGATCGAGCCATTATTCGTCACCAGGATCCGCTCGCCATTACCCGTACCGCCGAAGGCGCTGGCGCTATCCCCATGTTCGTCATAAGTGAGAGCAGCGCCGCCGACGGCCGTCGTCGTATTGCCGTTGCCGCTGGAGTCAGCCATATTGCCTTCGAAAGGCAGATAGAGCAGCAGTCCGCTTTTAAGATGTACATCGCTGGGGGTAGGAGTAGTAGTTGTAGTGTCTTTTTTACAAGACACGATCAGCAAAAGACTTAGGGCAGGTAAGAGTAGTTGTCTATTCATAAGGGTGATTTAGAAGTTAGGGTAGATTGTTTAACGTCGGATCGATAAGGAAAATTGTTTAATCTTATTATCCCAATCTCTCCCGGATATCCAACCGGTGCTTACGGGCCGTATCTTTTGCAATATCGTACCCGGCATCCGCATGACGTATCACTCCTATTCCCGGGTCGTTGCGAAGGACCCTTCCAAGACGGACGGCAGCTTCCGGGGTTCCGTCGGCGACGATCACCATGCCCGCATGGATGCTATAGCCCATCCCTACGCCCCCGCCGTGGTGCAGGCTTACCCAACTGGCCCCTCCCGCCGTATTCAACAGCGCATTCAACAGCGGCCAGTCGGCTACGGCATCGCTGCCGTCGAGCATAGCTTCTGTCTCCCGGTTGGGCGAGGCGACCGAGCCCGTGTCCAGGTGATCCCGGCCGATCACGATCGGCGCACTTACTTTGCCCGTCCGGACCAGCTCGTTAAAAGCGAGACCGGCTTTTTCCCTTTCTCCCTGTCCCAGCCAGCAGATCCTGGCCGGCAGGCCCTGAAAGGCTATCTTTTCTTTCGCTAGTTTCAGCCAGCGTTGCAGGGATTCATTTTCCGGGAAGAGGCCGGAGATTACTTCATCTGTAACGGCAATATCTGCCGGGTCGCCGCTGAGGGCCGCCCAGCGGAAGGGACCTTTGCCTTCGCAGAACAGGGGTCGGATATAGGCGGGTACGAAACCGGGAAAGTCGAAGGCGTTGGTCAGCCCTTTTTCCTGCGCCCTTGCCCGGAGGTTATTCCCGTAATCGAAGGTAATGGCGCCCCGGCGTTGCAGTTCCAGCATCAACTCTACATGCAGGCGCATGGAGTTATAGGCGTAGTCCGTATACTGCTGCGGGTTATCTGTCCGCAGTACCTTCGCCTGTTCGTAAGAGATCTCATGTGGCCAGTATCCGATCAGGGGATCGTGTGCGGAGGTCTGATCGGTGAGAGTATCGGGTATGCAATTACGTTCGATCATGCGTTGCAATAAGTGAACGGCATTGCACAATACGCCGATGGACAGGGCCTCTCCTTTCTGTCTGGCTTCCAGGGCCCGGTCAATGGCCTGGTCGATAGCAGCCGCTTTCTGGTCGGCGCCGCCGCCAGTGCCGCCAATCTTTATATCCAGGTACTTTGTTTCTATGCGTTTGTCGATGCGCCATTCTTCTACTTCCGCCACCAGGGCCACTCCCCCATTCATGGTGATGGCCAGGGGCTGAGCACCGCCCATACCGCCCAGGCCGGCCGTTACATTGAGCGTTCCTTTCAGGGATCCGCCAAAATGTTTGGCGGCAGCGGCCGAGTAGGTCTCGTAGGTTCCCTGCACGATTCCCTGTGAACCGATATAGATCCAGGAGCCGGCGGTCATCTGGCCGTACATCATCAGCCCTTTCTTTTCCAGTTCGTCGAAATGTTTCCAATCGGCCCATTTCGGCACCAGCTGGGAGTTGGAGATCAGCACCCGCGGAGCATCTTTATGTGTCTTCAGTATCCCCACGGGTTTACCGCTCTGGACCAGCAGGGTCTCATCGGCTTCCAGGTCTTTCAGCGCTTTGATGATCAGGTCCAGGGCTTCGAAGTTGCGGGCGGCCTTGCCACGTCCTCCGTATACGATCAGCTCATCCGGTCGTTCGGCGACTTCCGGATCGAGGTTATTGAGGAGCATCCGCAGGGCAGCTTCCTGGATCCATCCTTTGCAATGGAGGCGGGAGCCTGTGGGAGTCTTGTATTTAACCGGATCGTATCGTGAAAAGGTGGTGGTGCTCATATGAAAAAATTTTTGTCATTGAAAGTTATATTGGGCAGGACATTCGGATCAGATCAGGAAGGACTCATATCCTTCATTTAGTCGTACGGCTTTTCCGGCAGACATTTCGTTGACCCGGTCTACAAAGGAAAAGTCCCGGATGATCGCCCGCAGTTGATTGATATCGTTGGCGAAGATGCGATCCTCACTGGCAAATTGCACAAAATTCCGGGCATATTCATGGGCGGCTTCCAATATTTCGCTGCTCTTCAGGGGATGTCTGAATTCAATGGCCTGGCAGGCGCTCATCAGCTCGATTGCCAGGATATATTCCAGGTTATCCAGTACCTGGTTGAGCTTTCTGCCGCTGATGCTGCCCATACTGACATGATCTTCCTGTCCCAGGGAGGTGGGAATACTGTCGGCGCTGGCGGGGAAACAAAGCGTCTTATTCTCGGTGACCAGGGCCGCCGTGGTGTATTGAGGGATCATAAAGCCGCTGTTGAGCCCTACATTGTTCATTAACAGGAGGGGCAATCCCCATTTGCCTTCCAGCAGGAGGTAACAGCGGCGATCGGAGATATTGCCGATCTCGGCGGCGGCGAAGCAGGCATAATCCAGCGGCAGCGCCAGTGGCTGTCCGTGAAAATTACCTCCGCTGATCGTATCGTCGGCGCCCAGTATAATCGGGTTGTCGGTCACCGAGTTCAATTCGATCTCGGTCAGCTCCCGCAGGTGCAGCCATGCATTCCGGGAAGCGCCGTGTACCTGGGGCATACAGCGTAAGGAGTAAGGGTCCTGCACTCTGCCGCAATCCACATGGCTTTGCATGATGGCGCTGTTATGAAGCAGCAGCCTCAGTCGCTGCGCTACAAGCCGGCTTCCGGCAAAGGGCCTTAACTGATGCAGTCTGTCATCGAAAGGAGCTTTGGTGCCGGTCAATGCTTCCAGGCTCATAGCGCCAATGATATCGGCCGCTTCGAGGCAGTAATGTAACCGCTGTACCGCCTTGACGGCAAATGCCAGGATGAACTGGGTGCCATTGATCAGGGCCAGCCCTTCTTTGGGTCCCAGTTGAATGGGGTCAACGCCGAGCCGGTGCAGGACCTCCTGGGTCGGGTATTTTTTCCCTTCGTAAAAGACTTCGCCCAATCCTATCAGGGGGAGGAAAAGATGGGATAAGGGAGCCAGGTCGCCAGAGGCCCCGACGGATCCCTTTTCAGGTACTACCGGTATGACGTCTTTTTCAATATGCCAGAGGATGCGTTCCAGGGTTTCCAGCTGGACGCCGGAATAACCCCGGGCCAGGGCATGCACTTTGGTGATCAGCATGATCTTGGCTATTTCGGTGGGGATGGGCTCCCCTACCCCTACGCTATGGCTTTGGAGGATCTTATGCTGCAGCGTGCGGGTATCTTCTTCCGAAATCCTGGTATTGGCCAGGATGCCGAAACCGGTGTTCACACCGTATACCGTCGTATTCCGGCTCACGATATCGGTTACATGCTGCTGGCTGGCCCGGATCCTGGTAATGGCTTCGGGGGACAAGGTGCCGGCGAGGTCGCCCTTCGCCAGGGCGATCGTCGTTCCAATGCTCAGTGTATCAATGCCGTACTTAAAACTATTTTTTTGCATAGTGATCCTTTCAGGCGCCAAAAATAGGGTTTTGGGTCAGGATTCGGAATTTTTGGGTTCACTTCAGCAGTCTGCGCAGAAATTCTTCCCGGCGGCGGCTGGCCACTTCAATGGAGCTGCCGTCCTCCATGATGACATAGCCGCCTCTCCCTTTGTGGTATTTCTGGATCTTATGGAGGTTGATGATATGGGAATTATGGACCCGGCAAAAGACGACGGCCGGGAGCAGGTCTTCATATTCCTTGATATTGCGGGTAGCCATGATCTGCTCTCCATTGTTGAGATAAATAGTAGTATAGCTTCCTTTGGCCTCAAAACGCGTGATATCCCGGATGGCGATGAAGATCAGTCCCGTAAGGGTGGGAACGGCCATTTTCTGTTGGGATAAGTGGAAGGTCTCTACATTATGCAGCAGGACCTGCATCTGGTCCAGAAAGCTCTTGCCCTGGATCTTTTGTATGACCCTCTCGACGGCGGCGCAGAGATCGTCTATATCTACGGGCTTGAGTAAATAATCGATGGCGCTGTATTTGAAGGCTCTTATGGCATAGTTGTCGAAGGCGGTGACAAAGATGATCTGAAAATTAATGGGCTGTAGTTGATTGAGCAGGTCGAAGGCATTGCCCTGGGTCATTTCAATATCCAGCAATACCAGGTCCGGTTTGGCCGTCTGAATGGTATGGATGCCCGTCTCTACTCCATCCGCTTTGCCCACTATCGTTACGTCCGGGCAATACGTTTCCAATAAACGCTGTAAGATCCTGATACTGTCAATTTCATCATCTATCAATACTGTTCTGATCATAAATATTTAGTTTAGGCCGTTGTCAAATTTAGAAAATTGTATCACGACTCTTGTCCCTACAGGTTGCTCTTCTTCATTCTTCAGATCTGTCACGTCAACCCTGATATTATCTCCGTATACGGAATTGATAAGACGTATCCTGTCTGCGGTAAGGGACATTCCTTTGGATTGGTATTCGATATGTTCCCGGGTCTTGTAACGGGCTGCTTTATCCCTGCCTACTCCGTTGTCTTCAATCAGAACGGCCAGGTTACCTTCCAAAAACATAAACCGGACCAGGATATGTCCCTGACCGTCTGTCTTATGGCGGAGCCCGTGGCGCATGCTGTTTTCTACATATGGCTGAATAAGCATCGGAGGGATCATACTATCTTTTTCTCCCTCTTTAACGGAGGGATCGATCTCGATGGAATAATCCATTTTCTCCTTGAAACGCAGCTTCTCCAGAGAAAGATAAGCTGACAGGTAGGCTATTTCATCGGTCAGGGGGATATGGGCCTGGGTGGAATTCTGAAGGGTGCCACGGATCAGTTTGGCGAAGCCCGAAATATATTTATTGGCTGCGAAAATATCCTGATCGAAGATGTATTGCTGGATGGAGTTGAGACAATTAAAAATAAAATGGGGATTCATTTGCGCCTGTAAGGCCATGCGTTCCAATTCTGCCATTTTCTTTAAGAGGGAGTCGTTGTCCTGATTGTGGACCTTATCTCTATAATAGTAGCAAACCGATTTTCGGAAAGGGGCCATCCATATCCTCCCTTTCGAATCTCCGAACATTTGTAAGACCTCTACGTCAGGCAAGCCGTCTTCCGTGCCGATATCATAATGGGTATAGCTATATTCCTGTGCGGAAGAGGAATAAGAGATGAAATTTAATACAAGGAAGGTCAGCGATAAGATTCTCATCATAAGACCTTATAAAAATAAGGCTTATTCCGGATGATCACTGCACTCTTGCCGAGAAGGAGCCCTGTATTTTTGCAATAATTTATGAATTGAGTGAATGAGTAGCGGTCCTGTTTGCGGGCAAACAAAGCAGACAGCAGGACGCCTGTAAAAAAAACGGGAATTTCCAGCAGGTAAAAGAACAGTTGTACCAGGAACCATCCGGTCCCGAACTGCTTGCGGATCCTTACGAAATTGGATAGCATGATCTGCAGTCCCTTGCGATCGTAGAGATTGTAGTAGCCCTTACCCGCCGAGCCGAATTCCTGGTTGGCCGTCTCGCCCTGCAGGTGTATGACAGTGAGGGCGCCGAACAGGCATAGCTTACCGGTCTTTCTGAGCCTGCCGCACCACTCTGCTTCTTCTGCATATAGAAAAAAGTCTTCATCCATCAGACCGGCAGTATCGATGGCGCTCTTTTTCACCATGAGGAAGGCCCCGTTGATCCAATCGACCTCTATAACGGAACCGGCGACAGCCCCATCAGGAACATGGGGTTTTTTGACCTTCATCCGCTCTCCCATCCATTTGATAGCTTTTCCCATATACGGCAAGGGAAGCAGGTAATTCAATCCTCCTTTCATGAAGTAATTGCCGGAGATCTGTGGGGTTCCGTCACTATTGGACAGCTGTACTCCCGCGGCCACGTATTCCGATTGGAGCAGTCCCTGGTAGCAGGCCGCGATCATGCCAGCCGCCGGCAGGGTGTCACTGTTCAGCAGTAATACGGTCTCGCCTGTCGAACGCCGGATGCCTTCATTGTTGGCCCTGGCGAAGCCCGAGTTATATTCCATCTGGATCCAGGTCACCCGGGGGAAAGCAGTCAGGATGGGCGTGCGGGGGTCGCCTCCGGAGGCATTGTCCACGACAATGATCTCAAAATCGGGGGCGGAGGGATCCTGATCGATCATGGCCAGGCAGTCGAGTACCAGCGGGGTCGACTTATAATTCACGATGATGATGCTCAGCGACATATTCTAAAGAGATCCGGTTAGAAGATTTATTAAATAGCTGGCAAACATAAGACTTTTAGAGAGGACGCCTTTCTGCAAGGTCGGGGGAGGTATCCGCGACTGCCAGCGGGCCATTCTTTGGAGGCAGCGGGGGATCGTTCCTCCCCGGGCTGATTCGCCGGATTGAACGGGTTCGGCGGCCGAAGGCCGGAGCGCGGAGGCTGGTCCACCGGGGCGCTGCGGCCGGGCAAGCTCATCGAGATCTTCTTCTTTGCGAATGCCGGCATTGCGGATCAGGCGCCACCATTCATCATAGATGGGAAGACTGCGTAAGCGGCGGGTGCCGGTCTGTGCCAGCAAGGTTAATTTTTGCGGGATCAATACTTCCCGCAGAAAGGGGACATCATGCCGGGAGCTGATCCCATCAGCCCCGAATTCGGCGATCACCCGGTCCACGAATTTTGTCCGGATGCGGTTATCGGCAAAGCAGCGGATATTCAGGTCCCAATCTGCGTAGGCCTTATAGCGCAGGTTATAGTTACCGACCAGGTCGAAAAGATCTTTTTTATAAAAAATAGCCTGATGAGATATGTTTTGGCTCAATAGTTTTTCAAAGGTGAATTCGCCGTCATAGGGACCGTTGTAGCTGTCGCTGACGACATTGCCATACAGAAGATCGGGAGGGGCGGTGGCAGGGCCGGACGAGGGAGGGGTTTGCTCTGGGGAAGCAGGAACTGCGAGCGCCCTGGCTACGGAAGCCAGCACCTCGTCATCGTATAAAATATCATCGGCGCCCAGGAAAAAAAGCCACTCCCCGGAGGCCATGCCGATCCCTTTGTTCATAGCGTCATAAACCCCTTTGTCCGGTTCGCTGACATATTTTGCGATATGTTCTTTGTAGGTATCGATGATCGCCTGCGTGCCGTCTTTCGATCCGCCGTCAACAATAATATATTCGAATGGGCTATAGGTCTGTCCGATGACGCTCCGGATCGTCCTTTCGAAGGTAGCCGCTCCGTTGTATACGACTGTAATGATTGAAATTAACGGTTGCGCCATTTTCAAGTCATTTTTTAGGTTGGGGAGAGAGCAGTTTGCGGACAGCCAGAAAGAATTCAAAAGAGCGGGGAAAATGAGTGCTGATATAATATTTTCTTTTCCATTTCCTCAATAGGGGAATTTTAAAAAAGCGTCCCACGAACTCTTCGAAAGCAGGAGATTTCTGCTGGTTATAATCCAGTACTTTCTTAATGAATATCACCTGCACGGTCAGGTCCCGGCCTACATAGTGCTGCATAGCCTTGTTCAATTGCGCATCCTTGCGTTCGGATGGCAACCGGTCCATCGTCCACTGGTAGAATCCCTCCGGAGCTTTATAAATGCTATCATAGTTGACCTTCGAATGGCTATAGTTTTCTTTATGGATGGTGCGGTGTCCGAGAGCTTTGTTAATATATACGCAGCCTGCCCTGGAACCGCTGAGCAGCACATAGGAGCAATCGGCCATAGGGGGCGTCCCATAGTCCGCCAGACCTCCGACTTCCAGGGCTATTTCACGCTTTACAATTCCCTCGGACAAATTCAATTGCGTGGACAGGTCCGTTTGCAGAAATTTCAGCGGGAATTCTTCGGCGCTGAATGTTGTTATGGCTCCGATGTCAGCGTCTGCCAATCCCGAGACCATACCGATCCTCACTTTGGCCATCCTGGCTTCTACCAGTGTTTCGAAATAGGTATTATGTCCGCCGAAATACATTCCATAATCCGGGTATTGAAGGGACAGGTCATATAAGGTCTGGAGCATTTTGGGATATATGGGATCATCATCCGTAACAAACACGATGAATTTGCCGCAGGATCTCTCTATGCATTTATTAAAACTGCGGATCATCCCCAGGTTGTCGCCGTTATTAAAATATTTAAACCGGCTATCCTGTAATTCCTTTACAATTGGTTCAGCGCTGCCGTCCGGATCATTATCCGAAACGATGACTTCAAAATCCAGGAAATGTTGCTGGCGGATCGACAACAAGGCTTTTCGTAAAAGGTCAGCCCGTCGAAAGGTACTCATACAGAAACTGACCCAGGGCGTTGACGTCAATAGCCCCTGTTGGGCAATACGATTCGCCTGCTCTTCCTGCATACGTTTGTCGTCTTGCATATTCCTTATTTTACAGAGTGTGCAATTGAATGTTGTCGTTTTGCAGGGAATCCCTTATTTCCTCCAGATAATTCTCATTCATGACCAACACATGTATCGAGGGGAAAGACTGCAATTCGTCCGGCGAGCACACTTTATGGGCCGTGCCGCTTATATATTTATGTTGTTTGGACGGATTAATATCGACTACAAAGCTGACCAGCTTCTTTTCAGGATCCATCAGGTTGAGGAAAGTGGATCCTTTTGCTCCGCCCCCCCAAATAGCGAGCGGTTGATGAGCCTCCATAAAATCGAGATAATATTTTATTTTTTTGTTGAAGAGCAAGCCTTCTCCTTCTTTTATGGGCTGAACTGGGATCTCCGTTTGCAGATTGTTCAGATCGGCCCACAAATAAATATATTGGCCGCCGAAGAAGCTGCCTGTGCTGGCTTCTTTGAACATAACGGCGAGGGTTTCTTCCGTAAAATAGTTACAATGCTCATAAAAAATATCCCAAAAAGCTTCTTTCTGTACTATCCAGTCGAAAGTCGGCACTTCGACAAACAGCTTCCCCTTGTAATTATTAGCCTTTGCGATGGTATGGAGGAATGAGAAGGGGTTCGGAATATGTTCCAACGTGTGGCGCATAACGATGACATCCGCATTTATAGCGTTGTATTCTTCGCTGAAGTATTCCTTGATGATTCTGGGATTCTCGCCTTCATAGGTAGGGTCGAAGCCGTAGCAATCGACGCCATCCTGTAACATCATGTCAAAAAAAACGCCTTTGCCGCTTCCCACTTCCACTACTTTCTTTCCTTTTGTACCGAAGGATTTCAACAATTCAAGAACGCCGTTCATATGCGCCTTAAAAACCGGAGAGCTACTCTGTTCGTTATTATAGTTCTGATCGTAGTTCATGATGGCGGGATCAAATTCATTATTAAAGACAAATCCCGACTGTTTAGATCTTACCAACGATACCTTTCCTTTGGCTGCGGCTCTGGCCTCTTCAGGCGTAGTATACAATTTATTCTGAAAAACCGGCACATTGTGCTGTTTGAAAACTTCAAAACATCCGTTGAAGATGCAGTCTGAAAAATTATCCGTCAAACTCATATTTTTCCCAAGATTTTATTGAGCTTATGTACATCCCCCCAGAAGCTCATCGGCTCATAGTCAGGATAAGCATAATAGCCCAGGTTAAGTGAAATCGGCTGATTTCCTTTTTTTAGCAATTCTTCCACCCATTCTCTGACAGTGACAGGTTGTCCGCTGCAGCAATTAATGATGCCGGTGATCTTTTGCTGGCCGGCAATGCTTACAAGGTATTTTGCGACCATCGCCACCGGGAGAAAGTCCCGCACCTGCTCTCCCCCGCTCATATTGAACACCTTGTCCTGATTGTTCAATGCTTTGGTCAATTGCGAAAATAAGGAATTAGGGCTTTGCCCTGCTCCATACATATAAAATAATCTGACCCATTTCAACACGAAGGGGCTATCAAGCTGCAATTCTTCCAAAGAGAGGCGAAGCCGGTCTTTTGCCTGTCCATAAGGATTTTGGGGATCAGCCGGCAAAGTCTCGTAAAGGCATCCATTTTGCATGCCATATTCAAAACAAGTACCGGTTATAGTCATGTCTTTCAGGCCATGCCGGACCAGATTCTTCAGAAAGGCGATTTGCCGGGGGAGGTTACTCTCCAGGTGAAAGGGAGCGCGATAGTTTGGTAAACCTTCCCAGGCAAGATGCAGGAGTCCGTCAGGCTTTCCGAACAACTGGTAAAGGTCGGTTGCCGGATCGAAATTGCCCAGGTCGAATGGAATATAATGGTCGACCTTCCCGAACCATGGCTGCGCTCTGGCACGCTCTGCATGTGAAGAAGACGCGACGACACGATAGCCTGCATCCAATAACTCCCGGACGACATAGTTGCCGATAAACCCAGTTGCGCCGGTGACCAGTATCTTTTGCATAAGCGCCTAGATCAGTTCTAAATGAGGGATCGGAATAACGAACTTTCCTCCCCAATCGCGGATATAAGCCAGTTGACGCGTGATCTCCTCCCGGAGATTCCATGGCAGGATCAGAACATAGTCAGGACGGTGCTCTTTAAGATAGGCTTCATCGACGACGGGGATATGGCTTGCGGGAAGCCATTTGTTTTGTTTATGAGGATTGGCATCGACGACATATTCAACCAGGTCATTTTTGACACCACAATAGTTCAACAATGTATTTCCCTTAGCAGCCGCACCATAAGCAGCCACGGACTTACCGGCACGCTTCTGTTGTACGAGAAAGTCGGTCAGGTCCAATTTTACAGCCAGGGCTTTCTGCTGAAAATGATCGTAATAGGCCAGAGAATTCATACCGGCGGCGGCCTCTTTAGCGAGCAAAACGCCTACAGCAGCGGATATTTCTTTGTCCTGGTCGGCTTTATGTTTGGCATAGATACGCAAAGAACCTCCATGAGTAGGGAGCTCCTCCACATCAAATAATTCCAGTCCCTGCGATTCGAAGATTTTCTTCACCGTAGAAAAAGAGAGGTAGGAGAAATGCTCGTGATAGATCGTATCGAACTGATTGTTGGTCACCAAAGCCAGCAGATGAGGGAATTCCATCGTGATGACGCCCTTGTCTTTTAAAATAATTTTCATACCGCCTACAAAATCCACTATATCCGGAACATGGGCCAGTACATTATTTCCGAGGAGAAGATCTGCCTTTATGCCATCCGCAGCCAGCTTCGAAGCCAGCCGGGTTCCGAAAAACTCCACTATTGTCTCTATCCCTTTGTCCATCGCCACACGGGCGGTATTTGCCGTAGGCTCAATACCCAGTACCGGGATCTTTTTTTCCTTAAAATACTGGAGCAGATAGCCATCGTTGGAAGCTATCTCTATTACTCTGGAGCCGCCATCGTAACCGAAGCGGCTAACCATTTTATCCGTATACTTCTTGCTGTGCTCCAACCACGTCGTGGAAAAAGAGGAGAAATACACATAATCGCTATTGAAGATCGCATCTGATTTCTTGTATTCATCCAGCTGTACCAGAAAACAGGAAGGGCAGGTGAATACTTTCAACGGATAAAAAGTCTCAGGCTCGCCCAGCTGTTCCCGCGTCAAAAAAGAATTGGATGCCGGAGAGTTAACCAGATCGATAAAAACGTCCTTAAGTTCTGTCTTACAAAATCTACATTGCATAATCAGATTCCTTTGAAATTTTCCGTTAAAAGTGAATGTTGGGCGTCCCGGTCGGAGATTACGCTCACCGGCAGGGGCCATTTTATATCAAGCACAGGGTCATCGTACCGCATCCCTCCCTCCGCACCCGGTGTATAAAAGCCGGAATGAAGATACAGCAGTTCGCTATTGTCCTTTAATACCTGGAAACCGTGAGCAAAACCACCGGGTATATAGATCATTTTCCTGTTGGCAGCAGACAATTCAACGCCATATGACTGAAGTAGCGTTGGAGAATCTTTGCGGAGGTCCACGATGACATCGAATACCGCGCCTGCAATACAACGTACCAGCTTGATCTCCTCATAAGGGGGGGGCTGAAAATGTAATCCTCTGATAGTTCCTCTTGTATTGTTAAAGGAATGGTTCATCTGGACCCACTCCTTAGTATGACCGATGGCAGCGAACTCATTTTTGCAATAGACCCGCATGAACCATCCCCGATTGTCGGAAAAAGCTTCCGGTTCCACTATATATGCCCCCGCCAGAGGGGTCGGAATGAATCTCATCATGACTAAGCTATCAGCGACATGTGTTTTTGCAATAATCTCAGACGGACAAAACGATCCCCGTCGAAATCCTGTATCCCGAAATTCATCGTCTTCAGACGTTTATAAAGGTCCTCCATACCGGACCCGAGATTGTATTCCAGCCGGAAATCAGGCAGCAGACTATATAATAGATCGAATTTTACACGATAGTCACGTGGATCCTGACCGACCTCCCCCGTAAATACAATTTTGGCTGGAGGAACAAGTTCCTGCACTTTATCAGCCACGTCTTTTACTTGAAAATTCTCGGCATTGGCCCCGATATTAATGGCCTTATTATGCACTTTTTCCACTGGCGCATGCAGGATCGCAACAAAAGCATGGGCTATGTCCCGGCAATGAATAAGAGGACGCCAGGGCTGACCATCACTCATGATACGGATATCACCTTTAGCCAAAGCACAGGCCAGCAGATTGTTTACCACCAGATCAATCCTGAACATCGGAGAATAACCATAAGCCGTGGAATTCCGGAGATATACCGGAGAAAAATCCTTATCAGCCATTCCCATAAGCGCCTTTTCCGTCTCGATCTTCGAAACGGCATACGGTGTAAGGGGATTCAAAGAAGCAGACTCGTCCAGATCTGGTTGTTCCCCTTTGCCATAGATGCTGCAGCTGCTGGAAAACAGGAACTTTTTAACTCCTGCCTGCTTAGCAAGCTCAGCCAGTCTTATAGAGCCATCCTTATTGATACTGTAGGTGATATCTGCATTGACATTTCCCATCGGATCATTGGAAATAGCGGCAAGATGCATAACGGCATCATATCCCGTCAGATCCTGGACCGTAAGTTTGCGAAGGTCCAGGGAGAGTTCCTTATCAGGGCTCACCACAGCCGATATCTGGCATTCAGGAAACAACCCGATATCGCAACCTGTTACCTGATGACCGTTCGATTTCAAAAGTTCAACCAAATGCGGACCAATATAGCCCCTGTGTCCTGTAACAAATATCTTCATAAGATTCTATTAATTAGAAAATCACCAGATCTTCCATTTTGCCTGATTTTTTTGCCATAAAGCTTCCAGTTCCAGCTTATCCCGCATGGCATCCATACATTTCCAGAAACCGAGGTGTTTATATGCCATCAATTGGCCATCGTGAGAAAGATTCTCCAGGGGACTATCTTCCCACATCGTGTCGTCTACATTTCCATCCAGGTATTTAAATATTTCCGGACGCAGCACAAAAAACCCCCCGTTGATCCAATTTCCATCTCCTTTGGGCTTTTCTTTAAAGTTATTGACAATGCCGCTTTCTCCCAGTTCCATACCCCCAAATCTGGCCTCCGGTTGAATGGCAGTGGTCGTTGCCATTTTACCATGGGAGCGGTGAAACGCAAGCAATGCGTTCAGGTCGACATTGGCAACGCCATCTCCATAGGTAAGCATAAACTCCTCATTTCCCACGTATTGCTGTATTCGTTTCAATCGTCCTGCCGTTTTTGTAGAAAGGCCGGTATCCACCAGGGTAACTTTAAAGGGGTCGGTATTGGTATAGTGTACGTCCAGCTTGTTACTGCCTAATTCAATGGTGATGTCGGAATTATGCAGGAAATAATGCATAAAATATTCCTTGATCAGGTACCCTTTATAGCCCAGACATATTATAAATTCATTAAACCCGTAGTGGCTGTAGATCTTCATGATATGCCAAAGGATCGGTTTGCCCCCTATCTCAACCATTGGTTTGGGCCTGGTATCTGTTTCCTCTGCAATCCTGGTGCCCAGGCCTCCCGCGAAAATGACAACTTTCATGAATGTCTGATTATGAAATAATAACGTCTTTTTTTAGAATGCCCGCAAATTAGCCTTCTTTAAGGGATTGCAAAAATTTTTCCAGAATTGGCCAATGACCTCATTACCTGAAAAAAAAGATTATTTTCGAAGGCCCTACAGACCCTAAATGACCTAAGTTCAGATGAGAAAAAGCCTTTGCCTTACTATAATGGGCATTATATCAGCCTGTTTATTTCCCTTCGCAGTGTACAGTCAATCCTGTACTAATTGGCTATATCTGGCTCCCGGAACAAATGCCAACGTTGGATTGGGCGACCTGGACATACCTGGCCAGCAAATCACAGTCGAAGCTACCTTTTGCCGGACGACGGCCTATGATCCTGTCTTTCATGGCGGAGACCTGGTATCAAAACATGCCCATCAATATGACGATAATTATCTGCTTCGCCCCAACCTGGCTGGCATAACGACGAGTACCGGCTATTACCAGGTGCAGGCTTCCTGCCCGGCAGACATTAACATAACCTACCATGCTGCAATGGTCTATAACGGCAGCACCCTTAGCCTTTACCGGGATGGGATATTGCTTCAACAAGTGGCCGCAACCGGCGATCTTTTTCAGGAAAACATCCTTTGCCAGATAGGGTATTATTCCGAGGAAATCGCTCAAAGTATGTTTGTCGGCTACATCAACGAGGTTCGGATCTGGAACGTAGCGCGGTCACAGGCGGATCTGCAGGCAAATATGAGCAGTTCCTTGCCCAGTCCGGCTACGCAGCCGGGCCTTGTGGCTTATTATACGTTTGACAATACCTTAAACAAGCAAGGTAACGCCACCTGGAATGGGGTATTAAATAATGGGGCTGTCATAAATCAGACCAATCCCTATTGCAATGTCCATCAGGCGGCAGGAACAGCAGGTGCGACAGGAACGCTGACCGGCAGTAATACCTGTAACGGCGCACCGGGATTATTGACCTTTCATTCTCAGGCGGGGGCCGGTCCCTTCACCGTGACATACTCCGACGGTACTACCAGCTATACACAAACCGGGGTCATGGACGGCATACCATTCCCTGTACAAATACAACCAACCGTATCAACCACTTATACGCTTATTTCCATCCAGGATGCAACAAACTGTCCGGTACTGGCCGGCCCTGGGATAACCGCCACCATTAACCCCGGTCTGTGTACTTTATGCACCGGCAGCCTGGGTGACCCGATCATCAATGCCACCTTCGGCAGCGGCAACGGGAATTCCCCGCCGCTGGAGACGGTCGTACCGGGTGCATCCACCAATCTTATTTACCAGCCAACGAGCGGTATCCCGGCCAGCCCTACCCCACTGGATGGCTATTATACCATATCCAGCACGGTGCCGATCAATTCGAGCGGGCCTTACTGGCATACGGGCGGCAAGGACCATACCGGCGACCCCAATGGTTATATGTTATATGAGAACCCGGGCACCAGCGTGGGAGAGTTTTTCCGGCAAAAGATGACCACGCTGTGCGGCGGTGGTAAATATGAATTCTCGGCCTGGATAGCGGAGTCGGATGATCCTGTTCATACCCCGAATCCGATCCTCCCAGACCTGACCTTTATCGTTCAGACGGAAGATGGTACGGTGTTGGCTACGTACAATTCCGGACCGGTACCCGAGCTGGCAACCTGGACCTGGAGCCACTATGGCTTTTTCTTCACGCTGCCACCAGGCGTCACAACGGCGATTGTCCGGATACTCGACAATAACCCCGGCGGATACAACTTACCTGGAAATGACTTCGCCCTCGACGATATCACCTTCCGTCCCTGCGGCCCTTTGATGACAGCCGCTTTGGCTGTGGGCAGTCCGCCGACAGTGTGTCCCGGCGGCCAGGCTACTTTTACCGGAACGGTAACGGGAGGTTATAGTGCTCCCGCTTATCTGTGGCAGATAAGCGCGGACAGCGGTAAGACTTGGACGGACTTACCGAATTCGAATAATACACAGCTTACGGTCACTGCTCCTCAGACATTGGTGCCCGTTGCTTACCATTATAGGATGCTGTCGGCAGAGGCGCCGAATATTCAGTCGCCCAGTTGCCGCGTCGCCTCAAACGACGTCGTTTTGCCGGTGGTTTCTTCCCTCAATACGGACTTCAGTTTTACCCAGTTACCCTGCAATCCGCTACAGGTGCAATTTACCGGTACCGCTACTACGGGGGCGACCTATACCTGGAACATCGATGGGACCGACCAGCCGCCAGGCGGCTCGGGCGATCCTACCCTGCTGTACACTTTTGTTGGCTATGGCAATTATCCGGTGACATTAAGAGGGCAGGCAACCTGTCCTGGCAGCACAACAAAAACCGTCACGATCGGTCTGCAGCCGGCCGAGATATTGCTGACAGCGGATTCCGGCATTTGTGCCGGGAAGTCGGTAGCCTTGAAAACAAAGGGTGGCCTGGGCTTTTGCTGGTCACCCGTAACCGGCCTCAATGATCCGACATCCGCTAACCCTATAGTCACGCCCGCCGTTACTACCAAATATCATTATACATCCCTTATCACGGGCACAAACCTGGTCATTAACGGAGATTTCTCGGCAGGGAATACAGGTTTTACCTCGGCTTATACCTATACCACCAACGGGTTCCCGGCAGGAATGTATGGTGTCGGCCCCAACCCTGCCACCTGGCTGCCCAACGCACCGGCCTGTAAAGATCATACCAGCGGAACCGGGAATATGCTGCTGGTCAACGGAGCAGAGATACCCGATGTACAGGTATGGTCGCAGACAATAGCCGTGCAGCCCAACACCAACTATGCCTTTTCCGCCTGGCTGGAGAACATTACAACGGTGAACCCTGCCATCCTGCAGTTCTCTATCAACGGACAGCGACTGGGCAACCCGCTGACGGCCAATGTCAACGACTGCATTTGGGACCTGTTCCATACTGTCTGGAATTCCGGTAGCGCTACGACGGCCATTATTTCCATCGTTAATGAAAATACGGTGTATTCGGGCAATGACTTTGCACTGGACGATATCTCTTTTGCCCCGGTGACAATGCAAACCGATTCTGTTACCATCGACGTCGAAACGCCTGCCGTTACGGCTGCACCTGCAATGAGTACGGTCTGCCCGGGTGTGCCGGTGCAGCTGCAGGCCAGCGGCTCGCTGCACTATAGCTGGTCACCGGCTGCGGGTCTGGACGATCCCTCTGTTGCCAATCCGACGTTCGTCTTGCCAGCTTCCCGTTCGGGCGCTACGATGATGTATGTAGTGACCGGCACTTCCGCCCGGGGTTGTACGGCCAGCGCCACGGCTGCTGTTACCCAGCAGCCGTGGTTGCTCACGCTGGGTCCTTCGGATACACTTATCTGTAAGGGTGACGGAGCGCAACTGTATGCTGGCGGCGGCGGTGTCTATAGCTGGAGCCCTGCGGGTCTGCTGGACGATGCGGCGAGCTCAACGCCAATGGCAAAACCTGTAGTGTCCACGCGTTTTTATCTTTCGCTGACGGATGTCAATAACTGTCCGGAAAAGGATTCCCTGACCGTAGATGTTCGTCCGGAGCCGATGTATAAGGCCCCACCCGATGAAACAGTGTGCGCGGGATTCGATGTGAAGCTGAGCAGCCAGAATGGACCGGGTTACGTTTATACCTGGACGCCTGCCACCGGACTGGACGACCCATCCTCACCGACGCCTGATGCCAGGCCGGAGGCCACACTGGCATATACTTTACATATCAATGACTCGACCTGCGCCGCCTATGATAGCAGCTTTGCCGTAGAGGTAGTTGTCCGGCCGAGTCCTGTCATCACGGCGGAAAAAAACAATGACATCGACTGCGCCGTTCATACGGCCCAGCTTAGGGTCGACGGAGGTGTATCCTATCAGTGGCTGCCTGTGTCGGGCTTGAATAACCCATACTCCCCCAGCCCGATAGCCAGCATCGACACTACTACCACCTATGTCGTACGCGGGATGGGCAGCAACGGCTGTTATGCCTATGACACACTGACCGTCAACGTGACTGCGACAGGCGCCAATACCTTTGTGGTTCCCAATGCCTTCACACCTAATGGGGACGGGCATAACGACTGTTTCGGGGTGGCGCGCTGGGGAGACATACAACTGGAGGAACTGTCGGTGTACAACCGGTGGGGGATGCGGGTGTTCTCAACCCGTAATCCTTCGGAGTGCTGGGACGGGACATACCGGGGCAAGCAGCAGGAAATGGGAACCTATGTCTATATAATCAGGGCCCGAACCTATTGCGGAGAGATTACGCGGACAGGAACCTTGATACTGGTGCGGTAAAGCTGCTATCATACCGGTTGCCCCTTGGCCACCGACGGGGTAAGGTATTGAAGAAACCGCTGCAGAGCTTTGCGTTTTTCAGCGTCCAACCGGTAGTCCAGGTGTTTGGTAAAGTAATCGTGAAGAGAAAAGACCGGGTAAGGAGTTTCGGCAACTACCTCGTCGATGTGGAGGAGGCCCTGGCGGTTGGCTTCGTCAAAGTCGGCGATGAAGGCGGGGTCGATCCGTTTGTTGCTGATCCAGGCGGCAAAGACAAAAGGCAGACCGGTAAAGGCTTTCCAGGCTCCGGCAAGGTCATAGATGTAAGGAGAGGTCTTTCTTTGTTCGAGCGCGCGGTCGCCGATGACGACCCCGGCTGTCGTTCCTTTGATAAAATCCCGGAAATCTTTTCCTGCATCTATTAATTCAGGGCTGATCTTCCAATGCTCCTTCAACAAGACCCGGGCCAGCTGAACGGATGTGCGGCTCTGGTAGTCAAGCAATACTTTCTCCACTTTATCGATGGGTGTTTCGCTGAAGAGGCAAACCGAAGCCACATCGCCATTACTTCCAATGCAATAGTCACCGTTGATGTGGTATTCCTTTAGGTGAGGTATGATGGCGACGGGCACAAGCCCCATGTCAATCTCGTCTTTAACCAGCATGGAGGCGATGCTGGCGGGGTAGTCGATGACCAGCTCGATGTCCTTTCTGATAGGCGCTCGTTCGAGGCCATAGAGGAGCGGTTTTGTGTTGAGATAGCTAACGGCGCCTATTCGTATTTTTCTGTCCAATTCCTTTGTGTTAATTTTGCCGCGAAGTTACAGATTCTAATCGACTTAGCGGGCCACGGACCCGCGGGCCGTCAGTACAATAAATTGAATACATGGAATTGAATACTCTTACTGCTATCTCTCCCATCGACGGACGCTATCGTCACCAGGTACAGCACCTGGACGATTATTTCTCTGAATATGCCCTGATCCGGTATAGGGTGCTGGTAGAGATCGAGTATTTTCTTTTCCTCGGGAAAAAGAAGCTTTTTCCCCTGCCCGCCAATATCCGGAAGCATCTGCAGTCCGTATTGGAAAACTTCAGCCTGGAAGATGCGCAGCTGATAAAGAAAACAGAGAAGGTCACCAACCACGATGTCAAAGCGGTAGAATATTTTCTTAAAACCAAATTGGAAGAACTGGGAGCTGATACGGCGGAGGTGCAGGAGTGGATCCATTTCGGTCTTACGTCCCAGGACATCAATAATACGGCTATCCCTTTGCTCTGGAAGCATGCGGTAGAATTCGAGTACCTGCCGGGCGTGTTGAATCTTAAAAGGCAACTGGAAGTGCTGGCCCGTGAATGGAATGATATTCCAATGCTGGCCAGAACGCATGGTCAGCCAGCCAGTCCGACCCGATTGGGCAAAGAGATCATGGTCTTCATCGAACGGATCGAGAACCAGGTAGAGCAGCTGATACAAGTGCCTTTTTCAGCTAAGTTCGGAGGGGCTACCGGGAATTTCAATGCGCATTATGTGGCTTTCCCTAAAAAGGACTGGGCCAAGCTGGGCAATGAGTTTGTAGAGGGCACGCTGGGCCTGCAGCGGCAGCAATACACGACGCAGATAGAGCATTATGATAACCTGGCCGCTCATTTCGATGCCATCAAACGTATCAACACAATTCTGATCGATTTCTGCCGGGATATCTGGAGCTATGTCTCAATGGAGTACTTTAAGCAGAAGATAAAGAAGGGTGAGATAGGCTCTTCCGCTATGCCTCATAAGGTCAACCCCATCGATTTTGAGAATGCGGAAGGCAACCTGGGCATTGCCAATGCGCTGTTTGAGCATTTCTCGGCCAAATTGCCTATTTCCAGGCTGCAGAGGGACCTGACGGATTCTACCGTATTACGTAATGTGGGAGTACCCGTTGCCCATACGATCCTTTCCCTGAAATCCATTGAAAAGGGGCTGGACAAGCTGGTGCTCAACAGGGAGAAGCTGCATCAGGATCTGGAAAACAACTGGGCGGTGGTGGCAGAAGCTATTCAGACTGTGCTGCGGAGGGAAAATTATCCCAAGCCTTATGAAGCCCTGAAGGAGCTGACCCGGGGGAATGCCGGTATTACCAAACAATCCATGCATACCTTCATCGATGGCCTTAAGGTAACGGCTACCCTCAAAAAGGAATTGAAGAAAATAACTCCGCATAACTATGTGGGTTTGCCCTGACAATTAGGCGGTTACCAGTATACCTGTAAATTTAATGTGCGAAACACTTAGATAATGGCTCATAATTATCTATACTTGCATTTAATTTAACCTAAACATTAGCCTAAACTCCCTGAACATGAAAAAGTTTTTGTTCTTCAGCGTTACACTGGTATCCCTATTTGTTGCATCCTGTAAGAAAACGACAATCACGTCACCTACGACACCGACCAACCCTAATCCTATTGTAGGTTTATGGGTGGGCCTTTATCAGGTCGATGGCGCGGCTTCTCTTGGTTCATTTTATTATGGTCTTAGTTTGTTCTCAGACAGCACGATCATCCAGCAAGGCGGAACACCCAACGGACAAATCTATACTTCTGCTGGCACCTGGTCTTTGCACGATTCACTCTTTTCGGCCACGCTTACAGGTACCGACCTGACAATACCGGCAAATATTCAAACCATTACTGCCATCTACGACAGTACGGCGGGAACCTTATCAAGCGGAAAAATGAAATATGTAGTTGGTGGAAATACCACAGGTACCTTCTCCCTGAAGCGTGTAAAATAGCCTATAACTTATTTTGACAGGCAAAAAGGGTGGTATCGATCGATGCCACCCTTTTTTATTTTGCTGCGTAATGCGTAAGCAATTCTAACGAACCAGCTCCAGCGTTCCTTTTCTAACCACGTTGCCGCAAAGCGTGCTGGCCTTTATTATATAAACATAAGTGCCGGCAGGCTGCGGATGACCGTGATAAGCGCCATCCCAGCAGGCGTCGGTGCTTTTGCTTTCGAAGACCCGTACGCCCCACCGGTTGTAAATGGCCATCTCCACACTACCGATATATCCCCAGTATCGTATTCCAAAGCAATCATTATGTCCATCGCCGTTAGGAGTAAATGCATTGGCAAGCGGATAGCCGTTGGTGGGTGAATGCTTGTCTACGTATACTACGATGCTGTCTTTTGCGATGCAGCCATTCAATCCCTTGCCTATGACATAATACCAGGTGGTAGTGTCCACGCTGGCCAGCGGACTGCTGCCGGTGGAATCGGATAAGGAGGCAGCCGGGTACCAGGTATAGTGGGGGGCGCCTGAAGCAAATAGGCGGGCCTCTCCTGTAATACAATCAATATCATTGGATTTAGACGTTTGTAAAGTAGGTGGCGGCAGCACTTTTACCAGGAGGTTGACCGTATCGGAGGTATTACAGATCTCGTCGAATCCTATCACCTGGTAGGTAGTGTTGGTAACGGGGAATACATCGATGGCCGGAGAAGTCGGGTCCTGGGCTCCAATAGGCGTTAACCACTGCCAGGTATCCCTGCTATCGGCCGTACCTCCGCCGACCTGCAACCGGATAGTGTCCCCCTGACAGACACGGGCCGGGGAAGGCTGAATCTGGAAGGAGTCAGGGGGTTTCAGCTTTATGAAAACGGAGTCGCGGGTTGTGCAGGCATTTGCACCACCGGCGGTGGTAGCCGTCACATAGTAATATCCGGAAGATGGGGGTATCGCCAGGGGGTTGGCGATGTTCGGATCGGACAATCCGGTGGCGGGCAACCAGTGATAGGTATAGCTGCCGGCTGCCGTGGTCAGGATCTGCAGGGATGCGCCCGTACAGATAAGGGTATCGTTGGTCGTGGCAATCACCGGGCCCGGAAGAACTACGATGGTCTTACAGAAAGAGGCTTCAGTCTCCAGTCCGTCGTCCATGATGAGATTGACGCGATAGGTTCCGGGCTGGGAATACGTGATGACCGGGGGATCTTTCAAGGCAGAATTCGGGAAGCTGGCATTATTGCAACCGGGAAACCGGACCCGGCTGAGGGTATTGTTATTGACATTCGGCACAAAGGTATAGAGGTCGGATCCTACCCGGAACAGTTTGGACAGGGAATGGGAGAAATCGAAGTTTCCGATATTGCCCAGGTCTGTCCCGGTAGGGATACTGGTCAGGTCATTGTTGAAATCGATGCGGATCAGGTTGTTGGCCGTGCCGCCCGCGACAAAACCGATGATCTGATCGCAGGACTTGATGATGCGAAGATCCCGCGCCGTCACGAAGGTGTTACCGGGATTACCCAGATTGGTCGGGATGGGCGTGTTCAACAGCGAGTTGCCGAAGTCCATGCGGATCAGGGAGTTATTCAGCTGGCTAACGACAAACACCCGCCAGAAGCCGCCGTCATTGATAGAGCAGATGCCGGTGGGATAGTTCATGAACCCGCCGGGGTTGCCCAGGTTGACACCGGTGGGTGTATTATCGAGGTCTGTCCCAAAATCGAAGCGGGTCATCGTATTGTTGGTAGCGTTGACCGTCAGGCCGTACCAGTGAAGCCCTTCATTGAACAAATAGAGGCCTACGGCCTGGTCCATCGTTCCGAGGTTGCCCCAATCTGTAGCGACGGGATTCGGATTGGCGATATCGGATCCAAAGCTAATCCGGACGATTTTAGGAATTCCTCCGGAAATCAGATCTCCTCCTACGATGATCGCATACCATTTACCATTGGCTTTTATGACCTGTATGCCTTCTGTTCCATATCCCGCGTTGATGATACCTCCGAAATTGCCCAGGCTGGTAGCGGTAGGCGTATTGAGCATACTATTACCAAAGTCCAGGCGGATTAGATTGCCCGGATAATGGTCCGTCAGAAATCCATAATAATTGCCGTTTTCCGACACCACATCCAGGAATACCGGTTGTGATAGTATACCGCCGATATTTCCCAGGTTAGCCCCTTCGGGTACCTGATTGAGGTCCGCCTGGCAGAAATTCCAGTAAAAGGTGGTCCCTCCCGTGGAAGTGTTGGTGATCGTCACCGGAGTGTTTTCACAAACGGTGTCCGGCATGGTAAAAGCAGGGGTCTGGGCTGCAACCCGAAAAAGGGCAGCGTGCAGCAATAACAGCGTAGAGAGCAGTAGTCGAAGGCATTTAGTCATAACGAACAGGACAGGTCAGCGTTAGGGGGTCACTGAGCCAGCCGGAAAGTAATAAAAAAATCCGGATTTACTTATGGATCTCCGAGGTGAAATGGAATTCGATCTCCGGATTGTTGGTCCGTTCCGTATTCAGGAACCACTCGCTTTGGGCCAGGTATACGGTATAGCCGTCTTTGTCTACCCCTATATTAGCGTGTTTGAAACGGGTGAAATCTTCCAGCTTAACGGGATCTTTACTGGTGATCCAGCAGGCTTTGAAAAAAGGCAGGGCATTGAACTGTACGGAAGCGCCGTATTCATGCAGGAGACGGTATTGAATGACTTCGAATTGCAGTTCCCCTACGCAGCCGATGATCTTTTTGTTGCCGCCGTATTGCGTGAAGAGCTGGGCTACGCCTTCATCAGTGAGCTGCAGGAGGCCTTTTTCCAGCTGTTTGGTCTTCATGGGGTCCCTGTTGACCACCTCTTTGAAGATCTCCGGGGAGAAGGAAGGGATGCCGGTAAAATAGAAATCTTCTCCTTCGGTGAGGGTGTCCCCGATCTTGAAGTTGCCGGTGTCGAACAACCCTACCACGTCTCCGGGGAAGGCGGACTCGATTACGTCCTTATCCCGGGCAAGGAAGGTATAGGGGTTGCTGAAGCGGACGTCTTTTTCCAGCCGGACGTGGTGAAAATATTTATTACGCTCGAATTTACCGCTGCAGACCCGGAGGAAGGCGATCCGGTCCCGGTGTTTGGGGTCCAGGTTGGCATGGATCTTAAAGATGAAGCCGCTGAATTTATCTTCTTGTACATCCAGGTGGCGGGTGGAGGTCTCCCGGCTGCGGGGCCCAGGCGCTACGCGGATGAAGTTGTCCAGCATTTCCCGTACGCCGAAGTTATTGATGGCGCTGCCAAAAAAGACAGGACCTACCTTCCCGGCCAGATAATCGTCTACATTCAACTCTCCATAAACGCCATCTATCAGCTCTACGTCTTCCCGGAGAGTAGCAGCATCCTTTTCTCCCAATTTATCATCCAGTAAATCGCTGTTGAGGTTGTCGATCTTCAACATATCCTCGTCACTCGCCTTGGTATTGGCGGTGAACAGGACCAGGTTCTTATCGGACAGGTTATAAACGCCTTTGAAATCCTTGCCGCTATTGATGGGCCAGGTCATGGGGTGCAGCTGCAGGTTGAGCTCTTTTTCTATTTCTTCCAGCAGGTCGAAGCGGTTTTTGCCGTCCCGGTCCATTTTATTGATGAAGACGATGACGGGGGTGTCCCGCATGCGGCATACTTCCATGAGACGGCGGGTCTGGGCTTCTACCCCGTTGACGCTGTCGATGACGAGGATAACGCTGTCCACGGCGGTGAGGGTCCGGTAGGTGTCTTCGGCGAAGTCCTTGTGACCGGGCGTATCTAACAGATTGATCAGCATACCCTTATACTCAAAACTCATCACAGATGTGGCAACCGAGATACCACGCTGGCGTTCGATCTCCATGAAATCGCTCGTAGCATGTTTCTTGATCTTATTGCTTTTTACGGCTCCGGCGGTCTGTATGGCGCCCCCGAACAAAAGGAATTTCTCCGTCAGGGTCGTTTTACCGGCATCCGGGTGAGAAATAATGGCAAATGTCTTGCGCTTATTGATTTCGCTTGAATACTTCATCCGTTGATAATGGTTTTGGCAGCCCGGAGTCATTTACCGGCCTAAGAAACGGCCGCAAATGTACGAGATCTTTTTCTTTGCCGTCGCCCAAACCGGCAAAACATCTTCGGAAAGGCGTAGTCCCAGGACACCGGCGGCATAGAAGACGCAGAAGACAGTGCTGCGGATGGTCAGCCCCAAAAGGCCATGCATATTGGAAAAAAGGGCTTTGCAGAGAAAGTACCCTGCCAGCCCCAGCAGGAGGGTATAAAGCGATTTCGGGGTGAAGGGCTGCATCTTGAATTTCCGGTAAAGGAACAGGTAGCGGATGCCATTGTAGACGGCGAAGGTGAACAGATCGGCAATAGCCGGACCGATACCTCCCATTTTTTTTGCCAGCAGATAGTTTAAAGGGAGGGTCAGGGCAAGCAGGATCAAGCCGGAGAAAAAATCAAACCGCCAGAAGGTGGAGGTGCCGATGATCTGGGAGTTCAGTCCTGTTCCCATATCGACGATGAGCTTGAGCCCGACAAAAAAGAAAATCGCCTGTGCCGCGAGATAATCATGATTCAGGCCGAACGTGATCACCCCGTCTGTAAAATTGATCCAGATCAGGACGAACATACCGACCGAAAAGATGAGCTGATTGATGGAAGAGCGATGGTAGATCCGGTTGATCTTCCCATAGTCTTTGTCTTTCCAGGCCTGGGATAACGGGCCTATGGAAGCGGCAATGACCACCCGCTGCGGGGCCTGCATGAGACTGCCGATATACAGGGCGAGGGAATAGATGGCCACTACGGCGAGCCCTCCGGGCACCACGGCGGCAATCACCAGGTGGGCGAAAAAGTTAGAAACAGAGAAGACCAGGCCGCCACTCCAGACCAGGAATGCCAGGGCCCTGACCTTTCCAATGAATTTCTTCGTTACGCGGCTGGGAGAAAAGACGAAATGCAAGTCCCCCCTGGACACCAGGTAGACGAGGAGGACCAACGCCAGCGCCAGGTAGAGGAAGGCGTAGATCTTTATAAAGGTGTCAAAGCTGGCAAGGACGCCTGCAAAAGAAAGGACGAGCAGTACCGTCGTGAATATACGGAACAGCACTTCTTTCAGGAAGTTGGTCAGGATGGACTTTTTCAACTGCCAGGCAAAAGCCTCCAGCAGTGAAAAAAGGGTCAGGCCAAGGCCGAAAGGAAAGATCCAGTAATAATATCTCACCAGGTCGGCAGAATTCGCGTCGAACTTCTGGATAACAAAATCCTTTCCGGCTATCCCTGCCAGCACGACCCCGGCAAACCCCAGTAGGCTGGTCAGGAGTGCCCGGGTCATCATATCATTTTTCTCCGGGGGCAGGTTGTCTTTGTAGTAGGGATGGAACTTATAGATATAAGCCTGCATGCCCAGGTTGGCAACGGCATACATCATGCTGGCAATGGCCATGAAGATCTGGTACAGGCCGTATTGGGAAGTCGAAAAACCGCCTCGCTCCCTTGTAAAAAGATAGGTATTCAGGAATCCCAGGGCAAAACCGAAGTATACAAGACCAGAAGAGATAATGCTTTGCCGCCGGATTGTACTCATGTACGAGGATTGATGATAAATGCAAAGATGCAGCTTTTGGGCGAATCCATTTTTTAACGTTGGCATAAAGTAAAGAACTTTATTTTTGGGCGCACAAACTGAAAACCTGATTGACTATGTATAAATTTTTTGCCTTCTTTATCGTTTCGCTGCTATCTCTGCACCTGCAGGCACAACCGAAAAAGAAAAAAGTCGTTTTCATCATTGCGGATGGTATACCGGCCGATGTGCTGGAAAAGATCCACCCTCCTAACCTGAAGCAGGTGGAAGGTATGAATGGCTACAAGAGGGCGTATGTAGGGGGTGAAAAGGGGGGGTATTCCCAAACGCCTACGATTTCCGCCGTCGGGTATAACAGTCTGTTGACGGGTACCTGGGCGAACAAGCACAATGTCTGGGGTAATGACATAAAGGAGCCCAATTATCATTACCCTACCATTTTCTTCTTGTTAAAGCTGGCGGACACTTCGAAAAAAACAGCGGTTTTTTCCACCTGGCTGGACAACCGGACCAGGCTGGTCGGCGAGTCCCTGCCGCAGACCGGGGATATCAAAGTGGATTATCATACCGACGGGCTGGAGCTGGATACGGTGAATTATCCGCATGACGGGCAAAGCCAGTATATCCATAAGATCGATGAAAAGGTGACGGATGACGCGGCTCTCTGTATCCGGGAGCAGGCTCCGGACCTGGTCTGGCTCTACCTCGAATATACCGATGATATGGGTCACCGGCATGGGGATGGCCCGGAGATGAAGGAGGCGGTTGGTTTTACCGACCAGCAGGTAGGCAGGATCTGGAGCGCCGTACAATACCGGGAAAAGAAGTTCAATGAGGACTGGCTGGTGATCGTCACGACCGATCATGGCCGCGACAGCATCAATGGTAAAGGGCACGGGGGGCAGTCGGCCAGGGAGCGGACCACCTGGATCGCTACGGATGCGAAAGATCTCAATCATTACTGGAGGGATTATACGCCGGCCATCGTGGATATCATGCCGACGATCGCCCGTCACCTGGGTGCTGCCATTCCCAGGGACTATCAGCTGGAGATGGATGGGATACCGCTGACGGGAAAACTGTCTGTCGCCGATCTTTCCATTCAATATGAGAATAACAAGCTGAATATTCACTGGAAGTCCTTTGATAAGGATGGGACGGTAAAGATCTGGCTGACCACCACCAATAATTTTAAGACGGGCGGAAAGGATATGTATAAGTTACTGGCGGAACTGCCTGCCGGTCAGCAGTCGGCTACCCTGGGAATCGGGTCCACTCCTTCGGCTTTTTATAAAGTCGTGCTGGAAGGGCCGTATAATACCGTGAACCGATGGATTGTGGTAAAATAGGGGGGCCGGGCCGAAGACGACATTAGGCCGGAAAGGATGGCGGGATAGCCGGGATTAAAATCCGCCGGACAAAAGCTCGTTCAGGTCTTGTTTGCCTTCATAATGAAAAGGCCGGCTGAAAGAAACCCATCCTTTTTTCAGCTTTACTCTTCCGTCCAGGGTGACGTTGACCTGTTTATCCTTATCCAGCAGCAGCGACAGGGCATTGCTGAGAATGCTGCTCAGGTCCACCTGCATGGAGACGGGCACATAAAAAGTATCTTTTTGAGGAATGAGGATCGTAGAGTCCAGCAGGGAATGTCCCGAGGGGATGGCATTCAGCTTTACATCCACTTCCGCTCTTTTGAGCTGCAGGCTGAAGGGGTTAGGGTTATAGAATTTAAGGGTGGTGGAAAGGGTTGTCTTCTTCCCTACCACCTGGCCGATACGGATATCCTGGAATCCATAGTATTCGGGGGCTTCCGCCTGACGGCAGCTGGCGGCCAGAAGTAAACAGCCGAAGAGGGCGATCCGGAGACCCGGCATTTTATAATTAACAAGTTGACGCATACCCTTGCAAGATAATAAGTATTCAGGCAATGAATTCATCGAAATCAAATCCTGCGCGGGAATTCGCATACATTTAGGAATTCCCCGAAAATAAGTACCTTTCTCAAAAGAACCCACTTTGTCAAGCATAGCAGAACGCATAAAAGAGTTCAACAAGGACCGCTTGCCGGCCTATACGACTTTAAAATACCAGGTAATGGCGGAGAATGCGTTCCGCTTCCTCCGGGGAACCTGCCATTTATTTTATGAGGATCTCAGCCGCAGCGATAGGTTGCCTCAGTATCCCCTGAGCTGGGTCTGCGGAGATCTCCACCTGGAGAATTTCGGGACCTATAAAGGGGACAATCGACTGGTTTATTTTGACCTCAATGATTTTGATGAAAGCGCCCTGGCGCCTGCTCCCTGGGAGTTAGCCCGTATGGTCACCAGTATCTTTACCGGCTTTGAATCAGTGGGCGTTAAAGGAAAAGAGGCCACGAAGATGGCCGGCTTGTTCCTGCAGGCCTATTCCTCCACACTGGCTAAAGAGAAAGCCCGTTATCTCGAGCCGGAGACGGCCGATGGCATCGTACGCATCTTCCTGGAAAAGATCCGGGAACGGAAGCAAAAAGAGCTGATCCGGCAGCGAACGATCCTCCAAAATGAAAAGCTCCTTCTCCGGATCGATAATGTCCGTTTTTTCCCGATCGATAAATCCCTGAAAAAAGAGCTGGCGGCTCATGTCACCCAGTGGATCCAGGATACGCCGTTGCTGCAGAAGCGTTACAAGGTGCTGGATGCTGCTTTCCGGATCGCCGGCACGGGCAGCCTGGGGGTGAAACGCTACGTATTCCTCCTGCGAAATAATAAAGATCCCAAGAAACATCTGTTGATCGATATGAAGCAGGCGCCGCCTTCTTCCCTCCTACCCTGGCTGACAACCACCCAGCCTTCCTGGACTTCGGAAGCGGAGCGCGTCGTCGCCGTGCAGGAAAGGATGCAGAATGTCTCCCCTGCCCTGCTGAGCACGACCATTTTCCAGGGAGAGCCCTATGTACTAAAGGAAATGCAGCCCACGGCCGATAAGATCGACTTCCTCCTGATCAGGGACCGGTTTAAAGATATAGAGTGCGTGGTGCAGGATATGGCGGTGCTCACGGCTTCCGCGCAGCTGCGAAGTGCGGGACGGCAGGGGGCCGCTCTTCCCGATGAGCTGATCGCCTTCGGGAAAGACCATCACTGGCAGCAGGGTCTGCTGGATTATTCGGCGGCTTATGCCGAGCAGGTGAAGAAGGATTATCAGGCTTATTTTTCGGAGTATAAAGCGGGATATTTTACGTCCCCCCCGTCCTCAAAAGGGGGAACTTCCCCTAAAAAGGAGCGCCCCAAAACCCGGAAGAAGGATAACCTTCATGTCTGAGGGAGTGTAAATCATAAAAAATAGCTGCTTATGGCTGTAATGCAGGATTTTGTCTGGAAATTGATCCTGGCCGTAGTCGTAGGGGGATTGATCGGCGCGGAAAGAGAGTACCGGAGTAAATCGGCGGGGTTCCGGACCCTGACCCTGATCTGTTTGGGAGCTACTCTTTTCACCATGTTGTCGGAGCTGATCGGTACGCACGGGGCTCCGGAAAGGATTGCCTCGAATGTGGTGGTCGGGATCGGTTTCGTAGGGGCAGGTGTTATTTTCAAAGGGGATACTAAGGTAAGCGGCATCACTACGGCAGCGATGATCTGGGTGACGGCGGCATTGGGGATGGGTATCGGGGCGGGGTTTGAGGTACTTTCGCTGATAGCCTGTCTGCTGGTATTGACGGTCCTGTTCATCTTCAGCCTGCTGGAAGGCTGGATAGACCGCGTGAACCAGATAAGGAACTATAAGATCGTCTGCAATTTCGAAAATGAGACGCTGCACCGGTACGAGAACCTATTCAAAGAGCATCATCTGAAATACAAGCTCAGCCGCCAGACTAAAACCCTGACCGATATGATCACCGGGGAATGGGTGGTGCAGGGGTCGCTGACCAATCACCGGCATTTTATACGGGAGCTGCTAAAGGATCCGACGGTGAGGGGGTTCGAATTCTGAGTTTTGAACGGAAATAGAAAGCGGGTCGGACTGGTGTCCGACCCGCTTTCTATTTGTTATTCGTTAAGAAAAGGCCAGGGTCCAGGTCCTTTCAAAAATATCGTTGGGAGCCAATTTGTTGATCCCTTCTTTATCGGTCAGCTGCTGGTTGCTGTCGATGCTGTCGGCAATGCCGCACCAGGGTTCGATACAGACAAAATCTGCGTTCTTAGCCGCCCAGATACCCATGTAGGGGAAATCGGCGAAGTCAAAAAGCAGGCCGCGTTCCGTTTTTTCTGATTTTAAGGCTATCGTGGTCGACTGCAGGTTTTTAAATACCAGGGCATCGTCCAGAAATAGCTCTTTGGTAAGGGGCAAAAGCCGTGAGCTTCTCAACAAAGGCTTGGGGGGCTTCTCGATAAGGCCTTCTTTGGTAATGGGCCAACGGGGGGAGGTCTCCTTATGTTCGAATTCCAGGAAGTAGTCCGTGTAAGTGGTGCCTGCGACCAGGGGAACTTTAAAAGCGGGGTGTGCGCCGATGGAAAAGTATAAAGGATCCTTGCCGGACGCGTTCTTAACGCTATAGGTGGTAGCCAGTCCGTTGGGGGCCAGCTGGTAGGTCACCCGTAATTCAAAGTCAAAGGGGTAGTTGGCCTTAGTGGCGGCACTGCTCTTAAGTAAGAGGGTGATGGCATCGGAGCTCTGCTCTTCCGCCTCGAATTCCAGGTCCCGGGCAAATCCATGCCGGGGAAGGGAATAGGTCTTGTCCTGGTAGATATAGGTATCCTCCTTTAAGGTACCGACAATGGGGAAAAGTAAGGGTGAATGCTTGCCCCAGAAGGCAGGGTCTCCGTTCCACAAATACTCCAGTTTATGATCCTTGTGATAAATACTCTGCAATTCCGCGCCTTTTGGGTGGATGTTTATTTTCAAATGCCGGTTTTCAATGCTGAACATGTGAGGGTTGTTTTGCTTTTATTTGCTATTTAATTCCTTTTTATCGGCAAACTTACATATTTCGGAGGCTTTCTGCCTAACTAAACTTACTGATTTTAATGAAATTATCGTTGCCCTTGCGGGTTGCTGCCGAAATGCTTACATTCGAATCATGTTTCGCTACCTGGAAATCATCTGGACGAGTTTTAAAATGGCGCTGCAGGAGTTCAGATCCAATAAATTGCGCACATTTCTGTCCCTACTAGGGATCACTTTTGGCATTTTCTGTATTATCAGTGTATTGTCTACGATCAGCAGCATGCAGCTGGCGGTAAATAATGACCTTAAGTCCATGGGTAACAAAACGATCTATATTGATAAATGGCAATATGGAGGGGGGCCGGATTATCCCTGGTGGAAGTTCGTCAAACGGCCCAATCAGAAATACGAGGAGATGAAGCAGCTTCGTTTGAAAGTTCCCGATGCGCCTCATATGGCATTTGGCATCAACGCCTCCGCCAATGTCGATTTCGGGGATAATTCCCTGACAGGCGTCACCTATTATGGCAACAGCGAGGATTTCGATAAGATCCAGCAGATAACGATCGGAGCCGGCCGGTATTTTCAGCAGTCGGATTTCGATCACGGCAGCCCGTACATAGTCATGGGTTATACGATTGCCGAGAAATTATTCGATAAGCCCGAGCGGGCCGTCGGCAGCACGGTAAAGTTGAAAGATGGCAAGTCCGCCCTGGTGATCGGCCTGATCCAGAAGCAGGGGCAAAGTCTTCTGGGGGGATGGGATTATGACAACTGCATCCTGCTGACCTATAATTTTATGAAGTCGATCGTCCGGGAAGAATATGCCAATCCCACTATCCTGGCACAGGCGGGCCCTGCTATTTCGACGGCAGCGCTGACGGACGAACTTCGGGGGGCGATGCGGTCCATCCGCAAGCTGAGTCCTACACAAGAAGATAATTTCGCCCTTAACGATATCGATAGCCTGAGCAAGTTCTTCGACCCTATTTTTTCGGGTATGAATATCGGGGGTTGGGCAATTGCCGCCTTGTCGCTGATCGTGGGGATGTTCGGAGTGGCCAATATCATGTTCGTGACGGTCAGAGAGCGGACGAGCCAGATCGGTCTTAAAAAAGCGATCGGGGCCAAAAGAAATGTCATTATGATGGAGTTCCTGCTGGAGTCGGCTTTCCTCTGTATTATCGGCGGGCTGATCGGGCTGCTGGCGGTGTTCCTGCTTACCTTTTTATTTACTTCCCTGCATGTAGTCAGCTTTAAGGTGTTTATCCCGATGGATATTATTTTGCTGGCGGTAGGCATCTGCCTTTTTACGGGGGTGTCGGCCGGTATCATCCCTGCTTTTATTGCCGCCAGGATGGATCCTGTGGTGGCGATCCGGAGTAAATGATTTGAATTACTTTTGCGGCATGGAAAAGATGAAAGCCGGGGAGCGCTCCGGCGGAGCCGGCCGGCCGGGCGATGAGCCCATAACTATTTTAGCTATCGAATCTTCTTGTGACGAGACCAGTTGCGCTATTTGCCGCGATGGGGTCATCCTGTCCAATATCATTGCCGGGCAGGCTATCCATGAACAATATGGGGGGGTGGTGCCGGAGCTGGCCAGCCGGGCGCATATGCAAAATATCGTGCCGGTGGTGGAGGCGGCCCTGAAAAAGGCGGATTGCGGGCTGGATACTGTCACGGCGATCGCTTTTACGCAGTCTCCCGGGCTGATCGGGTCCCTGCTGGTGGGATCGCAGTTTGCCAAATCGCTGGCCCAGGCCCTGGGCCTGCCCTTGCTGGCGGTGCATCATATGCAGGCGCATGTGCTGGCCAACCTGATACCCGGTGCGGCGGATGTTGCTCCGCTCGCGGCGGTTGTGGGGCAGTCCGGAGCTGAGGCTGCGGAGCGGTCGGGGGCTGCTCCGCGGCCGGGTGTTTCCGCGGGTGTTGAGGCCCGGCCGGAGTTTCCTTTTTTGTGTCTCACGGTGAGCGGAGGGCATACACAGATCGTGCTTTGCCAATCTCCCCTGGAGATGAAAGTGATCGGAGAGACTCTGGACGATGCAGCTGGAGAAGCCTTTGACAAATCGGCTAAATTACTGGGCCTGCCCTACCCTGGCGGTCCGCTGATCGATAAATATGCGCGGGAAGGCAATGCTACCCGTTTTCTCTTCCCCGAGCCGCAGATCCCGGGGCTGAATTTCAGCTTTAGCGGACTGAAGACAGCCATCCTTTATTTCCTGCAGGACCAGACGGCGAAGGATGCTGGTTTTATCGCGGATAATTTAGCCGATATCTGTGCTTCGGTGCAGGGCCGTATCGTCTCTATCCTGCTGAACAAGTTAAAGAAAGCGGCCAAACAGACGGGTGCCAAAGACCTGTGCATTGCCGGGGGTGTCTCCGCCAACAGCGGTCTGAGGACGGCTTTTCGGGAGATGGGGGTCCGGGAGGGCTGGAATACTTTTATTCCTTCTTTTGAATATTGCACGGACAATGCGGCGATGATCGCTATCACCGGATATTATAAATACCTGGAAGGTGACTTTGCGCCTCTGACGGTCAGCGCCAGTGCGAGGGCGGAATGGTGAGGGGCCGGGAAGCCAAAATGAGTTTTCGAATGTCTAATCCTTATTTTCAATTCAAACAGTTTGTGGTCTACCAGGACCAGTGTGCCATGAAAGTGTGTACGGATGCTTGTATTTTCGGGGCCTGGTTTGCCGAAAAAACACCCTCCTATTCCCTGGTGCTGGATATCGGCAGCGGTACGGGCCTGTTGATGCTGATGCTGGCGCAGAAGCATAAGGGAGAGATCCAGGGGATCGAATTGGACCTGGACGCTTTCAAGCAGCTAAAGGAAAATATTACGGGAAGCCCGTTTCAAATCGGGCTGAAGGCTTTTCCGGGTGACGTGCGGAGTTATGCTTTTCCGCAAAAATTTGATTTTATCATCACCAACCCTCCTTTTTTCGAGGGCGATCTCCCCGCGACATCCGAGGCAGCCAATCTGGCCAAACACAGTAAGGAACTCACGCTGGCGGCATTACTGACGGTCATCGATAACAACCTGAAAAGCACCGGGTCTTTTGGCATTCTCCTCCCCTATCACCGGGTAGCCTATTTTATAGAACTGGCTGCCGGCCACGGGTTTGCGCTTGCTGAAAAACTGTTGGTGAGACAGACGCCCCGTCACGATTTTTTCAGGGGTATCCTTCATTTTTCGCGAAGCCTGTCGCAGGAAGGTGGGTCGCAGAAGGAGGAAGACGGTTCACGCAGGGCGAAAAGCTTTGTTCCTTCTTCGGAGCTCTGTATTAAAAATGAAGCTGGTGTTTATACGGAGGATTTTGTGGAATTGATGAAGGATTACTATTTGTATTTGTGAGGGGTGAGGGGGCCTAATGGGACGCATATTCCCGGAGATAGCTGAACGAAGCCGTCAATTGTCCCTTCTTAACCATCGTAGCTCTTTCGATGATCGGGGAGCCTCCTTTAACCAGATCCTCCAGCACGTATTTGATCAGTTGTTCTCCGAAATAGCGGGAGGCGTCCCGGGGCAGTTCATTGGGAAGGTTGCCTACGGCCATTACGTCGATGGAACCGGGCAGATAAGGCGCCGTTCTTTTCCGGGACAGGCGATCCACTCCATATACGGGGTCTTCGATGGAGGTATCTCCCAGGTTGCAGGGTATGGATCCGTCTTTATCGTCGGTGATATCGGCAATGGTCCGGATCCGGAAGTCCTTATCAGCAAGGTCTTCCCATTCGAATAAACGGGGCATATCCTTATTCCAGTAAATACCGTTCATAAGTATATCCGCCACCCGGGTGAAGGGCTGAAACGTACACCGGAAATCCTGTGGATGCCGATGAAAATCGTCGCGGTGATAGTCATTCTTTTCGCGATGCTGGTAGAGACCGGGTCCTTTGAGCTGGGTAAACACCGGGTAGGAAAATCCTCTTTCCAGGAACTCATCCGGCTCCACTTCAATAACCCCCAGCAGGTTCATCACTTCCAATACCCCATGCGCCACCCGGCCGGAACCGGTAACCGCCACTTTGATCTCCGGTAGTTTCAATCCGAAATAAGTATGAATCAGCTCCTGAAAGCTCTCTTCCTGGTATACCCTGTCCAATTTGTACAGACCGGTTCGGTGCCCATACGCCATGATACCGTTGTGGGCGCCTACCACCCCCGCAAAAAAGCCAAAGCCCAGTATTCTCTGTCCGTCGTCGTGCTCCAGGCATTCGTAGTCGATCAGCGTGATCTTTTTATCCAGGATGGAATGGAACATGGCCTGGTTGTAGGGCTGCTGTTTTTTGGTATGAGAAAAGAAAAGATATGTTTTTCCCGGGATCAGTTCTTTTTCCGGAACTTCCTTGATTCCCATGAGGATGTCACAGTCCTGCAGGTCCTCCCGTACCTCCGCTCCTACCGAGGCATATTCATTATTGGAATAGCAGCGGTCGGGGGAAGACTGGGCAATGACCCTTACCTGGTCGGAGTTCTTGTGGATCCATTTGCATTGTGCCGGCGTGAGGGCTACTCTGTTATCGGCGGGTATCTTACCTTCTCTTAATAATCCTATCCTGATCATTCTCAAATGGTTTCAAACAATTTTGGACAAGATAGTTCAAATACGTAATATTGCGTCCCGATTTCATGTCGGATTTTGAAGGACAGGCCCAGATGGCGGAATTGGTAGACGCGCTAGACTCAAAATCTTGTTATCGAAAGGTAGTGCAGGTTCGATTCCTGTTCTGGGCACTAAACAGGACAAATCAAAAATTTCTTTGGTTTGTCCTGTTTTCTTTTTATCGAAACCCCCGTCCAGCTTGTATATGAGTTCGACCGCTTCATTGAGACGGGTGGTTCGATATTGGAATCCGTCAAAAACGAGCTTTTCGGGATGTCAGATCCCCCGAAAGTCACTCATGAAGGTTTAGAAAAATTCTCTACGGCGCACTGTCTACCCCTCATAAAAAACAAACAATGACAGGCTACATGAAACTGAAATTTTATTTTAGTACTTCAAAGAATTGTCCATGGAATCTTATTGCTTTTCCCTTTATAGAGGAATAATATATATTCACTCAGTTCCGTATGTCGGAGTGGCAGCATTGTTATTGTAGCTTTGCGAAAGCTCTTTTCCTATTTTAATTGCTGGAGATTCAATATAATGCCATGAAATCATTCCAGCAATCACACTTAATGGTACTGTTAATAACATGCTTGGATAGGCTTTTATATTAGGGAACAAATGAGCTATTATTTGTTGTATAAGGTACCCATAAATATAAATCCCATAAGAATAATCACCCGGAAGTTTTATTTTTCTTACTATTTTTGAAGTAGCCAAAATTAGCATACCATAAATTAGCGCTATATAAAAAACACCCTCAAACAATCTAAAATAAAGAAAGTAAAAAACACATGCGGCAAATATTATTCCGATCGCTAATTTGCGGTTAAGGATGATATAATCTTTAAAGGTAAAACTCAATATACCCGCAAAGAAAAATTTAGTTTGCACATTTATAAACAAATATCCTTTTAAACGAGGTAAATAATGACATACAAGAATAAGTACAACCACTCCAAGAATCACGGTCATTCTGTGTTTAAAAACTCCTGCTAATCCGAAAATAAACACTATCATGTAACAAGTAATTTCCATCGGCAAAGTCCACAATGAACCGTTAAGCGCTTCGTTCAAATGATTATTCGCAAAAACACTTTGTATGCGAGGCTCAAATCTGAGCATCAAGCAATTCTTAAACAAATATTTCCAGGTTTGAGTATCAAAAAAATACTTATGTAAAGTATATGTTGTGAATATTGGGCCTATAATAAAAACTGTTATCAATATACATGTGATAAGTGCTGGCCATATTCTGAAAACTCTCATTAATACAAAATGAGCCAAGTTTTTAGAATTTACAAAGCTTGATGATATGAAAATGCCACTTAAGAAAAAAAATATGTATACAGCAATACTTCCGCTATAATTGTCTACTAAGATTTGCTTAAACGGCTCTGAATATCCATTGGTTAAAAATATATAAAATGAATGTCCAAAAATAACAGCTAAAGAAGCAACGAGTCTAATAAAATCAAAATTATTATTTTTCCTTTCAATAGCATTTTCTAAAGTAAATGACATAAATCAAGCGGTTTTTGCCAATTATTGATTAAATATGGAGTTTTTTAATAAAGGACTGTTCACAAACAATTCAAAGAAACGCAAAAAAAGGATATTTGATTACATAAATATTTTTATCTTTCCAAGACGAGTTGCGGCTAATGGTATGTCCCCTCTCGATTGGTGGCGGCTTGAGGCTTTTTGATGACAATCTGGAATTAAAGAAATTCGGGCTCAAACACTTGCGCGACCGACAACGGCGTTCTTATCCACGAATATCAGCCGATCAGTTGGCCAGGAATGCCGGCCGATCAGTCAATCATAAAAGCCTTAGTGGGCACTTATTCTTTTACCTGGGCAGATTTCATCCGGCAATTCGCTAAAAGCCAGTAAATCAAGCAAAGTTTGGTTAGATAATTGTCACTTACAGGGCAAAAAGACCCGACTTTCGTCGGGTCTTTTTGCATTTCGGAATGATGCGAGTTAACCGGGGACAGGTGGATGTCAAAACTTAATCGATAGCTTTTCAGCCATTAGCTTACCGTCCTTATAATATTCAAAGACCCAACTGTCATCTCTTTTGAAAACGATCCCATTGGAGGATCCATTATCCGCAATAAAATAATCGGCCACCGAGATTTTGAACATGCGCAAAATCGTCTTTGGTGTAGTATCGATCAGCTGATACCCATTGGCAATTGGCTGCGCATATAAGGTACCAGCAGCCGGAGGGGCTACGATTACGGTAGTATTCCCTGCAGGCGCGGAATTAGAAGCGGTGGTCGGGGCCAACGGCTGGTCATTTATGGCCGATGCCGGTTGATAAACATACTTGGCTTGCTTCAAGGACGTAAAGGCATCCTCCAGAGCGAGCGTATAGGAAAGCGCAAATTCTTTCTCCCGGCTAATTCCTTCTTTGCTTTTAAAAACTACATTTCCCTTACAGTCTTTTAATAAAAGGGTAAGTTTTGTAGTAAATATTGATTTTCTCTCTACTACTTCAGCATTGAGTACGTTACATTTATTATTAGCGAGTTCAGTAGGTAGTTGAGAATTGTCAAAATAGGCTGTAAAACCGGTTTCTTCCAGGGACGATTTGGTTAAGGTATTTAAACCATATTGGTCTTTTTGCTTAAGGAAATTAAAGGTTTCAGGCACCACAACATATTTGTAGTTGTTAAGTGAAGTCTGCGAATGGCCTGAAAAGCAACCAAATAAAAGGAATAATAAAACATATGATTTCATAGTTGCCATGAATTTTGTCAGGTAAAGATACCCATTCTTTACAATGGCGTATAAGGAATACAGAGATATTCCTGCTATGGACACCAAATACTCGAAAATTACGTTCAGTTATTATATTTTTACGAGCTAATATGAGTAAGTAGCTAAAAAATATATAAGTTTGGCGTATCCTGGTATTCTATTCACAAAACCGATGCTGTTCCTATGACCCTGTCTTATGGCCGTGCAACCCTTGCGACCCTATTGCTATTGCAATTTCATCTTTGCTTTGCAGCTACCACCATTTATGTCAATGTGAATAATCCCACTCCCGGGGCCGGCACTTCCTGGGCGACGGCCTATACTGATTTTAATGCGGCCCTGGCCGCGGCTCCCTATGGAGCCAATATCTGGGTAGCGCAGGGGACGTACCGGCCTACGACAACCACCGACAGGACGATAGCCTTCGAGCCGCCGAAGTATGTACTGATATACGGCGGTTTTGTGGGTAATGAAACCCTGCTGACGCAGCGGAACTATAAAAGTAATCCCACCATCCTGAGCGGAGATATCGGCGTGGCAGGGGATGCCAGCGATAACTCCTATAACGTGGTGCGCTTTAATGCCGGTAGCAATGGCAGCAGCGTTTTTAACGGTTTCACCATCCGGGATGGCAATGCGAATGCTGGTTATCCGGGTTCCACCACGCCTTCGGAATACAACCAGGGGGGCGGGGTGCTGTTGTACGCCAATCTGGTTAGTACTTATAGCTATGCTTATGCCAATGTCGAGAACTGTACCTTCCTCAACAACTTTGCCGTCTATGGCGGCGCCTATTCAAGCTATTCGTCCGGAGGCAATACCGTTTGTTATGCATCTGCCTGGACCTGTGTATTCGATCACAATACCGCCGTCATGGGCGGCGGCGCGTTCGCAACGGTATCCATCGGTGGGCAGGTAGTGGGCACCAGTTTGCTAAGCTGTGTCTTTACCAATAACACGTCAACCAGTGGGGCAGGATCGGCCCTCGCCTCTTATGTAAACGGCAACATGTATGCGATGGGCACGACGGCTTACAATTGTGTGTTTTATAATAACCCCTTACCGGCAATCACCAACGTCGAGCAGGGCGGACAAATAAGTAATATAGATTTCTGGTATTCTATTTTCTGGAACGCAACCACCGTTCCCGCCAACAGTTTTGTAAATGCGGGTGACATCAAATATCATTCTTGCGATATAGACCAGGCTGCTGTTCCTACCACCAATGTCAATTTCGATCCGCTGTTTGTCAATGCGCCGGGGGGTGATTTCCATGTTTCCCCCTGTTCACCGGTAATCGATTACGGCGGTCCTATGACCTATAGCGCATGGAATGTAGACCTGGACGGAAATCCACGCGTACAGGGCCTGGGTGTGGACCTGGGCGCTTATGAAACACCGAAAGCTACCGCCCTGGCGGCGCCAACGGTATCTTCTTCCAATCCTACCTATTGCCAGGGCGTAGCAGTTACCAGTGATTTGTCGGGCCTGGTAGTCGCACCTGTCGGTACGCTCATTTGGTATGATGCGACTAACATG
>Ga0179596_10000119_pt1 | contig 65701 bp, 107 predicted proteins | sample CZODoug1_1_08_16_FD_155494 | JGI IMG/M metagenome (GOLD analysis project Ga0179596, IMG submission 155494) | Vadose zone soil fungal communities from Angelo Coast Range Reserve, California, USA - CZODoug1_1_08_16fungal (Illumina Assembly) | ecosystem: Environmental > Terrestrial > Soil >... | reverse complement strand
GTGCTTTTTGCCCATTCCAGGAATTTCTTATGTGCTGGTGGATTGTGAGAAACCTTCGCAAGAATAGCACGATTCCGTGCCATAATCTGCTCTGGTGTCATCTGTGTAAAGGTTCCGGTGCTATCTGTGATGATTGTTGTTTCAGCATCAATAGTTGCTGTTTGGGCAAGAGTAGCAGGCGCATCTCCCTGATATTTTTCACCAAAAACCGCACGCCCTAACCTGTCTTTGGCCCTACTTAATCCTGACATTTAAATCCTCCATGAATTGAAAAAACTTTTCAGAAACTTTCAAAACGAAAAGTTAAATGTGGCCGTTAGGTGGCCGTTAGGTGGCCGTATAAAGGCGCACAAAAAGCGGCCTCACTCTCATGGCGGTCTTAGACCATTCTCACGAAAATTTTGCCGCTAAAATGTTTTTCGTTTGAAAACTTTTATAAATCTGACCTGCTAGAAGTCGGCCTGCTAGGTGCGCTTTGTGGGGTGCTACTACCCGATGCTTTTGCGTTACGAAGCTGCTCTCTTTTCTCAAGTTTCTTCTTCTGAAGAGTCTGGTTTTCCAGTGTGATATTCAATTGCAAAGCAGCCTTTTGTCGCTTGTTCATAACACTGCGAAGCAATGAATAAGTAGTGAGCATAAATTCACTATCAGCCTCTTCAATGCCAGTGTTAATCTGCTCTCTTAAAGCCATATACTGGGTATACTCTGTTGATGTAATGTCGTTTGCCATAGTTCGAACTCACTTTCCTTTACTCGACCCGTCATCACTGCTACAATCAATGTGACTAACGGTTCGCTGTTAGTTGTTGTTGTCAAAGATGCTGGCTTCACGTTCAAGGGGTGGGAGCCAGCATTTTGACGTCTAAGGGGACGCACTACGAAATGAAATCTTACTGTTCACTACAAAGTTTACAATTAGTACTTTACCATGCAATCAACACAATGTCAAGCAAACATGTTATAATAACACAAAGTTACTAGAAAGTCCAAAGGATTTATATGAGCAAGAGATCAAAAATGCCTTCTGGGTTGTGTACTGGCTCCCAAGCAGCAAAGCGGCTGCGAATGCCAGTAACCACTTTCTATGATCAAATCAGGAAAGGACACCTCAAACTTGAAAAAGTCATCCCTCCGGGGGATCGTAGAAGCAAAGAAGGTTACTTTGTCATAGAGGAGGTCGAGAAATTGGCACAAGCAAAGGAATTATTCACGTTACTGTACTCTTTAGAAGGTGCAAAGTTTAGCAGGGCGCAGAGTGAGAGCGACATTAGAGGTATCGTTGATCTGTGTGTCGCTATCTATGGAGTTGGTGGTACTCCTAGTTTTGAGACACGCATGGATATATGGCGCAAGAGCCCTATGTCCTACTACGTTTTGAAGCAAGAGGATATTGTGACGGGGTATACATCATTGATCTGGTTTAACGATGTAGCATTAGAATATCTAATGGAGCCAGCCAAAAAGCCTAGCATCATACAGTCCCCCGCTGGATCGGGTGTCTATAGCGTGACTGGCTCTGAGAATATCATCACACCTTTCCCTGGCCATCCGATTGATTCACTATTCATCAGCTTAGGCACTCGCCCAGGAATGACACACAGGCAACAAAGAGCATACGGATTTCGCACAGTACATGGGACTATGGAGGTGCTGGCAGACTTCCACAGACAAGGCATGCCAGTTAGAAAGATTCTAGCCACATCGGAACGCCAAGACGGTATCATGCTTGGGAGAAAGCTAGGGATGAGAGAGATTAAATATCAGGGCGATCCGTTGCTAAGGTATGAGCTAGATTTAGAGCACGCGAATACAAGGATAGCTAAGGCCATGCGAGGGGAATAGGGCAGAATAAAAAGCGACACGCTGCTACTGACGTGTCGCTTTTTGCTGTCTTGACTCGGCTGGCTAGGAATTCGATAATAGTCCCGACATCACAAGAAACGAGGTCGAGACATTGAATGCAGAACAAGCCGCTAGAGCTATAGGTTGCTCAAGTAAAACAGTCTTGAGGCACATTGCAAGAGGCACTATCTCAGCTACGCACAAGCACGCCCAAGAGCTTGATATCGCAGAGGATCAAGTTGAGAAGTTGAAACAAGTACTTACTTTAGCAAAGTCCAGACAGAGTACGGACGTGCTACAAGAATTGGAATTGCTTACTTTGCGAGTCCAGACACTAGAAGAAAAGGTCCAGACGTTAGAGTCAGTACAACCATCGCTACCTGTCCCTACAGAGCCCTCTACTGTCCCGACTACTAAAGATACCTACCAACCACAGCAAAGCCCTCAGAAACCCACTACAATCCCAAGCAGCACTATCCCTAGCGATTTGCCCACAGGCACGCTCACATCCACACAATTCAGAAAGCAGCATGCCATTGAGAAGATCGACATGGATGCCTATATCCAGCGTGGTATCTTCGGAGCGGCTCTCCCCATGACAAGAATTCCACATCCAACACGCGCAGGGTACACCTTGACCTACTTCACACCTGAGGATCAAGAGAAAGCGATTGAAGTGCTCAAGAGGCACGGCAAGATACAGTAGCCTCTTGTGTAACATCCGTTCCTGTTATTTTCTCCTGTCTCGCTCGTTTTGATTTCTATGCACGGAAAGAAAATAGCTGCAACCCTTGCTTTTATCTTGATCATCGCGCTTTTCGCGGCTGCTACCTATGCGAGTGCAGCGGCTATACACTGAGTCGAAACGAAAGGATGCTCCACATGACCCAACCGGAACGAAAAACCAAGATGTATGGAAACGTGCTCATGGCAAAAGCCTCTGATATCTATTTCAGCGACCAGAAGAAAATGGCGAAAGATGGGTGGTACGTGGTGAGTGCAACTGAAATAGGTCAAGGCAGACTCAACGTCATCTACGAACGAGGAGGGCAGCAAACACAAGCCCCAGCCCTCAACGTGCCCAATCTCCAGCTCTTGCTAGGTATGCTATCACCACAAGAGCGCCCACAATTCGAAGCTGAAGTGCAGACAGTCGTCAACAGATGGCTGGCAAGAAAAGCAAGTCAGTAATAGCAAAAAGAGGGACGGTTATAGAGCCTTCCCTCTTGTGTAAATCTCGTTCTGTCACCTTTTTTATCTCCACTCGTATCTATCTACATGAAACGATTCAACATCATTATTGTCATCCTAGCTATCATTGTCCTCTTTAGTGTATTTTTGTGTGGTATGCATTTCTCTGTGTACGGAGTATGAGCAAAAAGAGAGAGGCAACACTACTCGATTGCCTCTCTTGTCTTGGACTCGCTGTCTAGACAATTATCGGCTTGTCCTCACCAAAGTACTCCCAAGCCCATTGGAATGAACAACCCGCCGCTTCAGCAGCTAATTTGTCTTCTTCCCTATCGCCCACCATTAAAGTATCTTCCCTAGACTCACCAGACATTTTAATAGCTTCTAGCAACATTCCAGGGCCTGGTTTGCGTCTATCGCTATCACGTCTAAATTCTTCAATGGTTGCTTTGGGATGAGTAAAGCAGATGAGGGTGAGAGCTGCATGAACGCCTTGTGCTGTCTTTTCTAGTTCAACTCTCATCTGCTGATAATCTAGATATCCAAAAGCCACACCGCCTTGATTTGTTGCTAGTGCTATCTTGACTCCTTTCGCCCACAATTCTTGGCACTTCTCAACTCGTTTAGGCAAGTATTGCCAGTCATCAGCAGATTTACGAAACGTTGCGCCGCTTTTCGTTTCAACTAAAGTTCCATCTACGTCAAACAGAATTAATCGATATTTCTTGATTTCAATCCCTGACATTAGTTTTCTCCTTTTGCTCTATAAGCTAGCCACGTCTCGCATATCTTATCCATCTCATCTGCATCCAGCGATAATTGAGCTAAATTCCCATCTTCGTATATTCGCATGATGAGGGCGTATCCATAATCACACTTGATAAACGTCTTATCCTGGCCGTCTCTTCCTACGAGGACAGGTTTGCTTATTGGTTCAGACATGGTTTCTCCTTTTGCTTTCTAATGATGAATAGAAGTCAATATAGCATAAGACACGCTATACAATACAAAAAATACTATAATAGCGAATGGTATGATCCACCATCTCATGAGTTTCTCCTTCTGCTTGCTAACTACCATCCAGCGTCTCGCAAATTGCCACCTCGTATACTCACGCCTCCGCAATACTCGCGTATCCTCTCGACAATTCGCTGTCCTGGATGAAACACACCATCTTGTACACCAGGGGGCCGCCAATAGGCCTCTAGGTCCTTGGTGCTAAGGTTGGATGTAAACAATGTATAGAGCCCTCTGCTAAGCCTCTTGTCAATGATGAGATAGAACTTCTCAAGGACGTATGCGGTCGGTTTCTCGACACCCAAGTCATCGAATGCCAGAAACGGCACATCCGTAACCGCTTTGAGCAGCTCGTCAGGACTCTCATCAGCATCCTTGCTAAAAGCCGCTGCTCGTAATCTATCCATGAGATCAGGGACTGACACAAAGAGTGAGAGCTGCCCTGCTTCAATAAACTCTTTGAGGGCACAAATAGCTAAGCCTGTCTTGCCTCTTCCAAGCTTGCCAGCGATAAACAGGCCTCGTTTGGTCCGCTCATCCTTGCCAGCCTTATGAGCATCAACATACTGCTCAACTGTGGCCTTCGCGTCTTGGTCTCCCTCAGCTGGGAACGTTGCAAAATCCCAATCTCTTGCTCGGTAGGGAATTTGGGAGCCACCAAAGACACGCTCTACCAATTGCGCCTGACGTGTTGCAGCACTCAAAGCACGACGACGGGGCGCACAACGTGGGCAAGGTACTTCAATGCTCTTAAAGCCAGTGTGAGCACCAAACTCACTACTTCGCGTCCTTCCCACATTCTTACACACAGAGCATATCGCCTCATCGACAATGCGGACAGGAGGTGGCACAACTGGCCTTGTTGGTCGCTGCATAGGGATAACGTTGCTTGCTGGACGGGGGAGTTGCATCCCACCAAGAATATCACTAGCGCGTTGCATGTTTGACCTCTCTTACTGGATAGAACGTATCATCAACATAATCATCATCGTCATACGAGGACATTGCTACACCGGACTTGCGAGTAGTGGGTATTTCAATAGGCTGTTGTGTCTGTAGCCATCCATCAAGCCCATTCACTAAGTTCTTGAGATGCACTTGTCCTTGAATGTATGGTAATGCACGTACAAACTGTACAAGACTCTGAAATTGTTCTGCTGTTTTTACGTGTTTTGCAATTTCGGCACATTCACATTGAAGCTTGGCCGTCTTGAATGGTGGCTTGGCTTTGAAGATCGTCTGCTTCCCAAAGTCATAGACGGCTTGTTCTTCTTCGGAGAGGACTACTTCTTCTGGTTTCGTTTCCTGAGAAAAAGAAAATTGAGAATGAGATGATGAAGAATGGGTGGATGAATGCGAAGCCTTTTGCTTTGCAGGGACGTCGCCATTCTTTCTTTCTTCCTTTGTTCTTTCTTCAATTACTGTTCTTTCTTCAGTGTTCTTTCTTCTGTCAACAAAATTTGAACAATCTCGTTCATTTTTTGAACAAACTTCGGGATTATCGTTCATTTTCTGAACAACGTTGTTCATTTTCTGAACAACCTCACCTGTAGATTGTTCATTTTCTGAACAACCCTTAGCATTCTCTTGCCAGATATCGACAATGCTAATATGCCAGACCTCTTTGCCGGATGCAGAACGCCGTTTCTTCTCTGCATGGATAAGACCAGCTTTATGAAGATGAGGTATCATCTTTGAAAGAGACCCCGTTGAAACATCAGTCTCTTCTGAGAGGGCGCGTAAAGTACGGAAGCAGGTCCCTTTGTCACCACAAAGGTCTTTCAGGCAAACATAAAGCCACTTCTCAGCATGTGAGAGATCTTTATATTTTGTCCTGACAATGCGTGGGACCGAGGCATAGAATCCAAAGTCCTGTTTGGGCTCTTGCGTCTTTTTGATCACCTTGCCACCTCCTCCACGCCGCTCAAGATCATAACCCCTGCTGAACTAATGGGGTATTGAAAATTAGCTGAAGCATAAAGTATACTGGCTATATATTGATTTCTAGAAACTTCACATGATGTAGAGCCTTGACAGCGTGCTACATGGTGTGTTTTGCTAAGGGGCATAATGTGATTATCACTCATGTTGTGTCATCTTTCTTCAATGTGGGTTTAGCCTGAGAGCTGACGGGGTTCTGCCAAGAATAAGGCCGTCAGCTTGGGGCTAGGCTGCTTCCGACCCTTTTTCCTGACTTTTGCTTACCTCATCAGGTATTATCAAATCTCCAGGATTAACTCCTAATGCTTTTGCAATCATATCTAACTGCTTAAGTGCTACGCTCTCGGTATTATTGTTCCAATACCTATTGAGTAGCTGAGCGGTAACACCCGCCTTGATTTGAAGTCTAGACTGGTTCAGCCCTTGCTTCTCTGCAATCTCCTTGATAATCAGTCGTGCCATTAACGCACCTCCATTAATTCATTTGAACAAAAACGCTAACGTGCTAAGTATAGCTTTCCAATGATTTTTTGTCAACACGTTAATATTCATGTTAAAAAGCATTGACATTTAACGTAAGATGAACTATACTTCTTACATACCAAGCGAAACAAAAACAAAAACAAAAACGTAAAGCGAAAGCGAAGGAACATCAAATGAGAATCATTGAAACAGGTCGCTACAAAGGCAAAACATTAGCAGAGTGCCCCAAAGAGTATCTAGTGTGGGCCAGCAAGCACGAAAAGAACTTCGCAGAGCGCAATCAATGGATCTCACGCGACGCACGCTTCATCCTTGAAGAGAAAGCACAAGTCACGACACCAGTAGGCAATGCGAATTGGAATGAGTGGCATGAGTCATTGCAGATTATCGCAAAGGCCCCGGTGATTACGGATCTCTCGACAAAAGGTAACTTGTATAGTTCAAAGGGATTTCAATTGATGAGGTAGTGTAAGAGGCACTACAAGCTAGCAGAGGTTAAACGGCTCCAAGTGGGCGAATGGAACTGCTAGTGTACAAAAGAATACGAATTGTTTATTAACGGAAAGGGGCATTTTAAATGAAGAGTATCATTTCGGCGATTAGGGGCAAGTGGCACATAGCCCTATTAGGAGTAGCAGTATATTGCGCGGTCATTCTCATTGTCAGCGTGAATTCACGCAATTGGATGGGAGCATCCGCTATGGTTGTCTGCGTAATAGCCGACGTTGTGGCAGCCATTTGGTTTGTCAGGCAGAAGCGAAAGTGGGAATAAAAGGAGCATCGAATGTCAATCTCAGAAAAAGGGAAAGGGCGTGGGTTTGCCTCTATGTCCGCAGAAAAGCGGCGTGCTGTGTCCAGCAAGGGTGGCAAGCGTGCTCACGAGTTGGGCACGTGTTATAGGTGGGATAGCGAAGGGGCTCGTAAAGCTGGAAAGATTGGGGGCTCTATCTCAAGACGTGGGCCTGCTAGGAGGGAAAACGATGGGTCATGAGCACAAAATTGTTTGCCAAATTTGCAAACAGCCAGTCAAAAAAGTAAGCGAAACACGTACAACCGTAACGTTTAGGTGTCCATGTGGGAAAACCACATATTCTCGCAGCAAAGGATTATAGAAAGGAGAAACCATGCTAGCAGACGTTTGTACGCCATACGGTATCTTGTGCTTTGACAACCCGTATATTGCTATCTTTGCAGTTGTTATGTGTATAGTGCTGGTTATAGCATTTGTTGTTACTATTCGCGGTAACTAGTGGTGCCTGTCCTGAGAAAACTAACACCACTAGCACCTCACTCACCATCGGAACAGGGAGCTGCTTCCATTTTACACAGAGTGGCTCCTTTTCACAAGGAGATTACCCATTGAATACAAAATCCGGCGAAATGATCGGTATTATAGCCGTGGCTGCTATCGCACTCTTAGTCGTCATGGCAGCTCTAGGGCCTGGTACCAAGGGGGGGAACGCTTGGCAATATCTCACCTCTGGGAATGGTGGTAGCACATCTCATCAGAGCATGGTGCCAGCTAGCGGGTCGTCAGTCGTAGGAGGACCGTCACTCAGCGTGGCACAAGTGGACACGATCCTAGCCAACGCTGGTAGTCCAGCCGCTGGATCTGGACAAGCGTTACATGACCTCAGTCAGCAGTACAACGTGGATGACGCCTTCGCAGCAGCCGTATTCAAACATGAGTCGAACTATGGAAAATTCGGGGTAGCTGCAAATAGCCTATCCCTTGGAAATCTACGCTGCATACCGGGTGCCGCGTGTGTGGGCGGATATGCCTACTTCAATTCGTGGCAAGAGGGCTACACGGCCTTCTACAAGCTGATTTCAGGGCCATTGTATGTGGGCGCTGGCCTCACGACCCCTGACCAGATCATGGGTAGGTATGCCCCAAGTGGAGACGGCAACGACCCGTCAGGGTATGCCAGTGATGTTGACGCTACAGTCGCGGCCTGGAGGCAATCATGACCACACCAGAACGCAATGAGAGCGAAATTGGAGCCCTTCTAGAAAGTTTCGAAGCTGAGTACCAAAGTGCCTATAGAGCCCTGCGTAGCTTCGCCTACGGGACCACACAGCACAAGTTTATCACGGCTCGGATGGAGAGGATGAGAGTCCTTCAAGAGATGATCGCAGAGAAGGTTGGGGAAGATGAAGCGGCAAAGCTCGTTGTTGAGCAGATGGACAAGCCTGCGAAGCCCAAAGGAGAAAATGATGCTACTTAGTTTACCGCTCAACCTCTTCACATTCGCGGCGTTTGCCCTTGGCTTCATCTACTTTGCTACCCATGTAGGGGCCAAAGAGCACGCTGGCTGGCTTGGCTCGAAAGAGATGTTTATTGTGGTCGCACTTGTGGTTGTTCTGCTCTGTGTTGGGATGGCGCCACAGCAGATCTGGCACTTGCTATCAGGAGGTCACTAGTGGAGCTTCTCATTTGGTTAGAACAGATTGCACTATGGCGTATCCAGCGTGAGCATGCAGAGCCCAAACAAGAGCCTGTAGAGCAATCTGAGGATAGAGAGTTGCCTCAAGTGGGCTATCCGCTAGTACTCGCCGCGAGTTAGTGAAGAAGGCCAGATTGTTAGTGCTGCAATCTGGCCCCACAAAAAGAATAGTAGAGTAGAAGATACGTATTTAGAACAATTGTTCAGTAAAGGAGAATCAAGCAATGAATACATACAAATCACTTACATGCTGTTTGGAGAGTGGAACGAAGATACAGAAGAGTGGAGCATGCAAAACGGCACAGCGATCATGGAAGCCGCGTCTTACAAGGAAGCGGTCAACAAAGCACAAGAGACGATAGGTCTCTACGTCATAGAGTGCGTTGAACAGTAGTGCAGCATGCGGGGCTCTCACGGGCTCCGCCTCTTTGGAGAAAAAGATGATTTGCAGATGCAAGAAAAGAACAACGTGTTCATGCACGGCTTGTAGGGTTGAGCATTGCAGAAAGTGCATGGAAGAGCATTTAAAGAATGTGTCGCATGTGGCACATAAAAAGAGTGACCCATTATGGATTAAAGCATTTGGAGAGGAGCGAAGATGATAACAATAGCAATTTGGGGTGACAATCGTATGCTTAGCATTAGATGTGCTAAGATAAAGTACGGCTACAATGTCATCGATGATGTATTGCAAGGGTATTCGTATCAGGGGAACAACGGGATACTATTGGTGCGAGTATCTAAGGGTGAAACCAGTGAGGATGAGCAGTGTGAGGGCGATGAGTGTGAAATACCGTTGTTTGAGTGCAATGCCAGTGAGGTGACTGTATGAGCAAGGAAAAGAGCATCACAGCGTGGGCAGTGGGCGATAAGGTAACATGCCACATACCGCATAGTGGGGATCTACCTGCTATCGTACGTGAAGTGAGGATGGAAGGGACAGTACAGCAAGTGAGGCTCATTTTCAGCCTGTGGGCTCCATTATTGGGTAAGTACCTTATCTCTCACGACAAGAGGTGGTTTGATGGAGATCGTCTGAAGGTGAGAGTGAGCGTTGTGCCGGAACTTGGGGAAGAGCAGGAAGAGTAGTCGTGGCTTGACAGTTCTGGTAGAATAGTTCCATCCATGCTATTGATACGAACCAGAGAAACAAAGAAGCCCAGCCTAGAGATAGTGCCGGGCTTCTTTGCGTTATAGCTCGTTTCGTTTCTCATCCCCGAACGAAACAGGATCGGGGGTTTCGTTTCGTCCATTGTAGGTATCTATAGCACTTTGAATGTCACTAAGTGGGATATACGCATAATATTGAGTCTTGATGCCATCGCTATCCCATGTGTCTGTTATTACATTGAGGCAAACCCTCTTGTTATACTCAGTAACTTTATATGTATAACTCATTCCTTCTTTCCTCCATCCTTGTAATACCACCTTATCAACAATCCAGCACCTACTAGCACAAGAGCTGCTATGGTGCAGGTAGTCCCGAGAAACCAGTTCAACCGCTCTTTCCTCCTTTCAATCTTTCAATCACACTCCCTATACTAATAGTCTCCATTTCTTCTACAGATAGTACAACGCTTCTATCACAACAGTGGTACACCAGCCACCTAACAACGCCTTTTGAGGCAACGGTGAAGCATTTACTATGAGCTGGGAACTCACTCCCAATATGCAATGAGTTCTCTTGAATACTATCCATGAAGAAATCTTGTCTTTTGGAGAACTTGATAGCTTTTACAATGTTCTGCTCTAGCCCTATGCTATCGTCATCCTTCACCCACTCTAGACTCTTGTCCCCATTGATCCTATAACGACCTGTGCCATAGTGCCGTATCCATCCATCCGGTTCTGGTGTATCCGATTGCCATGTCTGTAGAGCCTCTAGAGCGGCTTCAGGGCTATCGAAGTCCCACACATCATCGTAGCCACCATCCCAGCCATTGAGAGATCCTATGCCTAATCGAGCTCTACGGAATGTTTGACGCTCGACTACTAGCATGCGACGATCTGCGAGACGGGTACACTCTGCTAGGATAGGATCGTCTTGAGAGAGGAGTTCGTCTAGAAGCGTGCTGTCCTCCCATCCTTGCTCCCATCCTTTGAGGAAATCCTTACGGTCTTGCTCTCCCTCATCCTCAATTACCATTTTCGAGACAAGCTTCCCATATTCCATGAATTCGGAGCGTGGTACAGCACTTCCTTCCATTTGCCCGTAGGCAAACCAGGCCTTTGCTAGGGTACTGCCTATGTCTTTTGCTATTTCATTCATAGTCTACCTCCTTGCGGTATAATACGTTTGAGCAGGGCACCTTTACTATTGTTACCTGGATATATCACCCTCTCAACACTCGCCCTGCTCACCCAAGACATTCTTCCTGTACGCTTTCTTTTCAGCTCTCTCAGCTATCATTGCTCCAATAAAAATACCGCCATACGAGACGGTAACGCCTACAAGAGCTATAGACCCCGCTATAGCCCACAGCCAATCCTTATCACGTATAGCGCCATAGACAGCAACGGCGTTCCCTGCGATTATAAGCAGTATCAGGAAGCTGTACCAGATCTTTTGTGGTTTGTTCATGCGTTCGTTCCCTCTTTCTTTTTCCTTCCACTTATAGCTACATTGATACCTACTACCTTACTTAGGTAGAAAGGCCTCTCATATATCCTTGCAAACTCCTTTAGAAGCTTGTTAGCAGTGTCTATTTTAACAGGATAACCATCACGGATACGAGTTAAAGCTACAGTACCCAAGCCACTAGCCTCACTAAGTACCCTCATTGGTATATCCAAGCAAAAAAAGAGGTCCTTTATATCATACACAGATTTCTCTTCTAGGAGAGAGTACCTTACCCAGTCACGTGGATAGGGAATCGACGGTACATGCTCTCTCTTCCTACGCGTAGACCAGCGTGGCTTAATTTCAACTGGGGGATATACCTCTCTGTTTGACCGTGCCACTAGATACTTTTCAATCCGTTCAATGGTGTCTCCCCCAAAGATAGCCACTAAGCCATCTCCGGTATGATCACTCTTTCTCATATTGCAGTCATTGCAAGCCGGAATGCAATTATTGACAGTAGTACCAGCAACTCGAATGGGAATGAAATGCTCCATAACTTCAAAGGGGGCAAGAAGGCAGTAAGCACACAGTCCTTTAAAATCTGCGATAGTTCTTTCCCACTGCTGATCTAATAGTGATGCAGAAGCGCCTAAAAGTCTGGCTCTACTATTTTGAGATGCTACTCTCAAATGCTCGTTATGAGACATGTGATATCCTTATCATCAGTAGTTAGGGCTTGCCAGTGGTAACTTTCTCAGGGTGATGACTGGCAAGCCCGCTATGCAACGCTTTCCTCTTCCTCAATAAACAATTCACTAGCCTTGACTCCCAACGCCTTAGCTATTCGATCCAATGCGTCAAGCTTGACCTCCGTAGTCTTGTTCAGCCAATAGCGGGTAAGCAAAGGGAGGGTAACCTGACTCTTCAGTTGCAATTGATTCCGATTAAGCCCCTGCGCTTCTGCCAATTCTTTTATGCGTAACTTCAGCATGTTGTATCTCCTTTCTTGTGAATATAAGGAGCATACCACACAAACGTATTTCTGTCAACGTCGTATTCTTATCAATATTGGTACAAGAATGTATTGACAACGACGTTAGTTCGTGGTATTATACATACATAAGAAGTCGAGACACACTAACGAGAAAGGCAAAAGCAATGACAGCTATTAATCAGAGAGAAATCACTATTATCCGACGTTACACCATCAAACAGGACTACGCTCCAATGGGATTACATAAAGGCGATGTTGTCCTGGTTGTTCGTAACGACGCTGGAAAAGAGTACACAATAACTCTGAGGCGCAATAAGGCGCATAGCTGTACTTGCGTAGCCGGACAACACTCAAGACGCTGTTATCACGTGTCAACTCTAGTGCAAGCAGAAAACACCAGACACGACGCCACAAAGGTAAATATCCCGATGTCGGAGGCCGTGTATGCAAAGCTTGCATCGATAAATGACACAGAGATACGCAGCAATCTCAACGGAGCTCAACAGTCGGCGGGATTGCTTCTAGAGCTTCCAAGTCGTAGAAAAGCGAAAGCTAGTTAGAAAGGTAAATCAAATGCAAGATAAGATGAAACGATACAATCAACTGTCAGCTATGGCAGATGAAGATCAAACAGATGATGAGGTTGAGGAGCAAGTAAATCTCTACTATGAGATCTTTCATCCTGAGGAATCAAGAGCTTGGGCAGCGTATCAAGCGGAAGAGGCGATAGAGCCTGTAAAGCATTGCGAGTGGCCCGAGGGGCGAAATAAAGACCGATACTTTGGCAATGCTATCAATCCTATTCAGTTGAATTGGTGGTAGAAAGGTAAAAATCATGGATGCAATTGTATTGTGGGATTTAGTTATTGCATGCAATACATGCGGATGGAACAGCATTATAGAAGATATGTATCTTGTTCCCGATTTAGGGAAGATCGTCTGTAAAGCGTGCTATCTCAGAGAAGAGACGCAAGTTGTTGAGATGGCAGAAACAGATATTGGCAATATTGACACTGATTGGTAAGGATTTAGTGGGCTGGTGAGGCCGGAAGATGAATGGAACCCGGCCTCACGGAGAGTGGAAAGGGATCTGTTTTCGAAGGGCAGATCCTTACGAAAATAGTATCATAGTAGTCAATCAAGAAAGAGAGTAGTAATCATGACAGCACAAATTCGCACCATCGACATCAAGGGCAAGCAGTACGTCACGGTAGCAGAGCGTGTAAGACTAGTACACGCTGAAAGAGAAGCATTTGAGGTAGTTGAGAGCATGCCTATTGAGGTAGCGGGTCGCTGGTTATGGCGTGCTGTCATTCGAGTAGATGAGAGACAGTACATCGGCACTGCTGAAGTCAAGCTCAACGCCGCTAAGAACTTGCCTGATGGCACCAATCCATTTGAGTGTGCTGAAACGTCTGCCATCGGTCGAGCTCTGGGATTCGCAGGTCTTGGAAGTGTGGAGAGTATTGCCAGTGCTGAGGAGGTTATCCAGGCCATAGCAGAGCAAGAGTCCCGTTCCGACAATCAACCAAAGGATGAGACAATCAAAGCAGTGTCCAAGCCGCTCTACAATGCAGCCTTGCAAGCGAAGCAAAAGGCACTCAAACTCGGTGTCATAGCCGACGACATAGGCTGGACTGCCTTGCTGGATACTCTCGGGATTACTGTTATCAAGGACGGTAGGGATATCTCTAAAGTCAACAATAAGATCATTGAACTTGAAAAGACGCGTGAACAGCAGAGCGCATAGCAAAAATAGCAGGTCGCAATATGATACGGCACGGCTTGGATTGGAGAAAGGCGACCTGCTCGATCATTGTACAATCCAAGCACAAGGAATGGATTTACGAATAATTTTAGCAGATTTTGCAAAGGAGAAAGCGATGTCTACGTTCAAAGAAGGCGACAAGGTAGTTATATCGACAATGTGCAAGGATGCTGAGTACAGAGGTATAGCGGGTACGGTGCTAGAAGTGAGGTCATATTATAGCGATGGCCTCATCAACCGTGTCTGCCTAGACAAATCGGTGAATTGCGCATGTGTGTTCTGGTTTTCTGATGATGACATGCAGCTACAACAGCCGCGTGAGGGGAAAGTCCTTGCATGGCCTATTCTCACAATTTAGTTGAGCATATTCGAGCCAGACTGTGTGTACAGCAGATCTGGCTCTTTTTTGTTGTCGCTGGCGATAATAAGATCGCAATTCTCAATCCTTATTTACCTTTGACATCTAGTTTCGACAATAAGGATTTTTTGTTGCCCTCAACATTACAGCTTGTTCATCAAACGTCGTGGTAAAATTAACAAAATATTCATAATCGAAAGGACATACTATGTCAATTGCACAGCACGGTCTAGGGCGCAACCCCGATTTAGGGGACCAAAGAGACCACCATTTCAAGATGCTTGAGGGGCTTGTACTGCCAACTTTGGTTGACTTGAGAGACCAATGTCCACCAATTGAAGACCAAGGGTCACTCGGGAGCTGCACGAGCTTTGCCAGTGGAGCCGCTATTCGCTTAGCTCGAAAGAGGCAGAGATTATCTGATTTCGTCACCTCACACCTGTTTCTCTACTACAATTCACGCTCGAATAACTCGAAACTCGTTGACTCAGGGGCGACTATCAGGGACGCGATTAAAGCAGCATCGAAGCAGGGGGATTGTCCTGAGACTGAATGGCCCTACGACATCTCTAAATTCATGGTAAGGCCCCCAACTAAGACTTACAAGGACGCGCTACAGGACAGAGCTGTCACCTATCAGCGTGTCGCACAGAGCCTTACACAGATGAAGAACTGTCTTGCACAGGGACTGCCTATCGTGATTGGCATCTCTGTCTACAGCAGTTTTGAGAGCGATACGGCTGCCAAGACTGGTGTCATTCCCATACCTGGACAGAATGAGGATTTACTCGGAGGCCATGCGCTGCTTGTAGTGGGATATCGGGACTCTGACCAGATGTTTATCGTTCGCAATAGTTGGGGCGATTTCGGCGATAATGGCTATATATATATACCATACGGGTATCTAACCAACTCTCAGCTTGCCAGCGACTTTTGGGCCATTCAAGTTGTAGGAAAGTGAGTTAAAATGCCTACATTTGTAAAACGCCCTATCGTCGTAGAAGCAACGCAGTGGTTAAAATACGGCGATCTAGATGTTGTCCGCCATTATCTACCTCCGTACGATGGACATGTTAGACATTGCGAGAAGTGCGGACGCGTTATGCACGATCATGGATGCATTGACATACCGGAAGACGTGTACATCGTGTGTCCTGGTGATTGGATCGTCACGGGCGTAAAAGGCGAGTTGTACAATGTCAAGCCTGATGTGTTTGGGATGATATACCAGCCTGTGACTGAGTAGGTAGTACACTAAGAGATACGGCCTCAAGTGAAAGCTTGGGGCTTTTTTATTTGTCCATTTTAGGATGTTGTCCGTACAGCATAGGACGGCTATCGTTCTGGTGAGGTAGCTCAAACTCGGCTATTCTACACGGTAAACGAATAAGGTTTACCGTGTCTTCTAAAGAGCTATTCGGACAGCGGCTCGTCTACCTCCGCACAAAGTACGAATTATCCCAAGAGGAACTTGCTTTTAGGGTAGGGGTATCAGTGATGACAGTCAGACGTTGGGAGCACGGTTACCACGGACCTGAGTTCGATAGGCTAGAAAAAATAGCCAAGGCCTTTAACATCAGTCTGCAAGAGTTATTTAAAGGCCTCTAAAAAATAGGCATGCCACGTGTAGTGGGTCTACAATCAATTGAACGGCATGCCTCAAATAATCCTACCACGCCTTACCAGGAAAACCGTCTGGTGAGGATTTCTCTATGCTCTTTACACTTTCTTTACAAAATCACAACCGCATTTCCCTATTTTTACAATCTCCGAGTACTAGACAAGACGTTGCGCTCAATTCTACAATATCTGCATATTTCTCACCATAGGTAAACACATCCATAAGGCGCACTCTTGTGCAATGTCTTCCAAGTATTTTCGGAGGAATTCATCATGCGTCATGCTGCCAAGGATACTGACAAACCATCCCCTCGACATGCAAGCATCTTCATACCCCTATATACTATTTGCGCATATCTGCAAATCTCACTCTCATGCGACCTTCCCTTCTTTAACGGATTTTAACGCGGCCATTTTAGCATATATCGGGCTGTATGCTTGATCTTATCCTCACACATATCATAAATCGGGCAATTTTTCCCTTATCGTGGAGTTTTCCATTATAGGAGATTTTACCCTGTTCATGCTATACTTGATTCCATAATTCCCATTGACTCCTCAGGAGATATAAGGAGAAAGCAGAGAATGCATCAAGGACTTACACAAACACAAAAGGACATATTGCGCTTACTTGCACAGTGCGATACATACGATGACATTAGTCAAAAGTTGGGGCTGAGCATTAAAACCCTATATAACAATGTATCCATCCTCATGTCCATAGTAGGCGTTCGGAAACGAGAGCAGCTTATCAGATATGCGCAAGAGCACGACTACGGGAAGGCAGTACCAGTATGATCAAGCGTATCCTGCTAGCGCTAGCATCCTCCACGCTCGCTGCCATCCTAACGGGGCTATTCCTTCTCCTCGCCCTCCCTGTCCTTATAGTGGCAGCATTCGTCAAATACGACACGTACACCACTACGCTGATAGCAGGCATTGTGTGCAGCATGCGCTTCTATCGCTTGATACACAGCATTGAAGAGGAGATAGCATGAGGAACTACGTTATCCCTCTTATTATCATAGTGGCATGGCTTGTCGGTATTGTAGCATTTGCCTTTCTGGTAGGGGCTATTCAGTTCGGATAATTGATAGGAGAATTTACAATTATGGCATCTTTACGTGGTAGAAAATACTCTAAATTAGAGATACGGGCTGAGAGACGGGCTTGCAAAGAAACCGATGAAACATCGTATGTAGAGATACTACGTGCAATGAAACCAGAACAACCATCAGAATGGCCTTCTTGGGAAATCAAAAAGAAACAGAGGGCTGAATGCAACGTCCGTGCGCAAGATATCTTCAATAAGGGCACATGGGAGAAGTTCCTGGCGTGGCTGGGAAGGAAAGACGATGACCTCACTAGCTTAACCGATGACGCAAAAGAACTTACAGAAAAGTATGATCAGTTTCTTGAAGAGAGGCACACAGAGCGATACCATAACCTTGATGCAGAGGGGAAGATATGGCGCTATATGGTAGTAGGTAAAGCTGTCAAGTGGCATATCCTCAATAACAAACTTAAAGCACTTGACGACGGTGATGAAGATGCTTTTGAAGACCCAAGGGTTGGGTACTATCTAAAGCTCACAAGAGCAATAAAGACACTTGGAGAAGAATGCGCACGCATGACACACCACATTATTAAGAACCCAGAATTATCTAACAGTGAGCTAGCAAAGTTCTTTAACATGTTCTATGAGCAGTTCCAATCAATCCCATTTGAGCAACGTGAGGAATTGATGCATCTTATGGGTATTGATGAGGAAGATAATGAAGGAGATGTAGCATGAATGACGAGATGAACTTAACACTATTTGATGCTGAGTTGCTACAAGAACAGAGTGAGCAAGACATTGCAGAATTCCACTATGAGGTGCTTGATACAGAGGACCGCGATTTTATCCAGAGGAAAGAGTACGAAATTCGCACACACTGGGACAGAGCCAATGATGAGATCTTAGCGTCTGGAGAGAAACTATTGCTTGTACAGGAGAGATTGAAGAATGCAAACAAGGGTAAACACGGGAGTTTTGTAGGATGGCTACAGAAGACAGGATTGAGTATTGGTGATACATATTTCTCCATGAAAGCATACACCAGATTTGGGAATAAAAATTTCGAAGTTCGAAATTTTTCTCGTTCAGCATTCAAAGAATTGACCTATGCTTCTAACGAAGTGGTAGAAGGTGTGATTTCTGGTGAAATAAAACCTAAAGTTAAGGATATCCGAGAGGAAGAGCAAAAACGCAAGAAGGCAGAAGCAGAGCGTAATCAGGCTCGGATAGCAGAGGCTAAAGCCAAAGCCGACGCACAAGCTGCACAGCAACAACTCTTCCTGTTAGAGCAAACGTCACAAGATGAAATAGAGGCATTAACAGAGCAATACACTACCAAAGTGCAAGAATTGCAAATCGAAATCAAAGAGCTAGAAGCTAATGCTATCCCCAAGATTGAAATCAGAGAAGTCCCCAAAGAAGTATTACCTCTGTCAGTCAAAAATACACTTGAAGAGCTACAAGGCCGCGTAAACGAGCTTAACGCTAACCTTGAGACTGAGAAGACAACCATCCCCTCAGCAGCGCAAAAGCAGATGGAAGATCTGCAAAGGCAACTGAATAAGCTCAAAGAAGACCGCAAACAGCTAGAAGAGGCTAGCAAAGCTGATCAGGCGCGTATAGATAAGCTCAATAGCGAGCTGAAGGTAGCCATCAAGGACCGGATCACATCAGAGAATGACGAGCGTATCAGACAAGAATGGCGGTCTATCAATAGTGAGGCCCGTTCGTGTCTCATGCGCTTACTGGGAAGCTGGCCTACATCCTTGGATGTCAACTCATTCGAGTCAGACGACTGGGAACGGCTATCTCAGCTCAAAGCAACCCTCAAACGGGTCCTAGAAGAGTGCGACAACCTCAACTATAACGGTGATGACATGATTGTAGATCCTCCTTTAGCCTATATCGAGAGTGGAAACCATGCCTAGCAACCGGAGCAAAAGATGAATAATGCAGAAATAGCAAAACAGATTGCAGTAGGAGTTGTCGTAAATACGCCGCGTGGTCGAGGTGTGGTCACTGATGGCCCTAACTTCCAACATCGTGAGCAGAAATGGACGTGCAGTGTTCGGATCAGTGACATACAGCATGACTCCTTCTATTGCGGTCAAGTTACTCCTGTTGAGTGTGATGCTCCGAGTGATCCCTGGTTACAGAAACTGGTGAAACAATTACTAGAGGAACTAACATAAAAGCACGTTCCATTGCCTTAAACAAACAGTATGCTACTTATCCGCATATGTGGATACTATGTGGATATCTGTGAATAAGGAGAATTCAGTGAAAATCTTTGATCTCCCAACTTTTCCCATAGCCGACGCCATGCACTTAGGAAAACGCCCACTCGAAGAGTACCAGTGGCTTATCGACCGTGGCGTCTTTACATTCTGGAATAACAAACTACTCATCACAAAACAAAACGGCAAATATCAGCTCTACCGGAATAACGCGCCTGTCCCTGACTTTGAGTCTGAGGCACCCACACTTGATGCTCTCATCAAAGATCACGGGCTCCCTATCGCGCAATTCCAGTGGCATCCACATTGGGAGGAGACACATCCATGGCAAAGCTAGCAAACGCGACTATTCCAGTCGAAGAAGCTTCTATTCAGAGAAGACAGCTAACTGTAGAAGTACTCACCTTAGACAAAAGGCAAGTTACACAGTCACTTTATAAACAGATTGTAGAAGAAGACGTGATAGATCAGTATACGGGTACTATTAAGGGCATTGTATGGGGATGGGTGAATTTGCATAACGATTGTCACCACATGAACGGTGAGCACTTTCATGCAATCTGGGAAGATAATGGGAATCTAAAGCGATCATATGTATGTCTCCCTTGGACTAAGAAAATACCATACTATCAACACATAAGAACTCATGAAGAAGTAGCTAGAGGGAAGCCTTATTACGATCAATTAGTTGAGAAGTGTAAGGGAGAAACTAATAAAATCCAGATGGGTACGATATGGGAATTATCGCAGCTAAGAGAAAAATGGGAGCAAAGTTATCAAGAAATCAAAGATACTGGACAGCTCTTCATAGCCGTCTCTGGTGTCTGGAAATAGGAGGCCCCATGTCAACATTCCAATGGCTAATCGGCCTCATCACCATCTTCATCACGCCTTGTCTCCTCTGGCCTCTTGCTGGCCTCATCCTGTGGGCCGTGTTCGCTATCAGGATAGGACGCACACACCACGTGACAGAAGCGGATTTGCTAGCAGCGGACGCAAAGTGGATAAAATGAATAATACAGGACAGGCAGAGGAAGTACAGCATACAGTGCATCTCAACATCAACCGCAATTGGATACATGAAGACGATGGGAGCTTTTACGACCGCAAAGTCTTCTTTCTGAAAGACGGGCGTATTGGCATGGAACACGGCGGGCGCGTGATTGTCACAAGTATTGAAGCTTGGATGTCATCATGGAAGGAGGCCAATGAACAGCCATAACAACATCATAGTTTTGATCCTGTGCATCCTGTACGCCGTGATCTACCTCTGTGTAGCTGCAATAACTGTGAGACACAATAGGATACGCGGGTACAGACATAAGGATGATATTGTCTATCACAAGAAATAAAGAAGGAACGAATGAACGAGCAAGAACTTATAGAGCAATTAGCGCATTTTGAACATGCGTCGTGGGCAAATTGGATGTCCTATTTATTCTCCCAATGTAACAAAGACTTAGACTGGAATATGACGATTTCAGGGAGCTTGGTAAAACGATGGATGAGACAAATTGAGACACCTTATGCAGAGCTATCAGAACGTGAGAAACAGTCTGATAGGGATGAAGTAGCCCACATTCTCCCTATCATCAAGAGCTTTGCCAAGAAAAACGACAACACCATCACCATAGACAGGGATTATTTCGAGCACTTGCTCAACTGTCTAGCAAATCAGAAGTTCCTGTACATTCCAGACAGCAAGATGTCAGACAGGGAAAAGGCCATGCAGAGCAAGATTGACGATGCGCATACCAAGGGGAGAGAGTTGCTATCGAACAGCCTGCAAGGGGACATGCGAGAGGAGAGAGGTAGTGAATAGCACAGAAGGCACAAACGTTATATTTGTATTCGTTTCGTTTAAAGTGTATTTCAGAGAGCTTTGCTACAAATGTCCATACTATGTAGCTATGCTTATCGAAAGCGTGAGGGAAAGAAAGTATGAATAAATCGTGGGATGACGTTTCAGACGCACTCGACACATTCATAGCATCTATCCTGTACAACATGTATACCAACCCCAATGGCGTGCAAACTTTGCAGAAAGAGCTTGACATTGCTATGGCAAAGAAGGAAGAGATTTTGTTGTTGGCAAGGCAAGAGGCGTTGACTTGTCAAGAATGCAATCGGACTATGACAGACGAAAAAAGATGCGACAACTGTGGTGATGCTCTTTGCGAAGAATGTTGCCACCATCTTGATGAGAGCTATGGTTCAGAGGATCCGACTATCCTTTGTTTTCAGTGCTGGACAGAGAGAGAGGAGCTCAATGATGGAGAATAATACAGCAAAACCAGAAATATATGCGACACACGATAAGAGTCCGTTACCAGTATCTGGCATATGGCTAAGGCGCATAGGGGATGAGGTACAGGTACTTTTCGAGCATGAGGGCACCTGGTACATGGGGATTACAGAGCATGTAGAGGGCAGCTTTAGCCATATCATGGAGCCGCTTGGAATGCGTGTAAGGATTGAAAAAGGGCACATAGCATGAGCAATAACGACGACACACGGATCATCATTATCGGCACGGAGCACTTCGAGCTATGTACCGTTTGTGGCTGGCTAGTGCCCACAGGCTGGCATGGTCGGCAAGAGTGCGCACGGCTCATAGCCATCCTGAGAAACATCAAACGAGAAAAGCAAACTGCTGTACCACAGGCATTCTATGACGCATTCAATGAGGAGAGCAACGATGGGGAATAACGAGACTAAGGGACAGGGGGATCTGTCCCTACGCAACCGCAACACTATGCCGATCCTCGGGAGTATCTTCGGAAGCATCCACGACCAATTCTTCCATTGTGACATCCAGCTTGTCTTTCAGTCGCTCCAGGACATCTGGACGCGGCATATGGTTTTCCTTTTCTATCTTTTGAATGGTAATTGTGGATACTTTTGCCTCTTTAGCAAGTCTCTCTATCGACATACCGCGTCGTTTGCGCCAATATTTCAGCACAACTTTCAGGTTTTTTTCGTCTTTCATAGTCTACTCCCTTGGTATAGCATGTTGTCTTTCTTTAATAGTAACGGCTATCTGAAAGAAAGTCAACACAAATCTAAACCCATTCTAACACATTCCCCTAGACTTTTACTATTCCCTTGCATACCTTTTACTTTCATGTTACAATACTGTCAGTAAAAGAAAAGTAAAAGCCTTTTGCTGAACGTCTAAATTTGGTCAACACCACAAATACAGTAAGTGAAGGCGACATATGGAAGATGTTATCATAACCAATCTTAGGGACCTAAAACAATTCTCCCAGTGGGTCTGTTTCTCCCACAAAAGTAAGGTCCCATTGAATCCTCTTACAGGCAAAGGGGCTGACTGTAATGACCCAGAATCATGGGGAAGCTATGACCAAGCTAGAAAGACTTGGTCAAGCAATAGGAGTTGGTACGCTGGACTTGGATTTGAATTTGTCAAAGAACAAGGAATTACAGGGGTTGATCTTGATAAGTGCGTGGTAGATGGTGATCTGACCCCTTGGGCTAGGGAGGTAATAGGGCGACTAAATTCCTATGCTGAATTTTCTCCTAGCGGCGAAGGTATTCATATTTGGGTACGTGGTAGTATCCCCAATAACTTCCTAGGTACTCAGCTGGAAGATCCTCGCATTGAGATGTATGACCACCTGAAATACTTCACAGTAACAGGCCGTCATGTTCACGGAACTCCTGAAACAATAGAGGACAGGCAAGAGGAATTGACTGCTCTTTACCAGGAAGCATGTGAACGTCGTGTATCTCAGAAAAGCTCTAAGCAGAAAAAGCCATCTATTAAAGAGCCAACCCCTCGTATAGATAGATTCTATGGTACACCGTACGGCCTCAGTGCTCTTCAAAGTGAGTGCCTCAATATGGCTATGTCTGGTAATGGGAGTCGCAATATTCAGCTCAACCGCTCTGCATACGCTTTAGGACAACTCTTAGCAGGTGGGGAATTAAACCATAAGGGTTATGTCGAACAAGAGCTTTTTGCAGTCGCTCAAAGCACAGGGCTCCCTGAATCAGAAATAGAACGGACAATGAGAAGTGGACTTGAAGATGGGATGCAAGAGCCTAGAACAGCTCCTTCCAGTCCTCTACCAAGCACATGGGAAGACTACAAATCTGAGAATACCACCTCCTCTGATGACAACAATGGACACCATGAGCCCCCAAAGCCTGAAATATCCAACGAGGAATTATGTGATTTCACCGATGATGATGCTGGCAATGGAGACGCCATGTTTGCGCTCTTTGGTCAAGACTTCCTTTACTGTCCAGCTCGGGGCTGGTTTAAGTATACGGGTACGCATTGGGACTTGGACGTTGAAGGCTCTATAGCTAAGCAGTATGCGGTAAAAACGCTACGTACGCGACGACATGCGGCTGTTGAGTTCAGCAGGGAAGCAATCATCAAATGCACAAAAGGTGAAGACAAGCGGGTTAGTGGATGCATCAACCGATTTAAGACACTTATCAGCGTGAGCATAGACCAGTTCGATAGGGACCCTGACTTGCTCAACTGTAAAAATGGCGTTGTTAATCTACGAACTGGTGAGGTCACTCCTCATAATCGAGGGCAAAGATTTACCTATTGCATACCAGTTTGTTACCGACCCGGGCGATCCCAAGAATTGCTTGACTATCTTAATAGTGTAGTCGGAGGCGGTCAAGAGGTCATTGACTATCTACAAATGGCTCTAGGTTATAGCTTGACAGGTCATACCAGGGAAGAAATCCTGTTCTACCTCTATGGACCTCCCAGAAGCGGAAAAGGCACGCTAGCAGAAATCTTTATGAAGCTGCTACCAGACCCGATCTCGACTATGGTGGATTTTAACAGCTTTACCGCAAAGCGTGAGGGAGATGTCAGTAACTTTGATCTAGCACCACTCAAGCCTAGTCGAATGATCTTTGCCAGTGAGTCCAACCGGAGCCAGTCGCTTAATCCAGCCAAGATTAAACAGCTCACAGGTGGTGACCAGGTTCGAGCGTGCTTTAAACATAAGGATTTCTTCAGCTATCGACCTCAATTCAAAGTCTGGATGATGAGTAACCACCCCGTTAACGGAGACCCGGAAGACGACGCGCTATGGGGACGTGTCAGGGTTATCGAATTCCCAAACAGCTTTCTAGGCATTGAGGATAAGACTAAGAAAGAACGATTGAAATCCTCAGAATGCCTAGAGACTATTCTCCATTGGGCTGTAGAAGGGGCAATGAAGTGGTACAAGCTAGGAGCGGTTGGTCTTACCACTCCTCACGCTGTAGCTGAGACAACACAAAAGCAACGTGACGAGTTGGACTACATACAGCAATGGATTGATGAAGTGTGCAAGGATGATAAGGAATATTGGACTCCTAATGAAGAAGTTGTAGCAAGCTATCTTGAGTGGTGTAAAAGCAATAACGTACAGCATCCTAAAGGTCCTAAAGCTCTCTCTCAAAGTTTGAAGGCAAAAGGTTATGAGGTAGGTGTGGTCAGAAAAATTGATGGCAAGACGAAGAGGGGAGTTGAAGGCATTCGTGTTTTCAATAATTAAACCTAAAAGTAAGTGTAACTTCTGTAACTGTACAAGCGGATGCTTTATGAATCCGCTTGTAGAGCAATTTCTCAGACGGTTACACTTACTAACCAGACTCTGCTGGTTGGTTACAGTTACGTTTGTTACATTTCGTTTTGGGTTATTTTGATTCTTTATATACGTAAGGCGTAAACCTAAAAGTAAGTGTAACTTCTGTAACTGTAACCGATCTGTAACGAAATTATGAGGAGCTAGAAAATGGCAAAGAAGAAGCAGCAAATACGATGCAAAATATTGACCCCTCGTGAGCAGACACTGGAAAGAATACGTGCAACTCTAAAAGTTACTGTACCTATGCTTATTAAAGAGATAAAAGCAAGAGGGAAGGACAACCAGGAAGGTTTTACGAGGGAACTTGAAGAGCACGTGAGGAGTGGAAATGCTGCACAAGGGCTTTTATCTGGGGTATCACAACTCTGGATAAATGATAAGACGAACAAATGTGACGTTCAGGCGGTGGCTCTCATTGCAAAAACGCTTGCTATTTGTAGTTTTACTCCTGGTGGCACTACAGCGGCTATTGGGACGAAGTTCATGGGATTGGAATTTGATGCTAAAGATTTCAAGTAGCGCGTCGTATAGCCATTGACTATAGGAGAATAGAAGATGAGTAAGATAAACAGAGAGAAGATCGTAAACAAGCTAGTGCGCTGTAAAAGTGCGCACTATGTAGTACACGGGAAAGATATTCTAATCCCGACTGTTTGCCTCGATTGCAAAAAGAAAGGGCTAGTCCTGGTGTACAACCCTGTAGGGTCCAGAATGGAGGCAATGTGTAGCGCAAGAGAGGATGAAAGAGGGCAGTTCATCAAAGGGTGCGATAAGACTTCTTTTGTCATCCCTATGACACGGTATGAGTACGACATTATTGTTGATGATCCCCACACGTCTGACTACTTCTTTTACCTGAAAGTGCTCTCGTAAGGAGGGACCCATGATCACACGAAAACAAGCACTTAACGCTCTAGCTGAGCATACTGATTTAGCACTTGTCTACGAGCTAGACACCTATAGGACAGAGTTCCTGGTAGATCTTGCATTTGAATGCCCTCAGTTTCAAGAGAGCAAACAGGCCAGCATGCAAGCATTGATGTTGTATGCACAACACATAGTGGGGAGCATAGCGGCTTGTCCCGAGTTGCGAAACAGAAAGTGTGAAATTGCTTTATATGCATTTCTCGATTGGTTACTGCCAGAGATGGAAGTAGCAGAACAGGAGAAAGCATCATGAGCTACTACCCTTATTGTGCCTGCTCTCATTGTTGGTTCAAAATGGCACGCTCAGCATACTCGCCGAGTGAGTTTGTCCAGAGAGCAAGGAAGTTTCACCTGACTACCGGGCAGCAAAAGGTGATAGATGAAATAAAGCTGAAGCTGTGGAATGGTGAGATTGCGTCGTAAAATTTCACATAGCCATAGGAGAGGACAAGATGATACAAGAGTATAGATATAGTGTTACCGATGTTGTTTTTGAGGATGTTGGGGACGTTGCGGTCCCCTCAGCGCACTTAGTATTATTCGAGAGTTATTGTGAGGAGGTGGACAGCTTCCTTGCGGATACACCGATGTGGAATGCTCCCGGGCGTGGATACAAGAATTGTATGCTGCCAAAGAGTCGACACAAGGCATACACAAAGTCTCTTCTGTGTAGTGGGGATGAAAAGAAGATCTTAGCGGCTATTGAGGCTATGGAGCGGACACTTGATAAATACTTTGATAGCATGCAGACAGAGAAGGCGATGAGGGAGAGGCAAGCTGATAGAGCGGCCATAAAGAGGGCGTGTGCGAACATGAACAAGAAGTACCGCAAGAGCTCCTATTCGATAGTACAAGGATCTACAATCACTGAAGATGATACTGATACTATTGTGCAATTAGTGAGGATTGATGAGGCGTCATGATACAAGGAATGCAAGACTATGAGCATCTGCTTCTAGAGTTTCGGCTCTACGAAGCGCGTATTCGAGCCAAGCTTGTCATATTGCACATACAAGACGCAACAGGCAAGGCATATAGCGATATCACGTCGGATGATATTAGAGAGTATGTTAGGAAGATTGAGAGAAGTAAATGAAAACACAGGATTTCGAGACTCTACTCATCGAAGCAGAGTTGCACCCATGGAGTGCAGCCAAGGGACACGGTGTAGCGTTCTCAGTGGCGCTGCACGTGCCCATTGAGATTGCCTCAAAGTATGGGGCGATTCGCAGCATGAGGCATCAGTGCGATTGGCTTGTGTACCAGCCAGCCGAGTTCGCTGTGATGACACAAGAGCAAGCTGAGAGTCAGATAGCCATGTGCAAGAAGAGGCTGGAGCGAGCTGCCAAGACCAAGACAGGGGAAATGAGATGAAGATGACTCTGAGGGAAGCTGAGATACTGTGTCTCATAGCCCAAGGCTTCACCAACACTGAAATAGGTCACAAGCTACATGTGACCTACAAAACAGTTAGCAACCATCTCACAAGCATAATCGAAAAGACGGGCATAGAGAACCGCATGCTGCTTGCGTTCTATGCTCTGAAGATGGGGCATGTCACACAAGAGACAATTGATAATGCAATTGATAATGCAAGGGGGATAATGCGATGATACAGGAAAAGCGGTTCGGTAATCCGATGACCCAACGCGAAACATTCGAGAGCTTTTACACAGGGAAGCTCTTCAAGCTCAAGATACAACTTCGAGGAAAAGAATGAATGAATGGAATGCCTGAAGAGGAGGTACTCCTCAACTCGAAACAGACTATGGCGTATCTTGGGATAGGAAGAACGACACTAGATAGACTTATGCGTGAGGGAAAGCTCAAAGGTCACAGAGTAGGCGGTACATGGCGATTTTATCGAAGAGATGTAAGAAAGTTGTTGATAAGTGAGGAATATGCAAAAGAAGAAACAAGCAAAGGCGGGAATGGTTGAACAAAGGCGGGAATGATGGTACACTAGCATTCTGATTATTAGGAATAAACAGAAAGTGAACGCATTGTGAGCCAAGAAATTATTGTCTCTACTCCAATGGAAGTGTTAGGGCAAGTCGCTAATCAGTCTGCTCGTTATGCTCTTATAGAGAGATATCAGCAAAAGAGATCTTCAGAAACACTAAGGCGTCAAGTTACAGATGTTGCTCTATTTGAGAAATATCTTTCTGTTGCTGGACATATCACTAGAGGTATGAAAGATGATTTGTCGCTATGGGTAGGGGTATCCTATGGCATAGTAGCTGGATTTCAGCAATGGCAGTTACAGCAAGGCTACTCCATTGGGAGCGTCAATGTTCGATTAGCAACAATAAAGACGTATTGCAAATTAGCTAATCAAGCCGAGTGTCTTTCTCAAGAGGAAATGAGTAAAATCAGGGGGATTGAGAATATTAGCCATAAAGATGGAAGAAATGTTGATGAGAAGAGAGCAGTTAGCAGAGTTGGAAAGAAGAAAGCTTACACAGTTCTCCTTTCTGAGGTCTATGTTGATCTACTCAAAAAGAAGTTGCAAGAAGCTAGCCGGACTGACCATGATGCTGCTCGTGATTATCTCCTCTTCTGCCTGCTTGCCGATCATGGTCTAAGATGTGGTGAAATCGCAGAACTTGAGACGAAAAACCTAGATATTCTTACAGGGACACTCATTTTCTATCGTCGCAAGGTCCACAAGATACAGACGCACAAGCTCACTGCTTGTACTCTAGAAGCAGCAAAGCAGTATCTCAAAGTGGCTGCACCTGGGGTAAAATTGTTTGGTGGGTATGCCTATGCGAAAAGTGGTAAGGTAGCTACAGATGGACTAACCACACGCAGTATTAATAATCTGGTAGCACGGTTGGGCGAACAGGTTGACGTAAAAGGATTGTCTCCTCATGATTTACGCCACTATTGGGCTACGACTGCCATAAACAAAGGGACTGATGTGAAATCTCTTCAGCAAGCAGGCGGATGGAATAGCCCATACATGCCGCTACGGTATGCAGAGGAGTCGGAGATAGCAAACGAGGGAGTGAAATTATGATGAACCAACCAACTGAGGACCGTATCAAGAAGTTAGAAGAGCGCATGGACCGCATTGAGCAACATACAGAGCCAATCAATCTCAGGATTGAACGAGGGCTCCCTGTACCAGAGGCTACCTTGCTCCAAAATCTCATGGAGATGTCTGGCACGCAAGCTACCGACGTGGGCAAGCTCAAGGGCGACATGGGTGAGGTGAAAGCTATCGTTGCCAATATCAAGGCTACTGTGTCTGACCAGGGTGAGTTGCTCAACACTCTGAGGACAGCACAGGATGCACAGGACAAGAAGCTTGATCTGATATTACAGTTGCTACAGAAAGGCGAATAGCTGATGTGGCCTTATGGTGTGCTCTGGATACTCGGCGCTATTGCAGTTGTTCTCTTTATTTACAAGAGAGTTATCAGCCATTTAGAGCACAAAAAGAACATGGCAGAGATAAAGCAGATGTTTGTCGATTTGAGGAAAGATCGAGAAATTTGACATGAGCCTGTAGGACCAGCAGGGGTAGCACTGAAAGGAATGGTGGCAAGGGCGTGTAGCTTAGTTGGTAGAGCATCGTATTGTGAAGATACGGGCGCGTTGGTTCGATTCCAACCATGTCCATGTGAGTCATCTCAGGGGACATAAAATAATCGGTAGATCGGGTCCAGTCCTCATGCATAGCCTCTCTTTGGGAAACTGAAGAGAGGTTTTTGTGTCTCTGAGAAGTGCCGCATGCGGCACTACCATCAATGCCCCTATGATTTTACCTCTCGTGAAATATGCCCACAATCGCACTAGGATGCAAAATCTGAGATATCTCCATGACTCATTCCGTATAGGAATAATATACATGACTATGTATGCTATACTGTTATGTATGATGACTCCACGGGAAGGCTACTCTTGCTCTGGAGAACTTGAATGCTGGCCTTCCCCACTTCAAAGAGAAAGCTATGGGCAATGAGCGTAAATCCAACAAATCAAACAACCATACGCGTGCATTGAGTAGAGATGCAGAGCGAAAAGAAGCGAAGGAAAAGTTTCTCGCATTCCTTCGCGAAGACCCTACTGTATCGCTTGCTTGTGAGAATATTGGCAAAGAACGTTGTACTGTCTATGAATGGCGTGAAAAAGATGAAAAGTTTGCAAAAGAATGGGATGATGCACTCGAAAGAACTAGAGACGTAGCGCGTAGCTCTATCTATAGAAGAGGCATTATAGGATGGGAAGAGCCGATGGTGAGTATGGGGAAAGTGGTGTATGAGGATGATCCGGTGTTGGATGACAAAGGTGAGCAGAAAATTGATAGCCGTGGAAGGCCGATGACGAAGCAGGGTGCAAAAGTCATGACGCCTAAATGGTCGGATAGCCTAGCTCTAGCCTACGCAAAAGCGAATTTACCAGAGTACAAGGACAAACAGCAAATTGATATCAATGCGCAAATATCCGATAAGGCAGAACAAGCGAAAAATGAGCTGCTAGCAGATCTATCTATACGGATCAATGAAGACAAAAAGCAAGATAACCCCTGATCAAGAGGCGCAATTCTATCGTGAGTTCGCAGCTTGGTCGAGGGAACGCAAGTACGAGTACATTAAAAAAAGCCCGAAAGAGCGTGCGTGGCGACTCAAGTACACATGGCGTGCGTGGGCAAGAGACAATCAGCTAGCTCCTCTTGGGGATTGGTCTACATGGGTTATCAAAGCTGGACGCGGGTTTGGCAAGACGAGAGCAGGCGCTGAGTGGATTGTCGAAAAAGCGTGGGAATATCCAGGCGTTCACATCGCACTCGTTGGCCGTACTGTATCTGATGTACGCGACGTGATGATCAATGGGCTATCAGGGATCGTGACGATATCGCCTCCCTGGTTTATGCCAACGTATTATCCATCGAAACGTCTGCTGATATGGCCTAATGGCAGCTACGCAACGACCTACTCAGCCGATGTTCCCGATCAGATGAGAGGCCCGCAACACTCATTTGCTTGGGGGGATGAATTAGCGTCATGGCAGTACTGGGGCGCATTTGATCAATTATCATTTGGACTACGTATCTATCCCGCCCCTGGAATTGAGCCACAAGCTGTCTTTACTACAACTCCTCGAAATACTAAGGAGATAAAAGCTTTACTTGCTGATCCTAGCACTATTGTTACAAATGGATCGATGTATGACAATCGTGAAAACCTAGCAAAACGCTTTATACGAGATATTGAAAGGCGATACTCAGGGACGCGCCTTGGTAGACAAGAAATACAAGGGCTAATCATTGATGATATCGATGGGGCGCTCTGGAAACGAGACTGGATTGAAAATAATAGACTGGCATTGCCGGGTGACTGTCCTGAGTTAAAGCGCATTGTGATAGGCGTTAACCCACCGGATAGTCTTAATCAGGACATGGAAGGGCCACCAGAATGTGGAATTATCGTAGCAGGGCTAGGCATTGATAATCGCGGGTATATCCTCGAAGATTACAGCATTGCAGGGACACCTAATGAGTGGGGAACAAATGTATTAGAGGCATACAATAAATATAAAGCAGATTGTATTGTGGGTGACATCAATCATGGCGGTGATATGGTCGGAGCGGTGATTAAGAGTACAGCAGAGTCTAGCAATCTGAAGCATGTGCCATTTGAAATAGTGAGGGCGTCGCGTGGGAAGCAACCACTGGCAGAGGCGGTATCAAATCTCTATCAGAAAAAGGAAGTGTTGCATGTCGGCACTTATCCAGATCTCGAAGATCAACAGTGCAATTGGTTACACGGTGAAAGAACACCAGACAGGTTTGGAGCATGTATATGGACAATCACAAATCTAATGGTGAGTTATGGTACACAATCGGCATTCAGAGAAGAAGATGTTGCAAAGGTCATAAAGAAAGACGTTGAAGTATGGTCACTTTAGCATCAGACGTTTATAAATGTATAGAACAACTATCACCTGTAAATACGGGAATAGATGTGGGCCAGGTCAATGACCCGATGGCTATTTGCGTGACAGAAGTTACTCAGATAGACACGGGAAAGCTTCGCTATGCTACAAAACAAACGCTAGGACACTATGATCCCAAGGGGTTTTGGGTACCCCCAACTGGCATTGACGCGGTGATGCGATCCGAATACACCGTCAGGCACATCACCCGTTTACCGCTTGGTATGCCCTATCCTGACGTAGCAGAGCACATAGCAGATATGCTTTGCAATCCTATCTTTCAAAATAGACGTGTTCGTGTTTATATCGACATAACGGGCGTTGGGCGTCCTGTGTGGCAAGATTTGCAGAAAGAGATAGCTTTACGCCCAAAATGTAAGCATATTATGCTCATACCAACAAGCTTTGTTCCTGGTGAGAACTACAACCGACGCAAAGGAACGCTTGGCAAGAAGTTCCTGGTGAGTAGGACTCAATCACTCTTGCAAAGCGGGCGCATTCATGGCCCCAATGTTCCTGAGATGAGAGCCACTTGTGAGGAACTACGTATTTATGAGATCAAAACCAACGATGAAGGTAGAGAGAAGTTCGGAGCTTTTAAAGTTGGGACACACGACGATCTTGCTACAGCACTTGCACTTAGTGTGTTACATGACCCGTTTAGTGATAAGGTGACATTGAGCGAACGCATTTATTAGGAGGATAAGTATTTTGGATGTAACTCAGGACAATACATCGATGCTCCCCGCTGGTGATTGGGAGCGGCTCGACAAACGCGAAAAGGAAGCATTCCACGCACTCCAAGAGAAAATGACTGCAATGCTCATACAAGAGAGCAACCATTTCAGAGTGCAATTCCCTAATCTTCGTATTGATTGGCGTTTTCAGGCTGAAGTGTACCAAAGCGTGCTGAACAGTCCTTCTAGTGTGAGATATAGCAGTAAGTTGTATTAGGAGATGATATGATAAAAAGAGTTCTCGTTGAAGTACACATGACCAAAGAAGGTTTTAAGTTCGACTTTAAAGAACTTGATTTTAAGACGCAAGAGTTGAAGCAAAGGGTATCAGAGACATTTCATCCTGAAGTCATGGATCTGCTTACACAGAACTGGCAAGCCTTTAGAAATGGCACGAATAAAAAGAATTATGAGCTTTTTAGGAACTATATTGATCTTCCGTTAGATATGGAAGAGCTGTATCATCTGGATTATCAGAAATACATGCGCATGGATGAAGAATAGGAATAACCTATGAACACCACACAAGCACCAACTCAGCTAGGACAACCCACCTATGGGATAACAGAAGCAGATCGCCAACGCGTCGAACGTATCGCTAGGGCATGGCAAGCTCACGACGGAGAACTAGATAAGCCATTCGAGCGAATGGAAGGTGAGCCAGACATGAACGTCATGGGCAACGAGGTGCAACCAGCCGTTGATGCTATCGTGAATTTCGTGTTCGGTGATGAGGTCGAGATTTCAGTCGAGCAGAATGCGCCAGCGGGTGCTCAAGAGCTGCTCGACACAGTATGGGGGCGCAAAGAGAAGCGCATTCCACTCTTGCAACGATGGCTTATGAATGGTGATATGTCAGGCCGCGCATTCCTGAGAATTGTACCAGGGCCAAAGAAAACATTTGAGCTCGTAGAGATTGACCCATCGACTATTTATGTACAAACGGCTCCTCAGAATTGCCAAAAGGAGATGTTATTCTGCATAGAGTATTGCACCGATGAGAAGAACGCGCTAGGCAACCCCGTCAAGATGTTCTATCGTGAAGAAATATCGCGTGTCGATCCTGACAAGAGCACTGCAAAAGGCATGCCAGACACAGACTCAACATGGAGCATCCAGCACTGGACACAGGAAACACAGGCTGGTACTGCTCCAACTAACAAGAATTGGATACCAGCGGGCGAACCTATCCCGTGGCTCTATCCATTCCCTCCTATCTTCAGCAACCAGAACCTTCCAAGACCCAACAACTTTTGGGGCTATCCAGGTGTAAGCAAATCGCTTATAGGCATCAATGAGGCAATAAATCTAGTAAACTCAAACATTAACATCACTGAGAAGATACAGCGTATCCTCTACTCAAATGGCGTGGGTGAAGGTACGATTGATGTACATCCCAACAAAATCACTCAGTTGCCAGAACTTGAGAGCAAAATTTCAGCAGTCGATCTGCAAACGCACACAGGCAATTCTCGCGAGTTTGTAGGTGACCTCAGAGGAGACGTTGAGGAGCTCACGGGCGTCCCTATGATTGCCTCGGGCCGTACTGCTTATATGCCAAATGGTCCTCAAAGTGGCATTGCTATCAAGCTCCTATTCATGTCTCTACTCAAGAAAATGAATAAGATGCGATGCTTGTATGGCGATACGATGATACAAGTATCCCAAGCTTTGCTAGTGCTAGCTGGATTTAGCGAGAAGATCGATATCACCCTTGGCTGGCAATCACCTTTGCCAGCCGATGTTCTAGCGGATGTACAGGCAGCACAAGCAAAGAATGCACTTGGTATTGTATCAAAACGAACGCTAGCAGGTGAGTTGGGGTATGATTATGATGAGGAGATGAAGAGAATCAAACAAGAGCAAGCAGATGAATTAGCGAATAACGCACTCATGCAAGGTGTAGTACCAGGGCAGCAAGCGGATGATCAACAAGATCAAAATATGCCAACGCAAAACATGCAGCAAGATCAAAGTCAGGATCAACAGCAGTCTCCGATAGGGCAGAAAGGATAGATCATGTCTGAGCAACTCATTCCCAACAACATAGAGCGTCCCGACTGTGGTCATGTAGAGACTATCTATATACAGCCACAACGTAGCCTAGCTGACTACAACTTTCGTGTTGTACCAGAGCTGAGAGAAGCTATGCAAAAGCCGTGCGAGCAGTGTAAGGCCGAACAATCGGCTAAAGAGAATGCAGAAAAAGAAGTCAAGAAGAAATAAGCTTGACTTTAAGCAATGAAAGAGAGTACACTTATGGCAGAACAAGAAAATACTAACTCCTCTCCATCAGAGGCCCAGCGGACTCCTGATGCGACACCCCAGCGGGGTACCACCACAGAGGATGCCACTTCCCAGCGGGATACGGCGGGTGACATACACGATCCTGAGAAGAAGAAGCTACACGAGGAAGCGGCATCACACAGGAAAAGGGCTAAAGAGCTTGAAGCAGATCTAAAAGTCTACCAAGAAGCAGAGAAAGCAAAAAAAGAGGCCGATCTCTCTGAACTTGAAAAGACAAGCAGACGTATGACTGAGAAAGATCAGGTCATCCAAGAAAAAGATCAGCTTATCGAACAGCTCAAACAGCAGATTGCATCAGCAGAAACAAAAGTCATTGCATCAGGAATGGACTTCCATAATCCAGAGATTGCAGCAAAGCTTGTCCAGGAATCTCTCGAAATTGGGGAAGATGGAAGGCCAACTAATCTAGAGAAAGCTCTAGAGACTCTAGCAAAAAACAATCCGTTCCTGCTCAAACAAAAGACTGAAGCATCCGCTGAACAACAACCTGCAACACCAGCCCAAACAGCCAATGCTCTACAAACGCCGTCTCTACCTGCGATGAATCCAGATAAAACACAGACGACGAATCTAGGTAGAACACAGTTTACGCCGCCTGGTTTAGCTCCTCAACAGGGTCCCTACCGACCACCATCATGGGATGAAGCTTACAAAAAGCATTAGGCCAGGAGGCAGAGCATAAAGCTCCTGGCAGATGATAAACCAGGAGCTAGTAGAATGGCGATAGCAGCGAACACGGTAACACTTGCTGATTATGCCATGATGAGCAACGCGCCTCTTGTCCAAAGAATAACGTTTTCGCTTATCAGGAACGGGAATATCCTCCAAGACATTCCCATGATCACCAAGAAAAGTTTCACCATCAATGGCACACGCTTTGATGGTACAAGTCTCCCTTCCGTCAACTGGTCACAGCTTAATGCTGAGCCAGTCACCACCAAAGCCACACCAGTACCTTACCAGGAGCAAGCCTTTCTCCTTAGAAACACCATCGATGTAGATAAATACATCGTGCAAGAAGAGAACCAAATTGTAGACCCACGCGGAATTCAGACAGAAGCATATCTACAGGCACTAACCTATGACATCAACTTCAAGTACTTTGCCAATGATCATATCACTGGTGATGCAAACGCGCCTGTAGGACTCAAGTACCGCATTAACAACGGTACTCTCTTTGGTGTGCGTTCTGAGAACAAGATTGACGGGGCTACTGTCAACATCTCCCAAGCAGGTGCTACCCAAGCCACAGCAAACAAGTTCATCGAGTTTCTCGATCAGCTTTTGTGGTCGGTAGATGCGCCTGACGGGGATGGTGTTGTCCTTTACATGAATGATGTCATGAAGCGGCGTCTGAACTTCCTCTTGCGCCTAATGGGTACAAGCGGTGGTTTGGCAACGACTCAGGACCAATTCAACCGCACTATTGCACAGTACAAAGGTGCGGTAATCCGTGACCCGGGCTATAAGGCCGATCAATCTACAAGGATCATCTCCAATCTGGAAAATACTGATGGTACGGATACCGGATCTTCAGTCCAGACATCCATCTATGCAGTTAACTATTCGGAAGATCACTTCACTGGCTGGCAATTCGGGCCACCTAATGTCCAGGACTTGGGGCTCATCAATAACGGCGTAGTCTATCGTACTCTCATCGACTATGCCGTTGGTATTGCTAATGTATCCACACGTTCTATCGGGCGTCTTTATGACATCAAAATGAGCTAATTGGCATAATGCCAGAAAGGAACGATTATGCCAGTAGACAATAAGTCTGATTTCAAGATGCAACCTGAAGAGTTTGGAGATTTGAGAGAGCAAGTCCGCTCCATTGGACTGGTTGACACTCAGCTAGGGCGAGTTCTCGACACAATCATCCTCCACTTAGGGCATTTACACGGCTTCGATCCTGTCCAGGAAGATGCCAAGGCACGCGATAAAGCTGAAGCAGATGAAAAGGCAAGAGCCGCTACTGAGAAGAATGTACAGGCTAAAGAGCCTGAGAATAAGCAGACACAGAAGGGGGAAAGCCATGCCATCTGATGCACTTGCAACTCTTCAAACTCTCGTAACTAAGACATCTACCTTCAACTCAACGGGCTTGGATCTCATTACCGGAACTCCAAGACGTGGATATAAAGCCCGTATTATCTACAAAAATGCCTCTACATCATCTGGTGCAGGTACGGCGGTTTTTCGTATCACTGAGAGCTCCGATAACAGCACTTTCACTGGAATTTATCAGACCACAGAGGCCTCTCTTGTCTTGGCAACAACGGCTATTAGCGGTGAAATCTTTATTCCGTTTGAAACAAGCAAGAGATACGTTAGACTTGAATTGCAAGCAATAACAGGGACAGGAGCTACGGTGGACTACTTCGCAGACGTCAGCCTATCGCGTCCATAGTTTGTGAGCAGAAAGTGAGCACTCGCAATGGCAGCTAGAACTTCAATGGCAGCTCTCATCAGCCGTGTCCGCTTGCTCATAAACGATACTTTGCTCGTGGGCAATGGTCAGGTTTTTGATGATGACACAATCCAAGGTGTTTTAGATGAAGGACGCGATGATATCGTCAACAAGGCTCTCAAGCCCGTTCCAACTTATTCAGGCTCAGCAATCCAATACCTAGACTACTACAGTGAATACGGCGGTTGGGAATCGGATTATGTCCTGAAGCAATACATGACTGTTGTTGTAACACCTTCATCAGTCGAGCCAATAGTCGGTGTTTTCACTTTTAGCACAAGCATATTCCCGGGCGTTTACATTACAGGGAAACAGCATGATGTCTATCGCGCTTCTGCGGATTTGCTAGAGCGATGGGCTGCAAAGTGGGTCCTCAGCTATGATGTGCTTGTTGGGGGACAGCAGTTTAAGCGTAGTCAAGCGGCTGATTTGCTTCTAAATCTTGCAAGATCTTACAGGATGAAGCAGAGGCCAAAGTCTATCCTCATGACAAGATCTGATATCAAGAGCAATGGTGAGGATGGTGAGCTTTCACTCAAGGCAACAGCCATAGATTATATGGCAAGCGGAAACGGGAATGGATGATGCATAGCAAAAGCAAGCGATATCGTATCGCAAAAGAGTTAGCGAAAACGATACGCAATCCACAAAAGATGGATCAATTAGCGCTGAGCATGGCTGCTCAATACAACATCTTCTTAGATGTGGATAGCCTTATGAAGAGGAAATAGCCCATGCCAGTAATCAACGATACTGATTTACAGCAAATTGCAGACTTAGCTGCGGATTTAGCATTAAAGGATGATTGCGACATATTAGCACAGGATGAGGGGCCTCTTGACCCGCTCGGAGGAAGCTCACCATCCTATGTGGTCACTGCAATCGTCAAGTGCATGGTGGTTGATCACAAGCCACCTCAAGAGTATGCAATAGCAAATCAGATCGTTGGTGAAGTGATCAAAAAGGTGTCAATGCCTCTCGGGACAGTGGTGCTCAAGTCAGGGCTGCTGAGGGTGAAAGGCACTATCTATAAGGTTGTTGATCCATTAGGACCGTCATCGTATGCGGTGTTTTCAGAGGCAGTCGTCATTGTGACCACTTTGCAAGGGGGATTTTTATGAGTGTCACGATTAAAGGCCCCAATATCGCCGCTCTCTTCCAGCAAGCAAACGACAAGATCATTGTCAATACTGAGGACGCGCTAGACATTGTGGCAAACCTGACCCAAAGCGATGCTAGGGATAATTGCCCTGTATCACAGGAAACAGAAGCGCATGAAAAGGGCGATGCAACACATATGCGCGATGATATCAAAATCTATACTGCAAAATTGAGAAGACAAATAGGCACAAATAAAACATATGGCATTTTTGTACATAACGGTACAAGAAAGATGCGTGCTAGACCGTTCTTGTTAAACGCATTTGAAGCAAACAGGCAATCTTTAGTGCAAGAATTGCAGAATATGAAGATATAGTATGGCAACATCTGAAGTAGAAGTATGGACTGCAATAGCAGTAATATTGCAGAATAATGCAAATCTCATTGCTTTTATTCCAGATGATAACGGGAAGTCTCGTGTACGGGACATGAATAATACGCCGCTGAACTTCCCATTTCCTTACGTTGAATTAGGGGAAACGAACAGCGTTACTGAGGATACTTTCAGCAATCAAGGGCAACAACTTGTAGCGACATTGCACTTATGGAGCGCAAAGAAAGGCAAATATGAGGTACTACAGCTCCACAATCTGGTACACAGTGCATTGCATAAGGCAAATTTGACATTAATAAACTATAGAAGTATTTCATGCTTATATGATAGTGGAGAGTTGATAGAGGATGACTCAACAGGCGTTAATTTAATGCATTATACGGAGAGATACCGTGTTAATACAGAGGAGTTGTAGAAATTGGCAGTGTTTGCGCCTATGTTAACATTACCTCCTATCTTCGTTCTAAATAGTAGAACTTACTTTTTAGAATGGAGAAATCAAACAATGGTATCAGATGAAACACGGCGCAAAATGAGTGAAGCTGCAAAAAGACGCGCGGCTGATCCTGAGTACAAGAAGGCAATGAGCGAACGCACTAAAGCTCAAATGGCCCGTCCTGGTGCAAAGGAGAAGTTAAGCGAAACTACCAAGAAACAAATGGCTGATCCTGAGAAGAAGAAAGCAATGCAAGACGCTCAGTTTCAAGCGCTTCAGTCTCCTGAAGTCAGGGCGAAAATGAGTGAGTCTGCAAAGAAAAAGTATGCTGATCCTGAGAAAGGTAAAGCTGCTAGAGATGCTGTTAAAGAAGCTATGAAGCGTCCCGAAGTTCGGCAAAAAATGAGTGAGTCTGCTAACAAGCGATGGAAAGATCCTGAGCAACGAAAAGCTACTAGCGAGTCATCAAAAGCCCAAATGTCCGATCCTGAGATGAGAGCGAATGCCATTAAAGCAGCAAAAGATTATTGGACTCCAGAGTTGAGGGACAGAAAAAGTGAGCAGATGAAACAGATTTTTTCAGAGACGGATCTCGCTGAAAGGATTATTCAGTCTGCTTCTGTAAGCAAAAAATACACTCACACTGATATAGAAATTATTGTAGCAAAGTTTTTACAGGCATTAGGTGTTGAGTATGAGACTCAGAAGCTTATAGGTAGGTATGCTGTAGATTTTTATATTCCTAGTAAGCATCTTGTTATAGAGTGCGATGGTGATTACTGGCATAGTAAACCGGAAATTCAAAAGAGAGACAAAGAGAAAAACATTTACCTTGCCAGTAAGGGCTATTCACTTTTAAGAGTATTAGGAAGCAGAATTTTGGCAAGAGACCTCAAATGTATTGAGGATGCTGTACTAGATAAGGAGACATAATATGGCTGCTTTACACGGGAAGGGTGGAAATGTAAAAGTTTCTACCTTTACGGTAGCAGAAATTGATAGTTGGGAGCTTGATGTTGACAGAGACACAAGCGAAACAACCAAGTTTGCAGCGGGGACGTTACCTTGGAAAACATTTGCTGGTGGACTAGCAGGCGCGTCTGCAAAGTTTAATGGTCGCTTGGACATGACCGATACGAACGGCCAGCTAGCTTTGTGGAATTCAATCACCAGCGATACTCCACTTACTTTGAGCTTGTACCTGGATGCAACACACAACTTTGGCTTTTCAGCTATCGTTGACAAGTTCAGCGCAAAAGCTCCAATCAAAGACATGGAGACGGTTGATTGGTCACTCAAGATCACGGGCGCGGTCACTTATACATGATGGTTGGTGATGGATATGACCACGGGAAACCCATTCAATGCTATTGTCATGCATTGTTACTTGATAATCGGTCACAATCACAGGAGCGCCATTCCAGCTAGTACAGTTTGTATAAACTGGATAACGCATAGAGGTGATTTTAACAAATTCACATTGATTAAGAATATGCACACAAACTTCATCACCAATTTGGTAAATAGGCGTTTCGTTGATGATAGCTTTGGGTTTGTCGTAGCACCTACATTGCAAGTATTGCTTTTTGCAATCATAACAGCCACGCTTAGGAACATCAAGGATGTAGTGTTTCATAGCAGACAGTATATCAGAGGTGGTAAATGACGGCTATCCATGGCTCACACGGACAGTTGATGCTCACCAGTACGCCCAATCTTGCCTTTACCAATCAGGCACTAACTGACTTTGGTGATCACCAGAACTTTAACTGTAGTGCTATTCCGACCAAGCGGTACTGGGATCGAACATCGGCTTTCGTGATCCAAGCTGAGTGCAACGAAGTGCAGACGATCACGATTACTGGTGGTCCGACTGGTGGCACGTACACACTGACGTTCGGAGCGCAAACAACGGCTGCCATTAACTGGAATGACCCCGCGTCAACTGTCCAGACGCGATTGCAGGCACTTTCAAGTATTGGAGCTGGCAATGTTCTGGTGACAGGAGGTCCAGGTCCAGGAACACCGTACACAGTTGAGTTTACAGGCACACTTGGTTTTGCGAGTCAGGCAAATATTACCCGTACCACGAACAGCCTGACGGGCGGTGCAAGTCCTGATGCAATTATCACAAATCCTCAAGATGGATTTACTTGGACAACCAGGGCAAGTACAACCTACACAATCCAGTATGTCGGCGGAAAGATTGCTTTCAACTCTGCATTTCTTGGAACATCGGTAGGATGCCGAGTAGCATCGGGCGCGTACCTGCTAGCAACTGCCATTGGAGACATCCTGGAATGGGCTCCAGATCTATCCCGTGACACATCAGAAACTACCTGTATGACGACGACAAGTACGCCTACGCGCTGGAAAACCTATAAAGGCGGGTTGATTGGGGGAAAGATCAAGATTAATAAATTTCTGGTTGACAACACCTATGTGAACTTAGTCACCATAACTACAGACGACACGCTTATTGCTTCTCTTGTAGTTGATGCAACAACAGGACTTCCTAGATTGGAATGCTATTGCAAACTCTCCAAGGACAGCATGAAAGTGCCACTCAAGGATATTGAGATGGAAGATCTTGATTTCATGATCGACGGGCCGCTCTATCTCGCAGCAAGCTAATGGTTGGTGTCATTTTAACGGCAATAACTACCGTCTTTATCACTCTTGTAGTCAGAAAGCTTACAGATATGTCAGAAGATTTTGATGATTATAGACAATTAGCATTTGAGACGCCGCTTCAGCAAAAGCCTTTTTGGGTTGAACGATGGGGAGGAAGTGGAAGATGGGTTACCGTTCGTGAGCTTAAAGGCAAGGAGCGATCCAAGCTGTTGCAGGATTGTACTGATATCGAAGGTAAGAAAGCCAAAGTCAATCTTGTGAAGCTCTACCCGATGATGACTATCTTGTCCATCCGGTATCCAGATCCAAAGTTCCCACCTTCTCCAGATGATCCAAATTATCATCGTTTTCCTGGTGTGAATGGGCTTCCTGCTCATCCAAAAGCTGGACAGCAGATCTTTACCGATATGCGAGATATTATGCCCTTGAATGAAGGCCCTGGTGGCATTCTTGAGCTTCTCAATAAGCCTGCTTCAGAGCTTTCAGGACTTCGTGAAGAGGACATCGAGGAAAAAAAACCTACTTTAGAGGAAAACTCAGTGGAGAACGACGGTTATACCATCGAATAACAAGCACAATTGGCGGCATGACAGTAGAAGAGATGTTAGGGCGCATGGGAAGCGGTGAGATCACTAATTGGGCTGCCATATTCTCAATTGAGGATGAAGAAACAGAAAAGATAAATAACGGGAAAACTTCAGATAAAGATAACGAAGATATCACCGATGATTTAATAGCCGCGATTGACCGTGATAAAGCAGAAGAAGGGAAATAAATGCCACTCCTTGCGCAATTAGTAGTTGAATATGTAGCTGATGTGAGTAAGCTTACATCAGGTGTACAAGCTGCTTCTAATAGCATGAAGAGTGTCAATCAATCTGCTGAATCGGGCGCTTCGGCACTTCGTGGTTTTGCAGAAGGCGCGGCGGTTCTCGCTGGCACAGCTCTCATTGGCATAGGTGTTGCTAGTACAAAAATGGCAGCGGACTTTCAATCTGGTATGACTTCTCTTGAGACGGGCGCGGGCGAATCGGCTAAGAACATAAAGCAAGTTTCAGACGGTATCCTTGCCCTTGCGCCTGCTACAGCAACTTCTACAAAGTCCTTGACCGATGGTATGTACATGATTGAGTCTGCTGGCTTTCATGGGGCCGATGGGTTGAATGTGCTTAAGAATGCCGCTGAAGGTGCGAAGGTGGGGAATGCTCAACTAAAAGATGTGGCAAATGGCGTTACTACAGCTCTCACAGACTATGGGATGTCTGCTGATAAAAGTGCTTCAGTGACCAATGATCTCATAGCGACTGTAGCTAGTGGCAAGACAACTATGGGGTCGCTGGCTTCTTCACTCAAAAGTATTCTTCCAATTGCCTCATCGGCTGGTATTAGTCTGGGTGATGTCAGCGCGGCTATGGCAACGATGACGGGGGAAGGTGTACCTGCTGGACAAGCAGCTAACTATTTGAAAACAACGGTATTAGCCCTGGAAGCGCCCGCATCTAAAGGCGCGGCTGCCCTCAAAAATATTGGTCTTTCCTCTCAAGATGTGGCTACGGCCATGAAAACATCGCTTCCTAGTGCGCTTCAGATGATCACAGACCACCTGAAAACGAAGTTCCCAGAGGGTAGCGCAGCCTATATGTCTGCATTGAAGGATATCACAGGTGGGTCATCTGCGCTGAGCACCATGCTTGATTTAACGGGCACCCACATGTCCACATTCAAGGGCAATGTAGATAATATTGCAAATGCGGTCAAGAGTGGTGGTAGCTCCATAACAGGTTGGTCGAAAGTTCAGCAATATTTCAACTTCCAGATGGACAAGGGCAGGGAAGTTGTGGAGACGATGGGGATTAAGCTTGGAACTGCCTTGCTGCCCAAGGTGGGTGAATTATTATCTAAAATCATGCCTACTATCACTCAGTTCGGAAATTGGTTAATATCATCTCATGTGCTTGAAAATGCTTTTTATGCTCTTTCTAATGCTATAGGTGGGGTCGTGAGTGTAGGAACAAATATTATCACGTTTTTCCAGAATAATCATGCAGCTTTAGCTTTGTTGCAAGCGTCTCTTCCAACGGTAGCAGGTCTCATTGGAGGGGCTTTAGTAGCAGCGTTTTATCTTGCAGCAGAGGCGGCTTGGACAGCAGCGGCGGGTTTCTTGGCGTTTGCATGGCCTTTCATTCTTGTTGGAGGCCTTATTGCTGGTGTCGTGGCTGGATTTATTCTGCTCTACAACAATGTGGCTCCTGTCCGTGATGCTTTGAATAATCTTGGAAACGCACTAAAAGCCGTCTATGGATTTTTTACACAAACACAATTAGGTGGAGATATCCTCATTGGAGTGTTATCTGGTATCGGAGTTGCTCTTTTGTCCGCTGCAATACCTGCAATTATAACTTTTGTGACAGCAACTATTCCCGCCTTAGTGGCAAGCTTTTTTGCAGGCGCTGCGGCGGCTTGGACAATGGCCGCTGGTGTTATTGCTGCTACATGGCCTTTTATCCTCATAGGTCTTGTGGTAGCCGCTGTAGTTGTTGGTATTGTTCTAGCAATCCAGCACTGGGGTGCTATCGTTGCGTGGTTGCAAGGCGTGTGGGGTGCGTTCTCAGGCTGGTTTATGGGTGCTTTGGGAGCTATTGGAAGTTTCTTTCATGCTGTATGGAACGGGATAGTGGTAGGTATTCAAGTGGCATGGAACTTTATTGTAAATGCGGTCAAAATAGGTGTTACCATTCTTTTAGCTGTATTATTTGCTCCTGTTATTGCTATTGCTGCATTATTTATCTGGCTCTATAACCATAATATCTATTTTAAGATGCTAGTAGATGCAATAGTGAACTTTTTTAAGGGGTGCTTTGCGTGGTTGCAAGGAGCTTGGACAGCTACTATCAATTGGCTAGGTGGTGTATGGAATGGAGTTGTAGGTATAGCAAGTGCTGCATGGGGAGCTGTTAGCGGTGCTGTCATGGCTGTAGTAAATACAGTTATTGGTTGGTTACAAGCTGCTTGGAATACTGAAGTGCGCGGAATGTCCATTATATGGAATACATTATCTGGCTATGCTCAAACAGCCTGGAATGCGGTTACTGGTGTATTTAGTAGTGTGTGGGGGACAATCAGCGGCATTCTTGGCGGGTTGTGGAGTAGTATCTCAGGCTGGTTTAGCAATCTAGCAGGACAGTTTCTCACGTGGGGTGGCAATGTCATCTCTCAATTCATCCAAGGCATCAAGGACAAAATAGCAGGAATAGGAACGGCACTAGCAGGCGCGGCGCAAACAGTAGCAAACTTCCTCGGTTTTCATTCGCCCACAAAAGAGGGTCCTGGTCGAGATGCGGATAAATGGGCTCCTAATTTTGTAAATATGTACAGCAATGGGTTGCTTAATGGGATACCCCAAATTCAAGATGCTGTTGATAATCTGGTAAAACCAGTTGCCATTGGTGTAAAAGGCGCTGGTGTAGGTACGGCCAACACCCGCTCTACCCCCTTGCAAGGGGCTCCTACGGTCATTGTAAATAATGAAACACATGTTCATCTCGATAGCCATGAAATGACCAATACGGTGATGAATAACGTCAAAAAAGAGCTGAGAGGGCATGGTTTGAAAAAATGACAACACCTCTCACTTTTACCGTTACTATCAATAGTGTTGCTTATGACATTAAAAAAGGAACATTTAAATTTGGCCCTGCTATCGAACAGAGAACAAAACTATCATTTACGGTTCTTGATCCATCAAATGCTTTTGCGTTTCAAAAAGGCCAACAAGTTGCAATGGTTGACTCTGCAACAACTATTAAGTTTACTGGTACCGTTCATTCTTCTATAAAACATCGATTAGACGGGTCACCTGTTTATCTGCATGATATTGATTGCAATGATATGCATCAGGTAGCAGATGAACGAGCAACAAATCGCGTTTACAATAAGCAGTATTCAGGTGTGATTGTCGCTGGCATGGTGAATGATGTCCTTTCTGGAGATGGCATAACAGCGAATTATGCTATTCGAGAAGACAATACGCAAGCTGAATTTGCGCAAGGGACACTGAGTGGGACCGTTGCTACTTCCGATTTGGGCGGAGATCTTGAACTTGCCCTAGCTGGCAATACTATCACGATCCTGGAGAACAAAACATCAAACTTTAGCGCGGGTACGCTGACCAATATGACAGCGGCTAACAATGCGGTCGGCCCGTCTGCTACTTCTACTATGAAAATACAGGCTACACAGTCGGTAGCGGCAATTACGAATAGCTACACCTATGTTCAGTTCTGGACAGGATCTATTTCAGTTATATCGGGAAGATACTTTACTTATGATTTGTGGATATCCTCATCATCTCCAGAGGCAAAAATAGCAGTTGATCTTATTTTTACTGATGGTTCGTCTGTTCGTGACAACGCCACATCCAATAATGGTCAATGGTTTGATGCACAAAACAAATCCCCTCATCCTGCTACTGATCTTGGTGGTTTAGCCGTTGATCAGTGGTACCATCGTTCTTTCTTGATGGATACTTTTGTAGGGAAAACAATTGCCTATGCTATGGTAGCAATTGAGGGAGATAAAGCTGGTACGTATACCGGATATGTCAAAAATGTGACGTGGCTGGATAGCGGCGGCGGCAATCATGGCACATTCTTCTCAGGATCACTAGGGGTTAATCCTCCAAAGCAAATGCAACGTCAAGGGTACGGCACAACAAGCTTGACGGTTGTGCCTACGTATGATTGCAGTACGGCTAGCCGTGTGTCGCCTGCTTATAATATTAGTCCTGTTCAAATAGTAAAGAATTCCTTCCTGAACTTTAGTACAAGTTTGCCAACGGGCTACACGTTCTCTACATCTTATAGTATTGATGGGGGAAATAGTTATACTCCAATTCCTTCCAATAATGCAGCATTGCCAAATTTACTTGCTGGACTTTCTGTATCTGGGAAAACAATTCAATTTCTCCAAAGTTTCACTCAGGGAAAGGGTGCTTCCCCAGAAAAGCAGCCTGCACTTGATGTTAATGGTAGTTCCCAACCGACTCAACCATTGCTTACTTCTATGCAACTCATCCTTCAACCTTCTTACAATGCGACAAAAACAGATATTAATGCTGAGTGGACTACCAATGGTCAGTGGAATGGTGCAGGCACAAGCTTCAGTGGTACGCAAGCACCTAGCAACACGCTCATGCCATTTGGAGCCGTGCGAGGGTGGGATGATGGTAGCATCAGTGGTGCTATTGCTGGACAGACTCTCTTTGGAGGTGGCGCTACAGGCCCTGGACATCCAACGTCTGATTTTCAGTATGTTGACTCTAAGCAATTTCGAATGGAAGTCCATCAGTTGACCGAGGGCAGGTCCCGCATGGACTTTGCCGGAACATGGCAAGATTTTCAAATGGAGTTTGACGTCAATGTAGACAATACAAATATGAAGGTTGGATGCTGCTATCGTACCACGGGTTGGTCAAATTATGACGGTACATTTGCTTATGCAGTTGAAGTTATTGGAACAACTATCAAGCTTTTTAAAGGTTCAAATAATGCAGGTGCCTCTTCTAATTTTGCGCCTACTCAGGTAGGGAGTACAGCAACTGTCAATCTGACAAGTCAGTCAATACACCGGATAAAGGTTATTATAAGTGGAAATAGTCACCAGATTTATTTTGATGACACGCTAGCAATTAATACAACAGATGCAACCTATACATCGGCTGGAAATGTTGGATTTCGTATATCAAATACTGATACATCAAATGGCTATATTGGAACATTTGACAATTTTGGAATATCACCTACTTCCCTTAACACAAATGAGTGGACAAGCCAGTCTGTTAGCCTTACAGGAGCGGGAACATATGGTGGCAGTGTTGTCCAGTGGGTAGATGTAAGCTCCGATCCTACTCAGGTAGCTAATAACATATGGAGCTCAATTAATGGTGGCTCCACATGGCAGATCTGTACGAATGGCGGCCCTATTCCCAACCTCACATTAGGGCAATCATTATCTGGTGTCAGTGTTCTCTTTCAAATCATATTTGCTACCAATTCTTCTACTATCCTCCCTGCAATTCAGTACCTCACGGCCTATGCCTTGGGAGGATTTAGCAGCTCCGGCACCCGTATATCGCCCGCGCTTTCCCTCTCCAATGCCCTGATAGCTGGAAATACTGTAGCGAATTGGGATGTGGTAACCCCACTAGGAACATCTATAGTTGTTGCTACAAGTCCAACGGGATCAGGATCTTGGACTAACGTCAATAATGGCGGTCCTATCGCTGGCATAGCTGGACAGCCCTTGCCATTCTTGGATACCTTTGCAGTGGATGATCATCTCAACTACATCCACCTTGCAAGGACAGGGGGAAGCGCGGGTACATGGGTATGGGATACCTCTAATTCACGTGTGACTGTTTCAGGTGGTACCAACGACATGCAGCTTTCAAGTCCAGCCTGGTACAACACAGGCTATGGGTACAAGAAGAAATTAACCATTGATCATACCAAAGTCGTTGGAAGCTCTGACCTATCCAGCTTCCCTGTCCTCGTTCACATCACCGATCCAAGCCTTGCAAATGTGGCTAATCGCGGGCTCGTTCAGAATATCAATGGCTACGATATTGTTTTCTCGGATTCAACGGAGACAGGCGGTCTTTTCTTCGAGATTGAGAGCTATGATCCGGTAGCAGGCGAAATCTTCATGTGGGTCAGTGTGGCTACTGTATCCCATACAGTTGACACTGTATTTTACATGTATTTCGGGAATGCATCTATCACGACTTCTCAAGAATTTGTTACTGGTGTATGGGATAGCAACTTCAAACTTGTCATGCATGGGTACGACAACGCTGCTAGTACTCTTGTAAATGAGAGCACTTCTAATGCCAACGATGGCACGGCACAGCAAAACACCAATGCGCTAACAGTAGATGGACAAGTTGGCAGATCGCTTTCCTACAATGGCACAAGCGATTATGTAAACGTCCCCAATGCCGCTAGTCTCAACACGGTTGCAACCCTAACCTATAGTTTCTGGATTAATCCCTCAGCCTTTAATCAAGCATCCTTTGCAGTCGCGTTCGGCTCCTATGGGGCCACTATCATTGACCGCAACGAGAGCGGAAATACTAATGGATACATTATCGGCATAGACACCACAGGACGTCTCTGGTGGTGGCCTGCTGGATCTCAAGACAAGTTCTCAACTGCCAAGATACCATTGAATACTTGGACAAAAATAGATGTTACCTATGCCAGTAGCACGGTGATTATCTACTTCAATGGTGTTCAGGACTCATCACAGTCCAGCGTTACCCCGCAAGCGGTAACCAACCCACTCCGAATAGGCGGTAAATCATGGGTCGGCGGGTTTTTCCAAGGGGACATTGATGAGGTCCGGTACTCTAACTCAGTGCGTGCCGCTGGCTGGCTTGGCACGGAATACAACAACCAGTCGAGTCCTGACAGCTTCTACTCTGTAGGCTCTCTCATTGCTCAACCCATCAACTCGAATAAAGATGTTGATCTTATCGTTGACACGGATCAAGTTGATCGTGGAGGACTGGTGTGGAGACAATCCGATGCTTCAAATTTCTATGGATTGGACATATATGATGCAAGCTCTAATGCAGGTTTAACCAATGTCATCCAACTCTACAAAGTCGTTGCAAATACAAAAACACAGATCGGTTCTAATGTTGCAATATCATTCATAAGAGGAACGTATCATAGATTTCATGTATTAATGGTGGGGACATCTGTAAAGGTGTGGTTGGATGATAATGTGAATACCTTGATCAACACGACTGATAGCTCCCTTGCTGGCCCTGGTAAAGCAGGGTTGATAGAAGCATCCGGTACTGCCTACTTTTACAACTTGAGAATACAACCACAAGGGCAGTCACTATCTGGGGTCAATGCTTACACCCGCGTAACCCTGTCTTCAACCGATCCAACCCAAACACCACAGTTGACAGATCTTACCCTAGCAGCTTTGCATCCAAACATTGCTTTGGGCGCGTTGGTGGATACCGCTGACTACCGGAGGAAGGCTGTTTCTGCCAATTGTGATGACCTTGGTAAGCGGTCGGATTGCAATTGGCAAATTGACCCAAGCAAAGAAATGCTGTTCGGACCACGCATCGCTTTACCCGCGCCCTGGATACTCACATCCAACGATGTGTTGCTGGATAGCAATCTCAAAGTCGAGAATTCGGGAGATCTCTATAGGAACAGACAGATTTTGCAAGGTGTCATGGATACCCAGATCATCCAAGAAACTCATCCTGGTGATGGGAAGTCCACTTCTTGGTCACTCCAAGCCCCCATAGCTGAAGGTATTCCAGCCATTTCAGTTAACGGACAGGTTAAAACCATTGGGCAAAAAGGGATCGACACAGGAAAAGATTTCTATTATGCCTATGGGTCGAACAGCCTTGCCCAAGACGCATCCGGCACACTCTTACAGCCATTCGTGGACAGTTTCACCATCGGCTACATAGGGCAGGTCACAACGGAAGTTGTTCGCAACAATACGGGTGGCTTCCCGAATACCACTTCTCAATCACAATACGCGGCTCTCACAGGGGGATCTGGCATTGTAGAGGTTGTGGAGGACGTATCGTCTCAAAACCTCACTGTATCGGCGGCTCAAGCCTATGGAGACGCTTCATTGCAACGGTTTGGAGTGATAGGCCGAACTTTGACGTGCCAAACCAATCGGACGGGGTTGTCAGTCGGCCAGTACATCCCTGTTTTCATCCCAGAGCTTGGGCTATTCGATGCGTCCATGCTCATAACCGCTATGGATCTTAGCGTCGTCATTGTCACGGCTAGCGGTCAAATGTCAATGCTGTATTACTGGCAATTGACGCTTGTCGAGGGGCCATCGCTTGGTAGTTGGCAAAAGATGTTTTTAGAAGCTTTTTAGAGGGAAATTCAAATGACACTTGCACAAGATCAACAGGATATAGCCGATGCTGAAGCAGCGCTAGCAACGCTTGGGCTGTCACCTGCTAGCTTCGGGGCAGCATTGCAACACCTAGTGAAGCGGCGCAATGCTCAACTGGATATGCAGAAAATACAGCAAAGTCAGTTTTCGCCTGATGGGTTTAATCTTATTAATCAGGTACAAAATGCACAAGCACAAACGGACAAGGTTGTGGTGATATCTCAGTTCTTGCGCACGTTTGCAGAGTACATTGCAACACAGACACAAGCACTAGAGGCAACTCACCCAACCATAAAAAGTATTGTAGATGCTATATCGCCTATGGGAGGTAGCAGTTGAAAAGTTGGGAAAACTCATCTAATATCGTTTTGCAGAGTTGGTACATCACTGCATATATCATGTAGCACAAGACAAAAGGAGAATAAGACATGGCAGGTAAGTCAGTTTATCTCGAAGACAAGTGGCTCAACATGTGGAAGGGGACAGCATTTACGTTCCCTTCTACGGTCTATGTGGCACTGCTAACGACCGTGCCTACGGATGATACAGGCACTGCTCTAGTAGAGGTGTCAGGCGGTTCCTATGCGAGACAGGCTATTGTAGGTTCGTCTGGGTGGTCCACCATAGCGCCTGTGAGCGGCGGCTCTGGCACAACACCAGAACAAATGAGCAATGCAGCCGTTATTACATTTCCTACGCCTACTGCATCATGGGGAAATGTGGTTGGTATAGCTTTGTATGATGCCGCTACTGTTGGTAATTTGCTATATTGGTCGTCAATCACGTCGCAATCTATAGGTGTCGGAGTTGTAGCTTCTTTTGCAATTTCTTCGCTCAAGGTGACAGATGATTAATTAGCGAGTAAGCAGCAAAGAGAGGAACTACACCTATGGTGTTCGGCAATGAGCCGTTAGACGGAAGCTTGACTATTCCGCCTAGTACGGTCTACTCAAAGGAAAATAATACATTTCCTGCGTTGGTGGCAGAACCAGGGGCCTATCAGGACTCGTTTAGCAATCAGTCCTCTGTCCCTGTGATGTCCTTCTTGCGCCCTAGAGTATGGCAAAGCGCACACAATGTAACAGGATCGGCGGGTAAAGTACTCACATGCGCTTTTGTGGGCAACAACATAGCTGGCAACTCCATTGTTGTGTGTGTTGGACTCGGTGAAGTTGAGAACGGTTCTACTATCACCTTGGCTGTCACAGATACGCTTGGCAATACCTACGCTGAAGCAGTGAACGCATCGCAAAGTACGACGCTAGAAGCTGCGATATTCTATGCAACAAATGTATTGGCTGGCACAAACACTATCACGGTAACAATCGCTGGGGGAAGCTCTAGCAACACTGCAATTGCAGTGGAAATCTATGAAGTCTTTGGGCTTATCGAAGTAGCGGGCGCTCTTGATCAAACAAACACAGGAAGCAACGCAGGCTCAACGAGCGTATCAACAGGAGCTGTAGTTCCCGCTGTTCCGAACGAGTTTGCTTTCGTGGCAATCGCAGCGGCTGGTGGAACAATCACGCCCGGCGCAAACTGGAAACTGGATAGCACATCACTGTCCCCTGTAGGCGGCAATCTTGTATCCTTTGGTACGCAATCACGGCTTCACACTCAGAACACATCTCTCACACCAAGTGCCACTTTGTCAGGATCGAACGCATGGTGTGCAGCTATTGCGACATTCAAGACGGTCATTGTGCCTATTCAGGGTACGGTGATAGCCAATGCAGGCGTGAATCTTAACACATCAGCATTAGCACTAGAGAGCGGTGGCAACCTTGCAGCGGCAAAAGCAGATTTAGACACTATCGTCACGAATACCAATAAGATACCCGCCTCACCAGCTACCGAGGGCGGACATCTTGCCGCGATTGACACAGCTACAGCGGCTTCGAAGACCGACCTAGATACCATCGTCACGAACACGAACAAAATACCAACATCCCCTGCTACAGAAGGTGGTCACCTTGCTGCAATCGATACAAGTACAGCAGCTAGCAAAACCGATCTAGACACGCTCGCAGGTATTGTTTCAGGCAGTAAAGGTGCTGTAAAGGCTGGTGCTGGCGACTTTGTCGATTTGGCTACGCTTGCAGGTATTGTTTCAGGAGGGCGTGCACTTGTTGGATTGTCTACTACAGCGCTTTTTACGACTGCTCAAACTACAGTCGGCTCCAACAATAGCGGTGATATCGATGTAAGTAAATTGCGTGAAATTTCTATTGATATCACGATGACATTGATCACAACTAATCTACAGTTCTTCTGGGAACGTAAAGGAGCGGACGGTATCTATTACCCTTTGTGGCAAACAGCCGTACTCACCTCTACCACAAATCCGATAAGCACAAGTGTAGGGCCTGGACTGGCGTATAATCAGTCCCTTGGAACAACAGGGCGTTTCAGATGGGTAGCAACTGGTAATGCATCTTTTACACCGAATTTATATGGAAAGTAGGTAAAATATGCCACAACCAACAAATACAGGAGGTATGATGGGATATCCTTCAAGCGTAGATACAGGTGGTGTTGCGCCATTGATTGTAGAATTTTCAGGCATAGAGAATTCTCAGGTAGTAGCGGCTGTTACAGCAGGTAGAGCATTTTTTGCTCCTATAACCATTAATGCACAGGTAACCATTGCTCAAATGAGGACATGGTTTTCAGGCAGTCCAACTGGAAACTGCGACTTGGGGATCTATGACAGCACAGGAACGAATGGCGCTCCTAACAATCGTCTAGGATCTACAGGAGCAAACGCGGCGGCGGCGGGAATGTTCACAAAAAGCCTGACTGCGAATGCTGTACTGCCTCCTGGCGTATATTGGCTGGCATTCCTTGATACCGTAGCTGATAGCGTGCATACTCGTACAATGGCAGTTGCAGGACTAGGAGCTATTATGCAAACGAGTGCTACGAACCTAACAGTGCTGCCTTCTACAGCAGGTACAGTAGCTGATAGCGTGCTTTTGATTGAGCTGTACGCACTCATTTCAGGTGGTTTTTCTTAATAGATGACAAAAGCACCACGAATTAATCCTATTGGCATCTCATCGCATTTGGAAGGTCTTTCACAATCTGATGCCAACAAACAACTAAATCTGATGCAAGCGGCGGGTATCCATTGGGTACGTCAAGAATTCCATTGGAATACGATAGAACCGTCGTTAGGAACGTGGAATTTTAGTACTTACGATTTTATTGTAAATGCTATCCTTTCACGTGGCATGCAGATCATAGGCCTTTTAACGCAATATCATGTACCTGCATGGTACGGAACTCCTTCAAATCAACCGCCACTGCCAGCAGATTATGCAGCATGGATATCAGTTGTAGCGGCTCGTTATAAGGGACAGATCCCCCTCTATGAAATCGGTAACGAGCAAAATTCTAACGGGAATTGGTATCCATCTGCTTCTGCTTCTGCCTATACCTCCCTGATGCAAGCGGGATATGCTGCTATTAAGTCGGCATCTCCATATGCAAAAGTTATGAGCGGCGGTATGTCCCCCACAGGCGCTATCTCACCAGAGACATTCCTAACACAGATGTATGCAAATGGCGCAAAAAACTATATGGATTATGTAGGGTATCATCCATACTCATGGCCTGCAAGTCCAGACTTTACAAGTTTTCCGCCATCGTTTAACGAACTTGATAACCTCAAATCTATCATGAATAGCAATGGAGATGGCAATAAACGAATCATCGTGAGTGAGGTAGGATGGCCGACGCATACCGGGTCAGGGAGTACTACTGAAGCAAATCAAGCAATATATACCGGACGCGTCTATACAAAAATAATGCATGAAAGTTATCAATATGTTCTTATAGCATGTATTTATGATCTTGTGGATGACGGCACGGACACAACTGATCCAGAACAGAATTTTGGATTACTTCATACAGATTACACACAAAAAGCTGCATATGCTACAATTCAATCAGTAGCTAGTGATTATAGCACTAATTTCTTTCCCGTATCCGTGAACGGCATGAATTGGTATGGACTGCGTACATTTGGTGGCCCTGTTCGATTCAGAGCAAGGTATGGACTGCGTACATTTGGTGGCCCTGTTCGGCGCGTGCCTATACCTACCGTCGCACTCTCAGCTACGCTAGTAGGAACAGGAACGCTAGCAGCCAGTAGCCCACAACTCAGTACATCCCTCTCTGCGACACTTCCCGGGGTTGGTGTGCTTACACCAGTTCTCTCAGCATCGTACTCACTTAGTCCTGTATCCTTAGCTGGCGTGGGAACGCTTACAGGGGCTTTCTCGCTTACTACCGCGTTGTCCGTGACACTCTCAGGGACAAGCACACTCACGGGGGCGATTACAGCTAAAACGGCACTCGCAGCGACGTTTTCAGGGGTTGGCACCCTTGCTGCGAGTAGCCCACAGCTTACAGCGGCACTATCGACAACCCTAGCAGGCATGGGGACTCTCTCATCGACACTATCGGCCTCTGTGTCACTTGCGTCTGTTACCTTTGCAGGTGTGGGCACGCTCTCAGCTACACCTTCCCTCAGCACGGCACTCTCTGTCACAATGGCAGGCGTGGGCACGCTTAACGGTACACTATCGGCTGGTGGGAACGTCTCCTTTGCGGTTACGTTGGCTGGTGTAGGGACGCTTGCCACCACGCTATCGCTTGCTACATCGCTCTCTACAAGCCTTGTGGGGACTGGTGTGCTCACAGGTACGCCCTCACTAACAACTGCTCTTGCTACGACATTAACCGGAACAGGGACGTTCTCAGGGACGTTTTCCTTAGCCACGTCGCTTGTAAGCACGCTAGCTGGTGTAGGTGTGCTTACAGGGACTGTCTCGCCCAAGACAGCACTCACCTCTACTATGGCAGGGCAAGGCACATTAGCGGGAACAGCAAGCCTCACGGCTGCACTTGGCACTACCTTAGCAGGTACAGGCTCGCTAGCTGGCAATATCGCACTCAGGACAAGCCTTGCTGTAACTATAGCTGGACAGAGCACGCTAGCAGGGACTATGAGCTTGTCTACAGCACTGGCTATCACGCTAGCAGGGACTTCATCGCTATCAGGAACGCTTTCCTTGCAAGCTGTTCTCTCTATCACGTTTGCAGCATACGGCACGCTGATTGGCAATCTTAGTGGTGGAGCACTCGTGCCACTTGTGCCAAATGCGACGGTCTATACACGAGGTGGCAATGCAAAAGTCTATAGCAAGTAAGAAAAGGAGGTGAGAGCTTGGCAGCACTAATAGTACCCATAAATGATTATAGTCCGGTGTATCAGGGAGATACAGGTAATGCGTTTATTATTCAAGTTCTGCACTTGAATGGGTATCTCAGTATCTTAGGTGCAACTATCACTATGGTTATGCAGTCTGTAAGTGACCCAACTATCTTTCATACGTGCGATCCAACAAAATGGACTATTGATTCTTTGGATAATGGTAGAGCTTCATATGCCTATCAAACTGCTGATGTGGCGATAGCTGATAGTTGGAAGATGTGGATCAAGATTGTATTATCGTCTGGCCGGGTAGTACATGTAGACGATGGGAAAGGTTCACCTATCATTTTAGTGGTTCTACCACTACCAAGTGGAGTATAGGAGGTCTAATGTCTGACTATAGCAAGGCCCTGTGGATACCGAACAGCAATTTTTTTTCAGACACAGGGAAGAAATCTTTTTTGATCTTACATGCCACGGCTGGAGGCTCTAGTGCCCAAGGAATTGCCAGTTTCTTCCAAGGTACTGAGGGTACAGCCAATCCCGTCTCAAGTCATTACATTGTAGGACAAGATGGTACTGTAGTTCAAGCGATTGCAGAAAAAGACGGAGCTTATGGCAATGGGGTTGTAAACAATCCTAATTGGCAGGGAAATCCTAATTTGTATACGATATCAATAGAGCATGTGAAGAGTAGCAACGACAATTCAGAGCCGCTCACACCTGCTCAACAAGCTGCTAGCTTCGATCTCATCAGGGACATATGTCAACGGAATGGCATAGGTATGCATGACGCTGATGACTCGACTGGTATAACGGGACATTTCTCGATAGATCCTGTGAACCGTGCAAGGTGTCCAGGCAATTTCGACTGGAATGGATTATGGGCATACTTACAAGGAGGAAACGAACCTATGGCTAAAACTATCGATCTTACAGACGGCACCGTAGCCTCTCACTTTAGTGGCGACGACAACAATTGGAAGTGCAAAGATAACGGGTTTATCGTTGGGCACGGCATTCTAGGCTTTTACCGCAAGTTCGGTGGAGACGCTTTGTGTGGTCTTACCTACCTAGGCTTACCTCGTTCAGGGGAATTACCGGTAGCTGGTCATCCAGGTGTCGTTCAGCAAGAGTTCGAAAGAGGAAGTGTCCGTTACGATACTAAGAAAACCGCGGACAACCCGCCCGGAGCTGGTGACTGCTACCTTATCCATGTCGAGCAAGACCCGCGTACAATCGCTGCTCAAACTCAGATTGCAGATCTACAGAAGCAAGTAGCTGCTCTACAACCCGGTGCTCTTGCCCAAGAGCTGGCTGCACTCCAAGCTAAGATTGCACAGGTTGTGAAGGACTTATCATGAGTTTGATGCAAACTGCCATGCAACTCCTCACAACGATCTTTTTTGTCGGAGGTATGTACCTCATCTTTGATCGAAAGAGAGCACAGAAGATTCCTGACGACCCTGCTACACGATTAGAGTCCTGTGCAAGAATGGCTGTTCAGGCAGTAGAACAGACAAATACGCGTAATCCAGGCAAGAAAGACCTTGCTATTGCGCACGTTGCAGACCTGTACAAAGAGTGGGATCTACCTGTACCATCAAAATCTGCGATGGCACTGGCAATAGAGTCGGCGGTACTGCTATTGCCAAGGCCTGAAGAGCCAGGGAAATGATATGAACCCAATGCAAATTCCAGGGGTATCAGGCTGGCCGGGGATTGTTCTCACGATCTTTGCTATGATCGTCTATGGCTGGTATACGAACAAAAGTGTCAAATCCAAGGTAGAAGATGCTCAAAAAGAGTCGGAAAAGAAAGTGGAGGATATAGCAAAGCAGGCTAATGCAGATGCTATTTCAGCAATGCAGATGCACTTGAATATACTACGAGGAAGGATGGAAGAAGCAGAAAAGGAGAACGTGAGGCTTAATCAAGTAGTTGAGACTGTATATTCTGCCCTAGAGTCCATGGGTATGGAGGTGACAATACGAGGAAAGATGGTCCACATCAGAGACAACAAAGGAGGAAGTACAACAATACATATCAGTGATATAGAAAAGAAGGAGCAACAACCATGACACAGCTTATCACCGCACTTACACCCTACCTTGTCCCGATAATCGTCATCATTGTGGGCTACTTCTACCACCTGCTTCTCGTGCATCTCCCTGCTCAACAAAGAGCGTATGTCGAGCGTTGGGCCAGTGTCGCAGTTGCTATGGTCGAGCAGCAATTCCCCGAGAGCTCGAATGCTGAGAAGAAGGATCACGCCATGATCATGCTAAAGTCGTTCTTCATGACATTCAAGTTGCCTGTACCGGATGATGGGATACTCAGTGCATTTATAGAGGCTGCTGTAAACGCGTTGAGCAAGCCACAGCCACCGGAGCCACCTGCACCGCTTGCGATTAGGGCAGCTCAATAGTCTGACATGGAGAAGCCCCGAGATGGTTACCCGGGCTTGCTTCTACTCATATGGACTAGCTAAACGTTCTGCCTTTCTTGCAGTAATTGTATCCATTCCTGGGTCAGGGGTGCATATGCCTGCTCAGGAAATCGGCCTTGATCCTCGACATAGAAACCATGCTCAGCACTTGCATGCAGAAGCGATTCAGCAGTACCTTCTTGAAGAGGCAAAATTTCTCGTTCTGTATGCCATACCTCATAATATGGATTAACCTGCCTGATTAGACAGAGGCTCGCCTTGCTCATGTCAAGTGTTTTGACATTTACTTTACTCTCCCATCCTGGGAACTTATTATCCAGCAAGGCCGCGCCTCGTTTAATCTCTTCTCTAAATTTGTTCATTTTCCTTTGCCTTTCTCTTGTCAGCTCTTTTTTTCTGATTGATGTATCGATTGATAGCATCAATCATCACCAGATCTGCTAGTCTCACATAATCTGACTTTTGAGGCTCATTCCCTAATGGGGTAACGTATTCTTGAGCTGCTTCACAAAATTCCTCCCACATCGGAATAGGGATAGGAACAAGCATCCACTCAGAGTCAGGCCTCTCAGGAGCTTTGACGACTTTGATCTTGGGGCGTCCAGCTCCAGGACGAGCACCCCCACGATTGCTATTACTCATCTTCATCAGTCTCATATCCCAAGTCGTTGATGATTTTGACAGCCAGTCCTATCTGCATAGGACTGACATACACCGAGGACTCTTTACCTTGTGACTTGGCCTCTTCTGCATTGATTTGGATGCCAGCGCTTATTAGAGCTGCATTCACTTCGCCAATGTCACCATCAAAACCAATAATTGCTACTTCGTGATTAATCATTTCAAAATCTCTCTTTCATTCTTTCGTCTCAAGTACTTCTCTCGACATTTGAATTATGCCATAAAATCAAACTGTTGTCAAGTTGTTTTGCATTGAATTATGACCAATTTTCAAAACAAACAAAATATTCATGCAAACACACAGTCTTGACCACGCCTTGCATGTACTATAGAATTGAGGTATGCCAATTCGCTGCACAGTTTCTGGGGAGAAGGAAGAGATTGTGCATCCCCCAACGCGTAATTAGCGGATTGGCAGCATTCTTATTGCGCTGCTCCCTAACAATTTTTGCAAAGAAATACTACGGAGCAGACCTACAAAGAGGCACGCCCTATGCTACTCAGAGATCCGCTTCCAGATCCCGAACTCAAACATAAGTTTAACGAGACGGAAACAGCAGTAGAAATACCTGTTATGCCTAAGATGCGCTATGACAGAGATGATGATCCTTGGACACCCCCACCATACTGGCATAATCTCTTGCAAGAGGATAGGAAGATTGAGATACGTGGCTTCCGTTCTATCGTGGTAGGATTTGCACTCTTTGGAGTAGTGGTGGCTCTCATCTTTTTTTGGAAGATTGTAGCTGCTGTGCTTGCGATGAGGATCATACTGAGCTGAGCATGAAAAAGAGCCACCTTTCGATGGCTCCGACGGATGCGTGGGCTACTTGAGAGCCGCATTGATGGCTGCACGCTCTCTCTCGAAATCTTTACTATTTGGTCCTTCAGCTCGGATGCGATACTTGGCAAGCGAGGCCCGTTCAAGTTGCTCCTGAGAATACGAATATTTTGATAATAGTCCACTCTCTATCTCAGATAAGCGAAGATTTTTACCCTGAGCTGCTAGGCAGAGGGCATAATAGACAACATCTACAATTTCTTCTATAGGATGATCTGTCTCGCTCAGCTCTTTTAGCTCTTTTACGAACTTTTCTTGCAGAACATCTACAGATTGCAATTCGCGGACACCGCGTTGATGATATGCGATATCATGCGCAATCGCGACGATATCAGATAGAAACTGAGCTGAGAATTGATACTTATGCATGATATATCCCTTCCCCAGACTTTATTGGAACGGCGCTCGCTCCAGATAGAGGATACTCACATTCCTCTTTTGTGCCTTCATAATCTTTATTCCATTGGGAGACAACAGTCTCAATGGCCTCCTCAATGGAAGAGTCTTCAATAGCCCTAATGACAAGCTCTTCCGCACGATTGCGGAAGATGACTGCGTATAACATAATTACTCCTGGGAGTGGGGGCAGAAATGCCCCACTGTACTAATATACTGCGCTAAATCCCTGACTCTCCAAGTGCTTTTTCACCTTTTGCATCGTCTCATTTGAGGCATTCTCAGGGAATCGCACACAGGGATACCGAAGACCATCATCCACGGACAATCCTGGGACATCAGACGGAAGAGCCGCTTGTACCTCTTCAATAGTTGCGTACTGCCCTTTGCGTTGGGCAGAATAAGGAACCTTCCAATATGGGCCACTCATGGTAATTGCTCCTTTCACTTTTCGTTTCTACTATCGAAACGAAACTACCATCTCTCGAAGGAATATCCACGCGCAGCATGACCCTCAAGAACACCTTGTAGAGGAACTGCACATCCTGGCTCGTCCAGGCAGAAAGCATCTATCTCTAGATTGAGCACAACGGGAAAACACTGCTTGCTCCTGATGACAGCCCAGGACTTTGCTCTCCCACTGCCATTTATCGTCCTGAGAACTGGGCAACGGAACGCTTCTACTCCTACTTTTACAGGGCACTCACATGCCGCATCAAGCTCTCCTTGGCATTGGGCAAGCTTCTTAGCTTTGAGAGCAGCAATGCACTCTCTTTCATGTCGCTCTTTAGCTTCCGCCTCCGCTTTATACTCAGGAGAGTTCCACTTCTCCAGCATCTCATGGATCTTCCTGAGGTCTTCAGGATCGCGATTATCTGGAGATGAATAGATGTCCCCATTAGCATGATTATCAAATTGATATTTCATGAGTCCCATCTTGAAAAACCTTTCGTGCTAGCTCACTGAGCTGCTCTATCAACTATACTAAATGTTTGCGAATTGTCGCAGCATCTTTAAAGCCTGACTGGTCACGAAGCATGAGAGCTTCAACATACTTCTCCTCAGCCTCTTCCCAATTCCCCGACTCAAAGACAACTTCCTGTCTCTCTCCACCAGGGAAGGAATATTCCCTGACATAGACCTTGGCTACCATGCCCTCAATGATGAGGGCGATGTTCTCATCGTTCTGATGAGCCGGGATACTGCTGTGTTCTTGCGGCATTTTGTTGGCCTTTCTGAGATTGCTCTTACTTTTCGAGAACCCGTTGTTCCCTTCACTGATAATATAATAATATAAATATTATCTTTTGTCAAGGGGTTTTCAAGGGAATTCTGAAACTAGTCGAGAGCTTGCTCAGTCTCCATCTTCTGGGTGGTGCTTTACCATATAGTGGTATGAGCAAAACCATGTGATAGGTGCGCACGTTCCTATCTCACATTTAAGGTCTGCCGTGTGGCTGCATAGAGAGCAAGTATGCAGACGTGCAATCTCTGCTCTTAGTGCAGTGTTAGCAAATTCACTCTTCTGTCCGCTTGGGAGGCTGCTGATATACTCAACAACATCCTGCTCAAGCGTAAAGGTCACTTGAGTCACCCCCTTGCGAGGACGCCCTACGGTTTTTTCTTCACTCGCCATTCTTCTTCCTCTCGTACCATTGTTTTTGTTGCATCTTGTGATGTTTCTCTGCGCACTCTTCGCAGCGTGCTCTTCCTCCCTTTTTAAGAGGAAGAGCGAGACCACAATCAGCGCATAATTTGTTTTGCTTTTCTTGATGGATTGCAGACATGCAATCCCTGCACTTATTCCCAATGGAAGCAAAACGTACTAATTCAGACTCCTCTCTATTGCAGAGTGAGCAGGTTTTAGCACCTCTCACCCTTAACGTGTGGTACAGATCGGCACGCGCTTGGTTCTTAATAGCATGCCTATCACCACATGCGCTGCAATACTTTGTAGCGCCTAGGGCCCTTTCATCCCCACAATCAATACACTTACGAGACATTAGAGGCTCACCATCTCTTCCATTGTGTACAGTTCGAACATTTCAGGGTCATCAGTCGGTCGGAGCCCACCAACGATTTTCCACTCAGGAAGAGAAATCAGATACTCTTCAGAGTTGAGCTTCTCGGGGTTCTCACCTGCAAGGATGAAGATTATGCCATCATCATCCAGGAAATTGTCGATACTCATCTGCATACCATCGAAGGAACTACAAGAGATTTGTCCAGCACCTCTCTCGTGCTCATCATCCACGTTTCGGCCCCACAGTGTGATCTCACCGTCTTCAGCTTGGTTCTGAAGCATCCCGAACACGTTTCCGTGTACAGCGTGGTAGTAGACCTCATTTCGGTCTAGATCAGTGATGTCCCAGAATGTTACTTGTTTCATTTCCTTGCTCCTTCGTTTGTGCTCTCTTAACTGTCCTTAGTATAATATAAATATTATTTAATGTCAATAGCCTAGAGGATCAATTTCACTATCCCACTGCAATTCGTATTGCATCTTTTGCACGTATGCTGTGGACACAAAAAAGGAGACCCAACAGCGGTCTCCATTCGTTCCTTCCCTTCTCACCTACCTCATGCCATACACCCTGACATCGAACTTGCACGCCCTATCCGCTGGCCTGAATGGCACCAATATCCCATGGTAGTAAAACCTCATCCTCATTGAGAGCTTCCCCATCGCGATGTATCTCAGATTGGATATCTCTATCAGCGTGGGGATGCTATGCAGCTCATCAAAAGCTTCATTGATGAGGTCAGCAGTGTGGTGGTTAGAGCTGGCAATCTTATCGACATACAGATCATCGTCAGCGGTAAGTACCGCTGCCACGAGCTTGTCTGTATCGAGTGGGGGACTCTTTGCAATGATAGGCATGCAGCATGTTTCCTGCTCTGCAATGCGCATCTCTTCCAACATCCTTCTCTTCTCTCTCTCTTCCTTGCGGATACTGTCCATTGTCAATGCGGAAAGTGGGTCGACACTCAGACTTAGTGCTCGAAATACCTCTCTAGACGTTGACGCGTATTCTTGCAACATGGTAATTCTCCTTGAATTCTGCACACGTACATCACGAATTATCAATTCCTTTTATTGATATATTTCATAGTATCACCGTATGTCAAATGGCAAAAAGAAAGGACGTTCTACTATTACAGAACGTCCTTGATTGCTTGCTAACTATACCTGAGTAGTCTCAAGCAGCTTGTCCATTGTTGCCTTGCGAATGCGATAGGCCTGACGGCGGCCTCGGTGTGGCAAACTGACGGCCTCAAATGTCCCGTGCTTCACCCATCGGCGCACAGTTGTTGCATCCACTCTTAGGATTGCAGACACTTCAGATACGGTCAAAAGTTCGCTCTCTGCTGTTTCTACTGTTTGTTTGCTCATGGTATATTCTCTCCTTCTATGTGTTGTGTATGTCGCACACAACTTGCGGGTATTATATCAATTGGTGTCAATCCTGATCAGTCATGTCATGCGTTGGATATTCAGTTGGAACGTCTTGTACTCTATCTTTACGGACAAGGAATTCGCGAATATGGGGCTGTAGACCGTGCAAGTAGATGCTGATCTCAAAATACGTGTATGCTATGGAATCCGGTGTGACATCATCTGAATTTCGTTTGCTGCTCATTGTATTTCTCCTTATGCAGTAGAAACTATACTAAGTGAAGGCTTGCCTCCCTGTGGGTCAGGTGATACTACAAGAGGTCTGCCTTGTCGTCGTTGGTGAAGTCTTCTAACTTCTATTTCAATTCGGTAGCGCGTGCTATCTGGTAAGGATTGCAGACGGGCCATAGCATCTTCACGATTACACATCAACGCTCCTATCAGCATGTTATGCCCATAAACAGATTTACGCGCATGGTCGAAGCTGTCCGGCATGGGCTTATCGTTTGCATCATATTGCGGCTGCATGGGTCCGAATATGTCCCTCATCTTTCCCGTTTCGTACCATTTCATGCTATCCAGTGCCAGAACAGGGACAATCAGGCAACTATCATGAGTGCCACAAACAACCGCTGTAAGCCCATGTTTCCACTCTGGTACATTGAGAGAGTAGTGGTACCAGTCGCTAGATCTTGCTAAGATGACAGCTCGGAGGCGTTTCTTTTCCTTGTCTAGCCGCAAGAGAGAGATGCTAGCACCCACGAGAGTCCCCTCTATCACTTGGATTTTGAGGAACTTCTGATAGCTGTTCATTTGCAAGAACACATCACGCTGTGTGTATTGCGTGTAGCGTCTCTCCTTTGGCATTTACATATCCCTCTCAGGTGCTTTGATTTTTAGCAATTCAGCTTGTTGCTGTAGCATGTGTTCAGCATGCATGTCATTGAACCGTGCTACGAAGTTCGCATTTTTCCTTTCCGTGTCCATTGTCCGTTGATTTTGTTCAAGTAGCATATGTGCACGGGACTCTTTGATTTGCCTCTCTGTAGCCGCGTCTGCCAGTTGGTCAAATCCTTCTCCTTGCGCTTTCTGATGCTTGACGATGTGCTCAACTTCGAGCGGTGCAGGGCTCAAAAAGAATGCAACATAAGCATCGCCAACGATAACCCCTACTACTCGAAAAGCAATGAAGAGATAGATAGCCCAATCATGGCTAAAGTCTCCTACCTTTGTGATGAACACGAGAAAGGCCGCTTGCCCTCCGATATTGATAAGGGCCATCATGATCCACATACCGATCGCACCAGGCGTATCTTTGTCAGGCACTTCACGTCCAGATTGCTTTGCTTCTACCGCTCTCTCTTTCCGAGCTGATAGATCATAGGTAGCTATACAGAATGGTATCTCAATGAGTAGGGTTATTCCCCACAAAAGTACCTGAGTCCAGATGCTATTATCCTGTGGAAGGAAGTGCTTAATGTAGTAGTAAACCTCTCCTGCTGTGAAGACGATAAAAGCAATTGGTCCGATAATCCTCCAAGTGCTTTTTGCCCATTCCAGGAATTTCTTATGTGCTGGTGGATTGTGAGAAACCTTCGCAAGAATAGCACGATTCCGTGCCATAATCTGCTCTGGTGTCATCTGTGTAAAGGTTCCGGTGCTATCTG
>Ga0179596_10000118_pt1 | contig 65830 bp, 57 predicted proteins | sample CZODoug1_1_08_16_FD_155494 | JGI IMG/M metagenome (GOLD analysis project Ga0179596, IMG submission 155494) | Vadose zone soil fungal communities from Angelo Coast Range Reserve, California, USA - CZODoug1_1_08_16fungal (Illumina Assembly) | ecosystem: Environmental > Terrestrial > Soil > Vadose... | reverse complement strand
CACGATCAGCCCGGACGCTAAAAATAAACTGCAGATCATCGATCAGCATTATACGGACGTGGATTCTATATCCTACAGTCTGCGGGGATTCGATACGGTAACCCGGCAATTCGGAGTCTACATCACTGACCAGTGGGGGAATATCTCCGATACGGTCTATTCCAATATAGTACCCCTCTTTGAAGCGCAGATGGATAAATCAAAATTCCTGCCCTATGTGTTGCCTACGGACGTAGCCACCGGATTCGGATGGGTCATACAGAATCTCTGGGATAACAATACCGGATCACCTGGCTATCATACCGTTCAGCCGATACAGCCCCTTGTCTGGCCCGCCGTGATCACCTGGGATATGGGGCAGGTAGCTAAGCTGAGCCGCTACACCATCTGGGACAGAGGCATCGATGGCAGCGGGACCTGGGTATGGCAGGCCGGTGCGCCGCTCACCTGGGTACTGTGGGGCCGGGCTGATGCTCCTGTTGATGAGACGATGCCGGATGCAAATAATCTTCCTCCCGTGGGTGGCATTACTTCCGGCGGCTGGATCAACCTGGGCTTTTTCACCCTGCCCGCAAAACCATCGGGGCTTCCGAATCCGCAATATACCAATGCAGACCTGGCTTTTTGGAACGCAGGCTTCTCCTATAATTTTTCACTGGACCTGCCAAAAGTGCGTTATATGCGATTCGAATGTTTGCAGAACGTATCCTTAACCAATAATTTCTTTAACATCGAGGAATTGACGTTCTGGGGGGATCCGAGATAAGATCATCCCGGTATCCTGTATCATCAGCTAACAACGATTTAAAACAACGACAATGAAAAATTATTCCAACTATATCCGGGCCCTGCTGCTTTGCTTCCTGTTCTTTTGGGGATGTAAAAAGGCTACCGACTACCGCTCCTTCCTGGGCGGTACGGAAATCACCTATCCGGGAAAAGTGTCCAATGCCACCGTAAGGCCAGGTAACGGACGGCTCATGCTTGTCTGGAACCCCAGCCCCGACCCCAGTATAACGAAATATGTGGTTTACTGGAACAACAAGGTCGACTCTCTTATCTTAAATGCGACTTCGCATAAGACCTCCGATACGATCAGCTGTATTATCAACAATCTCTCCGAATACATCTACTCATTCTTTATTTATTCGTACGATGCTAATGGCAACAGATCCGTTGTCACAGAGATCGACAATGCACGGGTATACGGACCTATATACCAGAGCGGCCTCCACAACCGGATCGTCAATCTGGCCAACCCGGCCGTTGTAAGCGCCGACAGCTCGGTGATCCTTAGCTTTTTGACTCCCGATACGATCAATATCACTACCTCCATACAATATTCCAACAGATCGGGGACGTCAGTTAAAAAATATCTTTCTCCGGACAGCAATTCCATTACACTCCGGGATTATAACTACAGTTCCCCCATCGTCTACCAATCTTCCTATATTCCTCAGCGCGGTGCACTGGATACTTTTTATACCCTCCATTCCGATACATTCCCGACCTTCGATACCCAAGTGATGTGTGATAAGAGCCTGTTCGCCGAAGCGAATATGCTGAATGATATGGGCATCTATGAATCCGATACCCGGGTCAGCAAACTTTGGGATGGCAGCGTCGGCCCCCAGGGCTATCCGAATATATTTCACAGTGATGGATACGGCAACCTTCCCAGGACCCTCAGCTTTGATATGGGCAAAGTCTATAACAACCTGAGCGCAATCGAAGAGACTGGCAGAAATTGTTGCAATAACCCCGATTCTCTCGAGGTCTGGGGCATTGCCGACACAACGGGCGCCATACCTACCCTTCCTCCCAGCGATGCAGGATGGTCGGCCCAATCCACCTCCCTGGGATGGGCTCTTCTGAAAGTGATAAAACGAACGGATGACGGATCAGCTCCCTTTAAGACCAGCCTGATCGCCAATCCTCCTCCGGTGCGTTTTATCCGGATCAGGGTATTGCACGATGCCAACGGTGAGAACAGTTATGTCAACATGAGCGAGATCACATTCTGGTATAAACTATAAATTTTCGATATGCTACGGACGATCCAATCCGCTATACCGAATAAACTTGTTTTTTTAATGCTGCTCTTCGTCGCAGGCTCCTCCTGCGCTCAGGAAGCCGGCTTCGCGCAAAGCAATACCGGCTCCCCTTCCTTCCGGACGCCGACAGCTCCGCCGGAGGCCCCGATTGCAGCGTTCATGAACAAACGCTTCGGTATGTTTATCCATTTCGGCCCCGTTACCCTCCGGGGAACCGAGATAAGCTGGAGCCGCGGCCATGAAGTATCCACGGCCGAATACGACAGCTTGTACAAGGAGTTCGATCCCGTATTGTTCAACGCAGACGCCTGGGTGAAGACGGCCAAAGATGCCGGAATGAAATACCTCACCATCACGGCCAAACACCACGATGGATTCTGTCTCTGGCCGACGAAGGTCTCCTCTTATAATATCGGCAACTCCCCCTTTAAAAGAGATCTCGTAGGAGAGCTGGCGCAGGCCTGCCGCCGCCAGGGCATCACCTTCTGCGTTTATTTTACCGTACTGGACTGGCATGACGAGCATTATATGAAAGGCGATATGACAGCCTTCGTCGCTACCATGAAATCCGAGCTGCGGGAGATCATCACCCGTTATCATCCTTTCATGCTTTGGTTTGACGGCAACTGGGAAAGCAACTGGACGGTCGCCGATGGTAAAGACATGTACCGGTATCTCAAGCGCCTGGATCCAAAAGTGATCATCAACAACAGGCTGGGAAAAGGCTCCCCGTCCTTATTCGACAGCACTTCTTCCGGGGACTTCCTCACTCCCGAACAGAAGATCGGGCAGCTGAATATGCAGGACCCAATGGAGAGCTGTATTACCATTTGTAACCAGTGGGCATGGAAACCCAATGACAGCATGAAATCAGAAAAGCAATGCATACAGACCCTGGTGAAGACTGCCGGCGGCAATGGGAACCTCCTTTTCAATGTAGGCCCCATGCCGGATGGCCGTATAGAAGCCCGGCAGGTGACGCGCCTGAAGGAGATGGGGAATTGGCTTAAAAAATACGGGGAAAGTATCTATAATACGAAAGGCGGACCTTACCCGCCAAATGAAGTCTTTGCCACTACCCGCAAAGGCAATAAGATCTACCTTCATGTAATGGAGCGGAAATCCGACTTCCTGCTCCTGCCTCCCTTGCCGGGTGCGAATATTACAAAAGCCCGGTTCCTGCATGGAGAAGCGGTTCCGGTTAACAGGGACCCCGCGGGAGGATACCGCATCGTACTCCCTGATAGCCTGCCCGATGCTAATTGCTCCGTTATCGTGCTGGAACTGGACCGCAGCGCGGAAGATCTGCCCGTCATTCATCAATAGACACCGGACTTCCTGATACGTCAACATTACTTACCTCGTATGATAAAAAAGATATCCGTTACAGACGCCCGTTATCCCCTCGGCAAAGGGGCGGGCAGCGATGCCATACACCGGGATCCTGTATATTCCTATGCCGTTACCCAATTGCAGGACGACAGCGGGCTCACAGGCACGGGCCTGGCATTTACACTCGGTGAAGGAAATGATATGGTTTGTCAGGCCGCCCGGTTCTATGCGGACCGGCTGAAAGGAAAAGACATAGAAGAATTAATGGTCGATTTTGGAAATACCTTTAATTTACTGTCCAACGAGCAACAGTTCCGGTGGCTGGGACCCCATAAAGGAGTCGTTCATCTGGGACTGGCTTCGGTGACCAATGCCTGTTATGATCTCTGGGCTAAAAAAAGAGGAGTTCCCTTATGGAAATTATTAACAGATCTTTCGCCGGAACAAATTGTGAATACGCTGGACCTCTCTTATCTTGAAGACGAGCTGACCGGGGAGCAGGCCCTGCAGCTGATGAAAGAAAATGTTCCGGGCAAGTCAGCACGCGAAAAGATACTGGAGAGGGGCTACCCGGGATACGACACGTCCATCGGCTGGTTTAACTACCCGGATGAAAAAGTGCGGGAGAATACGCTCAGGGCGGTGGGAGAAGGATTTACCGCCATGAAATTAAAGGTTGGATCGCCTGATCCGCAGCGGGATATCCGCCGCTCGATCATCGTGCGGGAGGCCGCGGGCGACCAGGTGAAAGTGATGCTGGATGCCAATCAGCAGTGGACCCTTCCCCGGGCATTGACCATCTGCCGGCAGCTGCAGTCGATGAACCCTTATTGGATCGAAGAGCCGACGCATCCCGACGACGTGCTGGCTCATAAGGTATTGGCGGATGCCATCGCACCCGTTAAACTAGCGCTGGGTGAGCATGTGCCCAACCGGGTGATCTTTAAGAATTATTTGCAGACAGGCTGCGCGGGCTTTATACAGGTGGATGCGGTGAGGGTAGGAGGGGTCAGTGAGTTCATTACGATCAGCCTGCTTTGTCGTAAATATGGCGTCCCGGTAGTGCCGCATGTAGGGGATATGGGACAGCTGCATCAGCACCTGGTATTATTCAATCATATTACGTTGGGGCATGAGGCCTTATTCCTGGAGCATATCCCCCACCTGCAAAAACATTTTGTACACCCGGTTCATATTGAAGGCGGGGTATACCGGACGCCGCGTGAGCCGGGCAGCAGTTGCGATCTTAATTTTTAATATTCCGGGCAATGATAAAAACACCCGATATCGTTATTAGTGTCCTGTATATCCTTGGCATCGTCGCGGTTGGATTATGGGCGGGACTCAAAGGCAAAGCCGGGCGCCGCGTGCGTCCCGACCGAAGGCGCCACGCGCGGCACGGCGATGGGCATCATGATCCGGCCAGTCAGCCCGGCGATTCACCGGGCGCTTCCAACGATTATTTCCTGGCAGGCAAAACATTGAAATGGCCCATGATCGGGCTGGCGCTCTTCGCTACCAATATTTCCTGCCTGCACCTGGTCAGCCTGGCCCAGAGCGGCTTCGATACCGGTCTGTTAAGCGGCAACTTCGAATGGATGGCTGCCTTTACCCTGATCCTGCTCGCTTTATTTTTCGTACCCTTTTATATCCGTAGCGGCGTCAGCACCTTACCTGACTTTTTAGAAAGAAGGTATAACCGCGCCTGCAGAGACTGGCTGACTTTTGTATCGATCCTGTCCGCCATACTCATTCATATCGCCTTCTCCCTGCTTGCCGGAGGCATCGTATTGAGGACGCTTTTTGGCGTCGATATGTATATCAGCGTCACCGTCATTGCCGTCATCACCGCTGTATATACGATCATCGGCGGCTTAAAGGCGGTAGTCGTCACGGAAAGCATTCAGACCGTCGTGCTGGTCGCGGGCGCCGTAGTGATCACCGCGGCCTGTTTCTCCCGGATGGGCGGCTGGCATTCCATGGTCGCTACTTTACAGGAGACCCATCACATGGACAAGCTGGTCATGTTGCGGCCGCATGGCGATAGCCTGCCCTGGTACGCCGTATTCCTGGGGTATCCGGTCCTGGGCATCTGGTACTGGTGCGCCGACCAGACGATCGTACAAAGGATCCTGGGGGCCAAAGATGAAGACCACGCAAGGGTAGGGCCCTTGTTTTGCGGATTCATAAAAATATTGCCGGTATTCATTTTCATCGTGCCGGGGCTCTTTGCCTATACGCTGGCGCAAAAAGGGCTGCTGGACATACGGGCTTTACAGACCACCGACGCAGCAGGTCATACCGTGACGAACAGTAAGGGGATTTATACATTAATGATCACGCAGCTGGTGCCCACGGGTCTGGTTGGTATTATCGTAGCAGCTTTATTGTCGGGGCTTATGAGCCAGGTATCCGGCGCGCTGAACTCTATTTCCACCCTGGTCAGCTTCGATCTCTACCGCCGGATAAAACCCGGGGCCGATGAAAAGCAGTTGGTGAAAATGGGCCGCATAGCCGCCTGTGTCGCGCTGCTGCTCTCTATCGCCCTGTTGCCCTTGCTGAATCATTACGAGAGCATCTTCAGCGGCATCAATGAGATCATCGCTCATATCGCGCCTCCCATCACCTGTGTTTTTGTATTGGGGGTTTTCTGGCGACGGGCTTCTGCCAAAGCAGCCCAGTACACCCTATTGATAGGCTCTTCCCTGGGCGCCGGCGTATATACCGTAAATAAAATAGCCCCGGAGACCTGGCTGGCGCAAATCCCTTTTATGATGATCGCCTTTTACCTCTTTGTAGTCTGTCTGCTGATACAGATCACTTTGTCCTGGATTCATCCTGCCGTGCATACCGTACAAAGCGATGCGCTGTATTGGAAGTCTCCTTTGGAACCTTTGCAGGGCAAGGGCTGGAAGGGACTGGGAAATTATAAGACCTTATCCATGCTCTTACTGGGAGTGATGGTCGCATTATATTGGATATTTCGATAACAACCTTTAAAGACCTTTATATGAAATTACTGGACGATAAGATCATTTTTCTGACCGGCGGCTCTAAAGGCATCGGCCTGGAATGCGCAAAGAAATACATTGAGGCCGGCGCACAGGTAGCCATTGTTTCCAATGATGCAGCTTCTTTGGCCGAGTCCATCCAACTATTAGGAGAGCGGAGCAGTGGGATCCTCTGCGATGTATCCAGGTCCTCGGACGTAGAAGACGCCATCCGGCAAACCCTGGAGAAATACGGTCAAATAGACGTTATTCATAACAATGCCGGTATTGCCCATCCCTCAAAGCCGATGCATGAGACAGACGAGGTGGAATGGGATACTTTGTTCAATATCAATCTTAAAAGTATCTTCTATACTACCAAATATGGTCTGGATGCTTTACGTAGATCCGAAGGCTGCATTCTCAACACCAGCAGCCTGGTGGGAGAGATAGGGCAGGGAAACCATGCCGCCTATGCGGCCACCAAAGGGGGAGTCAATGCGCTCACGAAGTCCATGGCATTGGACTATGCGCCGTATAAGATCCGTGTGAATGCGGTAGCTCCCGCAGGTGTCTGGACCCGCATGTTGCGCGAATGGGGACAGGCGCAGCATGACGCCGCTGATATTGAAAAATACCTGGATGGCATACATGCGCTGGGGTATTGTCCCGAAGGAGATGTAGTAGCCGATGCCTGTGTATTCCTCGTATCGGAAAAGGCAAGATTTATTACGGGTAGTATCCTGCCCGTGAGCGGCGGTGCGGAGTTAGGATACCGAAGGATCATGAATCCGGCATCCGTTGCGATTCCGACCGCTCCCCTTTAACCAGGATTTCCTACCTTTCCGTGGTGAAAATGACGCATTTCATACGACGATGCCTCCTGACGGGTTTTCTATACATATTCCTGGTGAATGGCGCCGTCCATGCGCAATCCTCTTTGCAGCAGTTGGACGTGCATATCCTGCAGGGACTGGAGTCCACCAGGACAACCACCCAGACAGATATTGCGTTATTCATCGCCAAGGCCAATAATTATGTAAATGCAGGCATCCCCGCCGGTCTCCTGGTAGCGGGACTGATCCGAAATGACGCGGATATGAAGCAGAACGCCTTGTACGTTTTCAGCAGCACTGCCGTCTCTTATTTATTGGATTATGCCATTAAGCAGCTGGTAAAGAGGCCCCGGCCATTTCTCTCCAATATTCAGCTGCATCCGGTATACCGGCCAGGAGAATATTCCTTCCCATCCGGGCATACTTCGTCGGCCTTCGGCGCCATCACTTCCCTGTCAAGGGCCTATCCCAAATGGTATGTGATCGCCCCTTCCTTCCTGTGGGCAGCTACTGTAGGCTATTCCCGCATGTACCTCGGCGTCCATTATCCGACAGACGTGGCATCGGGCGCCCTTCTTGGTGTAGGGTCCGCTTTCTCCATGGGTTTTATCCGGCGATAAGGGGTGTAGCATATGATTTAAATTTAAAAGCTAATGAACATTGAAATCATCCAGGCAGATATCACCACCATACACGCAGACGCAATCGTGAACGCTGCCAATACTTCTTTGCTTGGCGGCGGCGGAGTGGATGGGGCTATTCATAGAAAAGGTGGCCCGGCCATTCTGGAGGAATGCATACAGATAAGAAACCGTCAGGGCGGCTGCGGGACAGGGCAGGCAGTCATTACCACGGCAGGTAACCTCCCCTCCCGCTATGTGATCCACACGGTTGGTCCTGTGTGGACTGACGGAAATAAGAAGGAAGCAGAATTACTCAGGGATTGTTATGTAAATAGCCTGCAGCTTGCCTTTGAATATAACCTGAAGACGATTGCCTTCCCCAATATCAGTACAGGTATTTATCACTTTCCGAAAGACAAAGCAGCCAATATCGCCATTGACGCCGTCCGGAATTTTGAAGACGCTTCTTTTTTCGAAACCATCTTGTTCGTCTGCTTTGACAAAGAGAATTATGATCTTTATGCCAAAGAATTAAAGGACACAAATCCGTGACGAACAAAGACTTAATGTTAAATTGCGGTTCTAATGGCAAAGACATACGTTATCGGCGACATACACGGCGCGTTAAAAGCATTGGAACAGGTAATAGCGAAAATCAGCTTACAGAAAAACGATCGTCTGATCTTCCTTGGCGACTATGTAGACGGATGGTCGCAGTCGCAGCAGGTGATCCAGTTCCTGATGGAATTGGATAAAAAACAGGACTGCATTTTTATCAAAGGTAACCACGATGCCTGGTGTGAAGAGTGGCTTGACGGAGAAGATCCCGATGAGACCTGGGTAGTCCACGGCGGTCAGGCTACCATCGACAGCTATCGCCCGCTGACGAAGAGACAAAAGAACGTACACCTGCGATTCCTCAACAGGATGCGCCCTTACTATATCGACGAGGTCAACCGCCTCTTCATCCACGCCGGCTTCTGTTCCATGCGCGGACCTGCCCACGAGCATTTTGAGAGCAATTGCTACTGGGACCGAACCCTGTGGGAGACAGCACTGGCGCTGGACAACCGAATAGATCAGTCTTCAGCATTTTATCCCAAGCGGCTATTGCTGTATCCTGAGATCTATATCGGTCATACCCCTACGGTCAATTATGGGGAATGGGAACCCATGCATGCCTACAATGTCTGGAATATCGACACCGGCGCAGCATTTGACGGCAAACTCTCCGCTTTGAATATCGATACCAAAGAATTCTGGCAGAGTGATATCGTACAGCAACTATACCCTGACGAAAAAGGCAGAAATAAATAAAACGACCAAGCATGAAGACTGTAGATCTTATTTATCCAGAGCGTTCAGCTTTGATAGAACGTTCTTATGCGATGACCAATCACCTTTTCGTAAAAGATGCCCTGGAAGATTATGCCGACACCCATGCCGGCAAAGCGCCTTGCCTGCTTTTGAAAATAAGGTCATTGCATTTTTGGAACCAACCTGCCGAGTAGTTTTAATTTATGCTGAACTTCTTCCGACCAGGGTAAGCCGATAGAAAGCCTCATACAGTTTTCAAATTGATTTTGTAAGGTAAACATCCTTCCCGGAGCAATGCTTATTTTCTGTTTTATGGCTCTGTCAAACAGTTCTGTAGTATTGACTTTTTTATCGAACTCCACCCATAAGGCAAGCCCACCCTGTGGTCTGCTTGTTTTGGTGCCCTCCGGAAAATATTCGGCTATGGCATGTATATAATGCTGATAAGTGCTCTGTAAGGTCTGACGCAGCCTGCGAAGGTGATTTTCATAGCGGCCGCTTTTCAGGAAGTTGCCTACCACTTCCTGCGTAATGGTACAAGAAGATATGGCATGGACCAGTTTTAGTTTCAGGATTTGTTCTTTGTATCTGCCTGGCGCTACCCAACCCACACGATAACCAGGCGCCAGGGTTTTGGAAACAGAGCTGCACCATAACACTGTGCCATCTTTATCAAATGATTTGCAACATTTTGGACGTTGAGCCCCAAAGTAAAGATCTCCATATATGTCATCCTCTATGAGCGGAATACAATGCCTGGCCAAAAGCTCCACAACCTCTTTTTTATGTTCATCTGGCATACAGCTGCCCAAAGGTGTATTGAAGTTCGGAACCAGCAGGCAAAGGTTGATCTTTGGGATTGCTTTCTTTAAGGCTTCTATTTCAATACCCGTGGTTGGATGTGTAGGCAGTTCAAGTACTTTTAGCCCCAGACTTCCGGCCAGTTGTAAGATGCCGGGATAACACGGGCTTTCCATAGCGATGGTATCACCAGGCTTCCCCAATGCCATCATGCAAAAGGATAAAGCATTCATCCCCCCGGCGGTAGTTACCAGGTCATTTTCAGTGAGGCTTCCTCCCCAGGATAAGGAGCGGGCGGCAATCATTCTCCGCAATTTTTCATTGCCCTGCAACTGTTCATATTCTGTGCCGCTATCTCTAAGCTCCCGGGTCGCATGCATCATTTCCTTATTCAGTTTTGCTAAAGGCAATAATTCATCGGAGGGTACTCCAATGGAAAAAAGCATAAGGTCATTTTTGCCCATATTAGCATAGACTTTCCTGATCAATTCCTCTGGTTCTTTATTGCTACTTACCTGTGAAGGCTTGCTTACTTCCGGAAGTGGAAGCTTTTGATAAGATAGCCGGCTTACAAAGTATCCGGACTGTGGTTTTGACTCAATGAGTGATTGAGCTTCCAGTTCCAGGAATACCCTTTTAGCGGTGTTCATGCTAATGCCGTGTTCCTGACATAACATTCTGACGGAGGGCAGGCGATCGCCTGTTTTTAAAACTTCATTCCGGATCAGTTTGGCAATGTTATTTGATATTTCTACGTATAGAAAATCGTTCCTCATGCTACAAAGATAACTGTGTCTATCAAAATAGACAAAACTGTGACTGTGCTTATTGATTATCCTTGCCTATTTTTACATAAAAATTATAAATGAATATGTCAGAAGTAATCATTAAAACAGGTAAAGAGAATATGGATGTTAAAATGATACATCGTTTCCTGAAAGAAGATTCCTATTGGGCTAAAGACATTTCTTATGCGCTGGTAGACTATTCGCTGACCCACTCATTTTGTATCGGCGCCTTTGTAAAGGACGAACAGGTCGGATTTGGAAGAGTGATCACCGATTATTACACTTTCGGATGGTTCGCTGATTTTTTCGTATTACCTGAATATCGGGGAAAAGGCATTTCCAAAAAAATATTATCCTATATATTGGAGCAGCCCTGGTCCCGGCGTTTGAGAAGGAAGATGCTGAATACAAGCGATGCACATGGTTTATATCGTCAATTTCAGTTCAAGGATCTTACTAACCCTTCCAATATCCTGGAAATATATAACCCGGATATTCATTTACAGTATAAAGAAGGAATAGAGGATGAATTCTTATGAACAGGATTTGGCGCATTATTTTTTAAAATGCTGTTTGCCGATCAGTAAGTATATGGGCCTTGATTACTCGATAATACGCAATTTGCAAATTGCGCATTGCAAATTGTTTTCGAAATTTATATTATGAGAAGTCACCAGGGAATGCGCCGGTTGAGGTGATGGACTATAATCGCACCCCCTTATCAGCTTATTTTTATTAAGTTAAGAAGATAATGATCTGAAAAACAATCTATTATTACTCACATTTGATTGATTTTAAGCTGATTGGAGTTAGTTTCGTATTTTTGGGAATCTAATTCCCAATTGTACATGATCAAGCGCGACGCAGAAATTGTTCTAAGGAAATTGGCTAGTCAATTTAAAGCCATTGCATTGACAGGCCCACGCCAAAGTGGAAAATCAACACTTGCCCGAACAGCCTTTCCAGAAAAAAAATATATATCCCTGGAAAACCCGGATATAAGGGAATCTGCATTAAATGATACCAGGGGATTTCTCAATAATCTTCCAGACGGAGCCATCATTGACGAGGCGCAAAGAGTGCCTGAATTATTCAGCTATTTACAACAAGTACTTGATGAAAATAATGAAAAGGGGCGGTTCATTTTAACAGGCTCCAATAACTTTCTGATGCTTGAAAATATATCACAAACCTTGGCAGGCCGCATAGGCTACCTCGAACTATTACCCTTTTGCTATAGCGAAATTCAAAAAATCCCCGACCAGAACCTTCATTTGAATCAAATGATATTTTCCGGAGGCTACCCGGCTATAACCTTTGACCATGTTGATCCTGAGTTTTGGTTTCCCTCTTATATCAGAACATATATTGAACGTGATGTAAGACAGATCAAAAACATCACCAATCTAAACTTATTCCAAAAACTATTATACTTATGTGCAGGCCGTGCAGGCCAGCAATTGAATTTGAATAATCTTGCTATTGAATGCGGGGTTGATCACAAAACCATAGGCTCATGGATCGGAATACTTCAAGCCAGTTATGTAATTCATTTACTTCCCCCTTTCTATAATAATTTTTCAAAACGCATTATAAAATCGCCCAAACTTTACTTTTATGACACTGGACTTGCTTGCGCTTTATTAGGTATAAATTCTCCGGCACAACTAAACCTGCACTCCAGCCGCGGAGCCTTATTTGAAAATTATATCATCAACGAGTTAATTAAAACGAGATTCAATAAGGGGCTGAGAAGTAACTTATTCTACTGGCGTGATGTAAGCGGCCATGAAATAGACATAATAGCCGATCACGGATCTCATGCCATTGGCATAGAATTAAAGTCTGGAATGACAGTTGTTCCTGATTTTTTTAAAGGATTAACATTCTGGCAGGAACTTACAAAGTATGAAAAATCTTACGTCATCTATGGGGGAGAAGAGACTCAAAAAAGAAATAGTGGCATTGAAGTCGTTCCCTGGAACAAACCGGAGCTTTTTGAGAATATTGTATAATAATTACATGGCCCTTTGACCCTCATGGAGGGCTGGGTCCGCGTCGATGTAAAAAAAATCGAACCGTCAATAACAGGCCTCGCCTATCAGCTTATAGAGATAGCACCTATTATCGACGACCTGCTGACGGAAAGGAAAAAGTAACGGTCTAAAATTTGACTACCATCTCCTTTCCCGCATACCGCACCGTTTTTTCATGCTTCGTCTGTCGGACTCCGGATGATTCTCCCGTTATCAGACGAACAATAAAATCCTTTTGTACCGGCTGGCTCTTACTCCCCGCCGGAGCGCCGGGCTGCATACGTATCGTACGGTCCTTGTCATTCCAGGTAATAAGAACCCAGCTCGCTTTCCCCTGAAGATAATCCTGGCTGATGCCATCGTCTTCATAGAGTGTGAAGGCTCCGTCCGCACCGGGATAGATTCGCAGGGTGGTAGGCTCTTTCAACCGTTCGGAAGTATACTGACGAACAGGATCAAAAGGAATAATAGCCCCCGCCCGCACATAGATGGGCATAATGGACAAGTCTACGTCACGACGGATAGAGCGTCCGCCGGTCTGCCGGGTATTGGTCCACCAGTCATACCAGTCTCCTTCGGGCAGGTATACTTCACGGGACCTGGCCCCTTTTTCAAATACGGGTGCGATCAGCAGATCACGTCCCCATAAATACTCGCTGCCCAGCCCTCTTGCTTTCTCATCATGCGGATAGTGAAGCCACAAGGCCCGCATAAAGGGCATCCCTGTCTGCCTTGCTTCCCAGGCCAGTGTATAGTTGTAGGGTAGTAATTGATAACGAAGCTCGTCATATTTTTTGACGACAGGCTCGATACGGGGATTGTTCATTTCCGATACCAGCACATTCCGCCTGACGATCTCACTGTCCGAACCGGGTTTGGTAGACGTCTCCAGGTCTCCTCTCTCTCCCTGTCCCCAGCCCCAGGGCAGGATCGTCATCGTCGTACGGCCATGCGAACGGAAGGAGGGGCAGAAGGCGCCAAACTGGAACCAGCGGGCATATAATTCACCGGTCTTTTCGACATTGGAATAGAATCCGCCGATATCGGAGCCCCAGTAGGGGCTTGTACTCAAAGAATAATTAATGCCGACGGCTATCTGTCCTTCCAGGGTTTTCCAGGAAGACTCCGTGTCGCCTGACCATACCCAGCCACCCCAGCGGGCAATGCCCAGATAGCCATTGCGATGAAGACTCCAGGGACGGATATTGGATTGCGTCGAGAGGGGGCCTTCATAATATAACCGATGGCGCTCGATACGCTCGTACAGGTTAAACCAATCTCCTTCGTCCGGCCAGAACGCATCTACGCCCGTCTTCACCAGCGCTATATGCTGCTGCCAGTAATGCTGGATATGCCCTGCATCCAGTACTTCGCCTGGTTTAACGGGAATGGATCCATGCAGGGAAGGCAGTCGATCCCTGTCCCAGGGCACCATATGCAGCACTACTTTTACATGACGCGCATGCATATCGGCCAGTACGGCTTCCGGAGCGCGGTGGAATACTTCCGGGTTAAAAGAAAAAGACGGCTGTTGGGTATTCCATCCTCTCGGAGTAAAACCGGTGCCCAGATAAATGACGGCGTCCACGGGTATCTTCTTCGAACGGAAGCTGTCGATGATGCCGAGGATCTGTGTCTCATCTTTAATAGTACGGTGTGACTGCATATAACCCAGCGCCCATTTGGGCGGGATGACGGCCGGCCCGGTAAGGGTAGCCACATCTTTCATGAAGGCCGCGGGATCATGGGCATCGAAAATAAAAAGATCATACAAACCGGGTATTACCGAACTGGCCGGAGGAAGGCCCTTGCTTTGTGCCAGCCCCTGATTTTTTTCATTCTGCTGAACGGAGTCCTTCGCCGTAGGCTTCCAGGGAAGAAAGATGCCTTGCTCTTTTTGCAGAAGGTCTACCTGCACCCAGGGAGAAGCAACGAACAGGCCCCAGCCTTCCGTGCCAATCAATAAAGGCACCGGGTTGCGCGAGCCATAGGCATCGCTTTGCCAGCGGGGCTGCATTTCCTGGAACCTCCCTCTCCTGTCAAACTCAATAGGAGCTGTTCGCCAATTGATGCCGGACACCGGCTTGTGGCCTCCTTCTCCCATACCGAGTATGGGAGCATCCTGCAGCGCGAATGTGAGCGTATTGTCATCGCGGAAGACAAGCTTTTGTATAGGCTCTCCCTTATTGGAAGTGACAATGATGGTAAGCGGATCCGGCCGGACTTCTACTGTCAGCTCTCCTACCTGTTTCTTTATGGATCCGGAAAGCTCCGTAAGGACAATCGCTGGCGCAGGGTACTCCCGTTCGACCAGCGAAGGCGTTGCAGGGTAATCTCCGGCGAAGCTCAAAGGTTTTAGCGTCACCCGGATGCTATGTTCACCTGCCTGCCGGATAGCCAGCTGCGCCGGCAGGCCCGCCGAGGTAATGGATTGCGCGCGAATGGCCGTAGCCTGCACGAATAGCAGCAGCAAGAGCCACCGTCTAATGTTTGGGATATGAATAGTCACGTTGAAAAATATTGATACTAAATGTCAGTCATTGCAACGGTAAAAGGAAGATATATTTTAACAGGTATCAACCACATTTTGATCACGCTAATAAAAGGATACTACCGTATCGTGGTATCTAATCTCCGGGTAACTGGGGATTTCGTATAGTCCACCTGGTAATAAAACTACCACAAGAGAGTATTGCGGCGGGCTAAGTGTATGTCTAGTTTTGTATAAATGTTTTTCTAATCTTTAAACCATGTTTTTATGTACACGATTTCAAGCAAGTGTTTCCGTAAAAACCCTGAAACCAGATCAATCCTGTCGCAATTATTCCTTCTTTCTTTATTCACGCTCCTGTTGTTCTCCTCTTGTAAAAAAGGGGATACAGGGCCTGCCGGTGCAACGGGCGCTGCGGGTGCTACCGGTTCTGCCGGACCAACCGGCGCCACAGGCTCGGCGAACGTCATCTACTCTGCCTGGTTTACTCCGGCTACTTATGTGAAGGATACTGTCTTTGGCACCTATGGCTTCATCTATGACAAGGCGACTACTGACATCACCCAACCGGTATTGGATAGCGGTGTCGTTCTTGTGTACGGGAAACTGGACGGGTATATTACCTCTGTTTGGCCAACTGCACAGGTAGCGGTTTTGCCGATCAATATTACCTATATGATTGGAAGTAGCCCCAATATAGATACCTGGTCTGCACTCGCTACCCTCGGTAACCTGCGGATCCAGCTCCAAAGCAGCCTGAATGCGTATGATCTCATCTCCACTTTACACCAATTCCGCTATATCATCATTCCCGGGGGAACAAAGAGCGCCGTCGCTTCTGTAAAGCCAGGCATCAGTACTGCAAACGGAATTCAGCTGGATGCTGTCAATGTGCGCAAAGTGCTCAATAACTACCAGGAAATGAGCTATGCCGAAGTTTGCCAGCTCTTGAAGATACCGGAGTAAAACCGGACTATCATAATCAGATCAGGCCTGGAATGGTTGCGCTTCCTTTAACCGAAGCAGTGCCCGCGCCAGGCCTGATCCTCTTTCAGATTTTCAATCGCTCTGCCCGTTCGAAAAAGCTCTGCTGCTTCATCTGTGCTTCTACTTCATCGATAGCCCGCATCAGGTTATTGGTGGTGTCCGTAAGCTCTGTCAGAGCGGCCGTCATAATCTTCCATACCGGCTGCATCTGATCTACCAGGACCTTCCCTTTATCGGTGAGCCGGATCAGCCGTTTGCGCTCATCTGCCTTATCCCTTCCGGAACGGATCAGCTTTTGTTTTTCCAGCTCTTTCAACAGGCTGATAGTGGAAGGATGAGAATACCCGATCTCGGCGGCAATCTCCACTACGCTCAATACAGGCTTCCTATGCAGAGAGTATACGACCGGAAACCATTTCGGCTCAAAATCGATTCCGCTGGCTTTATAGATCAGCAGACCGTCTTTGCGTAGCTGATCACTGAGCCGCTGCAATCTTGTTGAAATGGCCAATATCCCGGCCTGGTTGATGACATTCATGGAACTGGTGTTATTGTGCCGTCAGCCGCAAATGAAAAAAAGTTGTGTCCACAGACATAATAGGAAAACTGCCCGGCAATTCTGCTTTCTCAATACGGACAAAGCCATTGCGTTCGTAAAAACGTATAGCGGCATGCAACCAATCGACCGTTCCCAGGTAGAGATCGGTAATCCCCCGTAACCGGCAGTGATCGATCAGCACATCCAGCAGCCGCTGCGCAATTCGCAGCTCCTTGCCGCGAAATTCTTTCCGGACAAACATCTTGCGGATAGTCCCGCCATGATGCCCGATATCTATCAGCCCGATAGTGCCTACCAGCTCCCCGCCGACCTTGGCGCCCCAGAATCCCCCGCCCGTCGCATGATAATTCGTCTCGATGTCCATCAGGTCGGGCTGATCTTCGATGGTGACCGGTACATTGAACTCGATTTGCTGAATGGGCAGGATGAGGCCGGCGATGCGGATGCAGTAGTCATTGTCAAGCGGCTCGATAAGGAGGTGTGGCGCCATATATTTTCTATTTGCGTATAAAGGTACGTAGTTGACTACATATTACGAGAAAATATTTTTTCCTTAATTATACCGATTGGTATATATTTGCATCGTGAAAGGAGATTACAATAATCGTAGAAGGAGATCAATGTATGAATAAGGCGGAAAAAACAAAACAGTTTATTGTCGAGAAGACGGCCCCGATCTTTAACAAGAAAGGTTATGCCGGTACTTCGTTAAGCGATATGACGGAAGCCACCGGCCTGACCAAGGGAAGCATTTATGGCAACTTTGCCAACAAAGACGAAGTGGCCCTGGCTGCCTTCGAATACAATTGGAAAAGGATAGCAGGCCTCACCCGGCAGGAGATGGACAAGAAGAACACCATTAAGGAAAAATTGCTGGTGTATACGGAGTATGATAAATTTGTCAACTTCCCCGTTCCCATGGGAGGCTGCCCGGTCTTAAACACAGCCGTCGAAGCGGACGACACCCATCCTTTATTGAAGAAGAAAGCCAATGAAGCCTTCCTTGCCTGGAAAGACAGATTGACCCTGCTCATCGAAGAAGGCATCCGGACAAAAGAATTCAAAGCCTCCATCGATCCGGAACAGATCGCCCTCACCATCATCGCCATGATAGAAGGCGGTATCATGATCGCCAAACTATCCGGCAAGCCCGCTTACCGGAACGCCATTATGCTATCCATGAAAAAGATGATCGATGAATTAGCGTAAAATTTTATCGATGAGCTAATATAATTTTTTTTACATTAAAAAATACCGATCGGTATAAAAAGTATGGGAACAAGAAAGACTATTCTGCTGATCACGGTCATTGTCGCAGCCATGATGGAGCTGCTGGATATCTCGATCGTCAACGTCGCACTGTCGCACATGAGCGGCAATCTGGGAGCGACCCTGGAAGATACCTCCTGGGTCATCACCTCTTATGCCATTGCCAATGTGATCGTCATCCCCATGACGAGCTTTCTCGCGCTCAAACTAGGCCGGCGTAATTACTATATCGGCTCCGTCATTTTGTTCACCTTCTGTTCGTTTATGTGCGGACAGGCATCCAACATCTGGATGTTGATCGCTTTTAGGTTCCTGCAGGGCATGGGCGGAGGCGCATTATTGTCCGTGTCCCAGGCGATCGTCTTCGACATCTTCCCCAAAGAGAAGCGCAACGTAGCCAGCGCCCTGTTCGGCATCGGCGTCTTTATCGGACCTACTATCGGCCCGACACTGGGCGGCTTCATCACCGAATACTATTCCTGGCCCTGGATCTTTTATATCAATATACCTCTCGGCATCACCGTAGCCCTGCTTTGCTCCGCCTTGCTGGGCGAGCCCTCCATCAAACAGGAGGCCGGCAAGGTCGACTGGCTGGGGATCTTTCTGCTGGCTATTGGCGTCGGTTCGCTGCAGACTGTGCTGGAGAGGGGAGAGACCGATGATTGGTTTGACGCGAATTATATCGTTGCGCTGACGATCGTCGCCGTGGTAGGTATCTTCTTGTTCATCTGGTGGGAGCTACGATCGAAAAACCCCGTGGTTAATCTGACCGTATTAAAGAGCAGGAACCTCACAATCGCAGCCTTTATGACTTTTATCTCAGGCATCGGGATCTTTACCTCCGTGTTCCTCACCCCGGTATTTGCGCAACGACTATTGAACTTCACCCCTTCACAAACAGGATTGCTGCTGCTGCCGGGAGCGATCCTGGCTCTCGGAGGGCTGATGATCTCCGCCCGGGTATTACAGAAAGGCGTGTCGCCCCTGATCATGATCGTCACGGGCATAGGACTCTTTATCATATTCAATTGGCAGATGTCCAGGCTCAACCTGGAAGCTGGAGCTGCCGATATTTCCATTCCGCTTATCTGGCGGGGTGTCGGCCTGGCCGTTATCACGGTGCCGCTTACCTCCCTGGCCGTATCCTCCCTGGAACCGAAAGATATCCCGCAGGGAGCGGCCCTCAACAATATGATGCGGCAGCTGGGAGGCTCCTTTGGCATCGCCCTGGTAAATACCTACCTGACCAACCGGAATGCCGTGCATCGGACAGACCTGGTCTCGAACCTGACTCCCGGTAACCCCCTGTTGACGGAACGCCTGTCCGGTTATACCAGTTATTTTATGACCAAAGGCTCCACAACGCTGGACGCACAGCACCGCGCGCTGGGATTATTGAATGCCAGCGTAGACCGCCAGTCTAACCTGTTGAGTTTCGGAGATGCCTATTTGCTGATCGGGCTTATCTTTTTGATCGTATTGCCCATTCTCCTCTTCGCGGCAGGAAAGAAAGGACAGCAAACCCCGGCGCCGGTCATGATCCCGGATCATTAATTCTTATCGACGAATTTATAATTCGCCTCATTATAGCGGTCACCGGTATCGGGATATTTTGCGAGCAAGGCTTGTATCATACCCAGATCTTCAACGCTGAGGCTCACATCCACCGCGCCCGCATTATCCAGCAGATATTTTCTTCTTTTGGTGCCGGGGATGGGGATAATATGCTCTCCCTGCTCCAATACCCAGGCAATAGCCAGCTGCGCCGGCGTACATCCCTTTGCTGCCGCGAATTCGGCAAATCCTGCCGCCAGGTTTTGATTGTTCTCCGCATGCTCCTGCTGATAACGGGGAAGGTTTTTTCTGAAATCATTATCGGCCAGGGCCTTTAGATCAAGCGTATTGGTCATCAACCCCCTGGCCAGCGGGCTGAACGGCACGAAAGATATTCCAAGCTCCTTGCACAAAGGCAGCACGTCTTTTTCTACATCCCGGCTCAGGAGTGAATACTCGCTTTGCAAGGCGCTGATAGGATGTACGGCATGGGCCCGGCGAAGGGAATTCGCGGAGGCTTCCGACAGTCCCAGGAAACGTACTTTCCCTTCCTTCACCAGATCTGCCATTGCCCCGACCATTTCTTCCACCGGGACATTCGGATCGATGCGATGCGCATAGTAAAGATCGATCACATCCGTCTTCAGCCGTCGCAGGCTCTCTTCCACGGCCGTTTTCAGATAGGCAGGGGATCCGTCGAAGGTACTCAGCTTGCCCTGCGAATCCTGCCGAAAACCAAATTTAGTAGCGATGAATATTTTGTTGCGATTGGGCTGTAATACCTTCGCTACCAGCTCCTCATTTTTCCCATTGGCATAAACATCCGCCGTATCCCAGAAATTGATCCCGATCTCTATCGCCTTTTCCAGGGTGGCAACCGACTCCTCATCATTGGGCGTGCCATACGCATGGTTCATACTCATACACCCCAGTCCGATGGCCGAAAGCTGCACATCTGTATTTCCTAATATTCGATATTTCATGACTATGTCTTTTTGTAAAGTTCTGTAATTCTTTCGACAGCGCGCGCCTGTATCGTCTTTTGGCCGGCTCACAAAATAATGAGTAATTTGTTCCGGGTTTCCTTCGTCGAAAACATACTAAAATTAGCACTGTTATGTCACGTTACACAAAATCTTATTTATTGACCCGCCTGGCGATCGGAGCCAGCATGTTCGGGCACGGCCTGGTCCGCTTGCCCAAACTGCCCGGTTTCAGCAACTGGATGATGGGCCAGTTCCGGCATTCCATGCTTCCGCCCGCACTGGTTTTACCCTTCAGCTATATACTGCCTGTCGCGGAGTTCCTCATCGGCCTCCTGCTGCTCTTGGGACTGTTCACGGAGAAGGCCCTGATCGCCGGGGCCATCGTAATGATCCTGCTGACCCTCGGCACCACTTCGATCGAGAACTGGGACGCCATCCCCTCACAACTTATTCATGTAGCCTTCTTTGCCGTCCTGCTGGTCTTTGCCGAATATAATTCCTATGCAGTAGATGGAGCCCTCCGCCGTAAATCCGCATGACAATTCCCACTTATTCTGCCCCGTACGAACAACAGACCTTTTTCGACGCATTTTCCTCCCCGGACCTCGTGCACTGGACAAAGCATCCGCATATCCTGGATACGCAACGGGTACAGATGGGGACATTGTAATATCGCCCGCTTAAAAGACAGCTTCACCGGCCTGCAACTCTTTTCCGATGGTCGTACCTTTAAAGAGATCACCCCGGAAGGATACGTAGAGGGACCTCTCATGATCAGGCGAAACGGCAAATATTATTTCATGTGGTCGGAAGGCGGATGGGGCGGCCCCAATTACAAAGTGGCTTATGCGATGGCGGAGTCACCCCTGGGACCCTTTAAACGGATCGGCGTCGTGCTGCAACAGTATCCCGCAGTCGCCACCGGCGCCGGCCACCACTCTGACATCACCCTCCCAACAACTCATTCAACCCCTCCTGATCAAAAATAATCTGCCCGATCTTCAGATCGGACCACCCGCTCCGCAACCGGTAGGTAAATACCGGCCTGCCTTGCCCTAATTCACATTCAATATAATGCATCCCGATCCGGTCATCCTTAACGACATCCCTCAGCTGATGAAGATGGGTGGATATAAAAAAGCACGAACCGGTAAATTTCGTTAACCCCGAAATAGTAGTCCTGGATATAGCCAGCGCGTCTTCTGCATTCGTGCCTCTGAACAGCTCATCGAAGATGGCAAAACATCTCTTCGGGCCAGCGGCTTCCAAAACGACATTTTTCAATGTTTTCACCTCGGACATAAAATGACTATAACCGCTTTGTATGTCGTCATTCAGATTAATCGCAATCGAGATCACTTCAAAAAAAGAAAGCTCACATTCCTCCGCTGGAACAGCCAGCCCAAGATGTCCCAACAACACACAAAGCCCGATCGCCTTTAGCAAAGTGGACTTCCCCGACATATTGGGTCCCGTGATCAGGATGACGGTTGAGCGGACCGTAAGACTATTTCTTACCGGGTTTTTTAGCAGGGGGTGGTAGAATTCCCGGATAGACAGGCCGGTTTCTTTGAAAACAGGAAAAGTAAAGCCATGCCTGCGAATCCCCCGGGAAACAGAAAGATAAGCTTCCAGTAAGAAGAAATCTTCCCAGAAAATATCCATCTCCCCCTCCCTGATCTTCTCTCCCAGCTTCTCCATCAGCCTGGCGATTTCCGCAATGTAGAGACCCCTTCCCCGGACGATCGCCTGGTATTTTTCGATCTCCAGGTCGGCAAGGAAACGAATACTGCTTTTTAGCCGGGCCCCAAAAACCTCCGGAAACTCTTCGGGTCTCAGGTTAGCGTAATAAGCCTGCCGGAGCTTATAAAAAAAGAGGATCAACTGGTTCAGCCGGCCGCTTTCCCGGTCTCTTTTAGATTTGAAAAAAAACAAATAAAGTCTTCCCGGCAGCGGATCCTCCCGGTTCCTGATCTCTTCCACCGTACGATAAACCTCATTAAATTCCGATTTGGAATAAAGAAAGCCGGAAGCAGACCCTCCGGGCGAAGCCATAGCCATCCTCGATCCGGCCCCGGCCCCGGCCGCAGGCGCTTGCAATTTTTCAATACTTAATAAACAGCGCAGGACCTGCTGTCGCATCAATACCTCTTCCAATGTAGACGGGATCTCTGACAGCAGCCGGATCAGCGCCTCCCTGGAAAATTCATTACCGGCAAAGTCGAACAAAGGCAGGATCTCCTTCTCGAAATGCAAGTCCCGGATATTCTTCATTTAAGATCTGTTAACAATTGGAAGGTGATAAGAAGGATTCAGGAAGCGTCAAGCTTAAAAATACATCCTATTGGGAATGAACCCTGCACGATAAATTTATTTTAGCAAAACTTTTCATTTTCTCACCCTCCCGTAAAACCGTACCTTTATATCTTATCTTGAGTAGTTAACCACCTGCACCTATACCTATCCTTTGAGGTTTCTGATTATCATCCTGCTAAATGCGCCGCCTATTTGTCTCTTATAACCCAACATACGGATCATGATTTGTTTCGTCTTATAGCCCAAGAGGATCAGACTGCCTTTTCCGAACTCTTCCGTCGTTATGATAAGCGCATCTATCCCTTTGTATTGAAAATGATCAGGACTCCTGCCCTGGCAGAGGAGATCACCCACGAGATCTTTATCAAGATCTGGAAACACCGCGACAAACTGCCGGCCATCGATCAACCGGAGGCCTATATCCTAACGATCGCGGCCCGTCACACCCTCGACCAGATCAAAAAACGCCTGAACGAGAACAAAATGCTGCAGGGCCTTTCCGCCTCCAAAGAGTACTACCATAATGATACGGAAGAAAAATTACTCCTGCGGGACCGGGTCGCGCTCGTCCAACAGGCCATCGACCAATTACCCCCGCAACAGCGTTCTGTATATGAGCTCAGCAGGCAGGACGGCATGAATTACGAACAGATCGCTCAGCAATTACAGATCTCTCCCAATACCGTACGCAATCACCTGGTCAAAGCCCTTCGCTTCATCCGCGATTATATGAAGGAACAGGACGAACTGCCAGCCGCCCTACTGGCTTGCGCCTACCTGCTCCTGAAAAAATAAAAATAGTTGACCCCGCACTAGTCCATCCTCCTTCGGGCGTCGTCTCAACTAATACAAGCAACCACTTTATGCCCCTTTCCGATAGGTTATATTATCTATTAAATAAATACGTCTCGGCAACAGCGACCCCGGCAGAGCAGGATGAATTGTCCGTTCTATTGAATGCACCGGAGTATGATGAGTTGGCAAAGGACCGGTTGCTGCTGCTCCTGCAACAAACGACCCCCTTAGCCCAACATAGTGAAGAAAGATTACAGACCCTCTTGAAAACTATGAACTCGCCAAACATCGGCCGGTCCACCATCGACCGGTCTGATGCCGGCGGGTCAGCGCGAATTCAGTCAATCGCACCCGAACACACTGCATCCGGCGGCGACCAGGCAGCACGCGAATCGAAGAGCCGGCCGGCGATCCTGCGTATGCTGACGAACAACAAATTCTGGTGGGGAGTGGCCGCCGCGCTGATGCTGATCTATGCTGATTTTTTCTTTAACCGGCCCAGAGCGGATGCCATAGCGACAGCCCCGGTCAAACCACCGGTACATGACCGGACTCCGGGAGGCAATATCGCGGTACTGACCTTATCCGATGGCTCTGCCATCGCACTGGATAGTGCACAGAATGGAGTGTTGGCCAAACAGGGTAATGTGAAGGTTTCTAAACTCAGCAACGGCCAGCTTGCCTATAATGTCTTAAATGAAAAACCCACAGCCATTCTGTACAACACCCTCACGACACCCCGTGGGGGCCAGTACAAGCTAGTCCTGCCGGATGGGACCGCCGTATGGCTGAATGCAGCTTCTTCTATCCGTTATCCGACGGCATTTTCCGGACAGGAAAGAACAGTCAGCATTACGGGTGAAGCCTATTTCGAAATTGCAAAAAATCCTTCCATGCCCTTTAAGGTAATTCTACCTGTTGGAGAGATCCAGGTACTCGGCACCCACTTCAATATCAATACCTATGCAGATGAGAATACCCAGAAAACCACCTTACTGGAAGGCAGCATCCAGCTGATCAGTATGGACGCCGCCACTAAGCTGGAGCCGGGGCAACAGGGACAGGTAAATAAGAACGGTCAGCTCTCCGTCCTGAACAACGTAGACATGGAAGAAGTAGTGGCCTGGAAGAACGGACGATTCTATTTTGAGAATGCCGATATCCGCACCGTCATGCGCCAGCTTGCCCGCTGGTATGATGTGGAAGTCGTATTCGAAGGCAAAGTCCCTACCGAAAAATTCGTGGGAGAGATCCCTCGTAATAGCAATCTTTCCGAAGTGTTTAAAATTTTAGAACTGAGCAATGTTCACTTTAAAGTCGAAGATAAAAAAGTAACGGTGATGCCATAATGTTTTCCGCACGACCGGGTGCCGCCCGGTTGGACCGACACGCTATTTTTTAACCAAACTAACTATCCCGCACATGAACATGAGTATGACCACTCAAATGAAAGTTTAGCGCCCCGCGCAAACTCTTTACTCAACCCCCTTATTCAAACCCCAATTTTTTATCAGAGTATGATTTTTACCACTCTTGGCGGAGCTGTGCCCCAAACGCAGTCCGCTAAGGCCAAAACTATTATGGTTATGAGATTAACCACCTTATTATTGCTGATAGGCTGTCTCCAGGTATCAGCCGCCGGGTTTGCCCAGAAAGTCAGCCTTTCCGAGGAAAATGCCCCGCTGAAAAAAATCTTCGGAGAGATCCGGCGACAGACCGGATACGCTTTCTTTTACAATGCCCAGCTGCTGGAAAGAAGCCATAACGTGACCATCTCCGTAAAAGACGCTTCCCTGGAACAGGTGCTGACCCAATGCTTCCAGGATCAGCCACTCACCTACAGCATCGTCAACAAAACTATTGTCATAAGAGTCAGAGACCGGAAAGAAGAACCCGCACTATCTTCCCTGACCGATACGACGCCTGCTCCCATCTGGATCAGCGGCCGCATCATCGACGAGGCTACCAACAAACCCGTCGAAGGCGCCAACATCACCCCCAAAGGATTGTCCCGCGGCGTCGTTTCCAATCATGACGGAGCCTTTAGATTCCCGCTGGAACACGGATCCGTACTGGTCATCACCTGTATCGGCTACCAGCCCCGGGAAATAAAGACAAAAGGAGTGACGGAATTCACTATAAAGCTGACCCCCGGCACCAAAGACCCCCTGGCCAATATGGTAGTCACCGGTTACCAGCTTATTAATAAAGACAACTTCACGGGAAATGCTGTTGTCGTATCGGGGGAAGAACTTAAAAAAGTGAATCCCCAGAATTTGCTGCAAAGCCTGCAGGTATTCGATCCTTCTTTCAATATTGCTCAGAATAATATCTCCGGGTCGAATCCCAATGCCCTGCCGAGCATCAATGTCCGCGGGTCAACGGCCCTGCCTACCGGCGGAGGCGCAGTCCTGAGCAGGAGTGACCTTTCCAGTAATGTCAACCTGCCTACTTTCATTATGGACGGGTACGAGGTCAGCCTGGAAAAAGTGTTTGACCTCGATGTGAACAGGATCCAGTCCGTTACCCTGCTGAAAGATGCGGCCGCCACGGCTGTTTACGGATCCAGGGCCGCCAACGGCGTCATGGTCATCACTACGAAGGCCCCGAAGGATGGTAAGCTGCAGGTGTTCTATAACTATGAGTTGAACACCACCGGTCCCGACCTCAACGACTATCATGTGCTGGATGCCTCGCAGAAGCTTCAGTATGAGAAACTGGCCGGGTTGTACAACTCCAATGCCAACACCAGCCAGGACCAGCTGGATGCAGCCTATTACGACAAGCTGCAGAATGTCCTCAGCGGGGTCAATACCTATTGGCTTTCCCAGCCGCTGCGAACCACGTACGGGCAAAAACATTCCCTTTACCTGGAAGGGGGGGGCGCTTCGATCCGGTATGGGGTGAACCTGTTGTATCAAACTTCCCCCGGTGTCATGAAGGGCTCTTCCCGGGATCGTTATGGGCTGGGAATGGACCTTTCCTATAATCCCGGCAAAAAGCTGATCTTCCGCAATACCCTTTCCGTCAACCAGGTCAATGGGGTGGAATCGCCTTATGGCAGTTTTGCCGACTATGTTCAGATGAATCCCTATTATCCCAAGACGGACAGCCTGGGACGTGTCCTGCAAGCGGTGGACAACTGGAAGACCAATGTGGGCGGCCTGGGATCCGGCAATGGTAATAGAGCGACGATATTGAATCCCCTGTATAATTCCACCTTGCACAGCTTTTCCAAGTCCGCCTACCTGGAGATGATCGACGCTTTTAGCGCCGAATGGAATATCGCCCGCGGCCTGCGCCTGCGGAGCGTGCTCAGTTATACCAAAAAGAAATCGACGGGTGATGTATTCGATTCGCCGCTGAGCAACGACTTCTATTTTTATCTCCCCAATCAACTGACCCAGCGGGGCAGCTATACCTATTCCACGAATGACGAGAATACGTTCGACGGGAATGCCACCCTCACCTACAACCGTCAGATCGGGGACCACTTCATCAATATGGCGCTGGGTTCGAATCTTCGCACCTATACGACGGACAGCAAATCTTTTTATGCGATCGGGTTCACCAACGACCGGTTCACGAATATAGGGTTCGCCGGCGGCTACCCGGCAGGAACCACTCCCGGGGGAGACTACTCCCAGCAGCGGCTATTCGGCAGCTTCGCCACCCTGAACTATGCCTGGAAGAATAAATACCTGCTGGATGCTACTATAAGGGAAGACGGTTCCTCCCTCTTCGGGACTCAAAACAAGGAGGCTTCCTTCTGGGCACTGGGCCTGGGCTGGAATGCCTTTAAAGAAGATTTCCTCGCCCTCTCTCCCGTGATCAGCCAGCTGCGTTTTCGCGCCAGCACAGGCCTGACAGGGTCGGTCTCCTTTGCTCCATACCAGGCGGAGACGACTTACACGTATTATGCCAATAGCTGGTATTCCACCGGGGTGGGGGCCTCTGTCAACACTTACGGCAACGAGGCGCTCAAATGGCAGCGTACGCGGAGCTACGACGTGGGAATGGACCTGGGGTTGTTTAAAGATCGACTGATCATCTCGCCACGTTATTACTATAAGCTGACGCATGGACTGCTGGCGGATATCAACCTGCCGCCCTCCACCGGTTTCGAGTCCTATACGGATAATCTGGGAGATATGGCCAACAGGGGAGCCGAGCTGAATTTCAAGTATGCCGCCATCCGCAACAAGAACTGGAATGTGAGTTTTTTCGCTAACCTGGTGAACAATACGAATAAAATAGTCCGGATCTCGGATGCCCTGAAGAATTATAACAATAAGGCCAATCAGGTGCAGAAAGATAGTCTCCCCTCGACGCCGCTGCTGAGGTTCCAGGAAGGTCAGTCGCTGAATATGATCTACGCGGTGCGGTCCCTCGGCATCGATCCGCAGAACGGCAGGGAGCTCTATATCAAAAAAGACGGTACCCATACTTATACCTGGGATGCCAATGATATCGTGCCCGTCGCCGATAATACCCCGAAGGTGATGGGGTCGTTCGGAACAACGATGTCCTATAAGCGATTTCAGCTCAATGCCATTTTCACCACCCGTCTCGGCGGAAAGGACTATAACCAGACCCTTTCGGATCGGGTGGAAAATGCAGATCCCCGGTATAATGTGGACAGCCGGGCCTTGACGGAGCGCTGGCAGAAACCCGGGGACCATGCCCTGTTCAAAAACATTTCCGATCTGAGCACCACTTTCGTCTCCAGCCGTTTCATCCAGAAGGATAATACGGTGGACCTGACCTCGGTGTACCTGTCTTATGATTTCGACAAGGCGTTCTATTCCCGGCTTGCTATGCAGAACCTGCGCGTGGCCTTTACGATGAACGACATCGCTCATTGGTCCTCCCTGAAGATCGAGCGGGGTATCGATTATCCGTATGCAAAAAGTTTCACTTTATCCATTCAAACCAGCTTTTAAACGCATTAATATGAAAATATTCATCGCGCTCCTTTCCAGCACCCTCCTTTTGACCTCCTGCTCGAAGTGGCTGGACGTAAAGCCGCAATCGCAGGTGGCTGCGACGGATCTCTTCGATTCTCAGGAAGGTTTTGAGGAAGCCACCAACGGACTCTATTCCCGCTGCAGCCTCCAGGCGGCTTATGGCGACGAGCTATCCTTCGGCTTCCTGGACGTGCTCGCACAGAACTACTATATAAATTTCAACGATTACCAGCATTACCTGCAGACTTCGATCTATAACTACAGGGACAACGATTTCATATCCAGGAAGGATACGGTCTGGACCAGCCTGTATAATGCCATTGCCAACAGCAATCTTATCCTGACCAATATCGAAAACGGGAAAAAGCTCCTGACCCCCGTCGACTATGGGGTGATCAAGGGAGAGGCGCTGGCAATGCGGGCCTATCTTCATTTCGACCTGCTGCGGATGTTTGCCCCTTCTTATGGCAATAACCCAAGTGCGCCGGCCATTCCTTATGTGAGCACCTTTTCCAATAAGGTCACGCCTCTGTCGACGGTCTCCCAGGTTTTGACTCTGGTCCTGCAGGACCTTAACGCCGCCAAAGCCCTGCTCAAACCGGTGGATCCCATTCTTTCCGCCGGGTATATTATCGATTACCCCTGGAATTCCACTTCGACCACGGCGCCTCCCACCAGGTCCACGGAGCAGTCCAACGCCTCGTTGTTCCTCCAGAACCGGCGCAACCGCCTGAACTATTACGCGGTTTGCGGGGAACTGGCCCGGGCTTATTTATACATGAATAAGCAGGACAGCGCCCTGAGCAATGCGCTGGAAGTGATCAATTCGAAGAAGTTCCCCTGGACGGACCCGGGTGATTTCACCGATCCCAATCCCCAGAACGTGGACCGTATCCTGTACAAGGAGCTGCTTTTCTCCTGGTATATCCCTACATTGGGCAAAACGCTGGCAAATCGGTTTGCCCAGCCGGTCGGGCTTTACCTCGACCAGGTCAGCGGCGCCAATCTTTACCAGACCAATGGGGTAGGTGGCGCCGACACACGGTATAAGGAATGGCTGTCTCCCCTGACGGACGCTAACGGTCAATGGCTGACCGTGGCGAAATACAAACGCGATCCGGACACCAACCGTCATCCCCTGCTGGCTCCTGCCTTACGTCTCAGCGAAGTATATTATATCGCCGCCGAATGCTCTTATGACGCCAACCCGTCGCAGGCGATGGGATACGTTGATTCTGTCCGTTTTCACCGGGGGATCCCTGATCCGCTGGCAGCTACCGGCAAGCAGGACTTTTTGAACCAGCTGCTTGCGGAAGCGAGGAAAGAACTATACGGGGAGGGACAGATCTTTTATATGTTCAAGAGGCTGGGGCTGCCTGTCACCAGTCCATCCGGGATCGGCCATCCGGCGACCAACAATATTTTTGTATTACCGCTGCCTGACAGTGAGATAGAATATGGCGGCCGATAACCAATAAATGAATGAATTATGAATAAATTACTCGGGATCATGATCTTTTCTGCCGGGCTGGCAGCCTGCCAAAAGTCGGAGGTCCTTCAATATAACCTCCATACTCCTGCCAGCATTTATTTTAATTTCCTCGATTCGACGTCCATGACGGACAGTATCGTGTATACGTTTGCGTTTACACCGGGGAAACTCGCGGATACGCTGTATATTCCCGTCAGGATTTCCGGCGCTGTGGCGGATAAGGACCGGATATTCGGCATGACGGCGATGGACAGCGGAACGACGGCTATCGTAAAAACGCATTATGCTCCGTTGCAGAACTCCTATATTATCCCTGCGGGGAAAGGTACGGCCTTCGTGCCCATTATTGTATACAATACGGACAGCCTGCTGGCCAAAAGGGCCGTCTCCCTGGAGTTACGCCTGGCTCCCACCAGCGACCTGGACACATCGCTCAACGACCTGATCAGGGCCCGGGTCATCATTTCCAACAAATTAGAAGAGCCGTCCTGGTGGACGATGTGGGAGGGGGCCTATTTTTCCAGCGTCAAGTATCAACTGTTCATTATCGCTACCGGGGTCAATACCCTGTCCACCGTGGGAACGGACGCACCGAAGAATCTATATTTTGTGAACTTGTGCGCCAGCCTTCTGCAGGATCCTTTCACCTGGGTGAGCACGCATCCCGGGTATGTCATGGAGTTACAGCCGGACGGCAGTTACAAATTCTACAATACGGAGAATCCTTCCGGCTGGATCCTGTATGCACAGAACAGCTCCGGCAACTGGTTCTTCAAGGATGAAAATGGCGGAGATGTCCAATGATCAATTAACTGTAAAAAAGATTCCGATGAAAAGATTGATAATATATATTCTGGGCGGGCTCGGGTTGAGCGTGTGCCTGACTGCCTGTTATAAAGACAAGGGGAATTACAACTATAAAATACCGCCGGCGCCGGTCGTGAAGAACCTGGACAGCATATATCCTGTCCTTATCAACGATACGCTGACGATCCAGCCCGCCATCACCATTTCCGAGACCAGTCCGAGACTGGGATACCAGTGGCGGATCGATGTGCCCACCGGTGACAGCGCCATCTATTCGTCCGGTCCGAAGCTGGTCTTCCATTTTACGCTTCCCCCGACGCAATACAATGCCCGGCTGACCATAACGGATAGCTCCAATAATATGAAGTATTTCTATCCCTTTGTCATCAACGGGCTGACGGGTTATTCCATCGGCACGGTGATCCTGAGCCTGGAGAACGGTATTTCGCAATTGTCCTTTGTATCGGCCGATAGTATTTTGTCGCCCCGGGTATACCACGCCATCAATGGGACAGACCTTCCGGTTGGCGCCACGCAGCTGACCCCGCTCGCCGATAAGTATGTCTTACCGGGAACGATCAGCAGCTACTGGGTCATCTGCTCGGATCCCGATAATCCCGGCATGCAGCTGGATGCCGCCACTTTCCTGCCGATCAAGGGATTGAAGGCGAATTTCTTTTCTCCTCCGCCGACCGTCGTGGCCGGTACCTTCCAGGGTAATGACCTCGGGGTGCTGCTGGGCGTCGCCAACGGCAAGCTGTATACCGGCTCCACCTATACCTGGAATTTAAGTCCTACCTATGGGATGTTCGGTCTGCCGGCGACCGGCGATTACTACCTGCATCGCCAGGCGGCCTTCAATGCTACCTTCCCTTATATGCTGGGATATGACAGCATGAGGCAGTCGGTGATCGGATTCACCAATTTCGGCAGTGCAGCCTATATAGGAACGACTTACCAGCTGACGGACACTACGGCTTTCAATCCAAGGAGGGTGGGGCTGAAGCTCCTGGACTTCGAGCAGATCAACGACCAGAACGTTTATGCTTTCGGGATCGCAGCGAACGATTCGATCTATGAGATAAAATTCGGAGCCGCCTTCATCGGGGTTATCCAGCTTTCTCCTGCTTACAAAAGGCCCTTCCCGCACCCTGAGCTGATCACCCCGCAAACGTTATGGGGCAGTTCACCGAATGAGGTCTTCTATTTCAGTTCGGGCTCGTCCATCTACCGGTATAATCCCCTCAACCAGGACCTGCAGCCGCTGGCGACGGATTTCGGAGGAAAGACGGTTACGATGCTGCGGATGACCAACCAGGGGAATACGATCATCGCAGGGGTGGACGGATCCGTCTTCTTCCTGGATGTCAGCATAGGCAGGACCGGGAATATCACCCGGAGGATCGACGGTATTCCGGGATCGCCGGTGGACGTGACCGTACGTACGCAATAGAAAATAAAAATGATAAAAAAACAATGATAAACAAAATAGTGCTTATAGCTTGTTTGCTCCCAGTGATGGTGGGTGCACAGGGAAAGATCGTCGCTGCCGGGCTGGTGGGAGAGGCGTTAAACAGGAAGCTGGCAGCTCTCTTTTCGGGGACCTCGTCAGAGGGTAAACGCATTTCAGCGACCTCGTCAGAGGGCAGACCGGTTCCGGGCGGCTCGTCCGGGGAGCAACGCATCCCGTTGAAAGTACTGTATGTCGGCTACAGCCCCGGGAAGCCCATGCCGCAAAAGCTGGTGTACTATATGACCTCCGATAGCCTTATGCCGAAAATTTACCGGGAAAGGATGAACGATTTCAGGTCCTTCCTGGAAAAGAACTTCACCGCCGTCCGGACGGTCGACGTGCGGGATTATTCTCCAAAACTATCCGATTCGGCAGATGTGACCATTATGGATGCAGGACCGGTGACGCTGCCGGCAGACTTCGACCGACCCATGATCCTGATGGCAGCCATGGCTCCCAATGTAGGACTGCCCATAGGGCTCAAGTTCGACTGGTATTGCCAGTGCCTGGAAGCAGACGCACTCCACATCCGGACACAGCATCCCATCTTCAACACCCCCAATAAGGTGAACCTGACCCTGGTCGGGCGTCCTACACCCGGCTCTTTCTTCAACGGCTTCCAGGGATTGACGACCCCCGCGACCATGCCCATGTGGCGAGTGCTGACGCGGTCATACGGTATCGGTTCTCCCTACCTGATAGGTATGGTCGCCCATGGCGAAGGCTTCGATGACTCCCCGGACGCAGAAGCCATCTCCGGCGGCGTCTGCCTGAAAAATGCAGAAGCGGTGGCGCTGGGCCGTCATGGCAACTATTTTATGTGGGGATTCTCCGGCTCGCCGGACTACATGACGAGTGAGGCCAACCAGGTCTTCGTCAATACGATCTGTTATATCCATACATTCGATCATCAGCGCGCGCTTGTAAAGAAGGTCCAGATAGAGACAAGGGAAGGCCTCGACGAGAAGATTTACCGCATGGATGAATCCGTTTATAACAAAGCCATCGTTTCCCGCAAAGAAGGTAACCAACGCCTGAAAAGAATGCAGGACTCCCTGCGGGCTCAAAAGGCGGCCGGTCAGAACATCGGCTGGAACAATGAAATGTTCCTCAAAATGCCTATGACGGATGCCGTGGAAAGCTTCGAAGATTATATAAAAGGCTATGCGGGCCCGGAACTATTCGCCCGTTTCGGCGCCAATACCCAATTGTATCGCCAGTATTACCGGGACAACTACGAGTATTATTATCCCCTCGACGGATACAATCTGCAATTGGATACCGACGCCCAAAAGCTGGGGATCTCCAACCGCAAAGTGGAGATATTGGAAAAATGCATCTCCTTGTTGGAGGAACAAAAGGATACGGCATTGTCCCGGCGGGTACTGGAAAGATATACAGTAGAGTATTTTCCGACTGCGGCAGCATGGCGGCAATGGCTCACAAAGAATAAAGCGAGGTTATTTTATACGGAAGCCGGCGGGTTTAAATTTATGGTCAATACCGCTCCGGCCGTCAAAGAAGCCGGGCCTGTACCTACCTCCGCCGACCCGGTCGTACTATCCGCCAGCCTGGAAGACGGCCCCGATAAGAACAAAAAACAGCTCGTCGTCGACGCTGATATTCTCAAAGGATGGCATATCTACGCCTATGTTTCCAAAGAAAATCCGTTCATACAGACGGAGATGCTGCTGGAGCTGCCCGAAGGCGCCACTTCGGATAAAGATTGGCAAAGTACGGCAGGCTTGCCTTTTCCGGGAAATGACGGTATCTTCGTTTATGAGGGAAAAGTGCGGTTTACGGTCAACATCGATTGCACACAGGTAAGACCGGGCGCCACGATCAAATGCGGCCTGTATTACCAGGTTTGTGACAATACCAAATGCTTCCCGCCCAGAAAGAAGTACGTTGAGATAAAAATATAATCCCGCTTATGAACCCGAGCAGTATCAGTTTTAAAAGAATCGCCTTTTCCTTGTTATTACTTCCGGCATTAACCGGCCTCGCGCAGAAGCCGGCGAATCGCCCGGTACTACACCGTCCGGCTGCTGACTTTACGTTGAAGACACCGATCGGGGAAGACCTGCGGCTTTCTTCCCTGCAAGGTCAATACGTTATCGTGGATTTTTGGGCTTCCTGGTGTATGCCTTGCCGGGCGTCGATCCCGCATTTAAAGGAAGTCTATGTCCGTTATCATGCTGAGGGGCTGGAGATCGTCAGTGTTTCTATCGATGCAAGACCTGAAGCCTGGAAAAGGGCGGTAGAGCAGGAACAGATGCCCTGGAAGCAGGCCCTCGATACCTATACCGGGGAAAATAATTTTTCGGATGTCTCCGGCGGCTATGGTATCAGGGCAATCCCCTACACCTTACTGCTGGATAAAGAGGGTAAGGTCATCACCATTAATCCCGAACCCCACGCCCTGGACAAACAATTGAAGAAGTTATTCGGACATTAGAACATCCATCGGATCACATTCGATCTGCCGGTCTACACCAGGTCTTTTCTTTCCCCCCATTTCCGGAGCTTGCCTACTAATTCCTCCAGGTTGACAGGCTTACCGATATAGTCGTTCATCCCGGCTTTCAGACATTCCTCCTCGTCCCCCTGCATGGTATTAGCCGTCAGAGCGATGACCACGGGTTGCCGGGAAGATGAATCCCGGATGATCCGGGTGGCTTCGAGACCATCCATTTCCGGCATCTGCAGGTCCATCAGGATAATATCGTACCATTCTTTAGCCAGGGCATCCAGGGCCTCCTGCCCGTTTTCTACTATGGTAGGTTCATAACCGAGCTTTTGTAAAATATAGAGGATCACCTGCTGATTGATCAGGTTGTCTTCTGCTACGAGGATATTCATAGGATATTTCTTCGAAAGATCGGCAGGGAGCCTGGACTGAGCGGAATCATCCGGCGTTCCTGCTTTGGTATGACGTTGCAGCCCATCGAGGACATTCCGGTACATTATCTGCTGCTTTATCGGCTTGGTCATGATAGCGCTGAAAAGAGAGGCATGTTTCTTCTTGTATTCATCACCCACGGAACTCAGCAGGATAATAGGGATATGCGGGTGTCGGTTACGGATAGATGTCGACAGATGAATGCCATCCATCTGCGGCATCTGCATATCGGTCAGGATCAGGTCATACCGGCTGTCTTCCGCCAGGATATCCAGGGCCTCAGCGCCGGATTCGGCCAGCACAGGAATGAGCTTCCAGTATTCCAGCTGACTTTTCAGGATCGTCCGGTTCGTCCGGTTATCGTCTACGATCAACACCCTTTTCCCGGCATGGTCCGCCAGGCCCTGGGAAGATCCCCCCGCTCCTAAAGGAGGATGAATGTCAACCCCTGCCCGCGTGTGAATGGTGAAGGAAAAGACAGAGCCGCAGCCAGGCTTGCTTTCCACGCTCATCTCGCCTCCCATCAGTGAAACCAGCTTATCGGAGATGGCCAGCCCCAGGCCGGAACCCCCATATTTTCGCGTAGTGGAAGAATCTACCTGCGAGAAAGCTTTAAAAAGACGTTCCAGCTTTTCGGGCGCAATGCCGATCCCCGTATCACGCACTTCGAATCCCAGCTTCATCCCGCCTTCCTGCGTATATCCCACTAATCGCACCCGGATGAGTACTTCCCCCTGATTCGTGAATTTCATGGCATTGCCGACGAGATTGGTCAGGACCTGGCGGAGACGAAAATCATCTCCACGTATATTGAGCGGCACATCCCGGTCTACCTGGTACAGGAGCTCCAATCCCGACTGCGCGGCCTTGGCCCCGAACATATCCAGGATATGCTCGATGCAATTCTGTAAATTGAAGTCTTCCTCTTCCAGATCCATACCACCCGACTCGATTTTGGAAAAATCCAGGATATCATTGATGACATTCAGCAGCGTTTCGCCGCAGGCGGCGATCGTCTCCGTATAGTTCCTTTGCTGATCCGTAAGAGAGGTCTCGCCCAACAAGGAAGACATTCCGATGACCCCGTTCATGGGTGTACGGATCTCATGGCTCATGGTCGCCAGGAAAACGCTTTTGGCCTGGTTAGCCCTTTCAGCCTCCTGGCGGGTTTTTTCTGCTTTCAAAAAAGCCTGCTCCAACGCCTCTTCATTCCGCTTCCGCTCCATATGGACGATTGCTTCTCTTTGCAGCTGACCCATTTCCGCCGCCTGACGGATCTGTATCTCGCCGGAGCTTTTTAATTGATAAGCCCATAACCCGCAGATAAAAAAGACGATACCGGCAAGCAGGATATGTATGATAAACGTTTGCAGGCTCAGGTAATCTAATTGGGTGAAATAGATATGGTCATTACCGGAGAACTGAAGATAATTGAACACCGCATGGTGAACAATGACAATGGTTAGCATGGGGATTTGCAGCTTCCAGTTCTGGTAGGTGATAAGGATGGCGCCGCCGATAAAGGCAAAAAAATGCATTTCAAACAGGCCATGCATCTGGTAAATAAACTGCGCCATAAAGATGGCGATCACCACACTCAGCACATATTGATACAGGTCAGAGCCAGGCAGGACCAGTTTAACGGAATAGTAAGCCAGCAGCAAAAGACCGCCTACGCCCAGGGCGATTCCCCAGGTGTCATAGTAGGGGGCGAATATCAGCCCGGTGAGAAAGAAGCCGATCAGAAAATAATTCATCAGCTTATCAGACCGTCCCTTCACATCACGGAAATATTCCTGGTAACCTTGCAGGTCGGCAATATCAGGAGCGCAGGTAAGGTTATTTTCCATTATCGGTTACAGGTAGGTAGTTGACAGCCATAAGCTTTTAAGGCTAAAGGGCTAAAATTTTGTGTCAGGTTATTCTGCAGCAGGCCCTCGATGGCCATTTTGGCATAACTGCTTTTTTCATCGGCGCAATAGCGGCTCCGATTGTAGTTACCCCGAAAGAATAATTTTTGAGCAGTATCTATGATGACGGCTTGCGGAGTGGAATAGACGCCGCAGGCGACAGCCAGCGCTGAATCGGTCAAAACAGCAATGGGGTAGGGGAGATCGAATCTGTCCCGGATCTGCCCGGCCGTGTATTTTTTATCCGTCATCAATACGATCGCGAAATCTACCTGCCCGTGATACGACTTTACCAATGCTTTGAAATGAGGCATGTTGAAACGGGAACAGGGACAGTCAGGATTGAAGAAATGAAGGAAAAGCGGCTTCTTGCCGGTTCCTTGCCCCTGAGCCAAACCAGTCATCCGGATCATCGCCGATTGATCTTTCGGCAGATCGATCCGAACCCCGGGTTTCACCTCCTGGTACCCGGCTGGAACAGGCGTAGGTAAATTATAGACCCATTCATAACGCCAGAATAGGGCCACAATCCCCGCCAGCAGGAATAACAGCCAGCCTGCAAGAACCCCTTTCTTCATATGGATATTTTCTTTAACGTATTAACAGCTAATTAGTTGCCATCTGTAGTATAACGTCCAATTCACGCTATTTATTAAGAGCATACCCCTATTTTTTTAGGAGTGGACTCGGGGGAGGCCGGATAAAAAGCACCGCAGCCACCCGATCCGCCGCGGATCCGGGCGCCCTCCGGGCTTACTCCGTTAAAAAGTAGATAGACTTGTCTGTTCGATATTGAAAAAAGAGCTAGATTTGTCCAACGATGCGGGAGAATGTAAAAGATAAGATCCTCGATGTGGCTTCCAGGCTATTCTACGATCAGGGGTATAATCTGACCGGGATTAACCAGATCATAGAAGAAGCCGACATAGCCAGGGCTTCCCTCTATAACCACTTTGATTCCAAGACGGAGCTGCTGCTGGCCTATCTTGATAAGACCCGCCAGGACTGGTTTACCGATCTGGAAGAATTCCTGCGGCCCATCGCCGACCCACGGGAGAAAATCCTGGCCCTTTTTGATTTCCGGATCGGGCGGCAGCGCAAACTGGACTTCAAAGGCTGCCACTTCAGCAAGATCAGCGCAGAAGCCAGTCAGCACGAAAAGAAAGTATTTGAGCTGGTCCGTAACCACAAGGAAAAACTAAGGAACAGGATACAGGAACTGGTGCTCCGGGTCGACCACCGGCAGACCCTGAGCAATGAACTGCTGGTGGATACCATTTTTTTGCTTTTGGAAGGAGGACTCGCTACCGGGGCCGTTTATCATAGCTCTACACCCCTGGAGAACGCCAAAAAGATAGTAGATACCCTGATCTGATGCTTTTTTCGACTCTTGGTAGATAGGTCGGTCTATCCATATCACTTACGCTTGCTCTATTCGCTTTCACGGCGATTGCCTGCCCATTACCGAACAAGTATAATACATACACTGCATGAAAATGATTCTTTTTGCTTTACGCAAGCCCATCACTATCCTGGTGGTGGTAGCCGCCTTGTTTTTCTTCGGGATCAGCGCCCTCCGCACGATCAAGATCGACATCTTTCCCAAGCTGGATATGCCCGTGTTGTATATCTCGCACCCTTTCGGAGGATATACGCCGACCCAAATGGAAACTTTTTTTGCCAAACAATACATCAATGTACTGCTCTACGCGAATGGTATAAAGAGTGTAGAGACCAAGAACATCCAGGGACTTACCCTGATGAAACTTAATTTCTATCCCGGCACCAATATGGCGCAGGCTGCCGCAGAAGTCAGCGCCCTTAGCAATCGTGCCCAGGCTATCTTCCCACCCGGCTCGAACCCTCCCTTCATCATCCGGTTCGATGCCTCCACGCTGCCGGTAGGAGAATTGATCCTAAGCAGTGACAAACGAAATAACAATGAGCTGCTCGACCTGGCGAATATCTATGTGCGGGCTTCCTTTACGTCGATCCCCGGTCTGCTCTCAGCCCCGCCCTTCGGCGGTAACATCCGTACGGTCGTCATCAAAGCCGATCCGGAACTGCTGCGCTCGCACAATATGACACCCGACCAACTGGTGGAAGCCATCCGGATAAACAACCAGACCAGCCCCTCCGGAAATGTGCGTATCGGAGACAAAAATTATATCACCCCCATCAATACGACCATTCACAACATCAAAGACTTTGAAAATATCCCTTTGCTCAAAGGCGGCATCCAGAACCTTTACCTCCACGATGTGGCTACCGTGGAAGACGGCGCCGATATTACGGTAGGGTATGGCCTGGTGAACGGCAAACGTTCGGTCTATCTCAGCATTGCCAAGAGCGCCGATGCCTCCACCTGGGAAGTCGTACAGCGATTGAAGAAGGCCATTCCTAAAATGCAGGCCCAGCTGCCGGAAGATGTACACCTCACCTATGCCTTCGACCAATCGGTATATGTGATCAATTCCGTAAAAAGCCTGGTAACGGAAGGGGCGATCGGCGCCATTCTCACCGGACTGATGGTGTTGCTGTTCCTCGGCGATACCCGGGGCGCCCTCATTGTCATCATGACCATTCCCACTTCCATCATTTCAGGAATATTGTTCCTCAACCTTTTCGGACAGACGATCAATATCATGACCCTGAGCGGACTGGCCCTTGCGATCGGTATCCTGGTGGATGAAAGCACGGTGACCATCGAGAATATTCACCAACATCTGGACATGGGCAAGCCCAAGCGGCTGGCCATCTGGGATGCTTGTAAAGAAATTGCCTTTCCAAAATTATTGATCCTTTTTTGTATTCTCGCCGTCTTTGCCCCTGCCTTTACCATGGGCGGCATCCCCGGCTCGCTGTTCCTGCCTCTGGCCCTCGCTATCGGCTTCAGCATGATCGTCTCCTATTTCCTGGCGCAGACCTTCGTACCGGTCATGGCTAACTGGATGATGAAAGCACATAAGAAAACAGCCGCCTTCGTACACCCGGCCCTCGCTCCCGATGGCGCAGAAGATAAAGAACGACTGCTGCACGAGCCACATGGCAAGGACGGCAAAATGAGCCGCTTCGATAAATTACGCCTTCGCTTCCTTCGCTTCATCGACAGGATGATGCCTTTGCGCAAGCCGATCGTTCTGGCCTACCTCGTCCTCACAACCGCCGCCGCCGTTCTCCTTCTCAGGCATATCGGCAAAGACGTACTGCCCAAAGTGAATGGCAGCCAGTTCCAGGTAAGACTTCGGGCGCCGGAAGGCACCCGCATCGAACGTACGGAAGAGAAGACCCTCAATACCATCAATGCCATTAAAGAGATCGTCGGCCCCGACAATGTTGAGATCAGCTCCGCCTATGTCGGACAACATCCCTCCTTGTTCTCCTCCAACCCCATCTACCTGTGGATGGCCGGTCCCCAGGAAGCCGTTCTGCAGATCGGCCTCAAAGAAGGATATAAGACGAACCTGGATGCCCTGAAAGAGAAGATCAGACAGAGCGTAACAGAGAAAATGCCCGATGTCAAACTTTCTTTTGAACCCATCGAGCTGACGGATAAAATATTAAGCCAGGGATCGCCGACACCGGTGGAAGTGAGATTCTCCGGACGCAACAAGAAAAACAACGAACTGTATGCCCGGAAACTGATGGATAAGCTGAATCAGATCAGCTATCTGCGGGATGTACAGCTAGGGCAGTCCAATAAATATCCCGCCATCAATATCGAAGTGGACAGGATCCGGGCCGCCCAGCTGGGCGTGGATATGAACGATATATCCCGGTCGCTGACCGCCTCCACCTCTTCCTCCCGTTATACCGAGAAAAATATATGGGTAGATGAGAAGGGGGGCAACAGCTACAGTGTCCAGGTAGAAGTGCCCGAGAATAAGATGAAAAGCCTGGGCGAAATCGGTGAAATACCCTTGCTGCGAAATACCAATCGCCCCGTCCTCGGCGATGTTGCTACCATCAAAGAAGATACTACCTATGGGGAAAATGACAACCTGGGCGCCATGCCGGTATTGTCGGTAACAGCCAACCTGAATAATAAAGACCTGGGCGCCGCTTCTAAAGACGTGCAGGCCGCCATTGCCTCCCTGGGAGAATTACCACGCGGCCTCAGCGTGGAATTGATAGGCATGAGCCAGACCCTCACCGATACGCTGGATAGCCTGCAAAACGGACTGCTCGTCGCCATCATCGTCATATTTTTGATGCTGGCCGCGAATTTCCAATCCTTTAAAGTGTCGGCCGTCGTATTAGCCACGGTGCCGGCCGTTATCCTGGGCTCCCTGATCCTACTGCTGCTTACCGGCTCCACGCTCAACCTGCAATCCTATATGGGGATCATCATGTCCGTGGGAGTATCCATCTCCAATGCCGTCCTGCTCATCACCAATGCCGAACAGCTGCGGCAACACAACGGGAATGCCCTGCAGTCGGCCCGTGAAGCCGCCGCTCTCCGCCTTCGTCCTATCATGATGACAGCCCTGGCCATGGTGGTCGGTATGATACCGATGGCCAGCGGATTGGGCGAAGCAGGAGACCAGTCTTCACCCCTGGGCCGCGCCGTAGTGGGTGGCCTGATCGCTTCTACATTTGCCGCCTTGTTCATCCTTCCGCTGGCCTTCGCCTGGGGACAGGGATCGGCAGGCACTAAATCGGTTTCCCTGGAAGCCAATGACGAAGAAAGTATACAATACCTCGCTGCGAATGAACCGCAGCCAGGCATAGCTTAATCCAATCTCTTTTATCCGTTCGGAATTTATAATAAAATGGCCCTCGGAAAATCGGGGGCCATTTTATTATTCGAAACCGGAATTTAGGGAGATCCGGCTTTTATATATAGATATATGTATGTAATTTGTCTTTAAATTTTCTGCTATGCCATCAAGAAGAAATTTTATCCGCAATTCAGCATTAGCCTCCGGCCTCGCCATCACCCAACCAGGCTTTGGATTCTCTATCCTGCACAAAGACAAATTACCCGAAGAGCCGGTCATCGGTCATGGAGAATTCACCTACAAAGTGGATAAGAACTGGGCGAAGATCAGTGTGAACAGCAACCCCCTGTTCAATTGCCATGAAATGGTGCAGGATAGCAAAGGCCGGCTGATCATGCTGGGAGACTGTATAAAGAACAATATCCTCATCTTCGATAAGTCAGGGAAATTGCTGGATTACTGGGGCAGCGCTTTCCCGGGAGGACACGGCCTCACCCTCTCCAAAGAGGGCGGAGAGGATTTTCTGCTGATCACGGACTGTGGCTGGTATCAGGACAGAACAGGCAACTGGAAAGGACAGTCGGGTCAGGTCGTAAAGACCGACCTGGATGGCCGGCTGCTCTTTGCCATCGGACATCCCCGCACCATCGGTATCTACAAGGACGACGAACCCTTTAAACCAACAGAGACGGCTGTAGCGCCTAACGGAGATATCTACGTGTCGGATGGATATGGCTCCGATTATATAATACAGTATACTGGTAAAGGGGAATATATTCGCCACTTTGGGGGGCATAATAATGCGAACAAAGAACATAATCTCATTAACGCCCATGGGGTGACCATTGATCTCAGGGATAAGAACAATCCCATGCTCATCTGTACGTCCCGCGAAGAGAACTGCTTCAAGATCTTCACCCTGGATGGAAAATTCATTCGCCGCATCGACCTTCCCGGCATGTACGTCTGCCGCGCCGTACCAGACGGAAAAAATATCTACGCAGGGATCTGCTGGTCCAAAGATGCCGATGGCAAACGCCTGGACGATAATTCCGGCTTCGTCACTATCCTGGACGGTGATAATAAAGTGATCTCTAATCCCGGCGGCGCCGCACCCCTCTATAAGAACGGGCTTTTACAACCGACCCTGCACGCGCCCAATCCGGTTTTCCAACATGGACATGACGTATGCGTTGACGATGATAAGAATTTGTATGTCTGCCAGTGGAACGCCAATCATACGGCCCCCGTAAAATTAACCAGGGTTTAATCTTCATGGTAATCATGTTATTATCCATCACGGCCGCAGAATTGTCTATTTTCCGGGTGACCGCTACCCCCTAATTTTATCCGGTAATTATCAAATTTTCGCGGATCGATAGCAATTACCTGCCATGATGAACAAACTTTTTTGCATAGCCTTCGTCTTAGTGATCAATGCTTCCCTGTCCTTCGGACAGACCAGCTCCACAAAGCCCGCCCCTTCGTCAGGGCCGGCCCGCGTACTGCGCCCTGCTTCCTCATCAACGCCCGCTTATCCCCTGCAGCTCTGGTATGACCAACCTGCCCATCATTGGGAAGAGACCCTGCCCCTCGGCAACGGACACCTGGGCATGATGCCCGATGGCGGCGTACCAAAAGAGAAGATCGTATTAAATGATATTACCCTCTGGTCGGGCGCCCCCCAGGACGCTAATAACTATGAGGCGTATAAAAAACTCCCCGCTATCCGGCAATTACTCCTGGAAGGGAAAAATGACGAGGCGCAGGCATTGGTCGATCAGTCGTTTATCTGCACCGGCAAAGGCTCCGGCGACGTACCCTTTGGCTGCTACCAGACCCTGGGAGACCTGGACCTGGAATTCGACTACGGCTCTTCCCCCGGCGACAGCGTATCCTTCGATCATTATAAAAGAGAGCTATCCCTGAACAATGCCGTTGCCGGCTGTTCCTGCCAGGTAAAAGGCGTTACGTATAAACGGGAATATTTCACCAGCTTCGGCGACGATATCGATATCATCCGGATCACCACGGACAAGCCCGGACAATTGAACTGCCGGATCTCGATCAGCCGTCCGGAAAGAGCCACCGTCTCCACAAAAGGAACAGAGCTGGAAATGACCGGCCGCCTGGACAACGGCACCGACGGAAAAGGCATGCAATTCCTGGCAACAGTTCACGCACAGCTGAAAGATGGCGAACTCAGTACAAAACAAAACTCCCTCGTCATCCGGCATGCGACGGAGATCCTTATCTATGTGGCCGCAGCAACCGACTGGAAGGACCCCGCTTTCAGCAAGAAACCCGGGCAGATATTGGCGACGGCCCTGAAAAGCCCCTATCAGACGCAAAAAAAGCAGCATATTACCAACTACCGGAAACTGTTTGACCGGGTAAGCCTGGACCTGGGAACGGCCGGCATTCCTGCCACCACCAGCGGATCATCGCCTGCCGACATCCCCACGGATCTCCGGATCAATAATTTTAAGAATGCGCCCAATACGGACAATCAACTACCGGCGCTGTTCTTCCAGTTCGGCCGCTACCTGACCATCAGCAGCACCCGGGTAGGTCTGTTGCCGCCCAACCTCCAGGGCCTGTGGGCCAATCAGATCCATACTCCCTGGAATGGCGACTATCACCTGGACATCAACGTACAGATGAACCACTGGCCCGTCGAAGTCACCAATCTTCCCGAGCTGGACCTGCCCCTCGCCGAATTGGTACGCGGGCTGGTCTCCCCTGGCGAACGCACCGCGAAAGCCTACTATAACGCCGAAGGCTGGGTGGCGCATGTCATTACCAATATCTGGGGATTTACCGAGCCCGGAGAGAGCGCCAGCTGGGGCGTGACGAAGGTTGGTTCCGGCTGGCTCTGCAACAACCTTTGGGAACATTACGCTTTTACCAACGATACCGCCTACCTGCGGGATATCTACCCGATTCTGAAAGGCGCAGCCTTATTCTATAACAGCATGCTGATAGAAGAACCCAAAACGGGTTGGCTGGTGACCTCACCCTCTTCCTCCCCGGAGAATTCTTTCTATTTGCCCAACGGTAAATCCGCCAGCATCTGCATGGGACCGACAGTCGACAACCAGATCATCCGGGAATTATTCGGGAATGTGATCACGGCATCCCGTTTATTACATGCAGACGAAGACCTTCGGAAACAGCTTTCTGCAAGGATGGAGAAGCTCCCTCCTCCCGGTGTAGTTGCCAAAGACGGAAGACTGATGGAATGGCTGGAAGATTATAAAGAGACCGATGTTCACCATCGCCATGTCTGCCATCTGTATGGGCTGTTTCCCGCCTCCCTGATCACACCCGAATCAACCCCCGATCTGGCCGAAGCCTGCAAAAAAACACTGGAAGCCAGAGGTGATGACGGCCCCAGCTGGAGTATCGCTTACAAATTATTATGGTGGGCCCGTTTGCATGATGGCAACAGAGCATATAAATTATTCCTGCAGCTAATAAATCCTACCCTGGCCACCAATATAAACTATGGGGCTGGGGGAGGCATTTATCCTAACCTGCTATCCGCCGGCCCTCCCTTCCAGATCGACGGTAATTTCGGCACTACCGCCGGGATCGCCGAGATGCTGATCCAGAGCCATGCCGGGTTCATCGAATTACTGCCCGCCCTGCCGGATGCCTGGAAGGCTTCCGGAGAAGTCAAAGGCCTCAAAGCCCGGGGCAATTTTATCGCGGATATAAAATGGAAAGACGGGAAAATAAGTAGTTACCGCATTACTTCGGCACAGCCCCGGCTCGTAAAAGTAAAAGTCAACGGAGAAATAAAAGAGATCATGGCGCAGCCCCTTCGCGGCTGAGTATTCCTGCGGTATCAGGTCATTCAGGATTTTCATGCTAACTTTTTTCTGAGGGCCTGTAAAAGGCCCAATTCCCTTTAAAATTAGGTAATTTGAAGATTATGAAAAAAGTAACCTTCTTCCTATTACTGTTTACGCAAACCAGCCTCTTCGCCCAGGCTCCCGTAGAGAAATATCCGATGGACTCTGCCTCCCTGGAGCTGCCGGGTGTCCCCAAAGGCGAAGTATTGAAATTTACTTTTCAGCATTCCATCCTATTCCCCGGCACCTGGCGGGAGTACTGGGTCTATATTCCAGCTCAATACCGCCCGGAACAGCCGGCCTGTGTGTATGTCAACCAGGATGGGATCCAATGGAAAGCGCCCACCGTATTCGATAACCTGATTGCCCGTAAAGAAATGCCGGTCACCATTGGTGTTTTTATAAATCCCGGACGGGTACTGGCTGCCGACACGGCGGCTTCTCTCGACCGGTTCAACCGCAGCTTTGAATACGACGGGCTGGGAGATGTCTATGTCCGCTTCCTTTTAGAAGAGCTCCTTCCCGAAGTGGAAAAGCATAGTGCCGGTGATGGCCGGCCTATTCGCCTCTCGAAAAAAGGAAATGACCGGGCTATCGGCGGATCCAGCAGCGGCGCAATCTGCGCTTTTACAGCCGCCTGGGAGCGGCCGGCTGAATTCTCCCGCGTATTCAGCGCGATCGGTACCTATGTGGGATTGCGGGGAGGCGACCGTTATCCCAGCCTTATTCGTAAATACGAGCCTAAGCCGATCCGGATCTTTTTACAGGACGGCTCCAATGACCTGAATATCTATGGCGGTGACTGGTGGAAGGCCAATGAGACCATGGAACGGGCGCTGACATTCGCGGGTTATGAAATCCGGCATGCCTGGGGGGAAGGAGCGCATAGCGGCGCCATGGGCAATTCCATTTTTCCCGACGTCATGCGCTGGCTTTGGAAGGACTGGCCCCGGCCCGTGACGGCAGGCAATTCGAAAAATCAATTCCTGAGCGAACTCCTCATTCCGGGAGCAGAATGGGAACTGGTAGGACAGGGCTATAAATTTACCGAAGGAGTAGCAGCCAATGCGGCTGGCGAAATTTTCTATCAGGATATCCCGAATTCAAAGACCTATAAAGTAGGACTGGATGGTAAGCTCACCACCCTGGCTATCGATGCCAAAAGAGCAAGCGGCACCTCCTTCGGCTCCGATGGCAGACGTTATGTCGTTGCCGGCGGTACCAAACAAATCCTGCGCTATGATGCCAATGAGGCAGAGACGATCATCGCCGATTCTGTTTCCGGGAACGACCTCGTCGTCGCGGGTAACGGTAATATATACGTGACGGCGCCGGACGGAACGGAAAAACCCTCCAAACTCTATCTCATCCGGCCCAATGGAGAAAAACTGGTAGTGGATGAAGGCATAAAATTCGCCAACGGCGTCGCCCTCACTCCCGATCAGAGCCAGCTCTATGTCGCCGAGTCTGCCTCTCACTGGATCTGGATCTATACGATCCGGCCGGATGGCACCCTCACCAACAAACAACGATATGGGTGGCTGCAGGTGCCGGACAATGCGGAGAACGCCTGGCCGGATGGCCTCAAATGCGACCGGGAAGGCCGGCTGTACATCGCTTCCCGGATGGGCATCCAGGTCCTGGACCAGACAGGACGGGTGAATGCGATCCTGCCCCTGCCCTCGGGACAATCTTCCAATTGCGCTTTTGGCGGCGCCGGCTTCAACATCCTATACGTATCCTGCGGGGATAAAGTCTATCGCCGCAAACTGAAAACCCGCGGCGCCAATCCCTTCGAAGGCCCCTCCCGTCCCGGTAAACCGCATCTTTGATAAGTGGTGATGTTTCCGGGTTTTGATCATTTAATAGCGAGTAAATCCACTTTTTCGATCACCGGGGGGCTGGCTAAAAGGGCGGCGGCATTGGCCATTAATGCTTCGGCTATTTTACCGGACAGGTGGGCCTGCCTGCCTTGATCCGTTTCAAAAGTGTCAAAAATCCCAAAAGTGGAGGGGCCTAGCTGCAGGGCATACCACCTTACCGTATCCGGTTCCGCCTGGGCCAGGGGTAGGGCGCTTTTTAAAAAGGATAATACTTCGGACTCCTTGCCAGGTTTGGCTTCTACGCGTGCTAACAATGCAAATTTTTCCATGATCGTAATTTTAATGATGCTTGCTTGTGAGGAATGCAATGCAAACCTATTTAATCGTTCCCGATCAGGGCAAGAAGGAGAGGTCAAAAACTTACGTAAAAAGTTCAATCAGAGATACTGTGTCTGGGGCTTTTGCCAAACCTGTTCTTAAAGGCCGTACTAAAATGGGAGAGGTTCTTATAGCCGGAGCTATTGAATATTTCGGAGGGAGTGGCTTTGCCGGTTTGCAGGAGAGTCCTGGCCCTTTCCAGTCTTTTTTGTTTAAACCAATTGCCGGGGGTGTCCTTAAAAACCTTGCCGAAGTGTCTTTTGAAAGTCGATACGCTCATATTGCAGAGAAAGGCCAATTCTTCCAGGCTGAGGTTAGTATATTTATTGACCTCCATGGTGTTCTTGAAAGACAGGTTGTGGTCCTGTTCCAGCGAGTATTGCAGGAAGGAAATGAACCGATTCCCATAGGTATCGGCCAGGTAGATCATGATCTCTTCGAATTTGACCTCCAGTAATTGCTTTGACAGGTTTTTACCGAGCGAGAAATGAAGGGACAAGGAATTGATAAAGACTTTTATGAAGGTATCCTGTTCGAAGGAGAAATAGGGAGATACGGGTTTGGGCTTTTGGGAAGGATCCGATAGCAGTCCCCTTTTTAGCAGGAGTTCAGTGAGTTTTTGCCGGGAGAAAAACAGGAGAATGCTCCTGTAATCCTGGGAGCCATGATCTTTTTCCGTCAGCAGGCAGTTGCCCTGCGTCACGATCAATGCTTTTGTATTATCGATTTGAATGGCGGAACCGGCGAAGTTTAATTCTTTATGGCCTCCCAGTAGAAAACTGATGACATATTGTTCCAGGACGACTTTGCTCCTGTTCATCAGATTGTCGAGGTCGTAGTAGAAGACCTGGAGGTCGGCTTTCTCATCTGAGGCTAAATTGCCGGGGAGCTTTTGCATGGGGAGTTTTTAAGAGACAAAGTTCAGGAATTAAATGGATGTATGGTGCATTGGCAGAATCATGTACTGAGAGATAAAAGGCTGCTCTTTGTGAAGCAGCCAATCAGAAAAATGAATAAAAATTCCATCAGTGCGGAGAAGAGATTCGAACCGCTAGAGCCTGAATGATAGATTAATTCTATTAAAGAGATGTGAAAAGTTATTTGCCTTTCTTAGGCTTATCTTCCTTTGGCAAGCCATGTTTGGCTATGAATGCACGCGCCCTTTCCACTTTTTTAATGATAAAGGGAGACTTACTATAGTCTGGCATATTAGGATTTACCGTAATGCCAGGTAAATGCTTGTTAACTGGAGTTGACATATAGATTAGTATTAAAACAAAATTACAATTTTATTTCCTTTTAATCAAGAACGCCTCATAGTTCCTGCCTCGCTGAAAGACTTCCCATTGATCATTTATAAAACCTTTCACTTCGAATTTTTCATTGATTTCCAGAAGGTTATCGCCTATACCCATTTGATATAGTCGCGTTCTCGCGGAAGTGCTTCCTTCTACGAATATTCGGGCATCCGGGAATTTATCGGTAAAATCCAGGGCCGTGAAAGCGACCGTCGCCAGTACCTTGTCCCGATCGCCATTATTGCTCCTGCTGGAATCATCCAAATCCTTAAGCTCTTCATTCCAATCGCCGAAACCGAGATTGAAAAGGTTCTCTTCAATACGTGAATATATGATCGTCTTTTTAATTCTTCCTCGGAGGCCTTCACTGTAAAAATCATACATGTAAAGATCATCACTCGCCTCAACCGGATATCTCGGATATTTCATAACGGCAGTATATACTGCAAAGCTCCATATATTAATCTTCTATTTTTTATTTAAATATGCACAATCGAAAATCAAATTATCCATTGTAGCACCCACACACTCAACGCCCCAACCGCCGTATTCAAAAAATTCACCGCATTATTGCCAATCCAATGTTTTCTCTCCATCGTCGCACCGAGCAAAGAGTCGGTTATATTACCGACCGTTCCCGCCAAAGCAATGATCATAACGACCCGGCCATTCCATCCAAAGCCCGCCGCAAAAATAAAAGCGATGAGCAGGCTGCCGGCCAAACCGCATAGTGTCCCTTCCAGGCTGATCACTCCATTCAATCCCCGCTGGTCCCTTTTAAAACTCAGTATATTATAATACCGGCTGCCATATATATTACCTAACTCCGAAGACAGCGTATCCGCGGTAGCCGCAGCAAAAGCTCCCGCCATCATCACCGGCAGGACCGTGTCAGCATATAGGAACCCCACCAGCCCCAAAATCGCCGGTACCCCGGCATTCGCCACCACCTGCATCGCCGTCCGGGTGCCTTTCTCATTCTCCGCCAAACCTTCGCGTCTTTTCCATTGCAGCTTCCACGAAGTAGCCGCCGAGCCCAGGATGAAAAACACGGTCATCATGGTTATACCCGCAAAGCCGGCCCCGGCATATACACACAGCGCCAGTGCCGCACCGGTAAAGGCCGCTGCTGCCGTCAATTTGCGACGCACCAGGCTATAGAAAATTCCGCAGCCCAGGATGAAAAATAACAGAAGAGCTTTGATTATCATAGTGAGATCGATTGGAAGGTCTTTATGATCGGCTTCTAAAAAAACGATTACCGGCTAATCCCCGTTATAAAATACTATATTCGACGGATAAAAATACGGGCGGCAAATGGATGAAACAGAAAATATTATTTCACAAACGAAGAAATGGATCATAGAAGTAGTGATGGGCTGTAACTTCTGCCCCTTCGCAGCCCGGGTAATAAACATGGACACGGTTCATTACCAGGTGGAGACGGCGAAAGATTTGAAAGTTTGCGGACAGTCATTTCTGCAGGAATGTAGGCGCCTGGATGCAAACCCGGCTATCGACACCAGCTTTTTGATCTTCCCGGAAGCATTTGCCCGATTCAAATCATACCTGGCGCTTGGTCATTTCGCGGACCAACTGCTGAAAAACCATCGTTATGAAGGTGTCTACCAGGTAGCCAGCTTTCATCCCTTGTATCACTTTGCCGGTTCGGCACTCAATGACCCGGCGAATTATACGAACCGTTCCCCTTATCCCATGTTGCACCTGCTGCGCGAAGACCAGGTAGAGAAAGCCCTGGCACATTATCCCGATCCCGAAAACATACCCGGACGTAATATCGATTTTGCCCGGCAGAAAGGAGAGGCGTATATGAAGGCGCTTAGAGACGCCTGTCTGAAATCATAGCGGCGATCATCGCGTCATAACGAGCAGGGTCAGATAATCCCATAGAAAATGACAGATGATGAGAATCTTTATGTTCCTGTATTTTTGATAGTAGAGCGCAAATATGAATCCAATGAAAACAGGCCCGATGACCTGGGCGACATTCCCATAACCTATATGGGCCAGCCCAAAAGATACGGAAGAAATGATCAGGGCAGGGTAGGGGCTTTTAAAAAACAGCTGTAGTCTGGGAATCAGATAACCCCTGAAGATCAGTTCCTCCGTCACTCCCGCCGTCAGACAGGTTAATGCCAGCAGCCATTGGTTCCGCCTGAGCACCAACACCATCCCATTCAGCTTAGCGCTCTTTTTAAGTAAACCCAAAGACAGCTCGACCTGGGAAAGGATATACATACCCGCCAGCAATATCAATAAGATCGCAATAACCGAAACCAGGTAATATCCTAAGGCATACTTTTTTTCCGCCCATAATAAAAATGGCAGCCTTTCTATTTTAATGGCGTACGCCACCATCGCCAGCAGACATATCCAGAAAAATCCCCTGGAAACAAATAGAATGGTCTCTTCGCCAAGATGGGCCGGTTTTAATAACAGGGTAAGTATCGTGGAGCCTAAAAGAAAGATGGAAAAGGCAATAATGATTCCCGCCAGGATGAGAGGTCGTTTCGATTGGTCAGGCGAGGTCGGTGGGGGGGAGGGCATAGTAAATAATGGATAGTTGTTTCGTACAAAATAAGCAATATTTTCGGAAACGGCTGTCCGATGCGAACAAGAAGGGCTGAAAGTATATTATATTCGCCGTTCATGCGTAGAGAGGCTTTTTTAACAATACGATTAGCGTTGCCCATTATCATCGGTGAACTGGCGCAGATGGCCCTGCATATCATTGATACGGCCATGGTAGGAGCGATCAGCTATAAGCAATTGGCGGCAGTGTCCTTAGTGGTGAATGCGCTGAATATCCCCTTTGTCCTGGGGATAGGTATGACGATCTCCGTATCGCAAATGGTATCCATGGCGCATGGCCGCCGTGACGGACAGTTGGTCTCCCATTATCTTTTCAACGGATTCTGCCTTTGCGCCTTTACCGCCGTCGTCATTTCAGCAGGTTTGGTATCCGGCAGAAGCATTTTGCTTCACCTGGGGCAAGACCCGGAAGTCGTTCATTTTGCCCTGCCCTTCATGCGCCTGATGGGATTGTCCATCATTCCTATGCTGCTTTTCATGACCCTGAAACAATTTACCGATGGACTGGAATTCACTAAAACGGCGATGCTGCTATCCCTGGCGGGAATGCCCGTCAATATTTTTTTGAACTGGCTGCTCATCTACGGCAACTGGGGCTTTCCCCGGCTTGAATTGCTGGGCGCCGGTTGGGCTACCCTGATCACCAGGAGCCTGCTTTTTGTCGTTCTGGCCATCGTCATTCTGAAACATGCTACTTTCCGGAGGTATATCGCCGTGAGCCGCCGGCAATGGACACTCCGCCGTAAGACCCTGGGGGAACTGCTGCACATAGGCATCCCCAGCAGCCTGCAGCTGGGAATGGAGTCCGGAGCTTTCGCCGCTTCAGGTATTTTGATCGGTACCATCGGCGCCGTCGCACAGGCCGCCCACCAGATCGCCATCAGTTGCGCCTCCTTTACTTTTATGGCCTCCATGGGACTCGCTCAGGCAGGATCGATCCGGGTCAGTAACGCCTATGGACGTGCTGACTGGCCGAAGATCTCCCTGATCGGACGAAGTACGCTGGTGACGGCCCTGCTGTACGGAATATTTTGCGCCATCGGTTTCATCCTGCTGCGGAATGAATTGCCGAAAGCATTTAACAACAATGAAGCCGTTCTACAGATGGGCAGTCTGTTACTGCTGTTTGCCGCCATCTTTCAGATCTCGGACAGCACACAGGCCATCGGCGCCGGCCTGTTAAGGGGCATTAAAGACGTAAAAACGCCGACCCTGCTCATTGCCGTTGCTTACTGGGTGATCGGCCTGCCGCTGGGATATGTCCTGGCCTTCGTCTTTCACATGGGTGCTTCGGGCATGTGGCTGGGATTCATAGCAGGGCTTACCCTCGCTTCCCTGTTCCTGTTAGCCCGATTCCTGAAAATGACGAAAGTTCAATCGTAATCGACTCTGCGTGGAGTAACCAACTCTGTCCGGACCGACGCTGGCCGCGGTAACCAACTCAGCCCGCCTACCAGTTCTCCAGCCCTAATAATCGTTTGCCTAAAGGTGATAATTCAGCCGTAGCATATTTCGTTTGCTCCCAACCGCGAGGATCGCCGGGAAAAGCATAGCCCTCCGGCGCTATCCGTTCTTCCCAGGACCGGATCCTCCACTGACGAAGTTCCTCATTATCCTCCTGCGCCGGCATCATGGAAATGTACTGGGCAATCCGGACCTTATTCCCGCTCCGGTTGGGCCGGATACCATGCGGCTGGGTACTGTTAAAGATCAGCAGATCACCGGCTTCCATTTTTACCTTTACCAGTTCAAAACCGGAAACATCGGGCTTGAAATGATCCCGGTCCCCGGGTTGCGTCAATTTCCAGCTATCATAGGTACGATACAGTTCCGGCACACACTGAAAGCCGCCCATGTTTTCATCGGTCTGATCCGCCAGGGCCAGCACCCCTTGCACATTCTGCGGTTTTGTTTCCGGATCGTAATCCCAATGGATAAAACCCTTGTATTCAAATCCCGGCCAAAAAGGAAAATTTAAATTAGCCCGGTCGATAGTCACCCATAGCTTTTCCGTACCCCAGATATCTGTAAAAGCATCATGGATCCGCGGAACCTGCCGGTTATCCCACAAGTACTGATGATTATAAATCTCTACCATTCCCGTGTTGGTCAGCTCCTTCATTTTCATTTCGGCGCGGGCAGGCGCATACCAGCTTTCCGGATCGGCGGGATCTTTTTCTTCGAACTCCCAGAGGAAATCCGCCAGCCGCCCTACCTGCTCTTCAGGCACTGCGTTCTTAATAACGATGTAACCGTTATGCAGCCAGAACTGCCAGTCCTCTTCACTCAATACGCGCAGCGGCTTTCCATTGCTCCGGTCATTTAATTTTATACTGCTGCTTTTAGCGGTGGAAGGATTCCCGGGTATGTCGGTGTGTGCATTAGCCGGGGCCATTGTCCCCTGGGCAGGAACTCCGGCAGGCATCGTTAATGGTTGCATATGACAATTTTTAAAGGTGAATTACAGGAATAAATAATCGGTCACTGTAACAAAATTATCGGGATCTCGCAGCCAGGACAACCGCTGGAATGACCATAATTTGTACTGTATTGATCATTTTTTGCTATATTGGGTCTGAAATCATCAACCATGAACCTCAAACGGGAAGTGATCATCCCCGACCAGGGAAGCTCCTTTAAAATATTACTGACACCCGGATTGAACGACACCTTCCTCTGGCATTTTCATCCGGAATATGAGATCGTATATGTGGAAGGCTCCAGCGGTACCCGGCATGTAGGCGACCATATCTCCCTTTATGAACAAAGTGACCTGGTCTTCATCGGCCCTTATATCCCTCATCTCAATTTCGATTATGGGGTTCGTACGGAATGTGAACAGATTATCATCCAATTGAAAGAAAATTTCCTGGGCAATGACTTCCTCCATATCCCTGAATTCCTGGCCATCAAGGCGCTGTTTCACAAAGCGGATTATGGATTGTCTTTTACAGGCGACACCAAAAAGATCGTTGCCGGAAAACTCAAACAGCTGCCCGGGCTCAACCATTTTGACCAGCTGATCTTATTACTTCAGATCTTCCAGCTACTGGCTACGACGGATGAAGTAGTACAGCTAAATAGCAGACCGGCGCGACACCGGTCTTTCGAGAAAGATGAGAAGCGGATGGATAGCATCTATCGATATATCCAGGCCAACTACCGGGACCGGCCCGATGTCAATGCGATCGCAAAGCAGGTCAACCTTACCACCGCCGCCTTCTGCCGGTTTTTCCGGAAACATACGAAGATGACCTTCACGGATTTTATCAATCAGTTCCGGATCAACCAGGCTAAGAATCATTTATTACAGGATAAAAGTATTTCCGAGGCCACTTATGAAGTGGGTTTTGAAAGCGTTTCTTATTTCAATAAAGTATTTAAAAAGGTAGTAGGTGAAAACCCTAGCAGCTTTAAGAAGAGATATGTGAAATGAAAGGAATCGTTTAACTTGTTAAATGTACTATTAACAATTAAACCTTTTACGATTATGAAAAAGCTCACTTTCATGAGTATGCTCACTATTGCCATGAGCCTGCTCTCCTGCTCAAAAATGGGAATGAAAAATGATCCCTCTCTCCAAAAAGATGCCAGCCAGTCCCAGACCCTGACACCGCTGGTCGCCGCCGCGCTCCCGGTCGCGCCCAATAACAAAGTAGCTTACTATGCCTTTGATGCGACACCTACCGGTACTCCGGTCGTCAACCTTCCCCTCACGAATTTTTCCACCGCCGCCAATGTCGTGGTCCTGTTCGAAGGGAGTGCCTGGGAAATGGCCGATTCAGTTCATTACGGCAGCAGCAGCAGTTATATCCTTACCGTAAACCCACACTACCATTCCTATGCGTCGATTATCAGCGACGTGAGGGTATTGCAGGCCAGGGGTGTCAAAGTATTGATGAATGTGGATGATGCCAGTTCCTGGAATACGACCACTCCTTTCACCACGTATAACGGAACCGGGCTGACCTATTCGCAGTTTGCCTTATTCGTCAAAAATTGCATCATCGACTCGTTGCATTTCGATGGTATCGCGTTGGATGTAGAGCACCTGGGCAGCACGGCCGCCAATACGAATTATACCAACCTGATCAAGGCATTCGGAAGCTATTTCGGGCCGCTCTCTGCCAACAGCACCACCACGATCTATACAGCGGCTATCTATGACGGTGCTCAGGCCGGATATGCTATCGGTCAGTCTACCACCGTCGCGCAATATCTCAACTTTGTCGAGGACATGGGTTATTGGGAGAACAATACGACCCGCTTTAACCGGTGGGCCAATACCATTGGTCATTCGAAGACGATGGTGGGCGTGTCCAAGCAATACAATAGCCTGAGCAATGCCACTACTGCGGCCGCATGGGAGCCCTCGGGCACTAAGAAAGCGGGCATTATGGTTTTTGCCGCCAACGTGGATTCTTCATATAGTAATACCATTTTCAGAGCGATACTATAATGGAAAACCCCCGGCCGCATGCCGGCCGGGGATTGTTTTGCGCCCAAGGTTGCCTGAAAAATAACCCCGGGCGCAAAACCATAGATTATGGGCCTTCGGCCAGCGGACCCGTGGTCCGCTTTGACTGCGTTATTTTTTATCCTTAATAATAGCCTGCTGGATCGACCAGGCAAAATCAAGCCTTACCCGGTTCTTATAGATCGTATCATTATCGGAAATGTATTGATCCGCGGAATATCCCAGGTTGCCATCGATGGTAGCCAGGGCATGACAGCTCATGCAATTGGTCTGGATCCCATAACTATACGACGGGTTGAGGGCACTGGGAAAATTGAGATCCGCGGGCCCGAAGCCAGCCTCCAGATAAGGATTATACCCGATCATAGCGCTGACGCCCTGATTGGTTCCCCCGTTAAGCGGCTGATTGGGCAGCACTTCCACATAGGCCGTTGCCAGCGCATAATGCGCCGCAGCCCCCCGCAGCTGGGAAGGCCGGAGCCTGACTGCCAGCTTGGAACTGGGAGAGCGGGGATTTTCCGGATCGGGAGCCCAGTAATAAGTCTGCCAGGTCCAGTTATTGATTTCCTTGGTAGTGACATGCATCGCTACCAGTAACGCCAGGTCACCGGCACGGGCCGTATCACCCTGGACCGGGGACTGCTGTTCATTCAGATACCGGGCCATCGCCGCATCGATATGGTAATAGATGAAATCATTGAGATTACAGGTCGCCGCCTGTATCTCCGCAGGACTGGGATTGGGCCCCCGGGCCGGCGCCAGGATCTTTCCGGTGGGCTGACTGTTCGAGACATCCGCATAGACATACCGGTTCCAGCTTTGGGGTGCATAGGCTTTCGGCGTATCCGGTGGTCCGGGCCAGGCGTCGATGCGGATCAGCGAGTCCTTCCGATGACCGACAAAGTATACCGGCTTAATATTAATGGATTGCTGAGGGAAAGCAGGGATATTGCCGATCCCTCCCGGAACGGCATATTTGTCCAAAACGGATTGTTTAAAGATGGAATTGGAAATAGCATACTCCACGGAAGCAGGATCATAGGAGACAGCCACCCATAAATTAGTGCCAAAAGCATTCCCGGCATTCGTATCGATGCTCCCTTTTAAAAGCGACTTTTTCCGGAAAGAGATGGCATCTTTAAACTGGTTGGGAACTGCCAGCGCACTTCGCCCTCTTTTTTTAAGCGCGCTCAGATCGGCCTGGGGACCGCTGCCGATCAACGATTGTATCTCCCCGATACCCAGCCAGGTCTGGTAGACCAGCAGGGAATCCCCCTGATAAACCTGGCTGGCCCCGGCAGTCAGCCCCGCCCAGATACCCCAGGCATGTTCGTACACTTTGCCGGAATCATGCGGCGCCGGCGTCTTTGTTGTTATTCGTGCATTGTAAACCGAAAAGGACTGCCGCAAAGCAGATGGAAATGGAGAGAACCGCTCTTTTCTGTGTCATGGTAAGGTTTTTATGTGTGGAATGAAGAAAATGGGAAACGAGCGGCAGATTATGAGAAGGAACACAATAATAAGAAAGTTTCAGTATAATAAATACCGCTAAAAGGCCATTACCCGGCGCTGGCAAGCCGGGCAAAATCGGAAGCTGCTTTTTTCCCTTATTTGGAATTTGATTCCGTATTTGGAAGTTGCTTGTTTCACAAGTTATTGAAAATAAACATGTTGTAGCATGGTATGCCAATTGCATTCTACTATGGAAATTAAAACGGAATTAAAATCCCCCTCTATGAAAAGGATAATTGCCTTGGTAACAGGTTGGACAGAAGAAGAAACTTATAGCATGACAGGGCTGATCATAGCTTTTATCGCCGGTTGTTTAACAGCGATCACCTGCTGTCATTTCTTTATAAAGTAAATTTCACCGTCGCCGTAATATAGAGGAGATTGGCGGCTCTTTCCGAAAGGCCGGGTTGGCCAGGCACGGACAAAATATTCTGTGGTACTATATAAGCAGGAGAGAAGATCAGGTTCATTTTTTTATAAGCATATACCACCGGCACACTAAACTCATAAGCCAGTATATTAAAAGCCCCGCTGTTTTTTGTTACTTCTTCATCAGCCACCGGGATAAACAGCAAATTCTTTTTTTGATAATAGGTCTGCGTAAAATGCTGGGTACCGGCATACATCGTTGCGCAAGGATCCAGCACGATCACATCCTTCCCAAAAATATCCGGGATCCGGATTATATGATCCAACCCCGCCTGCCCCCCGATATCGATCCGGTCACTCGACTTGACATCCGCTCCCAAAGTAATATTAATGATTTTGTTCAGATGAGTGATACTGGCCGCTGCGGCTTCCCTGATCGCCGACTGCGCAAGATCCGTATGATCCTGGTAAAAATACCTGGTAGCGGAAAGGCTCCCGGCCCAGCCGCCCCGCTTGCTTTTAAAATTATATCCCCCTTCCAGCAGGGTCGCCGCATATTGAGATTGCAGGCTATTATGAATGAAGACAAAAGTGGCATTCAGATAGAGGCCGCTGTGGAAGCTCAGACCGACAAAAGGATAAATCCCACTGCTTTTCAGACTATCCACCCGCCCATAATAGTTCATCCCCGAATTATACGTCGCGCCGATAAGGAGATGGGCTTTCCCCCGGCTGCGGACGGAATCCTTGACGGCAACGGAATCTTTTACCTGGGCAGTGGTAACGGAGCCGTTCAATAAGAACAGCAGCATAAATAGTAGAAAGGAGAGCAGACGGAGAGACAGCATAACGAATAGATTGATAATATAAAAGGTTGGCCTGAAAGGAAACAGCGGCCTGCAAAGCGAAGCCACGCAGACCGCTGCCGTTTTCAGGGATTTAATTCTTTTTAACACCTGCGTTTGAGCTTGCATTAGCGCTCACGCTGGCGCCACTTCGAGCCTGAACGCCGGCATCGGCCTTCGCTTCACTGGCTGTATTGACCGTTGTGGTTTCGACCTGCTTAGTCGCGTTGATCGTTCCTTCCGCCGTAGCTTTCGTAGTGCTTTCCGCCTTGGCTGTAGTGGCTTTTGCAGTGGTTTGCGCAGCCCCGGCAGCGGCTTTCGTGCTGGTCTTTGCCGTAGCCGTCGTCGCTGTTGCCGTGGACGTGCTGGCCCGCAGCGCATTATTCACCCCGGGTGTACCTACACTGGCGGCCGAACTCAACCGGGTCGTACTGGCTATACCAAGCCGGACCTGGGCAAAAGAATGATTGATGGTTAAAGAAAGACCTGCGATCAGACAAACTGCGATGATTTTGCTTTGCATAACTTTTGTTTTTACTTGTTTAAAATAGGTACCGCTCATAGGTATATAAATAAACTTCCGGTTTTGTTACCCCCGTTTTTAAATAATTTTTACATTACTTTCAATTTCGACAAATCATCTCCCCCGGCAGGTGGCCGCAATTCTATGACGCAATTAAATGGATCCCTCAGCAACGCAGGAAATAACAAACTTTTGGGGCTCGATCATCTCAGGACCCTGGCGATCACGCTGGTCCTGGTGTTCCATTACCGGATCTTTCAACATCCCGAATGGGTAAACCATGCCGGCAGTTTCGGATGGACGGGAGTAGACCTTTTCTTTGTATTAAGCGGCTACCTGATCGCCGGACAATTATTCAGCAGGATCGCACAGGGGAAAAGCCTTGCTTTGGGCGAGTTCTATTTCAAGAGAGCTTTCAGGATCCTGCCCGCCTACCTGATCATAGTGACCCTTTATTTCTGCTTTCCGGCATTCAGGGAACGGGAGGCGCTTCCACCCCTGTGGAAATTCCTCAGCTTTACACAGAATTTCGGACTGGATCTCCAACACCAGGGGACTTTTTCACATGCCTGGTCCCTTTGTATCGAGGAACAATTCTATTTACTGCTTCCCCTCATTATGGTGACTTTCCTCGCTTTTAAAGCAGGGAGGAAAGCAGGATACCTGTTACTCGTTTTGTTTATACTTGGATTCGTAGTCAGGATCGGCAGCTGGTATGGACGCATCCTGCCCTTCGAGAATACCGACGTGTTTTGGGTGGAGTGGTATAAATGGATGTATTACCCGTTCCAGACCCGCCTGGACGGGCTCCTGGTGGGCGTCAGCCTGGCCGGCCTGTTTCAATTCTATCCGGGCTTCAGGGACCGGATAACAAAACGGGGTAATCTTCTTTTGCTGATCGGGCTCGGGCTTATCGCAACGGCTTACTTTTTTGTCGCGGACCCGCAGTCCCTTCACGCCTCTGTCTTTGGCTTCCCCCTGGTGGCCATTGCCTATGGTACGGTAGTGGCGGCAGCCGTCAGCCCCACCTGTATCCTCTATCGGTTCAATGCTAAAATATCTTCCAATATAGCCGCCCTTTCCTATGCGATCTACCTGAGCCATAAAGGGGTGATCCATTTGTGCCAACAGCTCTTCCTGAATTTGGGTATCGCCGGAGACAGCAACCTTATGTTCTTTCTTTGCATCGTTATGACGATCCTGGGCGCCCTGGTCCTTCGCTATACCATCGAGAAGCCTTTTCTGCAACTGCGCGACCGGATCCTGCAGAAAAGACGGGAGGGACGTGAACAGCCGCCCGTCAGAATGCGGGCATAGCCCGCTCCAATTCGTCGCTTAGCCATTGCGATACCTTTCCCGGCCGGCCCTCTCCGATCGGCTGACCGTCGAGGCTCCATACCGGCAGAATATGTTTTGTCGTGCTGGTGATGAATGCTTCTTTGGCAGCCCGGGCCTCCTCCAGCGTAATATCCCGCTCCTCTACCCGGAACTGCTTCCCTGCCAGCTCCAGCACCTTCATCCGGATGATGCCTTTCAGGACATAACGGGAAGGTGTAACAAGCGTATCCCGGCCAGTCACTATAAAAAAGTTAGACCGGGGGCATTCCAGAACGACCCCGTCCCGCAGGTATAACACATCGTCCGCCCCGTTCTGCCGGATATAAGGCTGGAGCCAGATCGCCATCAGGTAATCGATCGTCTTCACCTCGGGCATCTGCCGCTGATGCGGATAGCTCACCAGCCTGAGCCCTTTTTGTAAGTTCTCCCGGAACGTGAGGGACAACGATTTTTGAGTAATGATAAGATTAGGCTTTTCCAATTCATATCCATCCGATGAGTATCCTCCCGTCAGCGTCAGACGGATGCCCGAATGGGGAAATCCGTTCTTTTGCATCAATGTCTGCAAAAGCGCCGCCAGCTCTTCCCTGTTTTTTCCGATGGGTAGCCTTAGCTCAGCGGCGGAATGAAAGAACCGGTCCAGGTGCTCGTCGATAAATACAGGGGTATGATGCAAGGCTTTGAAGAAATCGAAGATGCCGTAACCTCGTTGAATAGCCAGATCGCTAACCAGCAGGGATGCTTTTTCCGCCGGAACGAGATCGTCATTGATCAGTACATAGGGTTCACTCATTTTTAAAGGGCGCATGACGATTGTTTTACTGTAATTGTAACGAAAAGTTCGCCCAATTCCAAAACTTCAAAATAGGAACAATAATAATTATTCTTTGGTTTTCCTCCGGGATAATATTAGTTTGGCTATAATAACCCCCTTAGTAAATGATCTGTTATGGTAAGATAGCCGGGATAATGGCCTTTGCACTTATGGTGTACCGGGAGTCCGGCGCACAGCCCTCCAATATACTTCGTTTACGGGGGATGAAACAGGAGCTACAGGCAAAAAAGGACTTTCAGCGGGACACTGCCTATATTGATGTATTGGATAGCCTGGCATATGGCTATTACAGGATCAATGCCGATAGTGTCTTCTTCTATAGTAACCAGGCCCTGGCTTACTCGAAAAAAGCGGGTTATGGCCGGGGTGAGTCGGTGAGCTTAAGACAGTTGGGGAACGGGTATAAACTCGCAGGAGATTATACCAATATGTTATCCTGTTACCGCCAGGCGCTGGCTATTGCCGAAAAGATCAATAATCCAACCTGCATAGCCAAGGCAAGTATAAATATCGCCATGTTCGATACCGACATGGGGAAATATGACGAAGCCCTGGCATTGTTGGAGACGGCAGGGCGGATCTTTGGAGAGACGAAAGATAGCCTGGACCTGAATAAAACCCTGACCGCCATTGCCGCATCATGGTTAGCGCAGAAGCAGTATGACCAGGCTTTGCAGTATTATCAACAGGCATTGCGGATCGCAATAGCCATGAAGAACGATTACCTGATGATCACCAACAAGGACGAGATGGGAGAGGTGTTGTTTGTGAAAGGCCGGTATAAGGAAGCGCTGGCTAATTATCTCCGCTCGCTGGATTATTTTAGCCACACCGACGATAAGATGCGCCAATCGAAGACCGCCGCCTATGCGGCCCGGGCATATTTTTATCTTAAAGATTACCAGAAGGCATTGAAGTACGCGCTGCAAAGTCTGGAATTGGCTAAAGAGATAAAAACAAAAGCCGAGATCAAGGATGCCGATAAGATATTGGAGGATATTTACAAAGCAAAAGGCGATTACCGCAATGCCCTGACATATTCCCAGCTGTATAAGGGTTTTTCCGATAGTCTTTTTAATGAAGAGATGCGGAAAAAGACGGAGAAACTGGAAGCCAGGTACGAATTCGAAAAAAAGGAGAGCCAGCTCAAAGAAGAACAGGCGAAAAAAGATGCCCTGCATCAGCAGTTCGTCCAGAAAAATGAATGGGAAATATCCATCGCTGCCCTGCTGATCCTTTTTTTAAGTGCATTGACCTTGGTATTATTCCGCAGCAGGGCGGCCAAACAAAAGACCAACCAGATCCTGGAGGCAAAGAACGAAAAAATAGAACATCAGGCCGTTCTCTTACTGTTAAACAACCAGGAAAAAGACAAATTGTTCTCTATCATTGCCCATGATCTGAGAGGACCCCTGCATTCCTTAAAGGAGGTGCTGGATTTTTTAAAGGAGAATTCCCTGCCCGAAGCAGAGATCAACAAGATTATGGATGAGCTCCGGCGCGATGTGAATTATTCTGCCGAATTGGTCAACAACCTTCTGTTCTGGGCGTGTAGCCAACTGGATGGCATGGTCGCCTCTCCAGCCGTGCTGTCTGTACATCAACTGGTCAGTAATACCGTTAATCTGTTCGTAAAACAGGCGGCCGATAAAAAGATCAGCCTGAAAAATGAACTGGACCCTGCTTTATGCGGTTACGCAGATAAAGATATGATCCAGGTCCTGATCCGCAACCTGGTCAGCAATGCCGTTAAATTTTGCAGGCCAGGTGATAGTATTATCATTCAGGGCAAAACGACCGGCGGCGCTATCGAGATCTGTGTGGCTGATACAGGCATAGGAATAGGGAAAGACATCCTGAAAAAAATCAACCTGAAAGAAAAGGTTACTACCCTGGGCACCGCCGATGAGAAAGGTACGGGCCTGGGCATGCTGCTATGCCGGGAATTCGCCGAAGCGAATAAGGGGCTGTTCCGGGTGGAAAGCGAAGAAGGCAAAGGAAGCCGGTTCTATTTCACGATACCGGCGATACCCGGCTCCTAATAAAATTCCAATCTGGACTTACTATTCCTTTCGTCTCCGATATTGTTCAGGGTCGGATTTTCCTTAACTTTCCAATTCATTCTGAATCTATGCAATCAACGGGAATAAGAGCCATTATCACAGGAACGACCGGGATGGTAGGAGAGGGCGTACTGCACGAATGTTTGCAGAATGATGCAGTGGCAGCCATCCTGGTGATCAACCGAAAACCATCGGGGGTCGTACACCCCAAATTAACGGAGATCATACACGCTGATTTTTTCGATCTCTCACCGATCGAAAAACAGCTCTCAGGTTACAACGCCTGCTTTTTCTGCCTGGGGGTTTCCTCCGTAGGCATGAAGGCGGAAGATTATTACAAGGTGACCTATACCCTGACCTTACAGATGGCGACAACCCTGGCGAAACTCAATCCGGCGATGGTATTCTGTTATATCTCCGGGGCCGGAACGGATAGCAGCGAAAAAGGACGGAGCCGGTGGGCCCGGGTAAAAGGTAAGACGGAGAATGATCTGATGCTGCTTCCCTTTAAGGCGGTCTATGCCCTGCGGCCGGGCTTTATCAAACCCACAGAGGGCCTGACCCGTACACACAGCTTTTATAAGTATATAAACTGGCTCTTCCCTTTGGGCAGGGCCCTGTACCCCGGTGGCTTTTGCACGCTGCGCGAATTAGGCCTGACCATGATCCGGCTGGCATCCCGGGGATATGATAAGAAGATCGTCGAAGGCAAAGATATCATCCGGCTCTCTACTGCACCTTGATCTGCGCCGGATCGGTCACGACGATCTCCGGCTTTCCATTGTAATCACTCACCACCTAAATTGAGAAAGACCATTTGCGAGCGGTCCATAAGCCTGGTACTATACACTTTCTCACAGACAGTCGTGGACTTATTGTCAGCTGCCTTGGTAGTGTCTGCAGGGACGGGTTTAGCCGTATCTGCCGGCGCGTCGGCCACCAACCCGTTTTTAAAGAGCTCATTCAGCATACCCGCCAGACGAATACCGGCCTTTTGGATCCTTTCCCCGATAGTGGCGATATGGGCCTGGTAATAAGCCTCATCGATACTCCGGCTATTCATCCGGTCCACTTCCGCATAGAGCTGGGAGCTGATCTCATAGCTTTCCCACATCCATTTGATCAGCGGGTCGCTCTGCCATTGTTTGATCTGCCGGGCAGAGACACGATCGTATTTCTCCGCCAGCTGCTCATAGCTCAGGCCCTGGTGCTCCAGTAAATAAGTATCCCAGAGACTATGCAGGTTGACACCCTTCCCCTCATAATTGAGCTGGATGGTATTGCCGCCCTTGTCTTCCGCCCGGCTGATATGCATCGGCTGATGAAGATCGCCTACGAAGTGAACGATGAACTTTAATGCTTCCGTTTTCTGCGTTCTTGTCGTACCCTTATCGAGAAGGACCTGTTCATTTGTCTGTAAGGCGCTGTATACATTCTCCCCGGTCATCCCCTTCACTTGCTGCTCGAATTCCATATAGCTCAACCCCAGTGGGAGATTCAGGAAATGCCAGGGCGCCGTCCTCTTATACTCCGGTTGTGAACTCACTTCGTCCGCCCAGGTGCTGACATCCGCTAAAGACTGATCTCCCAATAGCTCCTGTACGGCGGCTTTGGCCTTCGCGCTTAAATGATTTTCCGCGATCTTGCCAATGGTCCGGTGACCGGTCACGCCCCAGGAAAGGAGAAAAAGACAAATAAGAGGCAGGACGGGGATTACAAACGTTTTTCTTTTATTCATGGCAGCGCCAAAATTACGGCAAAAAGGGTAAAATCAACCCGCGCTCTTGGCAGCCTTGCCCAGCCCTACTTTATATGCGTCAGGCGTACCGGTAATCTTACGGTTCATAACACGA